>Ga0209745_1002572_pt1 | contig 10295 bp, 10 predicted proteins | sample BarGraNGADG00312_FD_184495 | JGI IMG/M metagenome (GOLD analysis project Ga0209745, IMG submission 184495) | Arctic peat soil microbial communities from Barrow, Alaska - Barrow Graham LP Ref core NGADG0004-312 (SPAdes) (version 2) | ecosystem: Environmental > Terrestrial > Soil > Wetlands > Peat... | reverse complement strand
AAATATCGGAATCGACGTCGAGGGAACGCCGGAGATCAAGGTGCAAAACATCGTTGCGTCCGCGGATCTTCACGCAGTTTTGAACTTAAACGCAATTGCTATCGGCCTCGGGCTTGAGAATATTGAGTACGAGCCTGAGCAGTTTCCCGGCCTTGTTTACCGGTTGTCGGAGCCTAAGGTGGTCGTTCTTTTGTTCGGTTCCGGGAAACTGGTTGTCACCGGCGGTCGAAAGCCCGAAGACGCGGTTAATGCGGTCGATCGAATAGTGGAGCAGCTTAAAAGCCTGAGCTTTATGTAGGTTACTAGGTTTAGTCACTTATTATAGGTCCACCTAAAAGTCTCGATGTGTCGATCGGCGTTGCAAAAAAATGCTCAAAATCTCTCGCTCATGCGTTATAGTGATATTTTAGCAGCTTATTTTGTTGGATCGCGCACGATCAAGATGTGGGGGCATTTGCCCCTCGTAATGTTTGACAGCGTTATGACCCGTGGTCTATGTTAATTTGTGATGATCGGCGCCTGGCGAATATACTTTGTGTCCTTCACCTGTTTAAGCATGAAATCGGCTAAATCAGCGCGGGATATTTGTGTTCCCAGCTCATTACGACCCGGATAGCGGGTCTTGATATTTCCTGTCTTCGGCGTATCATTTAGCAGGAGAACACGCACCAGTGTCCAATCAAGATTCGATGCCCGAATCACTTCAGACCAGCTGACTATGTCTGCATAAGCGTGTCTGGTGAAGTGGTCTTGACAAAGGTGATCATTGTCTTAATCTTGATGCCCAGCTTATCGTTCGGGTCTTTCGAGCTGGCTGTAGATAGTGCGATCAATCGGCGTACACCATGTTTATTCATCGCTGCAATCATATATTTCATTCCTTGCGTTATGGGGGTACCTCTTGATTTACCCGATGGCCCCATGACGCTAATAACGGCGTCGACGCCAGTGATAGTGCGCTCGATCATCGCTTCGTTAGATAACTCTCCCTGCATAATCGTCAGGCGATCATGCTTTATTGTAAGCTTTGACGGGTTACGGGCATATGCAATGACATCGTATTGTTCTGCAAGCGCCTGTTCGACCAGAAATTTTCCTACGTTCCCCGAGGAACCGAAAACCGCTATTTTCATGATCCGCTTACCTCACAAATCCATGACCGTCGAAGTAAGTTTTAGGTGCACGATCAGCGTGATGAAGGCTAGTATTATTTGCTATAAGTCGGGCTTGCCGTGAACTATCTTAGCTTCTTCCCGTAAAGATACCAAGATCGATTGCGTTTCCCATCGCTAAATATCCTGCCGCATTCGGATGTATACCGTCTGACATCACGAGCGTAGGGTTTGAATGCCCAGGATTCGATGGATTGTCTATAACTGAATAAAAATCGATGAGCCCGTACCCCTTCGAATTAGCGTACTCAGCTATCCACCCGTTGAGAATATCCCGTTGTTCGAGGTAAAAATTGGTGGGTGGGACAGTACACAATACAGGCACAGCTCCGTAGGATTCGACACGCGTGCACATCTCGCGGATGTTCGCCTGCATGGTTGCAAGCGGTACGTCGCCGTTCGCCAGGTCATTAGTGCCCCCCAGTATAATAACAAAATGCGGATTTAAAGCAAGGGCCTTGTCTATTCGGGCGAGCATATCCGCCGTTTTATCCCCGCCGACACCCTGATTGACGACTTGCCAGTCCCCGCCAAGCCTTGCTTTAAGATGGTACGGCCAGTTGTTGGGGTTCGCAAACCCTTCCGTGATTGAATCCCCGACGCAGACAATGCGGTGCGCGTAAAGTGCATGTGATGATGACGGCAATGGAGATGCCGTAGTGTTCCCGCCCGTCGGGATATGCAGCGCCCCTCCAACAATCACAGCAATGACGAGAAAGGCAATGAGCAAAACCATCACCTTGAGCAACTGTTTTCTAGGAAGCTGAAATTTGGACGCACGACGTTTATCTAGGCCCTGACTACGGTCTTTCTTACCAGTCAGACCGCCAATTTTAGGCTGTCGCTGAGAGCGAGGTTTCGCCGACGTTGATGGAGCTAGCTGGGAGCTCGTGAGAAACGATCCACAGCTTGGACAAAATGTGGTATCTCGTGGCAGAATTGCGCCACAGAACTTGCAAGGCATTTTGTCACTCATAGTTGTAACTTTCTGCAGGTAACTAACTTACATTGATTTCTAAGACGCTGCTCGTTGATGTCTTATACCACGTGTCACCTGCGAAGGTGACGTAACAGATGCGTAGACCGGGGGAGCCAAAGGTCTGGGTGAGGATGATCTGCCCAGCGTCGTTGGTCTTCTGGGTGTCAACGGAATTATTCGCTTGAACACTGTTTTTACCTCCACAGCATTTACGCATCTTGCTAAAGCCTATGTGTAAAAGGCAAAGGAGGGCTTATAAGAGTTCCGATTTCCCCAAAGGGGGTCGCCGAGCTTGCCGAGTGCCAATGCCGATTCTTGCCTGACACTCCTGTCCACATCACCCAAATGCTCAATAAGCCAGTTGACCACTTAGCGAACACCAAGGCTACTGAGCGCACATATTGCCTTCATTCGTAGTTCAAGCGCTGGATCATCTAACGCTTTTATAAGCCCGCCGACATCATTACGTGCCTTCAGTTTCGATGTCGGGCTTGAACAATCGCATGCAGGCAACTCCTTCTTTCCTTGCTTTGCGGCAGACCTCTTTCGAAGCAATGCTAACGAATGGGAGCACAAATATGCTTCGAGTTTGCCGTTTTTGAATTTGCCTAAGCGCGCCAGCGTGTTGTGAGACGATCTGGCCGCGTTGACGACGCGTAAATAAGCAGTTCAACGAAAAGCTCATCCGGGGGATGCGGCTGCGCGTGCGTAAATACCGTCGTGCTAAATCCCAAAAATCAAGCATCACGAGACTTGCAATTCGCAAAAAAACAAGTGACTGTTAATAGAAAAAATGGAAAAACAACATCCTCGTCAAATATTGAGGGCATAAACCCTCCAACAACAATGCAGTCGATCCATCCTTAAAAAAAGACTCAGTTATGACAAGTGACTACTCAACGTCAACGTCACTGGTCGTTTCTGCTTCCTCAGAAGCTTCGACTACTTCAGCGACCGCACAGTTGCGCTTTATTGATTTGATTTCAATTTTAACTGAATCGTTGACCTTTGTGTTTGGAACAAAGACCACAAGCCCGCTGATGCGCGCGATGCCATCTCCTTGTCTAGCAGTATCTTCAATTTTTACATCGTATTGTGTGCCGACGTCCACGGGAGAATCATTATAAGATCCACTGCCGTATTTGTTAAAACTACTGCCACTACTGCCACTACTGCCACTACTGCCGAAACTACTCTTATTCGATTTGTACACGTTTCACCTCCTTTTCTTACTGTATTACTATATGTGTGGACCACATATAGTCTTATGCCACGTTACTGCGCTTCTTGCCTCACAAGTTGAGTTTAAAGCCTCAAATTAGCAATCGCATTCAGATTTAAGCCAGATCACCCCCCCATAAAAAGATACTGTTAGCTACGGAAAAAAATCAACGTTTTAATAGTCTTCTTAAAAGTGGGACAGATACGGTAATGGCACCCTCCGGGCATAACTCCTGGCAGCAATAACAGCGTATACACGTGCTATAGTCAATGTCCGGCACCCTGGCTTTTTTAAATGCGATGGCGTTGGGTGGACAAGCCCTAAAACACTCCCCACAGTGTTTGCAGTTGGAAACGTCGATGACAGGTTTTGCGGCAATAAACCGCTTCAAGGTGTTGATGAGGAATGGCGGAGCCCTCGAAAGCAATGCAGTTAACGTCTTTTCAAAATCTTCCACGACAAGCGGTTGAACCCGCTCCCCGTATATCCTGACGTCCTCCAAGCGCGCTGGACCAACGCGCCTCTCCTGAGCCAGTCTCACGGTTGGCACGGACATAGGGTCAAAGCCTGCGATCGTTACGGCGACATAGTCTAGCGCTGTGCAACTTTTGCTCGACAGAACAAGCCCGATTTTGCGCGGTTTTCCGTTAGAGGGCCCCGCCCCCTCCATGCCTACAATCGCATCCATAAGCGTGAGGGCGGGGGGGTATGTCTCATGGATGTCAAGCAGCAGGTCAGCAAACAGGTTTATGTCGTTAGCGGTGTGTAGATGGTACTCGGTTTTAAACAACCCCGGTATGTAACCGTACAGGAGCTTAACAGCGCCCGTATAGTACGTGAGAGTGTGCGTTTTAAGCTTCGGGAGCCCTATGATCACGTCTGCCTCTGTAACTGCTTTTGCCAGCGTGAGCTTTTTAAACGTCTTAGCCTTCGCCGGGGCAACTTCTCGTTTAGCCTCGTCGAATCGGACAATTTCACACCCCGTTTTATCAATAACGGCCTGAATGCCCGTCTTTTCCAAAAGTGCCTTGTAAGACGCTGCGGTGCTTCCACCACCGGGAGAGTCCCCGAGCACCGGTATCGCTCCGAGCTCTTGAACCAGTTCGACTGTCGCTTTCACGATGGCAGGGTGTGTCGTGACCGCAGCCTCAGGCGACTTGGCGGACAACAAGTTTAGCTTCACCAGCACGCGATCACCGCCCGAAACGACCGATTCAAGCCCGCCCAGCGGTGCTAAACACGCTTCGACGGCCTTTCTAACCTCTTGATCATTGTAAGAGCCACACTTTTCGATTGACACCTGGTATAACATAGCTTGATTTCACTTGTATCGGGCTTAACGCTCAAATAACTTCGCTCGAGCGCCAATCGCAGTACTAAAGTAGAAAGTTTTATCCGAAGTCGTTGTCCTTACGCTCTTGAGACTGATGTTGTGGGCCAAGAAAGGAAGTTATCCTAAATCTTGTGAGATCGCTGACAACGCCCCTTTACAGAAAAACGCAAGAGGCGGAAACGACACAAGAGCGAGAGATCAGCTTGAAGAAAATGTGGATTATCTCGAGAAGCTCCAAGCAATGAGTGAGCTCCAAAGAGCCATACTTACGCAGTTAATTCCACTCGCTCCGTGTGCTATGCACTCAGCTGTTTTGCGTGAGGCCGTCGCACCTTTCTTCAAAGGTTGGGATAAGAAAGAGCAAAGGCGCGAGTTTGAAGCTGCTGTAGGCCCCCTAGTGCAAGACGGACTTGTCAAATACTTCTGCTGTATATTAGACAGTTATGCCATGAACCCGCGGCACCTGATTATTGCGCGGTACTTGGCCGGACAAACGCCCAATGATTGAAGAAGAGCGCTATTTTACCATAAAGGAAGTTGCTAAGCTCTTACGAGTTTCAAAAACGAGCATCAAACGCCGAATCGAGAGCAAGAATCTCACCGCCTACAAGCGTTTAGGCAAACGCGGCTTTGAGCTTGTCATCCCGCAGCGCGAATTGAGCGTGGAGATCATGGGCTCTATTCCTAATTCGCGCCTTCTGAGTCTCTGCGAGTTTGAAACGATCGTCATCAAGCGTTTCGAAGCTATGGCCGCGGGAGGAGATCGACGGACCTCACTCACTTTAAAGCTGCTGTGCGAAGAGTTTGCGCAGCTCAGAGCTGAAATAAAAACTTTAAACGTGAGCACTGCGGAAGATGATTCACCTGCAATATCACTAAAGAGAGAGCGACTGTCAACAAGACAAGAGAAGGAGCTAGCACGTTCACCGCAGTTACAATCCCCCTATCCGGTGCTTAGATTCTCAAATCACGAATAACGCTGTCGGCGACAATCGACAACATAGCTAGCTAGGGTGCTTAAATAGCAAGAATCTGTATCAATTAATGTGAGCTCTCGTTTCCGGATCAGCGCACTAAGCGGGCTGCAAGTTGCAGGACCTGAAGCCAGCGGCCATCTTGAGAGCAACGTCGTCACGCGCTCGATTGTCGGACTCGTAGCTGGAGCAGTTTTAGGTGCGGTGCTCGGCGCCATTTTTGGAGTGGTACTATACGTCATATTTGGCTGGCTGCTTTCCGGAGTAACGACCTTTTTGGGCCTTAACATTCTCCAAACGCTAGCGGGACTTTACGTAGGCAGCATAATCGGCACGCTAGTCGGAGCAATTGTAGGTCTCATCTTTGTGGGCTCTGTCAACATTGCCGAAGAATCACCGTTCTATTCCGTGTTTGGGGCTTTTTTTGCCTGGCTGACCTATGCACGGTTCAGTTCATTTTCAAGCGGCGTAGAATCGGCTATCACAGGAGCCTCCATAGGCGTTATCGTAGGATTAATAGCTGGTTTTGCATCAGGTTTGATCAGCAAGGGCAGTCTTGACAAAGTCTTTCGCGTTAGCAGCGCTGGCGTAGGGAGTGCTGTCGGTGCCGCAGTCTTCGGCGTCTTCATTTTACCGCACGTGACATCGACAACAGATACAACGATAGGTATCGTTATAGGTCTATTCATAGGCGTCGCAGCCGGGTTCGGGACAATTGTAACTTCACGGAGGAAGTCTTCAAGCAAAGGCTAAGCGCTTATTTGCTTTTTTTTCCGCATTTTATAATAAAAAGAGTGCAAAGGCTGTCATAACTTAAGCCGAAGCGTCGGACTTTTCTCAATCTTAGGTTACTTACCACTGATCGGCAATTGTAACGCTCGTGTATACGTCAGTTTAGAGGTTCAGCGAGCCGTCCTTGATTATGAGCATATGACGCGTGCAGTCTTGACAGAACACGTGAACCTGTCCGTCAGACAAAATACTTCTGCTTGCTGCATCGGTATTCAACGCAGTGCCACATTTTTCGCAGGCCAGCTGAATTCCATCGCTTTTGTCTAGTTTCATTAACTCACCGAAGTCGTCGCATTTTTCGTCTGTATTCCGCTTTGTTCTTAAACTGTATTAACGGGTGTTTCATCAAAATTGACTTTTGAAATCGCTTGAAGTAAATAAGGCTTCAAACAGATAACCTTTCGACGTAATGCGCTCTTGGGCGCCGCTCTCGCGGTCTAAAACGCTGATCACCTTGGCAATTCTGCAACCTAGCTGCTCAACGGCAGCTATGCCTGAGAGGGCCGATTCTCCACTCGTCGTAACATCCTCCACGAACGCAACGACGTCCCCCTTCCGCACACATCCCTCCACCCTGCGCATTCTCCCATATGTTTTCTCGGACTTTCTTACAAAAAATGCGCGGATAACGCCTGATTTGAGAGCGATTGCAGTAGCGATCGGTATTGCGCCGCTTTCCATTCCTCCAACCGCGTCGACACCTGTCAAGCGCTCAATCATCAGTTTGGCTATTAAAGAGGCACCTCGAGGGTGCATCGTAACGCGGCGCAAGTCGAAATAGAAATCACTAAGCGCCCCTCCCGATAGTCTATATGGGCCATCAGTGAAGTAGCCGTATTTCTTGATCAGCTGTTTCAAATCTTCATACGTATCTTGCACGATTGCCACCAGTAATGTGATTTCGAGGGGACTTGGCTGACTAGTATTTTCTATTTTTAAGCTGATAAGCATATAGGTCCTCGTCTAACGTCATCCCCAAGGGAGCGCGTTGCGTTGCCAGACGAGGATACTTATAATAACGCTTGATTCAACCTAAAAGCGGGAATGCGAGAGTACGTTGACCTGAAACTTATTGTCCCGAATTCTGTCGAGGCCCGAGTGTATCAGGTTGCACTAGCAGAATCGGCTGTCCGCGCCTCAACGATGATTGTACTGCCGACTGGTCTTGGCAAAACTGTCGTCGCGCTGCTCGTGATAGCTAATCGCCTCCAAGAAGATGGACGGGTCATATTTCTCGCACCGACAAAGCCGCTTGTCGAACAGCATGCGGAGTTTCTACGATCACATCTGCTTGCAGAGACGACCATCTTTACTGGAGAGATTCCTCCTGAGAAGCGAATGGAGCTTTGGAAGCAGAAACAGCAGGCGATCGTTTCAACTCCTCAGGTTATCGAGAACGATCTCAAAGCGGGGCGCATTACGCTTGCTGGTGTTAAACTCATTATCTTTGACGAAGCGCATCGAGCAGTAGGTAATTACGCATACCGATTCATTGCCAGCAGATACATCGAACAAGCAGATGACCCGCTCATCTTGGGCATGACTGCGTCTCCTGGCGGCACCGTAGAGAAGATCAACGCAGTCAGCGAAAGTTTGTTCATAGACAATATCGAGATCCGCACCGAATCAGATCCTGACGTGTATCCATACACGCATGAAAAGAATGTGGAAATGCTGAAGTTTACGTTGCCTCCTGAGATGGAGACAATTCGACAGCATCTCAAGCAGGGCGCAACCGAGCGGCTGCGCAAACTGATAAAAATGAAAGTCGTCTTTAGCGAATGGGTCTCGACGTCAGAATTGATCAAGGTCCAACACAAGGTTGCGACTGATAGGAACTATAGGGCGATGTCGCTGGTTGCTGAGGTCATTAAGTTACGCCATGCGATTGGACTGATAGAAACCCAAGGCGTTGTGCCCACGCGCAAATACTTTACGAGGCTAATTAAGCAGGCGCAGTCAAAAAAAGGTAGCAAAGCTGCGCGAAACCTCGTCAGCGATGATCGCATAAAGGCTGCTGTGGAGCTGTCGAATCGCCTTGATGAAATCCATCCAAAGCTCGAAGCATTGAAAGGCGTTGTTCTTCAACAACTGGTGCTCAAGCCTGATTCGCGTGTTATCGTATTTACCAATTACAGAGACACCGCCGAAATCGTGAGGGATACCCTGAATACGTTGCGTGACGTAAGGGCAGAGAAGTTTGTCGGCCAAGCAAAAAAAGACGGACTGAAAGGACTTTCTCAAAAGGAACAAGTAAAGCTCGTATCAGACTTCGTGAATGGAACGTATAACGTCCTCGTTGCGACAAGTGTCGCTGAGGAGGGGTTAGATATTCCAGCAACCGATATGGTCGTGTTTTATGAGCCAATTCCTTCTGAAATTCGTAGCATCCAACGTGAGGGCCGCACGGGGAGAAGGCGTGCGGGTCGCGTCGTCGTTTTGATAACAAAGGGGACACGCGATGAGGCGTACAGCTCATCTAGCTCGCGAAAAAAACGGATGATGAGTGCCGAAATGAAGCGTTTGAGCACGAGACGAACGCTCCCTGCTGAACGTATCAAAGTTGCTGCTGAAAAAGAGCCTCAGGAGTCAATAGACTCCACACTCCCGCTGAAAACCGATCAAACGGCATCGTATGCCCAATTAGAGACCAAATGCAGCTTCCACGCTGCCGAAAATGATGCCACACCGACGCAAATCCACAGCCACCACAAAACTTCGGGAGGGACCGCAGGTACCATCCCTGAAGAACGCCAAAAAACGCTTTTAGACTTTGATTCGAAGGAAAAAAATGGGAGCGATACGCTTGTCCACATCGTCGCTGACCAAGGAGAGGTCAAATCCGGGGATACTATCGCGGAGCGAGAACAAACGGGTAAAAAGAGGACACCCGCAGTGCACGGAAAGAAGATTTCAAAAACACTTCAAGAACAACAGGAGTACGTAATTGCTGCAATCCCGTCGGTAGGCCCCGTTACCGCGCGTGCCCTGCTGGAGTTTTTCGGCTCACTTGAGGCTATATTTTGCGCGCCAATACAAGAGCTCACTAAAGTCCGAGGCGTTGGTACCCAGACCGCGCGGGCAATCCACTCCCTTGCTACGACCTATTACGAAGCCCTGAAGTGACCTTGCTTCCGAACTCAACATGAAACACGCTTTTAAAAAAATGCTCTTAAAGTAAGAGGATGCCGCCTCCCTAAATTGCGCGTCAGGTGCAGACTTGCTGCTTGGCAAGGGGCGCTAATCTTGCCAGCCATGTTCAGAGCTGCTTCTGAGGTGTGCGGGGAGTAGCGTTGTCGTTCTCAACACAAAGCCCGGTTCTTGAATCACGCGAGACTCTAAAAGGTCACAGCCCCCCCAATCGACAGCACGGTGACGTGGTGCCCCGCATTTTCAGCGAGTTGCTTAAAATACTGCGGATCAGCTTTGATCTGGCTGAAGGTGTCGTAATGCATCGGAATGGCGTTGTTAGGATTAATGATGTCGAGCGCTTCGAGCGCCTCTTCGATATCCATAGTGAAAAACCCACCTATAGGAATGAAGAGCACGTCAACATTTTCCAACGATTGAACGCCGTCTAAATAGGTATCTCCGAGATGTGCAAAGCGAACGCCGCCGAGTTCGAAGATGTAGCCGGCTGGGTACTTGCTCTGATGATGCCTTGCACCGATCATTGTTACGCTAACCCCTTCAACAAGCATGGTTGCTCCATGCTCCATAACGACCATCTTCTTGAACTTACCCGCTAGAGGTGGCGGAGCAACCACAGTAGCGTTGAACGACTCTGCAGCGCTATGATCGAAGTGCTCGTGGGTGACAAGAA
>Ga0209745_1002567_pt1 | contig 10312 bp, 9 predicted proteins | sample BarGraNGADG00312_FD_184495 | JGI IMG/M metagenome (GOLD analysis project Ga0209745, IMG submission 184495) | Arctic peat soil microbial communities from Barrow, Alaska - Barrow Graham LP Ref core NGADG0004-312 (SPAdes) (version 2) | ecosystem: Environmental > Terrestrial > Soil > Wetlands > Peat ... | reverse complement strand
CCGAGGCTTGCGCATCGGACGGGGCGAACCCCCTGTGCCGTGGCCTTAATCTGACCGCCTCGGCGCTGGGGTTCGCCCGTCCAACCGACGGATTAATGGTTACTGTTGCTGGGCGGGATCAGCGGGCCATTCGGCCAGGGTCACCGATACATCCTGGTTAGCGCCGTTCCTGAGAATCGTGAGGGTGATCTTGTCGCCGGGCTTCTTGGTGTCAAGATATGCAGAGATGTCTTCCACCTTGCTCACCTTCTGCTGGTCCACGGACAGGATCACGTCACCGCCCTTGGGTATTTGAGCGCTCTGCGACTGGGAGTTCCCATCCGTGGCCCCCTGCAGCCCCGCGGCCGAGGCAGGGCTGTTGGGCACAACCTGCGCGACGTAGACGCCGCCCACGGGGACACCCAACTGCTGGGCGACGCTATCGGTTACGGGGGTGCCGGAGATGCCCAGCCACGGGTGGGAGACCGTCTTGCCTGCCATCAGGTCCGCAAACTCGCTCCGCGCGGTGTTGATCGGGACGGCGAAGCCGATACCTACGTTGCCGCCCGTCGGGCTGTCAATCGCCGTGGTGATGCCAACTACCTCGCCGCTGGCGTTGAGCAGCGCCCCGCCCGAGTTCCCAGGGTTGATGGAGGCGTCGGTCTGGATCATGTTGCGGATCGAGCGGCCGTTATTGGTTTCGGAGTAGGTGCGCCCGACGGCGCTGATCACACCGACGGTGACGGTCCGGTCCAGGCCGAAGGGGTTCCCGATGGCGATAGCCATCTGTCCGGCCTTCAGCTTGCTGGAGTCGCCCAGGGGGGCGATGGTCAGCTTGGATTTGTCCACGTCGACTTTGACGACTGCCAGGTCGTTGGCGGGGTCTTGCCCAACCACCTTCCCGGGGACGGTGTTGCCGTCCGCCAGTGTCACGTCAAGGCTGGCGGCGCCGTCCACCACGTGATTGTTGGTCAGGATATGGCCCTGGTCGTCGATGATGACGCCTGAGCCGGTGCCCACGGCGGGACCCGGTTGGGGCTGCTGAGGCTGGGGCTGGCCCGGGGTGTTCGGTGAGCCGGGTGCCTGAGGCGACCGGCGCTGCCGAGTGGCCGCCTGCTGCCCGCGACTTGTGATCGTTACGATCGAGGGGCTCACCCTGTCGTTGATGGATACGATGGTATTCTCGTCGAAAATGGCCTGCTGGGCGGGGGAATTGCTGGTCGCCGCGCTGACGACCGTGGGAGTAAAAGCGCCTGCCGCCGGCTGGAAGTGGAAATACCCCACAACCGAAGCGGCGCCCATCATCATCGCCAGCAGGACGACGACGACGTTCTTCAGCAGAGATGTCATGCTCACCCTCCAAAGGTTCGGTGTGAACCGAGCCGTTTGCTATCAATGATCGATATGGTAGCAGATGCGCGCTAAGCAGATATTATGACTCTGTTAAATATCTGACAATCACAACATTCCACACAACATTGCAAAGGAAGGAGGGGGCGCGACTGTCCGGCTGCGGGTTGGGCGGTGGGCGATGCGGCCGGTGCCGGCGCACAGCCCACGAGCGCGTAGGCCATGGTGGCGGTGGGCGTGAGAGCTGCCAGAAAGCTAGGTGTCCGTTTCATTCCGTTCCTCCCTCGCTGAATCGAAAGCAGGGTGCCTTGCGGCCGGCACCCCCGACCCACAATCCGAGGGAAACAGAGCACCCCTCAATCCACCGAAGGGACGGGGGGGTGCTCCGCGATACCACCCTAATTCGGCCTGGCCGGGCGAAACGCCATGGCTAGACCATACTCTGCAGGCACAGGATCCCGCGCGATGGTCCGATGCCCTCTCCCGCTAACGGTGGAGTTTCCGGCAGCTACTACTCCCGGACGTTTGCCTCGACTGGGGGTCACGATTGATCTGACCATCGTCTGGGGACCGTCGGTTTGGCGCCGCGTCCCCCGGCGCCATTCCTCCTCCGCGCGACCGTTGGTTCACACCCTACCCAACTCGCTGGGGCTCGCTAGAGGCCTACTATTCCCGTTCGTCGACTGTGGACTATCTGCTTTGTGCGCGGCTAAATGGCATGAAGGAGTAGGCGTGTCAACAGAGATGCCAACATCAACAATGCAAAGAGCGAGAGGATTCGAACCTCCGGCCTCAGCGTCCCAACGGCACGATTGCGACATCACATCCAGAGCCTCCAACTGGCCATTGGATCAATCCTCCGCCCCGTGGGAAGTTGTTGACAGGAATTGTGCGGTCGCTATACTGGGCCTGACAGGATTGACTTGTGCTCGTCTGCTGCAATGCGAGAAATATTCTCGCGTGCGTGCAACGCTGGTTCCCAATCCCTGCGGGCGGGCGCTCTGGCTGCAACAAGGCTCACCCTGCAAGACGCGAGTGTGCATGCAATCGCCTCTGGTTTCCCGAGGTCTTACGAGGGAACGCCCCCGGAGGGCGAAGTGATCATGTTGCAGGAGGAGTCCAAGGGAGACAGCACCTCGGATCTGGCCGCTCTGCTGGCCCGGCATCGGAAGGGACTTGCTGAGGCCTGGGCCGAGGCGGTCTGTCGGGAGTTGCCCAATTCCCGCTATGCTGCGCTGCCCCGAGAGGAGCTCGTTGCCCGATCACTGGCCGCGAGCGATACAGTCATTAACCTCTTGGCCGGTGGCTCCAACGCCGCTTGGCCGGCTACCGGCCTCCTATCCCCCAGCTACCTGTTAAAGGCAGGCTTCGACATCTCCGATGTCATCCACGCGACCCTTCTGAGCCTCGACGTTAGTCTGACCACTGTCCGACGCATCTATTCCCCAGATTCTGCCACGGCAGAACAAGCATTCGCCGAGATGAGCGCTCAGTTTTGCCGGCTCCTTGGAGACTTTGTCACAGAGCTGGCGGTGGAGGCAAAGCAGCAGGTCGAAAAGGAGCAGGCTCGAACTGCAATAGTGCTGATGGCAGCCCGCGCCGCCTGCTCTACCCTGGAGCTGACCGAGGTGCTGCACCGGGCAGGCGATGTTCTGTCCACCGCTGCCGGGATGCCGCATTGCTGGTTCTTCTTGATGCACCGAGGCGGGACCTTGGGGGGAACGTGGGTCGATGCTGGCGAGGCGAGCCCGGCCCCCGCGTACCCCGACGAGATCGCCACCGGACTCTTGACCCGATGCGCCCTGGAGCAGAAAAGGCCCCTGTCGTGCCCCGACGCCCAGGCCGATCTTCTTGCCGGCAGTGACTGGGCACGTCGCCACGGGCTCAAGTCCGCCCTGGCGGTGCCCTTGATAGTGGAGGGGCATGTATTGGGAATTGCTGTGGCCTTGAGCTTCGGACAACTGTGTCAGTTCACGCCGGAACAGGTCTGTCTGGTCCAGGCCATCGCCAACGTGATATCCCCCGCCATCGAGAACGCTAAACTCTACCGGAAATCAGAGAGGATCGCCGTGATGGAGGAGCGGGCCAGACTGTCGCGAGAACTTCACGACGATGTTGCCCAGGTCCTCGGTTGGCTGAGTCTGCAAATCGCGAGCACCAGGGAACTGATATCGCTCGGAAAGCTCGACCCGGCGGAGGTTGCGCTTGCAGAAATGGCTCGCATCGCGGAAGGGGCGTACCTGGACCTTCGCGAGGCGATTTTCTGCCTGCGGGCCTCAGTACACTCGGGGCCAGAGTTCTGGCCGGCGCTGCGGGAATACTTAGCCGAGTACCAGATTCACTATGGAGTGGACGCCCGACTGGTGGCGGAGGAGAGTTCCTCGATGATGCTATCGTCGAAGGTTGGGACCCAGCTCTTCCGCATCGTACTTGAGTCGCTAACCAACGTGCGCAAGCACAGCGAGGCAGGGAGGGCATGGGTCCGCGTCGAGCGAGAAGGCAAGCTGGCTCGGGTTACCATCGAGGACGATGGGCGGGGGTTCGACGCCGCTCGGGTAATCGCGGCCGGCGGGTCCCGGATCGGAGTGGGGATCATGCGGGAGCGTGCGGAGAGCGTCGGGGGAACACTGGAGCTCGACTCAGGGCCGGGCCGAGGCACGCGAGTGGTGGTCCGAGTGCCGCTCGCACCTGTGGAGGGATCGGCATGACAGCTCCGTTGCGCATCATGCTCGTGGACGACCACGTCTTATTTCGCAAAGGACTGGAGGCGTTGCTTGCCGCCCGCCATGAGGTGGAGGTGGTTGGCGAGGCCGGAGACGGGCTCGAGGCGATGGCAGTGGCCCGGGAGAAGCTGCCCGACGTCGTCCTGATGGACATCTCCATGCCCAGGTGCAACGGGCTGGAGGCGGTCCGGATCCTTACGCGGGAGATGCCCCAGATTCAGATTGTCATGCTCACCGTCTCCGACGACGATCGAGACCTCTTTGAGGCTATCAAGAGCGGCGCCGTTGGATACTTGCTGAAGAACTTGCAGCCCAGAGAGCTCTTCGATCTGCTGGAGGGGCTGCAGCGCGGAGAGGCCCCCATCTCCGGCAAACTGGCAGCCAGAATCCTGAGCGAATTCCGAAAGCCGCATGCCCCTGGGAAGGAAGAACCGGGGATCAGAGACAGGCTAACACCCAGGGAGGTCGATGTGTTGGAGCGGGTGGTCTTGGGTGAAGGCAACAGGGAGATCGCCGAAACCCTATGCCTGACGGAAAACACCGTGAAGGTCCACCTGCGCAACATTCTGGACAAGCTTCACCTGCAGAACCGGGTTCAACTGGCAGTCTACGCAGTCACGACTGGACTGGTTAATACTGCGGTTCGCCCACGGTAACCCGATCGGGGGATAGCTCCCTCCGAGGTAATCACCCAATTGGGCGACGCCGAACCCACTCTACAACTCGGAAACCCCCCTCTCTTCCGCTCCAAGAGCTATCGAAAGATAGCTCTCCAGCTATGCCTCCAATCACCCGCCCCGGCGTTCCAATCAAACAACTCCAGTGCTATGTGTTACGCGGGGTTCATCCGCCGCTTGGAAGCCTCCCGACGAGAATGCAGATTGGCGCGACCTGCCGAGAAGGAAAGGGGCAGTGAAGCGGGTTTTCATCCTGTCCAGCGGCTCGATCTTCGGCCAGGGGGTCCAGTGCCTTCTAAGCCGGGAGGCGGGGCTGGACATCGTCGGGTACGAGACGGAGTGGGATACTGCGGTCGAGCGCATCAAGGATCTTCAGTCCGACGTGGTCATGCTGGACCAGGACCGGTGGCCGGGCGATCTGGCCCCTGAGCTGATGAGCCTCAGGGAACAGGGAGCGCGGATCAGGGTCATCGGATTGAGCCTTCAGGCGAATGCCCTCTGCTGCTACTCTAAAGAGACCCGAGATGTCCAACAGGTAGAGGACCTCATGGAGGCCATCGAGTGACTAAGTAGTTGAGTGGTCCATAGAGGAAGCCACCGAAAGGAGTCCGTGGTGCAGCACGACGCCCATTCCCCCGACTGCCACAATCATGGCCGCAACAGCCACCACGGTGGGACCGCTGGCGCACCCCCTCACCCGAGCTTGCGCAAACCGGTGACGATCATCGGGGGTTTCCTGGGAGCAGGCAAAACCACCTTGCTCAATCACGTCGTGAACCACCGGCAGGGGATGCGGATGGAGGTCATCATCCGGGAGTACGGGGCCGTGGGGGTGGACGACAGACTGGTAGAAGATCGCACAACCCACGTCCACCTCGTGTCAGGCGCTTCCCTCCACAACGACCCTCAACTCCACATCTTCTGGGCGATGGAGAACCTCTACTCTCGATGCGATAGGTTGGGCACCGGGAGCTTCACCTGGCAGGACGTCGACTTCGACTACCTGTTGATGGAGACCAGCGGCCTCGACAACCCGGAGTGGCTGGTAACCATGTTCTTTCTGGAGCAGTTGCGCGATCACTACCGGCTGGACGGCTACGTCGTCCTGGTCGATGCCGAGTATGGCGAGCTCAACCTGGACGAGTATCGGATAGCCCGGGAGCAGTTGGCCTTCGCCGACGTCATCCTGGTCAACAAGATCGACATGGTGGAAGAGGAAAAGCTGAGCAATCTGGAGCGAAGGCTTCGCGGCATCAACTCGGTGGCCGCGATCCACCGAACCGAGTATGCGCGGGTGGACCTCGGCAAGGTCCTGAACGCCGGCCGGTTCGAGCGCGTTCCTAGCCTGTCCGCCCTCAGGGAAATCTCCGGTGCGGCTGACAAACGACGGGCGAGAGAGGAGGTGAGTGTGGACGGCATCAAAACGGTGGTGTTGTCCGAGAAGCATCCCATGGACAAGGACAGGGCCAACGAGTGGATCAAGGATCTGCTCGTGACCCGCGGCCACAGGATCCTGCGGAGCAAGGGGTTTTTGGACTTCGCGGGCAGCGACTACCGCTTCGTCTTCCAGGGGGTGCGGAAGACCTTCCACTCCAAGGCCGACCGGCTGTGGGAGCCGGGGGATGAGAGAGGGAGCGTGATCGTGCTGATCGGGGAGGGACTTGAGGACGAGGCGGATCTCCAGGAAGCGTTCAGCGCCTGCGTGGCGCAGCCCCTTGTGACCCCCGAGTAATCGGCCGACGTAGCGGAGAAGGAGGTGGCGGGCCGTGGCAGACGGCAGAGAGATCATCGAAGAGGCGTACAAGATTATCACGGGCATCTCCCATGGGCTGGGCGAACTGAAGGGAATCTACTCGGAGGAGGCTTTCGCCGAGTTCGAGGAGTCCATCGGATCGTGCCTCAAATGGGCAAAGCTGTGCCGAAACAAGGTGTGGCTGCGAACGGGCGAGGGGATCGATCGCGCGCGGACATGCCTCGACGCCGCCAACCGGCTGAAGGCCAACTTGGGCGTTCCCGCCGCCGCCAGCGAGGCGGCGGCGGAGCTGTCGAGCCAGTTGGAGAGCCTGGCCAGGATAATCGCCACAAAGGCACAGGTTATCACCTGATCGCCGGCTAATGAGTAGAGGCCCTCCATTTCGCGAAAGGAGCGATGACGAATGGTGTCCGATGTCTTCTTCATGAACGACCGGGCAAACGCGCTGCAGGAGAGCATCAAGAACAAGGCCGTGAAGGTATTTCGCGACGCGGGCTTGGGTGAGCTGTTCAAGCCCGGCGACACGGTGGGCGTGAAGATCCACATGGGTGAGTATGGCAACGCCCTCAACCTTCGGCCCCATTGGGTGAGAACCATAGTAGAAGAGATCCAGAAGCTGGGCGGCAAGCCGGCCATTGTCGACTGCAACACCATTGCCTTCACCGAGTACACCTCGCGAGCCATTACGGCGGACCATCTGCGGACGGCCGCTCGCCACGGCTTCACCGAGGAGACGATGGGTTGCCCCATCTGGATCTGCGACGGCGAGTATGGCTTCGACGATGTGAAGGTTGACATCCCCCACGGCGTGATCATGAAGCACACTTACATGGGCAGGAAGCTCACCGAGCTGGATGCCATGATCGCCGTCACCCACTTCAAGGGACACCCCATGGGTGTCTTTGGTGGGGCGATGAAGAACATAGGTATCGGCTGCGGCTCCAAGCGGGGAAAGCTGTGCACCCATCTGCTGAACGACCCCGTGTATGGACGCAAGGCCTGGGGCATTAATCAGCAGGCGGCGGCCGCCCTTGCCCAGGGTCCACACCCCACCCAGTTGGAGCGACTGATCAAGGGCTGCCCCTTCGGTGTCCTGTCGTACGAGGACGGGGTGCTGAAACAGAACCTCGACGAGTGCCACCAGTGCCTCGCCTGCTTCGGCATCGGACTCTTCAGTGGGGTGTTTCAGGTTCCACCGGAGACCTTATTGCTGTGGCCACCCGCGATGGTGGATGCCTGCGCGGGCTACGTGAACGCCATCGGCAAGGACAAGATCGGCTACGTGAACTACGCCATGGACATCTCGCCCTGGTGCGACTGCGGGAATTGGCACGACAGAGCGCTGGTGCCCAGCATTGGCGTCTTCGCCTCCAAGGACCCGGTGGCCGTCGACATGGCCTGCCTGGAGGCCACGGAAGCCGTGGCCGCGACGCCAGGCTCCAAGGCCGACGACTTCGGCTTTGGCGAGGCGGGGACCGAGAGGTTCACCAATTGCTCCAGCATGGCGAAGGTTAGCCAGTGGGCCCAGATCAACGCGGGCGTATACAACGGCCTGGGGACCAGCCAGTACAACCTGATCGTCTCCCAACCCGGGCCGGAGTTGGACTTCTGGATGAAGCCGTACTCGGTGGATAACCCGTGGGGGTATGCGAACCGAGAGGGGCTCCGAGCTGGCAATTGGGCCCCGGAGTACCCCTACACGTACGATCGGATCCAGCTTTCCATGACGGAATTCAGCCTGAAGCCGGAGGGCAAGGTCAAGGAGATGGAGATCGGCGATCTGGCCCCCGCGAAGGCCTGATCGGGGCGAATCGGCACGGTCTGGCGCCCCTTCGCTTGATGGAGCCAGACCCAGCCCAAATGAGGAGGGTATGAATGAAGGGCGGATACGTGGGGAAGATGCTCTTTGTGGACCTGACCAAGGAGACCCTCAAGGAGCAGGAACTCTCCGAGGAGATGGCCAAGAACTTCATCGGTGGTCCCAGCCTGGGCGCCAGGGTGCTGTACGACATGATGAAGCCCGGCGTAGATCCCCTGGGTCCCGACAACGTCCTCGGTTTCGTGACCGGGCCGGTGACCGGGTCCGGGGCCTTCTTCGGCTCGCGATATACCGTGGTGTGCAAGTCTCCGGTGACGGGAGGTTTCAACGATGCCAACTCGGGGGGATTCTTCGGCCCGGAGTTGAAGGCGGCCGGCTACGACGCCGTGTTCTTCACAGGGGCGGCCAAGGAGCCGGTGTACCTCTGGATCAACAACGGCAAGGCGGAGATCCGGAGCGCCGCCAAGCTGTGGGGGAAAGACTGCAAGGAGACCTTGGACGCGCTGGTGGAGGAGACTGGAGAGCCGAAGCTGCGAGCGTCGGTGATCGGGCCGGCGGGGGAGAAGCTCTCCCTGATGGCCTGCCCTATCAACGAAGGCCACCGGGCGCCGGGACGCGGCGGACCCGGCGCGGTGATGGGCTCCAAGAAGCTGAAGGCCATCGCGGTTCACGGGACGGGCAAGATCCCCGTGGCCAATCAGGCCAAGGTCAATGCGATCAACAAGGCGATCTCGGCTGCAATGAAGAACAGCCCTATGGCGCAGATGGTGGCCGCCTTCTCGGAGTACGGGACCGGATCCTTCACGACCCCCTCGGCCCTGAGCGGCGACTCGCCGGTCAAGAACTGGGGTGGCATCGGGGTCGTGGACTTCGGCGAGGAGAAAGCCACCAAGATCGGCGCGCCGGTATTAGATCCCAAGTACAAGATCAAGAAGTACTCCTGCTCCCATTGCCCTCTAGGCTGTGGGGCAGAGTACAAGGCGGAGGGTGGCAAGTGGCCGCTGCCGCAGACCGAGCGGCCGGAGTACGAGACGGCGTGCGCCTTTGGAACCCTGTGCCTCAACGACAACGACGAGTCGATCATGAAGTGCAACGAGATCTGCAATCGGGCGGGTCTGGACACCATTTCCGTCGGTGCCACCGTGGCCTGGGCCATCGAGTGCTACGAAAACGGCGTGCTGAGCAAGGTGGATCTGGACGGCATCGAGGCAAAGTGGGGCAACGGCGAGGCGATCGTGGCGCTGACCGAGAAAATCGCCAATGGGGACGGGTGTGGGAAGATCCTGGCGCTGGGCTCGGCCGGCGCGGCCAAGAAGTGGGGCAAGGGTGTCGAGTACCTGCAGACCGTCGGGGGCATCGAGCTGCCTATGCACGACCCGAAACTCGCTCCCGGCTACGGCAGGACCTACGCGACCGATCCCACGCCGGCCCGCCACGTCAAAGGTGGGCTGGCGATGATGCAGGCGTTCGACCCGTCCTCTCCGAAGTACAACTACAAGGCCACCGGCTTCCTGGATGTGGTTCTCACCTGCAGCACCGAGGTGAACAACGCGGCGGGCCTGTGCATGTTCCTGGCGCTGAGCGGCGCCGCGCCCGAGACACAGGCTGAGATCGTGGAGGCCGTGACCGGATGGAGCTTCAAGGGACAGGACCAGCTCTACAGTGGAATGCGCAGCATTGACATGAGGCAAGCCTTCAACGTGCGGGAGGGTCTCAAGCCCGCAGACTTCGTGATCCCACCACGATCGGTGGGGGAACCTCCTCAGCAACAGGGACCTGTGGCTGGTGTCACGCTCGACCACAGGCTTCTCGACCGGAACTTCTTCGACGCGTTCGGCTGGGACGAGGAGACCGGAAAGCCGACCCTGGGGTCGCTACAGATGCTTGGACTGGTCGACGTGGCCAAGGATCTTTACGGCCAGGCAGCCGAGTAGGACTTCAGTTCTCTGGCTCTGATTCTTGGCTCATGCGTTGGGGCTGCCGATCGGCCTGCAAACCGATCGGCAGCCCC
>Ga0209745_1002566_pt1 | contig 10313 bp, 6 predicted proteins | sample BarGraNGADG00312_FD_184495 | JGI IMG/M metagenome (GOLD analysis project Ga0209745, IMG submission 184495) | Arctic peat soil microbial communities from Barrow, Alaska - Barrow Graham LP Ref core NGADG0004-312 (SPAdes) (version 2) | ecosystem: Environmental > Terrestrial > Soil > Wetlands > Peat ... | reverse complement strand
GATGTGAAATCATAATCCTTGTAACTCGGACGAATAAACAAGCTGTCTATAAACAAAGTGTTAAGATTTGCAGGATAGCTGATCCCCTTTATTACATAAGAATACATTTTGTCAGACGAAACCAGAATGACCTCTCCGGCTTTAAAATCAAATAGCTTAAGGGTTCCGGGGACTAAAGTATCAAGTTTCCCGACTTGCAAATCGTAAACTTTCAGCATCCCGTCCTTTACTGAATAAGTCTTCCCCGTTGAATCGTATTCCATTTCAAGGTTCAGTTTATCAAACAGTATTCTGCCTATGCCTAAACTCACGGGTGAAACCACGGGTTGTATTACTCTGTCTGAAATTGGAATCTTACCCTTAACAATGCCATTGGAAAAGGTTACCCGGCTTATATAATAATCATGTTTGAATATTGCCCTGGTGAGATTGATGCCACTCAGTTTCACAGACGCTATCTCACCGCTCAAACCATGGTCTCCTGCACGCTCGGGATTTGAGTAAATTTTTATACCTGCCAATTCTATCCCCCGCCTGATCAGCAATATTTTAATCTTGTCTACTTCAACAATGTAATTTCTACCCTCTTTATTCAGTTCCGTACGTATTTTTCCCTCGATCCAGGGCTCAATAAAAATTGTGGCAATAATTTTTGCCAGCAATATAAGAACACACCCTGCTACCAATATTTTTAATAATATTTTCTTCCTCATGATATGACATTTCAATATGTGCAAGGTATAGTGCCTTACCCTTATAAACGTTACACGATTCCTTAAATGATTTACATCATTCACGCATCAGAAGGGTATGGCTGAGAGACATGATATATATCACACTGACACTGAGGATGTGCATTCTTTGCTGAAAATCCTTAACTTCACGCCTTGAATGAGGTAGATCGGACTTTTCTTAACTAATTAATTCATTATGACTTATAAAGAAGCTTCTAATGACAATTCAGGTCAGTCATTTTACGTCGGACTTGACATCGGATCAGTTTCTCTCAATACGGTTTTGCTGGATGATAATTATAACATCATTGAAGATTACTATGACTACGTTCATGGTAAACCTTTCAATATGCTCTATGACAGATTCTCATCTGTTCTGAAAAAATACCCGTCCGCCACTATTAAGGGGATTGCACTGACAGGCACGGGCGGTAAGCTGGCTGCCGGGCTTATCGGGGGCGTTTTTGTAAATGAAATAATTGCGCAGGCAACATCAGCAGGCAGGCTATACCCTGATGCCCGTACCGTTATTGAGATCGGGGGCGAAGATTCCAAACTCATTACCCTTGAAAAGAATCCTGAGGATGATCACGCCAGGCTCGTTGACTTTGAGATGAACAGCATCTGTGCCGCAGGTACGGGTTCATTCCTTGATCAGCAGGCAAAAAGAATAGGTGTCCCCATCGAGAAGGAGTTTGGTGAGATGGCCATGAAATCGGTCAACCCACCGCGCATTGCGGGCAGATGCAGCGTGTTCGCCAAAAGCGATATGATACATCACCAGCAGTTAGCCACTCCACTGCATGATATTGTGGCGGGACTGTGCTTTGCACTTGCACGTAATTTCCGGAGCACCGTTGCCCGCAGCAAGGAGATAAAGAAACCTGTCCTCTTCTCAGGAGGCGTGGCAGCAAACATAGGAATGGTAAGAGCGTTCAGGGAAGTGCTTGACCTTAAAGGTGATGAGCTTATCATACCTGCCCACCACGCATCAATGGGCGCTATCGGGGCAGTGATGTACAGCCACGTCAACAAGCTGGATATTGCTCCTTTTAAAGGCCTTGAAGAGCTTCAGGCTTACCTTAAAAAACATGCATCTAAATTTGTCAGCCTGCCACAGCTGATAGAATCTGAAGCTGTTTACAATAAAGAAGTAAAATTCCACAAGAACGGAACCGATAAACTGCCTGTTTACCTTGGCATCGACGTAGGCTCATTGAGCACCAACGTCGTTCTGATTGACAAAAAGCATAACGTTGTGGCCAGGCGATACCTCCCGACAGCCGGCAAGCCGCTGGAAGCCATTCAGAGAGGGATGACAGAGATATTTGACGAGATAGGAGAGCATGTGGAAGTTATCGGTGCAGGGACGACGGGCTCAGGCCGGTACCTGACAGGTGATTTCATTGGGGCAGATACAATCCAGAATGAAATAACTGCGCAGGCAACCGCCGCAATAGACTATGATCCCACGGTTGATACAATATTTGAGATCGGCGGACAGGATTCAAAATATATAAGCATTGAAAACGGGGTGGTAGTCGACTTTGAGATGAACAAGGTCTGCGCCGCGGGCACCGGATCATTCCTGGAGGAGCAGGCTGAAAAACTCAACATCAGGATCGTGGAGCAGTTCGGGGACATGGCCCTTAAGTCAGTAACTCCCGTCAAGCTAGGTGACCGCTGCACGGTGTTCATGGAATCAGACCTTAATTCCTTTATGCAGAAAGGCGCCAAAAACGATAATCTGGTCGGAGGACTTGCCTATTCAATCGTTTACAACTACCTGCAGAAAGTTGTTGCAGATCGGAAGGTCGGTAACAAGATCTTTTTCCAGGGAGGTGTTACTAACAATAAGGCTGTTGTTGCCGCCTTCGAACAGGTGACAGGAAAAAAGATCACTATACCGCCCCACTTTGACGTCACCGGTGCAATAGGTGCCGCCATTCTTGCCCAGAGATCAATGACAGAAGGGCAGAAAACCACATTCAAGGGATTTGGCGTACGTAACGTGACGTATGAGATGAGCAGGTTTGTCTGCAAGAGCTGCGTCAACAACTGCGAAATAAGCAGGATAAACATCACCGGCGAGAAGAAGTCACTGTTCTACGGAGGACGCTGTGAAAAATATGAGACTGACGGCCGTAAGAAGAATACAGGGCACATACCAAACCTCTTTAAAAAGAGACTCGAGATGCTTGCGGGTGATTATAAGGAGACAGAAGCAAACGGAAAAACAACTATCGGCATTCCGAGGGCTCTGATGGTATACTACCAGCAGTTCCCGTTCTGGAGGACATTCTTTCAGGAGCTTGGATTTAACGTGGTCGTTTCAAGGGAATCTGACAAGGCACTGGTCTCCCGTTCAATCGAAACCATCTCATCAGAGACCTGTCTCCCTGTTGAGCTGATGCACGGTCATGTGATCGATCTCCTCGAGAAAAATGTCGATTATGTCTTCATGCCGTTTATAGTCAACGGAAAATACCGTCAGGGAGACACAACATCAAATACCAACTGCCCGTGGATACAGTCATTTCCGTTTATGGTCAGGGCTGCCCTCAAAGGTAAGGTTGACGAATCAAAGTTCCTCACTCCCACCCTGCACTTCAGGTACTTCGAACGCGCCCTGGTAAAGGAGCTGTCAGCTTTTTTCAATGAGAAGTTCGGGTTAAAAAAAGAAGATATAAAGAATGCTATCTATAAGGCTGATGGGGTTCAGGTCTCATTTGAAAAGGGTCTTGTGGAATACGGCAGGGAAGCGCTGCAGAATATCCCTGCAAACTGTCGCCCGGTGGTGATCCTCGGAAGGCCTTACAACAGTGCCGATCCGCATCTTAACCTTGATCTGACGGAAAAACTGCTTGTGCAGGATGTCATGCCTATTCCGCTTGACATGCTTGACCTGTCATCATTCAAGATCTACGGAAATTACAGGAACATGTACTGGCCAAACGGTCAGAAGATGATTGCTGCCGCCCAGCATGTGGCCAAAACTGAAGGTTTGTATGCAGTTTATATCAGTAATTTCAGATGTGGTCCTGATTCATTTATATGGCATTATGTCACTGAAGAGCTGAAGGGCAAGCCATTCCTGCATCTTGAAGTGGATGAGCACTCTGCTGATGCCGGTATGGTCACACGCATAGAAGCGTTCCTCGATAGCCTCAAGGGCTCTGAGATGAATGAGAAGAAAGCGGTGACCATCCACAGACCGCGTCCCAGCCCCTCCGCTCCGCCTGCCAACAGAACACTCTATTTTCCTTATATGCATGACGGGGCAGCTTTTGTTGCAGCAGCAGCCAGGAGCGTTGGCATTCCTTCAGAAGTACTGCCCAAACAGACTGAGGTAGATATTGCTCTGGGAAGAAAGTACACCTCCTCAAAAGAGTGCTTCCCGATGATCTGCACAACAGGCAGCTTCCTTAAAAAGCTTATGGAGCCGGGTGCTGATCCGTCGAAGATGAGCTTTTTCATGCCCGACCATAACGGTCCGTGCCGTTTCGGGCAGTACAACCAGTTCCAGAGGATACTGTTTGACAGGCTGGGATTCAAAGATGCTGAGCTTGTGACACCCTCCAACGACACATCATACGCTGACCTTGCCGGTGATCAAAGCCAGAAGTTCAGGATCAATGCATGGAAGGGCTTTGTCTCATTTGACTATATAAGGAAACTTTACAGGGAGATAAGACCTTACGAAATAAACAAAGGCGATACGGATGTTGTCTATGAAGCTGCGCTGAAAAAAATTGAAAAATCCATCGAAAACGGATCCAGGGGGCTTCGAAAGATCCTCGTCGGGGTAGCGTCAGAATTCATGGCCATCAAGGCTGACAGAAGCCGCAGGAGACCTGTTGTTGCAATCCTGGGAGAGGTTTACATGCGTGACAATGCAGGCTGTAACGGTAATATCGCAAACAGGCTTGAGGCACTCGGTGCGGAGGTCCTGATAGGCCCGTTCTCGGAATGGATAACATATTCCACCCATCGCTACACGCGCGACAGCAAATGGAAGAATGACACCAAAGGATTTATAAAATCAAAGATCCAGGGTGTGGGACAGGAGGTCATTGTTGATTACCTCCTTCACGGCATTCACAAGTACACAGATACCAGTCTGGATGTCTCGCTCGAGGAAATGCTGGAGCTGAGCAACAAATACGTCAGTGAGTTCTATGATGGTGATCCGCCGATAGCTATGGGATCATCTGCCGCACTGGCCTCCAGGGGTGTTGCAGGAATTGCTGCGATACTGCCTTTCACTTGCATGCCCGGAACTCTTGTTGCGTCAGTGAGTGATTCGTTCCGCAAGGACTACAATAACATCCCGTTCATAAATATTGCTTATGACGGACAGGATACGGTATCACTTGACACAAGGCTGCAGGCGTTTGTATTCCAGGTGAAGGAGTATGCTCAGGCCCTTAGTCAGCCAGTGTCATCTCCTGTATAAGATAGTCCGCCCCGGCGAACTTCTCTATAATAAAGAGGACATATCTGATGTCAAGGCTGATGTTACGGCTCTGAAGCGGGTTGAACATGATGTCTGAGGCCACCCCCTCCCATGCGCGGTCAAAATTAATGCCTATAAGGTGTCCGTCGGCATTGAGGACCGGACTTCCGGAGTTGCCTCCCGTGGTGTGATTGTTAGCGATAAAGCATACAGGAACATCCCCGTTGACGGCATATCGTCCGAAATCCTTCTTCAGATACAGTTCCTTAAGTTTGTCAGGGACGTCATAGTCATATATTTCCGGATTATCCTTCTCAATCACTCCTGTAAGAGTGGTGAAATGCTTATAATAAACGGCGTCCCTGGAATCATATCCCATGACCTTGCCAAAAGAGAGCCGGAGCGTAAAATTAGCGTCCGGATAAAAGACCTTGCCGCTGCCCTGTTCCATCTGTGCCGCCATGTATGTCCTGTTCAGGCCTGCAAGACGGGCATTGAGCGCTGACAGTTCCGGTCTGACTTTCGTATCAAGCAGGTCAGAAGCAGAAGAGGCAAGAATATAAAACGGATCCCTTATGACCTTCTTTAAGTCAAAGTTGCCAAGCAGCTCCTGCACCTTCTTTTCATTAGTGAATATCGATCTTGTAAACAGCTTGTCAGTGACAGACTGAAAGTTGCCTTTGCATGATGTGTAAAGCTCTTTATAAGCCAGCGACTGCCACTCAGGGGCAATATTTTTGCCGTACAGGTCCATCACGGCAACAAAGAGCTTTCTGGCAACTGCATCATCATAATCTTTGAAAAAGTCGGCAGCTACACTCTGCAGCCTCGTCAGTTCCTTCTCCAGATCAGGGCTCTTCGCCCCGGCCATTTTGACTGCACTCCTGAAGCTGTTGGCAAGTCCTGCAGGCTCCACCCCATCGTTAAAAAATACCTCGGATGTGTAATTGTTTACAAGTGACAGTGTGCTGTAGGTTTTATATATTTCGTCGTACTGTCCAAAAAGTGTCCCGTATTTCGCTGTCCGTACCGGATCGGCTGCAGCCCAAGCCGAGAATTCTTTCTCAAAAGCTTCCTTACGGGCTATTCCGTTTATTTTGTCAAGGCTCTGTATTTCCCCTATCCATTTTTTCCATCCGTTAGAAAGTCCGTATGCCTTCGCCGAATATTTTATTCTGACCAGCGGATCCCCGGCCATCTCCTGCTCCATAATAGCGATCTTTGTTCCGCGTATCTCAACCTGTTTCGGGTAAATCACCTCCTTAAGCATCCTGATATGGTTTGAGGGAGCGTACTCCTGAGTTCTGGCCGGATATCCGAAGACCATAGTAAAATCGCCTTCATTTACTCCTTTCAGCGAGACGGGAAAATGATAGGCAGGCTTATAAGGTACATTACCGGCAGAATATGCAGCCGGTTTATTCGCGCTGTCTGCATAGACCCTGAACAGCGAAAAATCGCCTGTATGGCGCGGCCATACCCAGTTGTCAGTATCTCCCCCGAACTTGCCGATAGCCGACGGCGGGGCGCCTACAAGCCTCACATCGCGGAAGACTTCGTTCACAATCAGGAAATACTGGTTCCCCAGGAAGAACGGCATGACCATGGAAGTGTAATGAGTTCCCCTGACCGCTTCGGCATTGATGACTGTGATATTGGCGTTAATCAGAGCCTCCCTCTTTTCCGCATCCATATCCTCAGTGACACCTTCAAGCACCTTTTTGGTGACATCTTCCATGTATTTCATGATGGTCACTGACAGTCCGGGATTTGACAGCTCTTCATCGTTGGTTGAAGCCCAGAAACCGTCCGAGAGGTAGTCATGCTCAAGAGTTGAGTGGTTTTGTATTGAGCCAAAACCGCAATGATGGTTGGTCAGGATCAGTCCCCTGTCTGATATGAATTCACCTGTGCAGCCGCTGCCAAAGAGCACTACGGCATCTTTCATTGATGCCTTGTTGATACTGTAAATATCTTCAGCAGTGAGCTTGAATCCGTTTTCCTGCATGATCCTGATGTTGTACTTCTCTATAAGTAGCGGTATCCACATTCCCTCGTCGGCCCTGGCAGTACCCGATACAAGTGAGATTATCAGAACCAGTAGCAATGACTGTTTTTTCATCATCTTGCGTTTTTATTATTTCCTGTAAAGTCAAGCAGCCGGGCATAAAGGTCACTGACAGGCATGCCCACGACGTTGTAATATGATCCTTCAATGCGGGTTATGCCCCTGAGTCCTATCCATTCCTGGATACCGTATGCTCCGGCTTTATCAAGAGGTTGGTAGTTTTCAATATAATAAATGATCTCTTCATCTGACAGTTCCCTGAATGTCACACGGGTGGTCACCGAAAAGGTGTGCTTTTTACTGCTGTCCCTGAGGCAAATACCGGTTATGACCTCATGCTCACAGGCTGAGAGCAGCCTGAGAAACCGGGCTGCCTCTCCCGCATCAGCCGGCTTGCCGAGTACCGTATCATGGCACCAGACCACTGTATCAGCTGTAATGATTATCTGGCCGGGTCTTATATCTTCGTTCCATGCTGCAGCCTTGCCCTCAGCCAGATACTCTGCGATCTCCCTGCCCCTGAGATGCGAAGGCCATACCTCTTTGAAATCTACTGCTGCTGTATGAAACCTGAAACCGGCCTCTTTAAGCAGCTGCCTGCGTCGCGGCGATGCAGAGGCGAGAATCAGATCATACTCCTTTAGCCCGTCAGAGATCATCCTAGAACAGCTTTCCTGAAGAAATGATTCCGCCTGCAACCAGTGAATAGAGTATCCCTGCCAGCATTATAAACTTCATCAGACTGCTGGCCGCATGAAGTGCGTGCTGCTCTTTTCCGGTCAAAACCTTATATATCACCCATATCATCGGCAATGTGATCAGAAGAGTAATATAGACTAATGTTATCTTATCGTTAAGGTACCTGAACCAGATAAAGTAGAGGAGAAAGATTGTAACAAGTGAAAGAAGGAGAACAATAATTCCGGATGCAAAGATTCCTACCGTAACAGGCAAAGTCTTACGTCCCAGTGCCAGATCGCCTTTATAATCTTCCATGTCTTTGATTATCTCGCGGATAAATGTGGTCATAAAGGCAAACAGGGCAAAACCTCCCACCCAATAGAAGAGAATGGCGACACCGGGGAAAGCGACCACCGAACCGGCATAATGCATGTAAATGGGCGGTGCGTCATAGATAACAACCATCATAGGTACCATGGCGGTAAGGAATGCAACGATGATGTTGCCGATGAGAAACTGCCTCTTGTATGTTGCAGAGTAAAAGTAGAGCAGGCCTGAGACCAGGACAAACAGTATACCCAGCCAGAAATAACCTATACGTGCAGAGACATAGGTACCACCGATCACACCAAGAACATTGAAAATATTGTGGTACAGCATTGCCATGCGCCTGGTCATCGTATTTCCCACGATTATTGAACCCCTGTTGATGAGGTCCGCGCGGATGTCAAAGTAATCGTTTATCACATAACCGGCAGCAGTAATTAATACCGTCGAAAGTACAAGGATCAGGAAATCAAACCAGCCGAGCTGGAAGGTCATCCGTGTAACGATAAGGGGAGAATCGAGCATTGTGACAGGCATGGCGTTCAGCAGGGGTCTGATAACAGCATACCTCATCAGCAGCATCGTGAGAGCCACGATAAGCAGGTTAGGCAGTCTGATAAGTGTCAGAAGACCTCTCAGTCTATTACCAGGAAAAAGCTTCATAATCCATCCAGTTGTTATGCAGTCTGAGCGCCTGTTCAATGACATCGCGCACACATCCCTCGCCGCCGCGTTTGTCTGAGATATACACGGCAACCTGTTTTATTTCACTGTCCGCATCGCTGGGGCAGGCAGGCAGACCGACCATCTTCATCACCTCATAGTCAGGGATATCATCCCCCATATAAAGTACATCACTGATATCCACACCCCACTTGCTTACCAGCTCCTTCATGCTTTCCTTCTTGGTCCGTGAATTAAGATATATATCATTAACGCCAAGCGTTTTAAGACGCTTGATATATTCCTTTGAGTTGGCTCCTGAGATCACTCCCACATGATATCCTTTTTTAACAGCGAGCTGCATGGCATAGCCATCCCTGAGGTTTACCGTGCGCAGCGGGATACCCCACAAAGACAGTGCAATGGTCTGGGTTGAGAGTACACCATCAATATCGAAGACGAATGCTTTTACTTTCTGCAGCTCTTCCTTGAAGTTGGTCATCTGTCGCTGTTCTTATAGTGGTCGGTGATCATACTGCTGATCAGCCGGTACAGTTTCCGGTATTCCGGTGAGAAAGATAGCAATTCGAGGTGACTTTTTATTGTCCTTTCATCATGTCTGACAGCTGGTCCGGTCTGGGCGCGTTCCGGGCCGGTGCGCAGAGCCTTGCGTACAGTCTCTTCCATCAGCGGCCGCAGCAGCGACGGATCAAATCCTGCTTCTGTTGCTATTGCCTCACCGGTCGTCATCATGAAATTGGAGAAATTGTTTGCGAACACGGCTGCCACGTGAAGGTGCCTGCGCCTTTCAGTGTCACAGTCCCAGGCTCCGGCTCCGATATCTGTTGCCAGCTCTCTGAGAACATTCAGGGCAGGTTCATCTGTGGCCTCGATAAAAAAAGGCACCTTTCTCATTTCAGGCACGAAGCCCTTTGTGAATGTCTGCAGGGGATAGAATACGCCAGCCCGCCGGCTGCGCCCCAGCGCATCAAGAGGAACACTGCCGGCGGTATGCACTAAAACCGTCCTCTCAGGAAGGTTAACCTCCCGGGCTACCTCAACGACTGAAGTGTCATTAACAGCAAGTATAAGAATATCGCAATTGTCAGGAACGGAAAGATCTCTCCTCCATACAGCCCCTGTTGCCCCCGCAAGAACCCGGGCGCTGTCGCCGCCCTTCGATGCAATGGATATTATCCGGTGACCGGCAGCTGTTAACCCCTGGCATAACGCTTCCGCCACATTTCCTGCACCGATAAAGGATATGTTGCGGGTAGACATTTACGGCGGAGATTACAAATTTGAGCTGCTCAGGAGGTCATTTGCCGTAATCATAAGCTGCCACATCCGTAACCCGGATCTGATAGATCCTGTACATGCTGTA
>Ga0209745_1002565_pt1 | contig 10314 bp, 6 predicted proteins | sample BarGraNGADG00312_FD_184495 | JGI IMG/M metagenome (GOLD analysis project Ga0209745, IMG submission 184495) | Arctic peat soil microbial communities from Barrow, Alaska - Barrow Graham LP Ref core NGADG0004-312 (SPAdes) (version 2) | ecosystem: Environmental > Terrestrial > Soil > Wetlands > Peat ... | reverse complement strand
CGCGGTGTGGCAGTCGACGCGGCCTCGCACACCGCGTACGTGACCAACTACAACGACGGGACCGTGTCCGTGATCGACACCCGGACGAACACCGTGACCAAGACGATCACCGTCGGAAGCGGGCCATTCCGCGTCGCGGTCGACGAGGCCTCACACACCGCGTACGTGACCAACGTCGACGGCACCATGTCGGTAATCGACACCCGGACGAACACGGTGACCAAGACGATCACCGTCGGGAAGTTCCCGGTGGCGGTGGCGGTGGCGGTGGCGGTCGACGCGGCCTCGCACACCGCGTACTTGACCAACTACAACGACGGGACCGTGTCCGTGATCGACACCATGACCAACACGATGACCAAGACGATCACCGCCGGGACGAACCCGGTGGCTGTGGCGGTCGACGAGGCCTCGCACACCGCGTACGTGACCAACCGCGGTGGGACCGTGTCCGTGATCGACACCCGGACCAACACCGCGATCAACACCATCACCGTGGGGACGAACCCGCTTGGCGCGGCGGTGGATCCGACCACCGGCACCGTATATGTGACCAACGCGGGAGACAACACGGTGTCCGTGGTCTCCGCACGGTAGGGCTCCCTGGTGTCCCCAGAAGTGGGGACTGCCGCTGGCGCGCCCGCACGGTGAGCATGGTCGTGTTGTCCAGCTGATCACCTGGAGGTCGTCGTGTCGGAGCAGACCGGTTCGGACCCAGTCACGGCTGCCGATCCTCGGGTGGCACTGGACCCGGGGACTCCACCGGCGGTCCTCGCCCAGATCGCGCAGGCCCGACCGGAGCTACGCGTCTTCGTCGCCATGAACCCGTCCACCTACCCCGGCCTGGTCGAGTGGTTGGCGACCCTGGGCGACCCGGCCGTCGATGCCGCCCTCGCATCCCGGGCCGCCACGCCGTCCGCGCCTTCGCAGGTCCCACCGCCCCCACCACCCCCGCCTTCGGTACCGTCGATGGTGTCGTCGGCAGACGTCGACGTGCAGTCGGACGCAGTCCGCGGCCGTCCATGGACCCGTTTCCTGTCCAGGAGCGGCACGACCCCCAACGGCGCCCAGTCGGACCTGCCTGGACAACGTCCGAGGCGCCGCTGGATCGTCCTGACTGCGGCGGTCGCAGGCGCCGCCATCCTCGGTGTGGCCGGGTGGCTGATCGTCGGCGCAATCTTCGGCGGCGGGGGTGCCGCCTCGCCGGAAGCAGCGGTGCGCTCCTTGGCGGATGCTCTGAACAAGAAGGACCCGGCGGCCGCGATGGCTATGCTCGCCCCCGACGAGGTCCGGATGTTCAGCAAGCTGGTCACGGACACCGAGACGCGCGCAACGGCGATAGGTTTCGCCAAGCAGGGCAGCACGTTCGCGGGAGTCGATCTGAATGTCACGGGTCTTGGACTCCACGTTGAGCAGCTGTCCGCCGATGTCGCGCGGGTGGACATCACTTCGGGATCTCTGACCGTCAAGGTGAACAACTCCGACCTGACAACTCGCTCTCAGGGGGCGCTTCGATCCGCAAAGTTCACGGACGCGACCGTTACGGCCGCAGATCTGCGGTTCCGGAACGCCGACGGTCGGGATGCGCCGGGCTTCGTCATGGTGGTGCGGCAGGACGGAGGCTGGTACGTCAGCCCGCTGTACACCGCGGGTCAGCTGATCACCGAGACGGAAGGCAACCACACTCCGTCGTTCACGCCGCAGGTGTGGAAACCGGTGGCGCAGGCGGACCCAGAGTCGGCCGTCAAGGCGTTCCTCCAGGCTGCCGGCAGCCTGGACCCCGGCAAGATCGCGCAAGCGGTGCCCGAGCGTGAGGCCGCTGCGGTGACGGCGTACAGCCGGCTGCTGACCGACCTGCCGGGGCGGTCGCCCGGTGGTGACCTGTCGAAGGTCTCTCTGCGGGTCGACGACATCAAGAGCACGGTCCACGACCTGGGCAAGGGGATCGCGACCGTCACGGTCGACTCGCTAGACACGACCGTGTCCACGACGAGGGATCAGTACAGGGTGCGGGTCGACCAGTCCTGCGTCCAGACGAATGAGGATCCGGAGTCGTGCCTCGAGGGTGTGGGCAACAAGGTTCGGTTGACGTTCGTCGCGGTGCACGGCGACGCCGGCTGGACGGTCAGCCCGCTCGACAGCATCGCGCAGACACTTCGCACCCTGGTCACGTCGATCGACGAGAACTATCTGCTCAAACAGATGAACCTCGCCTGGCTGATCAAGCCCACGGCGAGCTTCACGGTGGGAGCGGGCGGCGTCGACGCGCAGACCGACGGTTCAGGCCTGATGTCGGCGACGCTCACCGGCAAGGCCGGCCCGGTCTTGATCAGCGCCGGGCTGGACAACGACAGCTCGGTCACCCTGTATACCGCAGCAGGTGACGCCGTCCCGGACACCGGTGCCTGGAACCTGCCGACGGACGGTGAGTACACGGTCGTCGTGGGGACCTCGCCGTCCAAGAACGTTCGACTCGTCGCGACGACGGCGGAGCCGACCGTTCTCGCGCCGGACACGCCCGTGACCGGGCAGCTCAGTGCCGAGAAGATCGGGCAGGCGTTCACCGTCGACGTGCCGGCCAACGGGCTCTCGGTGGATCTCGAGGGCGCGGGCTCGTGGGAGCTGTGGCGCGGCGGGGACCGGCTGTGCAGCGGTGGACTTGGTGTTGCCGAGTGCGGTGCGCCTGTTGCCGCCGGCCAGGCAGTGCTCCACGTCCACCCGAACGGGGGCATTGGCGACTTCACGCTGACGGCCGGGCCCACTCCGCGAACGTCGATCGACGGGTCCGGCAGCAGCGTCAACGGGAGCCTCAGCGGGGGGCTGACCGTCCGGCACGTCGTGCGACGCATCCCCGCCTACTCCAGCGTCCGCATCAGCCTGACGCCGACGAGCTCCAGCGACCTGGTCCTCGGCGTGGACGATCCCATTGCCGGCTCGAGGCGCATCGACGGCTCGAACAGTGGCGGCACGGAGCTCTACACCGTGTTCAACAGCACCGACACCCCGATCGACGTGCCCGTCCAGGTCGCCGACTACAACGGGGCGGCGGGGACGTACACGTTGTCGATCACCGATCCCGTCCCCATCTACGGTGACTAGCCCTGTCGGGTCACCACGTCCGGTGGCGAGTCGGCGAGCTCGGATCGGTCTGGTCCTGCTGATCGTGGCAGTCGTCTCGTCTGCGGGCGCCGTGGTGCTGCCCTGGCGCGAGTCCGGGGTGGGTTCCGCGCTGGCACCCTTCGAGCTCGCTCGGGCCGTTCTTGCGGGGACGTATGGCGTCGCAGTGCCCCGGGCTCTCGGACTCGTCGGCTTCGCTCCCGCGATGGCGTGCGCAGTGCTGCTCGGTCTGAGCGCGCTGCGCAGCACTCGCGCTCGGCGCGTGGGGGCTGCGGTTGCGGGGCTCCTGTGCAGTCTGCCGCTTCTTGCACTGTCTCTGATGCCCGGACCGACCCAGCTGGCTGCCGGTGGCATCCTCCTCGCGGTTGCCATCGTCTGCGAGGTCGGCGTCACGGTCACGGGGATCGGGCCCTAGGAGCGGGTGCGGGTGGCGCGGGAGCGGTGACGGCAGCTGGCCCCAGAATTGGCCGCGGGGGTGCTCGGCGGTACGTGGACACTCAACAATGGCACCGTCGTCATCCGCTCGGCCGATCAGACCGACGGCCATGGGAGCCCCCGATGGTCTCGGGCGCGGACGTTCCAGCGGAGATCGATCGGGCATCGACGCTCAAGTTCGTGATGCCGCTTGCCATCGACGGCGACCGGAACGGCGTCAACGTGGCGCACAACAACAGCATCATCAGCTTCTCGCAAGTCGACGGTTCGGGGACCACTACGACGACCTGCAAGCGCTCCGGGTGGTTGCACGCACGGGCCGGGCTGCTGCCAAGGCCCGCGATCATCTGACGACCGGAACTCCGCGGGCCCTCGATCCGAAGATCAGGAAGGTTCTGTGCCGTCGCAGAGAGGTGCCTTGAGCCGGCGGACCCTTGGTGATGCGAATCGGAATGTGCGCGGTTGCCTCGAGATACCTCAGCCGGCCGGGTCGATGGCGCGTCGTCGTTCCGGATCTTCTTGTCCATCGTGCTGCCGATCGCCCGGCCGGCGATGGCCGTGCTCGCGATGCTCACCTTCATGGCCTCTTGGAACGACTTCTTCTGGCCGATCATCGCGCTCACGTCGAACAACCCGACGGTGCAGGTCGCGCTCAACAACCTCGGCGGCGGGTATGTGCCGGACCACTCGATTATCATGGCCGGGACGCTGCTGTGGACTGCCCCCCCTGCTGGTGATCTTCCTCGTGCTCGGCCGGCAGATCGTCGACGGCATCATGCAGGGAGCCGTCAAGGGCTGACGTCCGCCGACGACGCCGCTCGGGTTGCGTCAACCGCCGCCGCGCCCGCTCGGGTCACGGCTCGGACCGACGCCGCCGCTCCCGGGCGAGTGCGTCCCGCAGCTGTCAACGTCTTCTTGCCTGCAGCGCTGCCATCACGACCGGATCGTTGAGCGACGCCAGCCACCCCAAGAGGGCGGGATACGCCGACGGATTCAACGCCACGTAGGGACGCAGCTCGGGTGCCTCGGTGGCAATCCGCGACAGCATCGCGGGATCAGTTCCCGGATTCGCAGCCTGTTCGGGCGTGAAACCGTGAGCCTGACCGGGCTGCGGTGCCCTCTCAACCGCGGGAACGATCGCCCAAGGGGCCTGCTGCACCGGCCACAACGGCACCGGTGCCGTACCGAGGCGCGCCACGGGCGTCCGCTGGGCGAGATAGCTGCGCACCGGCTCCGGAACAGTTAGGGCGAAGGCGATGAGAGCGGGCAGACCGAAGGCGATCAGGAGATCCTGATAGCCCACCGAGCTCACGTAGTCGCCCCGCGGAACGATGATGGCCACCAACCCCAAGAGAGCGACGACACCGGCGGCAGCCAGCGCTATCGGCCGACCCGTCGCCGGGTCGTTCTTCAGCGACGTGCGAGCGACGAGCCCCGCGACGATGCTGATGAGGGCGAAGATGAGCAAGAGCACGGGAAGGAAGCCGTGCGTACCGTTGATCAGCTCGAGCACGAGCACCAGGGCGTTCGCCGCGGCCAGCAGAATGACGTAGTCCGCCGCGTGCGCAGCGGACGTGAACCACGTCACCTGCGGACTCTGGAGCGCCATGCCGCGCGCGATCGCCGCACCCGCCACAGCGGCAGCCGCAGCCGGGATGAACACGAGCCCGACCCCGCCGATGGTGCGAGTCGCCAGCGCCTCATGGAACTGGCCGCCGAACGAGCTGTCCGTCGACGAGAACAGGAAGAGGAAGGCGACGACGACCACCGCTCCGGTCGTGATCGCGACCATTCTCCATGCGGCTTCTCGACGCACGACGCCGAGAAGCATCCACCCGGCGACCACGGCGACCTCGAGCGTGAGGAGCACCACGAGCACGACTCCCACGCCGGAGTATGCACTCCACCAGCCGCCTACCGGCCCCATGATGAGCGCCAAGACCTGCACGACGAGGATCACGCCGAGCAGCACTTCCACCACTCGCACCCAGCCGTTCATCAGGCTGCGCTCGTCCTCGAGCCGGCCGACCTCGGAGACGCGCGGCGTCGCCGCCAGGACGGCACCGGCGAGCCCGAGCGCGACCGCACCACCAAGTCCGCCGAGGTATCCGGAGGAGGTCGAGCTGCCCGCCGCGACGACGTCGCGGATCAGGTACACAAGGACGAGCACCGCGTACGGCGCGTTCGCCAATGCCCGGGCCGTCCGAGTGGTCCTGACCGTCCATGTGCTCGGGAACAGCCCGAGCCGCGCGAGGTAGTGCACCGAGAGCGACAGGACCGAGAGCACCGTGATCAGCACGACATCGATGTGCTCGGCGGCGCCACTGGTGTAGTTCCAGGGCAGGGCAAGGGAGATGAACAGAAGAACCGCAGCCACGGCGTCGAGGACGTAGTCGGCGACGGGCACTCCGGCGAACGGGTTGGGCTTCGCCTGCGCCGGCCCGGTGGGCCACGCGGATCCGAAGCTGCCTCCCGCGGAACTCGGCGGCGGCGGCGGCGGAGGCGGCGGCGGCGGAGGCGGTGAGCCGACCGGCGGCGGAGGCGGCGGCGGCGGTGAGCCGACCGGCGGCGGCGGCGGCGGCGGAGGTGGCGGCGGAGGCGGCGGCGGAGGTGGCGAACCGACCGTCGCAGGATCCTGGCCGACAGACTCGTGCTGATCGTTCACGGTCGTACTCCCCTGCTCGTCATCATTCGTCGAAAACTTACGCCAGCCGCCGAGGCCGGCGGCTGCACCGCCGTTCGAGCGCCGTGGTGAGCGGTCCCACCAGTGCGAAGAGGTGCGTCGTCCGGCTCGGGCCGTCTTGCCGCGCTGCACCGAAGCCATCGTATGGGTCGAGCGCTGATGGCCACGCGGCTCTTGGATGCGGACCGGGGTGAATTCTCCTGGCGGGTCTCACCCGCCCATGAGGCCCGGCGGCAAGCGTCCTCGGCAGGCCGCGATCAGTAGCCACGGCAACGATCGCCGAGATGACCGGGCGGCCCGAAGGCGGAGGGCGGCCCGAAGGCGGAGGGCGAGGCGCTGCCATGCTTCGAACGATGGCACTCGCGCGGAGCCAATCACAGTCCCCGATTCTGGGGACACCCAAGCCGGCGACCCGTTGTGAAGGATTGCCCTCGCCGCGAGGCGCGTTGGCTCAGCGACCCGGGCGCGGGCTCGTGCGTCGATCAACTCGGCGCAGGGCCGCCGATCACCGAAGACCAGGGGTACGCCGGTTCGGACGTTGTCGGTGCGCCGGGCTCGCGGGTCGCGCTCGAGGCGGGGCCCTAGCCCGGGTGCTGGTCGTGGCCGGCGGCTGGTTCCTTGCGCACGGGCCGTCCCCATTTCTGGGGACTGCCGCGCGGGCGGTTCGACAGCAAGGCTCATCTTGAGCGGCACGGCCCCGCCGGTGACTGCCGGTCACAGCAGCTCGACCGCCAGTCCATACGGTCGTCAGGAGAAGCGATGAATGCACCGGAGATCGAGTCCATGCGGGTGAGATCCCGCTACCTGAAGGTGGCAGGCATCGTCGTGGCCGCCGTCGGAGGCATCCTGGCGAAGATCGGCACGACGAGCATCGGGCTGTTCGTCTTCTACCTTCTCCTGTTCTTCGCTGGTCTTGGGCTGATGGTCTACAGCCAGTCCGTGTACCGCAAGACGCTGGGCTGAGGAGCATCCGGACATGGGCTTCCTGATCCTTCTCGGGTTCATCGCACTCGCCGCTCTCAGCATCTGGGCGAGGAACGCCTTCTGGAAAGCCGCCAACCAGACCGACAGCAGTCCCCCTGGCCGATACGCTGCATGCGCTGGCGGCAGGGATTCCCTATCGCCTTGTCGGGCTAGGGGGTCAGGTTGGGAGCGTGTGCTGTCGAATCCTGCAAGGCCTACGGACTCACCACCGAAGCCATCTCCTGCGCTTCCTGCGGCAACGCCACCACCACTTCGAACCTGTCGACTCTTGACGCAGGCTCCGCCGCGTTGGGCTCGAGCAGTCAGTCCGGCGGCCCGCCACCCGCGGGGTCCTTCGCGGCGTCGACGCCGACCCGCACAGCACGACACGTCGTTGTCCGAGGAGCGTCTCGGATGACGAGGCACACCATCGGGGCGCGGATGGCAGTTGCCGTCACTGTGTTCGCCCTGTTGATGCTCTCTGCGTGCACGCAACACGACCAGCCGAAGCCGGCCGCGGTCGCCCGCACGACGGTCACGACCTCCGGCACCACGACATCCGTCATAGTTGAGAAGGCTGAGCTCACCGGGGACCAGACCGCGGCCATCACCAGTGACTGGGCGCCCCAACTGGATCTGGCCGTCGGTCAACCCGTCCAGATCAGCAGCAGCGAACCGATCCCCGAAGCGGGCATCACCATCACCCGCACCTACACAAACCCCATACCCGAGGGTTGGGCCGCGACCCTCGCCTACTACGACACCGGCCTCGGCACCTGGCACGCCGTCCCCTCCGCCCTGTCTACGGACCGCAAGTCGGTGTCGGCGGTCGTGCGCCACCTGTCCTTGTGGACGGACATCACCGGGGGGCTGTCCAGCCTCGGGCACGCGATAGCAGACTCAGGCTCGAAGGCCGCAAACTGGGGCTACTACCAGGTCGGGAAGGTCTTCGACACCCGGGTCGACGCTCCCGAGTGCGCTGGTACGCCGGCATGGGTGAGGGCGACAATCTTCATCGGGACCGATCGCAACAATCCGCTCCTGTTCTGCACCGGCCAGGACCCGAGTCATCCCGAACTGCTGGATGTCAAGGTCCGCGTCAACCGCGGGTTCGCGTTCAACGCCCACCTCACCGTCCCCACCGCGTGGACCTACAACTCCACGTTCAGTCAGAAGCCCCTGGACGACGCCCTGGCCGTCATGGGAAACCTCGGCGCCACCTTCGCCGAATCGCTCGGCGAGCTGGCAGCCCCGGGCAGCGTCGTCGTCGGCCCGGGCGAGGAGCTCAGCTTCGGCGCGACCGAGCAGGCGGTCCGTGGCGCCGCCGACCCCACCATCCTCAAACTGGAACCACCCAGCACACTCGGGTTCCTTGTGACCACGCTCGGACAGCTCGTGGGGAACGAGCTCGGCACGCTGGCGGATGGGTACGTCGCCGCAGCCATAGCGATCAGCGGCTGTGCCGGCGACGTCAAAGCGGCACACGACGCTGGCACCTGGACTCGAGCCCTCCTGGCGTGCGTCGGCAGTTTCGACACCGCGATCGCGAAGCAGCTTGCCACGTATCTGGTCAGCCGCGGCCAGGATCCCGTCCCAGCGGGCAAGCTTGCGGGCACGGTCGTCGGCAAGATCGCCGTCTACCTGGCCCTGCTCGGCCCCGCGTTCAGCACCATGAGTTACGCGGCTGAACGGAACGTGCCGGACTCGGCACACACTGTTGCCGTCTTCGCCAAAGCGGTCACCCCAGCCGACGTCACCGCGGACACGCTCCGCACCGCAGAAGTGCCGGCCGACTGCAACCTGCCGGCGCAACGCCTGGTCAACGGCGCGACTACCCAGGGCAGCCCAGGCGGGGGCTCCATCCTCGCCGACAAGAGTCCGGTGGCCTTCGCCGACTTCGCGGGCCTGGGCTACCGGCAGGCGCTCACCGAGTACAGGTGCACCGCCGGCGGCGTTGGCTGGCCAGAGGTGCTCGTCCTGATCGGAGCCCAGGGCAAGCTCCTCGGATCCCTTGAGCTGGCCACCCTGGCCGACGCGGAGCACTCGACCGTGACCTCGCTGTCCGTCGCCGGCCGGGTCGCACACCTGACCTGGGACTCGTACCAGGGCGCGGGCTTCGCCTTCGTGCACCACGCCGGCGACGTCACCGACACGAACGGTCGACTCCAGGTCAGCAACCGCACGGAGGACTACACCGCGGATGCCGTCGTGGAAGACATCAGCGGCGCCGAGTATTGGCGCGACCGTTCGATGCTCAAGGACTCGAATGTCATCACCGATAACCAGTGGCAACAGCTCCTCGACGCCAAGTCCATCGGCCTGGCGTGGTTCGGCCCGCCCTGTATCGAGACCGGCGACACGGCCACCTGCACGTTCGAACCCTCCCTGCCCGTCAGCGGCGGCCCGCATCCGAACAACGTCATCACCATGACCAAGGACCCGTCATCGGGGTACGGCTGGCGCGTCACGAACCTTCAGATCCCATCTCCCGGTATGTAGGAGCCGACACGGACGGCAGGTCCCGGTGTGTTCCCTTGCGCCGTCCTGGGCGAGTGTCGGGCAGCACCAGGCGGGCACGATGACGCCATGACGACACGGGCGGGACTGCTGTCGGTCTGGTTGACACTTCCGGTGGGTGGCTCCCACGAGCGCGGCGGCGTGACACCAACCTCGCCCCCGGTCGCATCCACCGACGTACGGTTCGCGGGCGCCGCCCGCATGCTCGAGTCGCCGACGGCGATGGAGCGCATCGCCGGAGCGCTCGTCCTGGGTGCCCTCGGTGACGAGCACCCGTCCACGCGGCGGGCATGCGCCGGCCTGCGGTGCGCGCACCTACGAACAGTGCCCGACGGTTGGGACGCCGAGGCGCTCACCATGCCCCGGGCGGAGAGGATCGTCCGCGACGAAATCACCGCTGTGATCGCCCAGCGCCTGCGGTTGGACACCGGCGACCCGCGGCCGTCGGTGCGCGTCGACTTCGCCCGCACGAACCCATCCAAGATCGAACCTCACGGCAGGTGCGGCCCGCGCCGCTGGCGCTCGACGAACGCCTCGAGCGCTTCGGCCGGGACCTTGTGGAGCCGGCCGACGTGCATGGACTCGATCTGCCCGGAGCC
>Ga0209745_1002562_pt1 | contig 10317 bp, 6 predicted proteins | sample BarGraNGADG00312_FD_184495 | JGI IMG/M metagenome (GOLD analysis project Ga0209745, IMG submission 184495) | Arctic peat soil microbial communities from Barrow, Alaska - Barrow Graham LP Ref core NGADG0004-312 (SPAdes) (version 2) | ecosystem: Environmental > Terrestrial > Soil > Wetlands > Peat ... | reverse complement strand
CCCGCCACATCTGGCTCAAGGCCACGGTTCGTGCTTCCAGCCCCAGGTTCGACATGAGCAGGGGCCTGGTGATGAACGGACAAGGGTACCTCGACCCCGTCACCCAGGCCTACACAGGCAAGCCGGTGGTGTGGCACGTCGCCCTCCGAAACGAGGGTGCGCTGGCCGACACCTACCCGCTGAGATCGCGGTCGGGCTTTCCTTTCCAGGTGACCTTCCGCGACCTGAAAGGACACAAGATAGACACGGTCAAGGTGCCGGGCCGGACCCGCAACCTCCTTTACTCCAGGCCTATCGAGCTGACGGTGGAGGTGGCGCCCGGGGGCGGCATGCCGGTCGGCAAGACGCAGGAGCTGAGCATCCTGACCGGGCCCACCGGGCTCACCACGTCCGCGGCCGAGATGAAGCTGGAGGTCCTGGACCCCGGGGCGCTCTACTGCGCGAGCGACCTGAAAGGGGCGAGGCCCCACGCCCACCAGATCATGCCAGGCGAGTCCACCAGCTACATATTCCACGCCACCAACTTCGCCGGGACCACCCGTGTGATGTCGGTAGTCTTCCCGCAGGGCGAGCCGGCCGCAGGCTGGTTCATTCAGCGCGTCGGTGCGTCCGGGGCCACCGTAAAGCCCGGTGAGACCGCCGATTTCAGGATGAAGGTGACAGCGCCGCGCGCGGGGAAGCCCGGGGACAGGCGCGAGTTCACCGCCGTCCTCGTCGGCGCGGGAGGGGCACAGGAAGGCTCCTCGACGGTGGCGGCTGAGGTCACCGACGTCCGCAACATCTACTACTGGTCGATCGATTCGATGAACCCCGAGTACCTGTCCCTCGACCGCAAAGGCACCGAGGAGGGAAAGAAAGGCGACTGGCTGATGCCCAACGTCCACGCGTTCATGGGCGACAGCACCGACTACACCAACGCCGACTGCTACCTGCCCAGCGCGACGGACATGAATCACACCAACGCGCTGGCGGGCACGCTCTCCGGCACGGCCGGCGTGTACATGGTCGGAGGGACCTTCCGCGGTTTCACCGAGCACGACGAGACCTTGAGCGGCCCCAACACCATGTCACTGCTGCGCTACGGGCCCGACGGCAAACAGGTCGATCGCATGTACGAGGTAGCCAAGCAGCAGACCGGGGGCAAGTCGCTCACGGGCTTCTGGTCCAACAAGAACTGGCTGGCGGACTTCGAGGGCGAGCGCAACGTGGACATAGTGGGGCACTCGGAGAGCTGGCCGCTCTTCTTCTCTCCGCCTGACAAGTACAAGGCCGCGGGCGACCCGCCCAGCGAGAAGGACAAGAGCGACCCGCTCTCGGTCTCGGTGCGCGCCTGCTTCCACAGTGACAACAGCAAAGCGGTGCTGGTTCCGACGATGTTGGGGCAGTTCGATATCGTGGGCGGCTCGAAGCTTCTCGCCTCGCCGCTGGCGGTCATGTTCGGGAAGACCCCCGGCCTGCACGCTGAGGACCGCTACATCACCGGCGAGTTCTTCCGCTCGATAGACGAGGAGGACCCCGACGTCTCCTACATAAACATCGGAGACCTCGATAACACGGGCCATTTCACCGGTGCCTCGTGGCCCCGGGACGAGTGGAAGAAGGGCAACGGGCCCAGCCCGGCCTACGACAAGGACATCTACAGCCCGGACATGAGGCGCAAGGACTGCCTGGACATCTGCCGCGAGGCGGACCTGCTGTTCGGGCAGTTCGTGGCGAAGCTGAAGAGTCGCGGGGTCTACGACAACTCCACCATCGTGTTCCTATCCGACCACGGCATGGAGAACATGAAGGACCCCAAGAACGGCTACGAGGTACTGGACCTGCGGGACATCCTCCGCCGGGGGGGACTGGTGCGGCACGACGATTACGAGGAGGTCGGCGGCACCGAGATCAACATGGTCTGGGGAAAGAAGCCCGAGGACGTCGCGAAGATACAGAAGGTCCTCGAAGGCTACACCGTCGACGACCCCAGGCTCGGAAAGGTGAAGCCGCTCACGGTCATCAACCGCACCGAGGCGAAGCAGGGCAAGGACTTCGGGAAGTTCGGCGCGGTCCGGCCCGGCGAGCTCTACTCTGAGTACTGGATCAACCACCCCGACTCATCGCCGACTGGGCAGGTGTGGCCTGACCTCTTCGTGTTCCCGGTGGACAATTACCAGATAGTCGCCCACGGCGACGCGCTGGCGAGCGGCATCAACAATGTTGGGCTGAGCTTCGGCATCAACGTACCCGAGTCGGTCAAGTTCGGCCTCCCCGGCGCGCACGGAGGGCTCCAGACGACCGCCATCCCGCTTCTGTTCAAGGCTCCCGCCGGGACCGCGGGCGCGCGCCAGCCGGGGAGCAGCTACCCCGGGCAGGTCGCCATCGGCGATATCGCGCCAACCATCTACCGGATCATGGGCTGGACTCCCCCGTCCTGCGTCGACGGCCACCCGCTGCCGTAAGTCGACCGGGGCCGACAGCGCGCCGCCAAGATCGAGCACGCCGCGATCCACGGCCTGCTGTACTTCCGTTATTATTGTTGACGAGAGAGGCGGAGTCGCGCGGCCGGTCGCTGGAACAAGCAGACGATAAGGCTTCTTCGCATCTTCGGGCCGTGCATCCCCCGGCGTCCCTCGCCCTGGTTTGCGTTAGGCGCACTCGACCGGGGTCGCTTCCTGGGGAACGTCGGAAATGACCTTGCCGTCGCGTAGTGAGATCACCCGGCGGGCATAGGCTGCCACCATGGGGTCGTGGGTCACGACCGCGAAAGTCTGCTGCAGCTCGTCGTTGAGCCTGCGCATTATCTCTATCACCAGGCAGGTGTTGGCGGTGTCGAGCTCACCCGTGGGCTCGTCGGCAAGGACCAGCGCGGGACGTGTTACCAGGGCCCTGGCGATGGCGACCCTCTGGCGCTCACCTCCCGACATCTGAGAGGGCCGGTTCTTCGCCCTGTTCTCGAGCCCCACCTGCACCAGCGCCTCGCGCGCCCGCTGCTCGCGCTCTTTGGAGTGGACCTTCAGATACCTCAAGGGGAGCTCGATGTTCTCCAGGGCGCTCAGGACCGGCAGCAGGTTGAACTCCTGGAAGACGAAGCCTATCTTCTCCCTCCTCAACCCGGTCAGCTGGCTCGCGGGCAGCTGGGCGGTGTCGGCGGAGTCGATGAACACGTTGCCCTCCGACGGCAGGTCGAGGCAGCCCAGGAGGTTCAGCAGCGTGGATTTTCCGGAGCCGGAAGGTCCGACGATCGCGACGAACTCGCCTTTCTCCACGGTTATGCTGATGCCGTCTACCGCGTGGACGAGCGCCTCGCCCTCGCCGTACGTCTTGCGCAGGTCGGCCGTCTCAATCGCCGGCAACTCACTCCTCCTTCAGGGACTCGACGGGCTTGAGCCTCGCGGCCCGCAGCGCCGGGAAGACCCCGGCGAGCGTCCCCAGCACCGTCGCGAATATTATCGGGCCGATGATGACCAGCGGCGTGATGGTGAACACCCTTATCTGCTTGGTGGCGGTGGCGCTGTTGAGCAGCGTGATGATGACCAGGCCGAGGCCCGTCCCTATCAGGCCGCCGATGAGTCCGATGGTGGCCGACTCCAGCAGGTACTCCGTCAGTATCGAGCCGGTCGGAGCCCCGATGGCCTTCTTCAGCCCGATCTCGCGGGTGCGCTCGGAGACGGACATCACCATGGTGTTGATGATGGACAGGCCGCCGACAACCAGCGCGATGAAGGCGATGCCGAACAGGATGGCGTTGAAGATGAGGCTGAACTGGCTTATCTGCTTCTGCGCCTCCGCGGGCGTTATCACCCGCACGTCTTTCACCTGGCGCGCGATGCGTGCGCCCACCACCTCCGGGTTGGCGCCCTGGTCCCAGATCGCGTAGATGACGCTGGCGATCCTGGTGTTCTGCTGGAAGAAAGGGTTGACCTGCAGAAACACCGGTAGGGCGTCATCGTATGGCACGAAGGCGAAGTTGTCGGGGGCCGACAAGGTCGCCTTGAGTATCCCCACCACCTGGAAAGACTTGCCCCGCAGGTCGACCGTCCCGCCGACGGACGCGTTGTCCTTGTCGGCCAGGACCGAGCCCAGCACGACTTTGTCCCTGTCGCCGGGCCGCAGATAGCGCCCGTCCGACAGGGCAAGCTTGTTGAGGAGTTCGGTGCTCCCGTCCAGGCTCAGGCCGATCATCAGGTCGGGTGCGCCGAAGGAGAAGGACTGGGTCTGGTTGAGCAGCACGCCGATGGCGGCGGACGCCGACTTCACGCCCGGCACCGCCTCCACCTCGGTGACCTTGGATACATCGAAGAACCGGTCCTGGCCGCCGCCGAACAACGACCCTCCCGAGGGCACCACGGATATCGACGAGGTGAACCATGACTTGGCGCCCTGCACCTGCTGGGTCAGGCGCGCGGACAGCCCGCCCAGCACGGTGAGCGCCAGGATCCCCACCACGATGCCGAAGATGGTCAGGAACGTGCGCGCCTTGCGCCGCCACATGTTCCTGAGGATGTATTTCGGCATCGCTCTTCTCCCCGGTCCCCTCGGCCTCTTCGCGTTCTATATACACGGTCCAGCAGAGCAATCCTGCGCGGGAACGTTTAAGTGGAAAAATTCAAGAAAGGGGTCAGACCCCTTTCTTGAATTTAGTGGGCGCGCCAAGGAGGCGCAGGGGGTTACGAATCGCCTGCGGGGCGGAACCGGCAAGCTCTCAGGCAAACTCCTCGACGGTCTTCTCCAGGCCGGACGGCTTTCCCACACGCTTCACCAGCGGCGCCTGGCCGGCGAGCACGGGCTGCCTGTCCTCGTAGGTCTCCTGCTCCTTGCGGTAGAGGATGCCGGTGGGGATCCGGTCGCCGAACTCGCGCGAGCGCTCGAAGGCGGCATCGAAGTCGGACGGGTCGTAGTCCTCCTCCAGGTGGTAACAGCGCTGCTTGTACCAGTCGTAGGTGTTGAGCTTGTTGAAGGACACACAGGGCTGGAAGATGTCCAGCAGCGAGAACCCCCTGTACCGGAAGGAGGCCTTCATCAGCTCGCTGAGCTGCCCGGTGTCGCCGGCGTAGCCGCGCGCCACGAATCCACAGCCCATGGCGATGGCCGCCGATACCGGGTTGAACTCCCGCTCGGTCACCCCGGAAGGTGTCACCGGCGTCTTCATGCCGACGAGGCTGGTGGGAGACGGCTGCCCCTTGGTCAGGCCGTAGACCTGGTTGTCGTGCACGAACAGCTTCACGTTGACGTTGCGCCTTATCGCCGCGAGCAGGTGGTTGCCCCCCTCGCCGTAACAGTCACCGTCGCCCGCGAACGCGGCGACCGGCATCTCGTGGTTGGCGAGGCGGATCGCGGTGGCGACCGGCAAGGTTCGCCCGTGCAGCCCGTTGAAGGTGTTGCACATGGTGTAGTGCGGGAACTTTCCGGCCTGGCCGATCCCGGACACGATGGTGAACTGCCACGGCTCCCACCCCTCCTCGACCACGGCCTTCCTGAACGCGGTCAGGATGCCGAAGTTACCGCACCCCGGGCACCATGCCGGCTTTTGTCCTTTTAACTCCGCTAAGGTGACCATTGATCTCCTCCAGCAATCCCTCGAGGGTGAAAGGCCTGCCGTCGTACTTGTGTATGGCGCGCTCGAACTTGAAACCAGTCTCCATGCGCATCAGCGAGGCGAACCTGCCGCTGGCGTTGTTCTCTATGCATATCGCCATCCTGGCCTTCTCGAGGGTGCCCATGAACTTCGCCCGGCCGGCTTCGGGGAACGGGTACAGCTCGCTGAAGTGCATCATGGCGATTCTGTTGTCCGCGCCCAGGCTGTCTACGGCCTCTCTCATCACCCCGTAGTTGGAGCCCCATCCGACCAGCACGACCTCCGGCTCTTCGGCGCCATACAGGAGCGGGGGCTCGATCTCGATCTTCACGTGGGGCAGCTTCTTGAAGTAGCGCTTATCGACCATCAGCGTCCGGGTTTCGGCGTCCTCCACGATGTGGCCTTCCTCGTCGTGCTCGTCGGAGTCGGTTACCACGACGTGCGGCCCCTCGCCGGGCACCGCCAGGGGGGAGACGCCGCTTTCGGTGAAGGCGTGGCGCTTGTACTCGGTGAGCCCGGCGAACTCCGCGCCCCGCAGGCGGTAGTCGGTGTACTTGAAGTGGTCGAGGTCGATGCCGTCCAGCGACCACGCGGAGTCGGCCAGGTGCTGGTCGGTCAGTATGATCACCGGGACCTGGTATTTCTCGGTGATGTCGAACGCCTTGCTGACCAGCTTGAACGCCTGCTCCGGGCTGCCCGGGGCGAAGACCGCCCGGGGGAATTCCCCGTGCCCGGCGAAGAGGCCGAAGAGCAGGTCGGACTGCTCGGTCCTGGTGGGGAAGCCGGTGGCCGGACCCGGGCGCTGGGCCAGCACCATCACCACCGGGGTCTCGGTCATGCCGGCCAGCGAGATTCCCTCGACCATCAGGGCGAAGCCGCCGCCGGAGGTGCCGGTCATGGCGCGCACTCCCGCGAACGAGGCGCCCAGCGCCATGTTGATCGCGGCGACCTCGTCCTCGGCCTGTTCGACCACGATGCCGTGCCGCTCCGCGTGGCCGGCCATGAAGGTCAGGATGCCGGTGGAGGGAGTCATCGGGTACGCTGAGTAGAACTTGCACCCCGAGGCGATCGCGCCGAAGGCGATCGCTTCGTTGCCCTCGATGGTCATCTTCGCGCTCGCCTGCCCGGCAGGCCGGAACGAGCACTCGGGGCAGTTCGTGTTTCCGAACTCGTACCCCGCGCGGGCGACCTTGATGTTGCTCTCCAACGTCTCTTTGCGCTTGAGCGTGGTGGCCAGGACGTCCTGGAGCAGCTCCACCTTCATGCCCATCATGCCCATGACGGCGCCGCAGGCGGCGGTGTTTGCCATGATCTTGCTGCCGCCCTGCTCCAGCGCCATGCGTGACATGGGGACGTCGATGTAGCGTCGGCCCTTGTGGGTCTCCTTGATGTCCTCCGAGTCGTAGATGGCGAACCCGACGTCGGAAAGCTCGCCGGAGTGCAGGGGGATGCTCGCCGCGTCGAGCGCCACCAGGATGTCAACGGGCTCCCTGGGGCACAGCACCTTGGAGTCGGCGAACCGTATCTGGTAGAAGTTGTGCCCGCCCCGCACGCGCGACTCGTAGTCCTGGTAAGAGAAGAGGTCGTAGCCGTACCTGGAAAACACTTTCGAGAGCGTGAAGCCTATCGTCTGAATACCCTGGCCGGCCGCTCCGCCGACCTTGATCGTGTAGTCCATTGCCGCCACCAGCTCCTTTTCTTGCGTTTCCCGCCGGGGTCCGCGGTCGCGGAGACACGTTTTTCTATCTTCGAGGGATGCCCATGCGTTCCTGCGGAGACGCCGCCTCGTCCGTGCCGCACCGACGGGCGCCGGTCGAGCACTTTTCAGCGGGCGGCCCAATAGATAGACTCAGTATTGCCGAGAGACACAGGGAGGACGAGTGGGCACTTTCATCACCGAGACCAGCGTGCGCAACGCGCTGTCCGACCGGCTTGGGGAGGGGGAGAAGCTAGATGCCGTGGCGCGCGGCATGGACCTGCTGGGGCGCCCCCACTACGTGGGCAAGACTGACCGGCGCGGGATAGTTCTGAGGCTCTCGAAGTCGTACGAGCCCAAAGACGAGGAGTCCGTCCCGCTGAAGAAGCTCGACAAGAAGCTCACGAGGATGGCGCTCGGCAAAGGGTTGTGGCTCTCGCCTCCAGGCGAGCTGCACTTCTCCACCGACAAGGAGAAGGCGCTGTTCAACACTGAGAAAGAAGCCCTCGAGGAGCACCTGGAGGACGGCGAAGAGCTGATGACTCTGGGGATGGCCAGGGACCCGGATATCTCCAAGCCCGCTTTCTACTACCTTGCGTTCACCGACAGGCGCCTGATGATGGCCAAGCTCTCGGGCGACCGCGTGATCGGGGACGTCGAAGGCATACCGCTGGCGGCGCTCGAGTTCTACGAGCTGCGCAACGGCGACGACCCGGTGCCGATCGACATACCGGCGATGTCGAGCCAGGAACAGAAGCTCTTTCTGAAGTATAAAGGGGGCAGGGAGCGCAAGTTCCTGCTGACCGACATGTTCGGGCACCGCCGCGAGGACGCCCCCGACTGAGTGCACTTGAGTGACAGGCACTTTCTACTCGCGTTCTCTCCTGCAGGGATTTGCTCACGCGACCCCAATTAGTCAGTCATGGAGCATAACGACCACGCCTCTGGCGGACATGCCGGCCACATGATCGCGGACTTCCGGCGCCGTTTCTGGATCTGCCTGGCGCTTACCGTCCCCATACTCCTGCTTTCGCCCGCCGTGCAGAGCGCGTTTCACCTCAAGGCCCTTCACTTCACCGGCGACAGGTACGTGCTCTTCGCCCTGGCCACCGTCGTCTTCGTCTACGGCGGCACCCCTTTCTTCAAGGGGATAGTGCGGGAGATGCGAGCGGGCCGGCCGGGCATGATGACCCTGGTGTCCACGGCGATAACGGTGGCTTACGCCTACAGCACCGCCGTCGTCTTCGGGCTCACCGGCAAGCTCGACATGGTCCTGTTCTGGGAGCTTGCCACGCTGGTCGACGTGATGCTGCTGGGGCACTGGCTGGAGATGCGCTCGGTGGAGAGTGCGTCGGGGGCGCTCACATCACTGGCCGAGCTCCTGCCGGCGGACGCGCACCTGGTGGAGGAGGGCGGCACACGCGACGTGGCGGTGAGCGACCTCTCGCCCGGAGACCTCGTCCTGGTGAGGCCGGGGGAGAAGGTCCCGGTCGACGGCAACGTCTCCTCCGGTGAGACCAGCGTCGACGAGTCGATACTGACGGGCGAGTCGCGCCCGGTGTTCAAGGGCCCGGGGGATGATGTCATCGGCGGCTCGGTGAACTCCGAGGGAGCCATCGAGGTCCGGATCGAGAAGACCGGCTCGGACACTTACGTGGCGCAGGTCATCGAGCTGGTCAGGAGGTCTCAGGCAAGCCGCTCGCGTTCCCAGGAGCTCGCGGACCGCGCCGCCTTCTGGCTGACCGTCATCGCGCTGGGCGCGGGCGCCCTGACCCTGGTGGCCTGGCTGGCCCTGGGCAAGACCTTCGAGTTCGCTATCGAGCGCACGGTCTCAGTCATAGTGATCGCCTGCCCGCACGCGCTGGGCCTGGCGATCCCGCTGGTGGTCGCGGTCTCGACCGCGCTGGCGGCAAGGGGCGGGCTGCTGATACGCGAGCGCACCGGCTTCGAGAGGGCGCACGCGGTGCAGGCGGTGGTCTTCGATAAGACCGGCACGCTGACTGAAGGACGCTTCGGCGTGACTGACGTGGTGGTGCTGGAGGACTCTATCGATGCCGATGGCGTCCTGTCGCTGGCGGCCGCGGTCGAAGAGCTGAGCGAGCACGCCATCGCGCGCGGGATCGTGGCGGAGGCGCAAGCGAGGGGAGTCTCCACGCAGGCCGCATCCGACTTCAGGGCGATCCCCGGCCGGGCCGCCAGGGCGGTCGTCGACGGGTTCGAGGTGGTGGTGGCGAGCCCCGACTACGCCGGGCGGGAGGGCACAGATACCGCGGTCACGACCGCGCTCGCCGCGCAGGGCAAGACGGTGGTGTTCGTGCTCCGGGACGGGCGGGCCCTCGGCGCCATCGCGCTGGCCGACGTGGTCAGGCCCGAATCGAAGGAGGCCATCGACGGCCTGAAGGCGATGGGCATCCGCTGCATGATGCTGACCGGCGATAGCGAGAAGGTAGCCGCCTCCGTCGCGGCGGAGCTTGGAATCGACGAGTACTTCGCCGGCGTTCTGCCGCACGAGAAGGCCGCGGCGGTAGCGCGCATCAAGGAGCGCGGCATGGTGGTGGCGATGGTGGGAGACGGTGTCAACGACGCGCCGGCGCTGGCGGAGGCCGACGTCGGTATCGCCATAGGTGCCGGGACCCAGGTGGCCCTCGACTCCGCCGACATCGTGCTGGTGAAGAGCGACCCCCGCGACACCGTGACGGTGCTCAGGCTCGCCCGCTCGACTTATCGCAAGATGCGGCAGAACCTCGCCTGGGCCACCGGCTACAACGTCTTCGCCATCCCCCTGGCGGCCGGAGTGCTCTACCCGCTGGGCATCGTGCTGAGCCCGGCGATCGGGGCGGCGCTGATGTCGCTATCCACCGTCATCGTGGCGGTCAACGCAAAGCTGCTGAAGTAAAGATCGCGCCTCGTCTGCCCAATGCCGGCGGGACGCCGGCGCTACGAAATGTGCTCCGCTACGCGGAGGTCGGGCCCCTTCACCTGTCCGGCGCGCCCACCAGTTCGGCGAGGCCGCGCCCGTGCTCGACCATCATCCTGCGGTAGTCCTGGCTCGCCATGCACG
>Ga0209745_1002561_pt1 | contig 10317 bp, 8 predicted proteins | sample BarGraNGADG00312_FD_184495 | JGI IMG/M metagenome (GOLD analysis project Ga0209745, IMG submission 184495) | Arctic peat soil microbial communities from Barrow, Alaska - Barrow Graham LP Ref core NGADG0004-312 (SPAdes) (version 2) | ecosystem: Environmental > Terrestrial > Soil > Wetlands > Peat ... | reverse complement strand
TCGGGGCGGCAGTAGCTGAACATCTCGACCTTCTGGAACTGGTGCACCCGGATGATGCCGCGGGTGTCCTTGCCATACGACCCGGCCTCGCGGCGGTAGCAGGCCGACCACCCGGCATACCGCTTGGGGCCTGCGGAAAGGTCCAGGATCTCGTCGGCGTGGTAGCCCGCCAGCGCAACCTCGGACGTGCCAGTGAGGTAGAGGTCGTCGGCGGGCAGGTGATAGACGTCGTCGTGTGCGTCGAGGTATCCCGTGCCGTCCATGATGTCGGCCTTGACCAGGGTCGGGGTGATCATCGGTGTGAACCCGGCCTCGACGGCCTGGGCGATGGCCATGTTGAGCAGGGCCAGCTCGAGTCGTGCGCCGACCCCCTTCAGGAAGTAGAAGCGCGATCCACCGACTTTCGCGCCGCGCTCCATGTCGATGGCGTCCAGGCCCTCCGCGAGCTCGAGGTGGTCTTGGGGCTCGAAGCCTTCCGCAGCGAAATCCCTTGGCGTACCAACGGTTTCCAGGACTCTGAAGTTGTCCTCGCCACCGCTGGGGGCGCCCTCGATGACAACGTTGGGGACGCGGCGGATCAGGGTCGCGAACTCGGCATCAGCGTCGGCAGCGGCGACCTGCAGCACCTTGAAGAGGTCCGAGGTGGCCCTGGCAGCAGCCACCAGCACTGCCTTCTGTGCGCCCTGGGCCGCAGCGACCTTCTTGCCGAACGACTTCTGCTCGGCCCGGAGCGCCTCGAACTCGGTGATGGACGAACGCCGCCGCTCGTCCGCGGTCAGGATCGCGTCGACGATCCCCTCGTCCTCACCTCGGGCACGTTGCGAGGCCCTCACGACTTCGGGATGGTCGCGCAGGAGCTTGATATCGATCACGAGCCCGAGCCTATCGGCGGCAGTCGTCGGTCACCGAACCCTTTACCAATCGGCGCAGCCAACCAGTACAGCCGGCCGGCGCAGCCGACAACCTCGGTGTGCCGGGTGCCCGGTCAGCCGCGTACATCTGCCAGGTGGTGGGTCAGGTCGTGCAGGAGGTACTGGCCGAGGGTCTCGATGGTGAAGGCCGAACCGTTGCTGCGACGCCCGGTGCGCTGCCAGTCGCCATCGCCTACTGCGTCGAAGGCCGCCGCCACAGCCTCTGCGGATGCCGAGAGCTCAACAGCGACCGCTGACGGCTCCTGGGTGCCATATGCGTCCGCGACCGCCGTGGCGTCCTGGTCCCAGTTCTCGAACGCCGGATCGACCTGCAAACGCATGAGGTTCACCCGTGACTCAAACACCCGGCATACGTCCCGGACATGGCAGGCGTACTCCAGGGGTGACCACACCTGCGGTTCCGGCCGTGTCCTGACATCAGCGCGACCCAACACCGCCGACCATCGGGTGGCGTTGGAACGCAGCCTCGTTGCGACCTGTTGGCCGGCCACCGTGCGTGCGTCGAAACCGCATTCAGGGCAAGACTGCTGCAGGACCCAGGTCCAGTCCTTCTCATCGGGTTCGATGCCGGTGTGGTCGGTGGGGGACGTCATGGCGCCATCTTCGCGCAGGTCCTCTGGTTACGGACGAAAGGAAGGTAGCCGATTTCCGGTAACGTCGCCTCGTGCTGAAAGACCACACCGGATGGATCGCGATCGCCGCTGTCGGCGCGGTCGTCATCGCGCTGCTCGCGTGGTTGGCGGGTGCGACCTCTGGCAGCAAGGTTGTCCACGCGGCGGCCGGTGTTCGTCGCTTCGGCCGGCGCCGTCCCCATCGCGAGCACTTCCGTCCCGAGGGGGCAGCGAAGTCGGCTGAAGCGCCCAAGCGCGTCGCCGCGATCATCGTCAACCCGACCAAGTTCGACAACCTCGCGGCCGTGCGCGCACAGGTCACCAAGGGATGTCTGGCCTCCGGCTGGGACCAGCCCCTGTGGTTCGAGACAACGGCTCAGGACCCCGGCACAGGTCAGGCCCGCCAGGCGGTCGAGGACGGGGCGACGCTGATCTGTCCACTCGGCGGGGACGGGACCGTCCGTGCTGTCGCGGTAGCGCTGGTCGGGACCGAGACCCCCATCGGCCTGCTCCCCGCCGGCACCGGCAACCTGCTCGCCCGCAACCTCAACCTGCCCGTGGACTCCCTCAACGACGCGCTCAAGGTCGCACTGACCGGTCAGAACAAACGGGTCGACGTGGGTCGGCTCACCGTGGACCACTCCGGCGAGCACGAGCGGCCCGAGGAACATATCTTCCTGATCATGGCCGGCCTGGGCTTCGACGCCGCGATCATGGCTGACGCACCCGAACGCCTGAAGAAGACGGTCGGCCCGCTGGCCTACACGTTCTCCGGCGTGAAGAACCTGCGCGGCCCGCAGTTCAAGGTCCGGATAAAGATCGACGGCGAGCCCGAGCTCACCCGACGGGCGCGCACCGTGGTCATCGGCAACTGCGGCAAGCTCACGGGTGGGCTCGTACTCATGCCCGAGGCCGAGGTCGACGACGGCTGGCTGGACGCCGTCATCCTCTCGCCGGCCGGTGTCGTCGGCTGGGTGGCCGTGGCATGGCGTGTCCTCACCAAGACGCGCAAGGGCCACATGCGGGTGGACCGCCACCGCCTGAGGTCCGTGAGCATCCGCACTGACCGCCCCGAAGAGGTCCAGATCGACGGCGACACCATCGGCCAGGCCCGCGCCCTGTCAGCCACCGTCGATCCTCTCGCGCTGATCATCCGCGTGGGCTGACCGAGGGGCTGACCTGAGTGTCGCCGGCATACCGCTTCGACAGCGTGTGGAATGTTCGCGCACCACGCGAGAAGGTCTACGCCGCGCTGGCTGACATCGAGGGCTACGGACGTTGGTGGCCCCAGGTCCGCGAGATCAACCGCATCGATGCCGACAGCGGCCGGGTACGGATCCGCAGCCTGCTGCCGTACACCCTCGACCTGGTCCTGGCTCGCTCCGTCCAGGACCAAGCCGGCGGGATCTTGCGGGTGGACATCAGCGGCGACCTGCGGGGTTGGTGCGCGTGGCAGATCACTGCCGACGGAGCCGACACGCGCGCTGAGCTCAGCCAGGAGGTCGAGGTCACGGGGCTCGTGCTGCGGCGGGCACCGTTCGCTGCCCGGCCACTGCTGCGCGGCAACTACACCCACATGATGCGAGCCGGCGAACGCGGCCTGCGCGAATACCTGACCTGACTTTGCTCAGTTCAGGCCGGTTTGCTCAGTTCAGGCCGCTTTCTGGGCCGGTTTTCGGCTCCGCGACCGGCCTGAACTGAGCAAAGCCCCAGATCGCAGCTCCGCGACCGGCCTGAACTGAGCAAAGCCCCAGATCGCAGCTCCCCGACAGGCCTCAACTGAGCAAAGTCGCAAGCGTCAGGTCGAGGTGATCCGCAGACTGCGCAGCCAGGCCCGTGCCTCGCGGAAGTCGTCATCGCGGGTGCCGCCCGACACCTGGGCGGCGATGCTGTCCGCGCGCGGATAAGAGCCCAGGAAGCGCACATCGGCGCACACCCGCTTCAGGCCCATCAGAGTCTCGCCGACCCGCTCGTCGTTGACGTGACCCTCGCAGTCGATCGAGAAGCAGTAGTCACCGAGCCGGCCGCCGTTGGGGCGGGACTCGATGCGAGTCAGGTTGATGCCACGCGTCGCGAACTGCTCAAGCAGCTCGAGCAGCCCACCTGGGTGGTCCTCACGCTGAAACAGGACCACCGACGTCTTGTCGGCCCCCGTCGGCGCAGGCAGCTGGCCGGGCCGTGCGACGAGAACGAACCGCGTGACAGCACCGCTGCTGTCGCCGATGTCCTCGTGCAGGACCGTGAGGCCGTGGTTGGCCGCGGCGCCCGGCGCACAGACCGCAGCCTGGTATGCCGGTCGCTCCCGTGCCAGCCGCTCGCCCGCCAACCCCGCGGCCGCCGCTGCAGTTGAGGCCCCGGGCAGGTATTCGGCATCCGGCAGGTGTGCCCCCATCCAGGCGCGCACCTGGGCCCATGCGTGCGGATGGGTGGAGACCGTGCGGATGTCGGCGAGCGCGATACCGGCCGGTGCGGCCAGGACGAAGGTGATCGGGACGACCTGTTCGCCAACCACGACGAGGGGGTCTCCACTGGCGAGGGCGTCCAGCGTGGCACTGACCCCACCCTCGACAGAGTTCTCGATCGGCACCATCGCGGCGTCGAGATCGCCCGCGCGCAGTGCCGCGAGCGCAGCGTCGACGGAGGCGAACGGGATGCGCTCGGCATCGCCGGCTTCGGCAACCTGGACGCTTTGGCGCAACGCCATCTCGGTGAATGTGCCTGTGGGACCTAGGAATCCGTAACGCATGCTCACGAGCCGCCCTTTCCGGTTCGGGCAGCGGCGAGCGCCTGCTGCTCTTCAGGTGACAGCGTGACCTCGCTGTGCCCCTCGACGATTCCTTTGGCATAGGTGCGGGACTCGCCGCGGGCGTGGATCGAGCTGATCACGAGCCCATCCCCGCGGTCGTCGACGATCGCCGCTGAGAAGGACAGCCGGCCACCCATGTCGCCGAACGCGTCGTAGCGAACGACCGCAACATGACGCAGGCTCTGTTCGACATCGCCTGCCGACCGGATGAGCTGTGCGCGGACCCGCTCGATGTCGCTGTGCAGCTGGGCGATCCCGCCCGCCTGGTCCGAAAGGACTGCGGCCACGTCCTTCTCGCCGCCGGCCCACAGGACGCGATACCGAGCTTGGATGCGAGAGAGGCGCAGCTGGGCGCCCACGGCGAGTGCGATGGCTAGAACGGCAGCGCCCAGCGCGACGACGGCCAGCGTCTCAACCGTGTTCTGACTCAGGTCCACGACCGCAGCGTATGACGAGTGGCCACCTCGGCGCGTGAGTGTCCCAGCTGACGCGCGCGCAAGTCGGGGAGCACTCCCACGATGAGTGACCAACGTCCCGGGTCCCAGACCGAGGGTCGCGTCAGAATCGGAGGATGGGCACCAGGCGGCAATCGGGCGTGACAGACGCTGCCGACGCCAGGGGGTCATAGGGCGACCGGCGCCGGCGCCGGCGTAAGAGGAGACAGCCATGAGTGGTCGGTCTGGGCTGAGCGCGGGATCGCGATCGCGCCGGGGCCAGGGCGGGGTCACGGGCGCCGTCCTTGTCGCGTTTCTCCTCGCCGGATGTGAATCCGCCCCGACCTCGCGGGTGCTGACCGAGCCCAGCCGTGGAGGTGCGAAGACACAGGCGAGGCGTCGCTAGGCTCGCCACACCATGAGCTTCGCCATCGCACTCACCGCCTTTCTGCTGATCTTCCCCATCGAGCTGCCTGACAAGACGTTCATCGCGACGCTGGTGCTGGCCACGCGATACAAGCCGTTGCCGGTCTGGGTCGGGGTTGCCTCGGCCTTCCTGGTGCAGACCGTTATCGCGGTGACGCTGGGTGGTCTGATCGGTCACCTGCCACGGACGCCGGTTGAGATCTTCGCCAGCCTGATGTTCCTGGCCGGCGGTCTCATTCTGATCCGCGGAGCCGGCAAGGCTGACGCCGAAGAAGCCGAGATCGAGCACGAGTTCGAGGCCAAGGCCAGAGCCGGTATGCACGGATGGCGGGCTGTGGGGACCAGCTTTCTGGTGCTCTTCGTGGCCGAGTGGGGCGACCTGTCACAGCTGTTGACCGCTGGCCTGGTCGTGAAGTACGAGGATCCGGTGTCGGTCGGCGTTGGGGCCTTCGTGGCCCTCGCCACGGTGTCGGCGCTGGCCGCGGTCCTGGGCCGGACGTTGCTCAAGCGGATCCGGCTGGCCACGGTCCACCGGATCGGCGGGAGCGTCTGCCTTCTTCTCGCGGTGGCGTCCCTGTTGCAGGTCGCCAACGTCGCCATCCTGCCCTGACCCGCCCCGTAGCCTGTTGTTCGTGAACCGACGCCGACTGCTCGCCGCCATCGCGGCTGTCGCAGTGCTCTCGGCTCTGGTGATCGCCGGCCTCAGCTCGGCGTCGTCGAGGTCGTCGGCGGGCGCGTCCCCCGCTGCGAGCAAGGTCCTGAGCGGATCCATCGTGGTCATCGGCACCGGTGGACTGTCGTGGAGTGACGTCTCGGCCAAGGCGACGCCTGCCTTGTGGTCGTTGTTGCGCGAAGGCTCGACAGCCACCATGACAGTTCATTCGGTGCATGCCAACACGTGTCCGGTGGACGGTTGGCTGAGCCTTTCTGCCGGAGAGCGAGCCGGCGACGTTGACGCGGCCGGCGACGGATCCGGCGCCGGTCCCGATGGGGCCAAGCCGCCGTGTCAGGCTCTGCCTGAGTACATGACTGCAGGCAAGGTGCCGCACTGGAACGACTACCTGGCGGCGGCGGCGGCCACCAGGTTCAACGCATCCTTGGGATTGCTCGGCGACCAGGTTGCCAGCCACGGAGGCTGTATCCAGGCCGTGGGTGCCGGAGCGGCCGTGGGTGCCGCCCGGGCCGACGGCGTCGTGGATCGCTACCAGCCGTACGACCCCTCGACCCTGACCACCGCCCTGGCCTCGTGCCCGGCCACGCTGGTCGACGTCGGATCCATCCGCGACCCGGCGGACGTGGACCCCAAGGACACGTCACCCCCGACGACCACTCGTGCCCAGCAGGTCGCAGCGGTCGACGCCCGGGTTGCTGCCGTGCTCAACGCGGCACCGGCCGGGACGGACGTCCTGCTCGCCAGCCTCTCCGACGCCGGGGTCACCGAACGCCTCCGGCTGGTCGCGGCCACCGGCCCCACCTTCGGAGCCGGAACACTTCGGTCGACCTCGACCCGACAGGAAGGGCTGGTGCAGCTGGCAGATCTGACGCCGACGATTCTTGAGCACCTGGGCATCCCGCGACCGCCGAGTCTGGGCGGCACCCCGCTCGAGTTCACGCCTTCAGGAGGCAACTCCGAACAGTCCGCCGACCACCGACTGAGGGCACTGCTCGACCTCGACGGGTCCTCGCACGAGGTCCATAGTCTGGTCGAGCCCTTCTTCTACGGTTGGGCCCTGCTCCAGCTGGCGCTGTATCTGATCGTCGCCGTGCTCTGGAGGCGGGGCTGGGGCGCTGAGCCTCGACGGGGGTCGGAGACCACGTCTCGGCACGCATTCAAGGCCACGTCTCGGCACGCATTCAAGGCCACGTCTCGGCACGCATCGGAGGCCACGTCTCGGCACGCATCGCGGGCGACCCCTCGGAGAAGGCGGCTGTTGGGGTTCACCCGCAACGTGGCGATCGTTGCCGCGACCGTCCCGGTGTCAACGTTTCTGGCGAATCTCCTACCGTGGTGGCGCTTCTCGGTGCCCTTGGCGAGTGTGGTCGCCTCGGTGGCCATATTCGCCGCAGCCATCTCAATGCTCGCCCTTCTGGGACCCTGGCGCCGGCGGTTCTTCGGGCCACTGGTCGTGGTCTGCGCGACGACCGTGGTGGTGCTTGCGGTCGACGTGATGACGGGGTCGAGGCTCCAGCTCTCCTCGTTGATGGGCCTGCAACCCGTCGTCGGGGGCCGGTTCTATGGCATGGGCAATGTGACGTTTGCCGTGTTCGCCACGGCCACCCTGATGCTCTGTATTGCGGTCGCGAACCACCTCGTCACCGTCCAACAACCCCGCCTCGCGGCCGTCGCGGTGGCGGTCATCGGCTCCGGCGCCATCATCGTGGACGCATCCCCTTCATGGGGTAGCGACTTCGGTGGGCCGCCGGCTCTTCTGCCCGCCCTGATCCTGCTGATCCTGACGATCCTGAAGATCAGGCTGACCTGGCGCCGACTGCTGGCGGTCGGTGGTGGGACCGTCCTGTTCGTCGTGATCCTGGGCCTGCTGGACTGGCTGCGTCCGGCCGAGTCCCGTTCGCACCTGGGCAGATTCGTGCAGACTGCCATCGACGGCGGTGCCTGGGACATTATCGCCCGCAAGCTCGACCAGAACATGTCACTGCTGTTCGGCAACCCGGTATCGCTGCTCGTTCCCCTCGGCCTGGTCACGTTGGCGTACATCATCGCCCGTCCGACGTCACGGGTGGCCGACCCGTTGCGTCGGTCCTTCGGGCGCGTCCAGCTCCTGCGACCTGGGCTCATCGCTGTCGTGGTCATGTGGGTCATCGGCTTTGCACTCAACGACTCGGGGACCGCGATTCCCGCCAACGGAGCCGCCCTTGCTTTTCCGTTGTTGATCGCGCTGGCGCTCAGGACACTCGAGGACGAGACGTTCGCGGAACCCGTGACCACCCGCGCCTCACGACTCCCGCGATAGCGAGCAGCACCAGCCAGGCCGCGAGCGGGCCCAGGACCTTGCGGAATCCCAGCGTCAGCGACTCGACGTCAGGGCTCATCGCGACCACCCGGCCCGGGACGTAGGCCATGGCCATCACCGTCAACCGCGCCAGCAGGATCCCGTCCAGGGCCGTGGCGAGCATCAGCGGCAACGTGGCCCAGGTGAGCACGTCGTACCAGGGCAGCGCATAGGGGGCTCCGACGGCGTAAGCCGTTGCGAGCACGAACGTTGCGGTCATGGCCGACTGGGTCTGTTCTGTGGCCGAGATCTGCGGCACCGGTGACGTCTCAGCGATTGACGTCTCACCGCGTGACGTCTCACCGAGTGACGTCTGCCCGGTGGTGGGGACCTGCTGCATGGTCGGGCGCGAGAGCGAGAGACGCGACAGCACCCAGACCAGCGCCACGATCGTGACGACGGAGAGCACCGATACCACGGCGCGGGCAGCATCCAGCGGCATGAAGGCGGACAGCAGGTTGACGACGGGTCGCCAGGCGGTGGCAAGGGACACCCCTTTGCCAGCCTTCAGCAGCTGTTCGAAGACATGTGGCCCGGCCCATAGGTGCAGGGACACGAATACCGTCAGGGAGGAGGCAGCGAGCGCGATCACGTTGCGGGCCAACTGTTTTCGGGGCAGGGAGTGCCAGGACCACAGGATCGCCAGCCCCACGATGCCGTAGGTGATCTTGGTGCTGATCGCCGCTCCGAGCACCAAGCCTGCGATCCAGGGCCGTCGCGCCGCAAGGACGACTGCGGCCAGAGCCAGCGCGGTGGCGAGGAGATCGACATGAGCACCGAGCACCGCAACGCCGAACACGAGAGGGTTCGCCGTCCACAAGAGGTCGACCCGCGCCCGTGCCGTCTCATCGGCGGCCGCGTGGCGCAACAGGAGCCGCACGAGCAGCCAGGCCGCCACGATGAAGACCTGCCAGACCCAGACCGTCTGGCGCAGATTGTCTTGTCCGACAAGGGAGCTCAGGGCCTGCAAGGCGGTGGCGAAGGGACCGTAGACGCTCGGCGTCATCGTCCACGGGGGCTCGACAGCACTGGTCACGGGGTCGGCACCCATTGCCCAGGTGATCGGGGGGACCAGGTAGGGGTCGCCGCCCTGTGCCGCGATCCGGCCGTATGCGGCGTAGTTGGTGTGGTCGGCCGAGCCGATCGGTGCGGTCAGCAGCGCCAGAGCACCCAGCGCCAACGGCCAGGACCTGGACCACAGCCGGGACCAGGGCGAGGACCGAGGCTGATCGCTGCCGGAGCGGCGCCACAGGCCCATCGCCACTGCGACCGCTCCAAGCAGGTATGCCGTCCACAGGACGGCCGTGACCGCGGCCGAGGACATCGAGACCGGCAGGTCGCCGGGTGCCCAACCACGCGGGCCGAGACCCGGCTTCGCCGCCGAGGGGCCGACGACTGCCACCAGCAGGAGCATGGCGAACGAAAGGGTCAACGCCACTGGCCGCAGCCATGCGAGAGTCTTGTCAGAAGCGGACGCGCTAATGGCGGCCTCTGAATCTGACGAGTCTTCGGACTCGGCGAACGGCGAGAGCCAGCCAGACATCGCGATACTGCCCGGCGCGGTGAACCTGGCCACGCCAGTCGGAACCCGTGACCCGGTGCTGGAGCTCGCAGGGGACCTCGACCACCCGCAAGCCCGCGCCGAGCACGTCGATGGTGAGTCCGACCTCGACGCCCCAGCGCCGCGCCAACGGCGTTGCGGCCTCGAACGCCTCGCGGGACAGACAGCGCATCCCGGACAGCGGCTGGGTCGGCGTCCAGCCGGTGAGTCTCTCGATACCGTTGCTTGCCAACCGAACCACGAAACCGTGACCGCCGCCGGAGGTCGATTGCGGCGGCAGTATCGCGATAGTCATGTCCGCCTCGCCGGAGGCGACCGGCGCAACCAGGACGGACATGCTGGCGGCGCTGTCCGCCAGGTCAGCGTCAATGAACAGCAGCTGACGGGGGCGCCCAGACGCCGCCGGGTCGCTGATGTCCTGTTCGGCGGCAGCCCGGGCGCCGGTAGCCATGGCCGCCGCCTTGCCCATGTTGCGGGGATGGCGGAGCACGACGGCACCGTTCTCACCAGCCAGCCGTGCAGTCGCATCAGCGCTG
>Ga0209745_1002560_pt1 | contig 10327 bp, 10 predicted proteins | sample BarGraNGADG00312_FD_184495 | JGI IMG/M metagenome (GOLD analysis project Ga0209745, IMG submission 184495) | Arctic peat soil microbial communities from Barrow, Alaska - Barrow Graham LP Ref core NGADG0004-312 (SPAdes) (version 2) | ecosystem: Environmental > Terrestrial > Soil > Wetlands > Peat... | reverse complement strand
GCCGGGCCGCTGGTCCTCGGGGCCCATATGCTCGAGGTCTGTCCGACGATCGCCGCCGGTAGGCCGACCTGCGAGATCCATCCGCTCTCGATCGGCGGCAGGAGCGACCCGGTGCGCCTGGTGTTAGGGTACGGGCGATCCAGCTCGGCACCACGATTCGGCATGTGGGACTTGCGGGCCGACTCCACTTGAGCCTCCCACCGTGCCTCCGCTGGGTTTGCCGGCCCAGCAGAATGTCGGGTCAGCGTCTGCGGACGCAGCAGAATGTCGGGCTTCGTTTCTCTGGCCTCTATTGCGTCATCGCGAGGATGTGAGCTCCGGACCGAGGGAGCGCTGGGCCGCTGATGGTTGTCCGAGTGTCGTCCCAGGCCCCGATGACGCCGCCGTCGGCTTTGACCGCCAAGGCGAGGCCGCCCGACGGCTTGGCCGAGGAGTCGCTCACGCCTCACCTGCGCCATGAGAGAGGAAGAGGGAAGGCGTAGAGCGCCCGATCCTAGTAGGAGGGATCTCCGCTGCGATCTCGGGCAGTGGTTTGCGGGTTCATGGTGGCGCCTGGGTACGAGCTTGACGCCCACATCGATCACTCAGCCAGCCAAGGAACGCGACACCATGACAGAATGGTGGCGATGCGAGCCTTCATATTCGACCTCGACGGCACGCTGGTCGACACCGTTTATGCCCACGTGGTGGCCTGGCAGCAGGCGCTCGAAGAAACCGGCATCGTCATCGACGGCTGGCGCATCCACCGCCGCATCGGTATGAGCGGCGGGCTCTTCACCCGTGCGCTCTCGCGAGAGATCGGCCGGCCGCTCTCGACGGAAGAGCAGGGGCGGCTGCAGCGGCGGCACGGCGAGTTGTACCTCGAGCTGCTTCCCGAGCGGCGGCCCTTGCCGGGCGCGCGGGACCTTCTTCGGGCGCTCCACGAGGGCGGTATGCCGTTCGGCATCGCCACCTCCGGGCTGCACCCGGAGATCGACGCCTCCCTCGACGCACTCGACGTGCCCGCCGACGTGATCGTCGTGGACCGCGGCGACGTCCTGCGCGCCAAGCCCGAGCCGGACCTCTTCCTTGCCTGTCAGGAGCGGATGGGTGTGCGCCGCGAGGACTGCTATGTGGTCGGAGACGCGGTCTGGGACCTGCTCGCGGCACGCCGAGCCGGGATGCTGAGTGTCGGTTTGCTGAGTGGCGGCTACGGCCAGGACGAGCTGACTCAGGCCGGGGCATTCCGCGTCTACCGGGACCCGCAGGACCTGCTCGACTCGCTCGACGAGCTGGGGATCACGCTGCCTGGTTGAGGGCAGGCACCCGACCGTCCGCTGCCGCGGGCGGCAACTTTCGACACGTGGGCCCAGGACGGCTACGGCTTCACATCCTCAGCTTGGGGTCCAGACGGCACTGTCACCCACTATGCTCAGGAGCCCGGCCGTCAGGGTGGACGGCTCCCTATCTGGGTTCAGCCTGGGCTAGCTCAAGGCCCGGCGGACTGATGTCAGGATCGAGCAGCGCTCATCTCTCTATCGCCTTCTCAAACCAGGAGGACAAGGTCCGGTGGGAGGCTGCTCCGGCGGCCCAATTCGATAGGGGTCGTCATGCGACCAGGGTGATAGCGGGGCCTGCCGGGGCGCGGCCCATTGACGCGCTTTCGGTCGCCAGGGCTGCGTTGCGTGAACCCAACCTGCCGACCGCCCGACTCGATGGCATCGAGCGCGGCACCACCAGTCACGCTTGCGCTGGTTCCTCGTGGAGCTCGGCTCCCCGAACCACCGTCGCGCAGGCCGTCGTGCTCGCCGGCATCGACCGCCAGCTCATCGGCCGGACCGAGCCATGCGTGCGTATCGGAAGGGACCTCGTGGCCCAGATCTCTGAGCTGACGGTGGCGATGGACGCACTGGCACGGCAGATCGGCGAGCGCCCGAAGATGACATCGAGGACGAGGAAGATGCCCGTTTCCTCCGGCAGCTTGGACCTTCGGCTACGAATCAAGCCCTTCCATCGCAGCATATCGACGATACCGCTCGCGCACCTCGGAAACATGCTGATCGAGCCTCGGTTCGGCGGCGACGCGGAGCGGGGGCGCCCATGCGCGGGCCACGTCGTCCACCGGCCTGCCGTGCAGGACGGCCGCAGCCTGCACTGCGGCGCCGGAGGCCGACGTCTCGGCCATGTCGCTCACGTAGATGGGTCGGCCGATGAGATCGGCGAGGAACTGGCGATATGCGCGGGAATTGGATCCTCCGCCCGTTAGTACGACGCGCCCGTCCGTTGGGACACCGAGCCCCCGGATGGCGTCAAGCCCCTCCGCCAATCCGCACAGGACGCCCTCGAAGGCCGCCCGGGCGAGCTGCTCTCGCGTCGCCCCGGGTCGCAGGCCGATCAGCACGCCAGTTGCCCGTGGGCGGCTCGGGGTTCGCTCGCCATCGAGATACGGAATGAGGACAGGCCGGTCGGCCTCTGGCAGTGCGGTCAGTGCGAGATCGGCCAGGCCATCGAGGTCCACCCCGAGCAGCCGAGCGAACGTGTCCGTAACCTTCGTGGCGTTCAATGTGCACGCCAGCGGCAGGTATGCGCCAGTCGCGTCGGCTACGCCGGTCACTGTCGCGGTGGGGTCGGCTGTAGGCACGAGACTCCTCGCACACACCGTTCCCGAGGTTCCCAGTGAGATGAGGACGTCCTCCTCCCTGAGGCCCAGCGCCAGTGCGTTCACAGGCTGGTCGTTGGCCCCAGGCCCAACCAGGGCTCCTTCCGGAATGCCGGTCGCTTCCGCGGCGCCAGCGGTCACCCGGCCGACGCACTGGTTCGGCCCGGCGATGCGGGGGAGTCGTGGCGACCAATCCACGCGATTGTCGACCAGCGCCAGGAGGTCCAGATCCCATGTCGAACTGGCGGCGTCAAAGTAGCCGGTCCCAGAGGCTTCGGTCCGGTCGGTAACGAAGTTCCCCGTCAGGCGGTAGGTGAGGTAGTCAGAAGGCAGCAGGATGGTAGCGATCCGGGCGAAGTTCTCCGGCTCGTGGCGCTTCAGCCAAAGCAGCTTGGTGATCGTGATCGCCGGCACCGGAACGATGCCGGTCCTGTTTGCCCACGCCTCGCGTCCAAGCCGCGCCACGAGTTCCTCGGCCTCCGGCGAAGAGGTGGTGTCGTTCCACAGCTTCGCCGGCCGGATGACCTCGTCATCACCATCGAGAGCGACAAGACCGTGCCCCTGCGCGTCCACGCTGATCGCGTCCACGTCGTGCATGCTGAGCTGTCTGCATGCTGCCACGAGCCCGCTCCACCAGGCCTCTGGGTGCTGCTCGCTCACGGGCGGCCTAGTGGGCGGATGGGGGGCCTCTGCGGTCGCCACCAGGCGTCCGTCGTCAGCGTTTCGCAGGACAACCGTGCACGACTGAGTGGAGGAGTCGGCGCCGGCGACGAGCCGCATCCTACGCCTCGTGATTTGCAGCAGCCTGCCGGGACGGCCCCCTGAGCGACGAGGACGAGACCTGCTTCGCCGCGGCACGCTGACCCACGGCGCCGCCGGGGTGCGTGAACAGGACCTCATCCCATCGGTAGCCTCGCATCTGCATCGTGACGAGAGCGAGCGCGTCGCCCCACGCCGATGCGGCGAGCGTGGAGCCCATCGCGATGATCCCAGCCGGATCCGAACCCTCCACGGTCTCGATGACTACGGTGAGGTCCCCGAGCTTCGCGAGCGGCGATGCGCCGTCCGAGGTGACGACGATGACCCCGGCACCGCGCTCCTTCGCGCGGCGGGTGAACTCGTTCAGCTCACCGGACTGGCCGCCTTTGGAGATGGCGATGAGGAGGTCATCCGGGGTAATGGCACCCAGGCCGCCATGGAGTCCCTCGGTCGGATGAAGGAAGAGCGAGGGCGAGCCAGCGACGGAGAGGAGGTGGGACATGCGTCTGGCCGTCTCTCCAGATGTCCCGACGCCCGTGGGAACAACCTTGCCGCTGCAGCCGAGCACCATCTGAGCCGCTTCTAGCAACTGGTGGTCGAGCCGAGCGGCGAGCGCCTGGAGGCCGGCAGCCTCCGCGGCGACGAGTGATCTGGCAATGTCGAGGAGCTGCCCGTCCCGAATCATGATCTCCCTGCCAATCGCCGCGTCACAAGCGGACGCCTGTGTGGCCGTCACCAACGACGGATGTGCGGCCAATTGCACAACCGACGCCCCGCTGTGTCAACAGAGAAGTGAGAGAATGAGCGTCGCCTTGCTCATAGTTGCACCCCGGTCGACGGAACTCGCATTGGAGGCTAGTGGTGTCGGAAGCCGAACTGAAGCCCGGCGAGCTCGTACAGACCGCCTCAGTCGCTCGGCGATATTACATTGACGGAAAGGCGAAGACTGAAATCGCTGGCGAGTTCGGCATCTCGCGCTTCCGTGTGGCTCGGATCCTGGAGCGTGCACGCGAAATTGGTCTTGTCCACGTCGAAATCGTCCTTCCCGCCCCGATCGACGCCGACCTGTCCGAGCGACTGCGAGTCGCGTACTCGCTGCACTATGCGATCGCTGTTAGTACGCCCGATGAACCGGAGGAGTCGCTCCGGGCGCGCCTCGGGGAGGTCGGGGCCAGCCTGCTGACGGAACTTGTCCGTGAAGATGACATCCTGGGGATCGGGTGGGGGCGCACCGTCAGCGTCATGACAGCCGAGGTCACCACGATGGCCCGGTGCACCATGGTCCAACTCACCGGTGCGGCCGGGACCGGCGACGTCACCCACGACTCCGTGGAAACCCTGCGGCGTATCGCCGCTATTTCTGGCGGCCCCTATTTCCCCATCTATGCGCCACTCGTCGCGGACACCGTGGAGGCGGCTGCCGCGATCCGTCGCCAGCCGCACGTGGCAAGTGCGCTGCGCCTGTTCGATTCCCTGACGAAGGCCGTCGTCGCCGTCGGTTCGTGGGAGCCGCCGAACTCGCAGCTGTTCGACGCGACGGATGACGTCGCGCGCGAGGCGCTCCGGCGCCTGGGTGCTTGCGCCGACGTCTGCGGGACGCTGTGGGACGCCAACGGTCACCGCATGGCGGCCGACGTGACGGAGCGGTTTATCGGCATTAGTGCTGACCAGCTGTGCCAGATTCCGGAAGTGCTCGCGATCGCTGGCGGGCGGACGAAAGTGGCGGCCATCCGGGCTGTGCTGGCGGCAGGCTTCGTCACGTCGATCGTGACCGACGCCGACACGGCCAGCGCCCTCCTCACGCACTCGAGGGAGCGCCTCGCTTGAAGGCGGGTTGTCCGCTGCCCGAATCCGTCGTCGCAGGCCGTGCCCCAAAACCACATCTAGAACTGTTCTGCAGGGCGATGGTCGGCGGGGGCCACAGAAACACCCTGCCGATGTCCGCGGACGCGGCGCAGACGTGGCCTTGGCAGGCCCTCTCCTTGTCGACGGGGGCCTTGCGCTCGTTGAGCAGCGACGGGGAGCTCGTCCTGTTCGAGGATCCCGAGCTGCCGCGTCAGTCGGTCTGAGGCACCGCCGGGGCCCCGAACCTGCCAGCGCGCGGGCGGAGTTCAGCCATCGCCTGCGCGTACTGCTCGGGGCTGAGCTTCCCGCTGTGCCACTCCATGCTGTTCTCCATGAAGGAGACGCCCTTGCCTTTCGTCGTCCGGCAGACCAGCACCCACGGCCGCTCGTCTGCATGTGCTCGGCGCTGCTCAGCAGCTGAGAGCAGCGCCGCCGCGTCGTGCCCATCTACTTCGAGGACATGCCAGCCGAAGGCCCGCCACTTGTCGGCGAGTGGCTCGATCCCCATGACCTGGTCGACGAGGCCATCGACCTGCAGGTTGTTCCGGTCCACGATTGCCGTGAGGTTGCCGGCCCGATAGTGGCTCGCCGCCATCGCGGCTTCCCAGGACATGCCCTCCTGCAGTTCGCCGTCGGACATCAGGACGTAGACTTGATAGTCGCGTTGTGCCTGGCGCGCCGCGAGCGCCATTCCCAGCCCTACGGATAGCCCTTGACCAAGCGACCCCGAGGACATGTCGAGGCCAGGTGTCTTCCGGAAATCCGGGTGGCCCTGCAGGATGCTGCCCAATTTGCGGAAGGTCGCCAACACAGCCGGATCGAAGTAGCCGCGGTGCGCGAGTGCGGCATAAACCACGAGGGCACAGTGACCCTTTGAGAGGACGAGTCGATCGCGCTCCTCCCAACCAGGACGCGCGGGATCGATCCGCATCACGTGCCAGTAGAGGAGAGCGACAATCTCCGCAGCCGACAGCGCACCGCCTGCGTGGCCGCTGCCCGCGCGATTCGTCATCTCGATCACCTCGCAGCGCAGCTGGTACGCCCGGGCCGTCAATTCCTCGGCCGGATCGGCTTTAGGGGTGATCATCGCGAGAGCCCTCCGTGCACTGTGGTCGTGGCTACTGCCGAGGCGAGGTCGTGAGCTCATGCGCGGCGCGCACGACGGCACTGACGTCCACCCCGAACTTCACGCGCAGCTCGTCGCTATTGCCGGACTCGGTGAACTCGTCCTGGATGCCCAGGGCGCGGAAGCGGGGGACGTAGCCCGCTTTGACGAGTGCTTCCGAGGAGATTGAGGCGAGACCGCCGATTACACTGTGGTCTTCGAGCGTGATGAGGGCGCCCGTCTTCCGGACCGACGCGAGCAGCAGGTCGGCATCGAACGGCTTGAGCGACGGCATGTCGAGGACTTCAACGTCGATGCCGGTGGCGGCCAACGCCGTGGCGGCTCCCACAGCGCGCGCGAGGGCGATCCCATAGGTCGCCAGCGTCACGTCGCGGCCCTCACGGACAAGGTATCCACGACCGATGGTGAACGGCTCCGCAGGATCGTGAATCACGGGCGTTTCCTCGTGCTCCATCCGGATGTAGACGGGGCCGGGGTGCTCGTAGGCAGCGCGGGCGATCTTCGCGGACAGGACGCTGTCCGACGGCGACAGGACGACCAGGTTCGGGAAGCTGCGCATGATCGAGATGTCTTCGATCGACTGGTGCGTGGCGCCGTCCTTGCCGTTGCTGAGACCCGCAAACGCCCCAATCATCTTCGCCGGGAGGCGCGGGTAACAGATTGAGGTGCGGATGGGCTCGACGGCGCGCATCGAGACAAACACCGCGAAAGCGAAGGCAAAGGGGATTCGGCCGGCAGCCGCGAGGCCCGCGGTCGTTCCCATCAGGTTCTGCTCGGCCACCCCCATGTCCCAGAAGCGGTCTGGGAAGCGGTCCCGGAATCTCCTGGTGAGGTTCCGGCGCGAAGTGTCCGCGTCGAGGGCGACCACCCGGTCGTCATCCTCCGCGATCCGGATCAGTTCCTCCATGAACGCGAAACGGGGATCTTCCAGGGTCCCGTCGAAAAACGAGCCGATGGTCTGGGTGTGGGTCATCGTCCGTCTCCAATGGGTTGAATGCTCGACGGTGCTCGACGCAGCGCACGAAACGCTTGATCGGCAATGAGGCCGTGTTCGAGGCCGACGCGCCCGGCGCTACCCCTGCCGTTAGCGGCTCGCCAGACCCGACCGAAGGGGGCCTCGCCGCTTGACGGTGGCTGTTGGCCCAGGGTACGGGTTGCCTGAACGTTGACGATTCGCGCCGTCTGCCCGTGAAGCGCATGCTCCCCAGTCGGCATTCCCCAACGGCGTGTCACTCGAAGTACTTCCGCGAGTCGAACATGTGGAAGGCAACCACATATCGCTCAATCGCCCGGGTGATCCAGTCCACGACAAATCGGTGCGGGTCGCCCATGATCGGTCGCAGGTTGTCGTACAGACGCTGGCGCGCCGAGGCGACCTGCGGGTCGGTCCAGACGTAGCGCGCAGAGGTCCTGAGCAGCCAGTCTCGACGGTCGGGCGCGACCTCGTCCAGCGCCTTTCCCCTTTCGTCTGGATTGAGCCACTTGCACCAGCGGTTTGAAGAGTCCACCGCCGCAGTGATAGTCGGACTGAAGTTCGACAGCTGGACGCCGGAATCGACTCGAGCCAGGTCACGCTCGCGCTGCTCCAGCGCCATCAGCGCGTCGTACTCGCAGGCAGTGAACTCCGGGCCGATGTCGGCGCCACCGATTCCAGTGGAGGGGTACTCCTCCGGGTTCGTCACCCAGTCGGCGTAGTGGCCTTTGATGAGTGACCCGTACGGAGCCACGATCTCCGTCGCTGCGGTCGCCGCCTGCTTGTCGAACCGAGTCGAGTGGAGGTCCGTCCCAACCTGGGCGACGACGAACGCAGGCCAGGCGTGCGTCAGGCCGCGCTCCTCGAGTCCGTGCCTCAGCTGGCTCAGGAGCGCCTTGAAGCTGGCGAGTTCGACCACTCCTCCGTGCACCTCTTCGGTTCCGACCTCGTAGGAGATTGGTGACAGCCCCAATCGCCCGCGCTCGGCTTCCGTGTAGGCGATCAGATCAAGGGTGCGCGTGACAACCACCTCGACGGGCAGCGGGTCCGTCTTCTCGCGGTCGACCGTCGGGTCGATGTGCAGCAGGGCGTAGCCCGCCTGGAGCATGGATGTGATCGATGCCTTGACTTCCGCCGTAGTCTGCTCGAACGTCAGTCGGTCTCGCGTGTGCGCGTCCTTCAGCCACTGTCCGCCGTGAGCGAGGCCCGGGAACAGCGCATCGTGGCAGCCGTATTCGGCCGCGTATCGGCGCATCTCAGCGACAAATGCCGCTGGGGTCCATCCGGTGTAGCCGCCATCGCGGTCCACTTGGTTGAACGTTGCAGCGAACAGCATCGGAGCGTTGTTGCGGGCAGCCGCCTGGACGGCCGCCTGGAGCACGGCATCCGAGTTGGGGCACACCGCAAGCAGAGTCAGCTCGACTCCTTCCTGTCGCAGCGCGATCATGCGATCGATCATCGACTTGATCCTAGGCATCTGGGGCCAATCCTCTTTCAGCGCACTGTCGCAAGGTGACCTCGGTCACTCCTATTCGCTCAGGTGAGCGCCCTTACGCTCACCTGGGGTGAGTACACCACCGACCCCCGGCATTGTCAAGCCCCTGTACTCGTCCCGCGCTCCACCCGCCCGCGGAGTGTCGGTCCGGACCCGGGCTTGGAAGCGCCAGCGGCTGGACGGCCTCGCCAGGGCGTCGACCGGCTGGTTGACGAGGTCTCCCGCAGGGCGCTCTTGACAATGAGAGGGGGATGGTGTTCTCTACCTCCATCGGCACATATGATTGCGGGGGTGCTCAGATGAGCGTGGAGACGCTGACGGGCAGACTGCCCCACGAGCGTTTCCAGTGGCGGCGGGGCACGCTCGGGATCGGGGTCGTCTAGTGGACCGGAGGAGTTAGTTGGGTGCAGTGCATGACAACAGCTGCTCTACGGACCGGAGTCCGTAACGCGTCGTCGCTCGTTGAACGCGACGATGCAGGAGGTAGGTGAGGGTGCCGCTCGTTGCGGGGGTCGATTCGTCCACGCAAGCGTGCACCGTTGTCCTGCGGGATGCGGACAACGGTCGCATCGTGGCGAAGGCCGAGGCACAGCACCCGCTGGCAGTCCCTCCGGTGAGCGAGCAGGCTCCGGGGGCGTGGTGGGAGGCTCTCTGCGCGGCAGCGCGCCAGCTCGATCTGCGTCAGGTCGCGGCGGTCAGCGTCGACGGTCAAGGCCACGGTCTGGTCGCGCTTGACGACTCCCGACGGGCGATCCGCCCGGCGAAGCTCTGGAACGACACGAGCGCTGCGATTGAGGCGCGCGAGCTGGTTTCCCGCCTGGGGCCTGATGAGTGGGCCAGGCGGACGGGGGTTGTCCCCGTCTCCGCCATCACCATCGCCAAGTTGCTGTGGTTTGCACGGCACGAGCCCGGCAACTTCCGGCGGCTGGCAGCGGTCGCCCTGCCTCCGGACTACCTCAACCTGTGTTTGACCGGTAACCTCGTTACCGACCGGAGCGAAGGTTCGGGGACGGGGTATTTCAATACGACGACGTCGACGTGGGACGTTGAACTCTTGGCGCTGGTCGACGACGGCGTGGACTGGTTGCCGCGGCTGCCGCACATCGCGGGTCCGTGCGAACCGGCCGGCGAGGTGAGTCGAGAGGCCGCCGATGCGACGGGCTTCGCGCGCGGAATCCCGGTGGGACCCGGAGCGAATGACCAGCCCGTGAACGCTCTGGCTCTCGGCACCGTCGATCGCGATGTGATCATGTCCCTGGGCACGTCCGGTACCGTCTCTGCGCGAAGTCAGGTTCCCGTTGCGGATCCAACCGGAGCGGTCAATGGGGTAGCCGATGCCGCGGGCGCCTTCATGCCGTGCGTCCCCACTCTCAATGCCACCAGGGTCACGGACGCGTTCACCCGTTTGCTGGGCGTGGACCTCGCTGAGCTGGCCCGGTTGGCGCTCGCCGCGCCGGGCGATCCTGATCGCCCGATCGTGATTCCATACCT
>Ga0209745_1002559_pt1 | contig 10329 bp, 6 predicted proteins | sample BarGraNGADG00312_FD_184495 | JGI IMG/M metagenome (GOLD analysis project Ga0209745, IMG submission 184495) | Arctic peat soil microbial communities from Barrow, Alaska - Barrow Graham LP Ref core NGADG0004-312 (SPAdes) (version 2) | ecosystem: Environmental > Terrestrial > Soil > Wetlands > Peat ... | reverse complement strand
ACCCCTACTAAAATGTTCCGTTTTTCAATAAACGCTGCAAATAGCCAGATAATCGGAACAAGTCAGAACTACAAAACTGAAAGCGGCCGTGATAATGGAATCGAATCGGTAAAAAGAAATGCTGCCAAAGCCGAAGTAAAAGAAGTGGCGAAATAATTGACCTTAAGAATCTATAACCGCAGAGAGTGATCTTTGCGGTTTATTTTTTACCTTTATTTTGTCTTCTTAATTAAATTCATTTAATATGAAGGTTAAATTATTCTCAATAATCTTAATATTCACACTTTTTTTCTCTGCATCCTTCGCACAGGTAACAGATGCCGAAAAGAAATTAAAAACAGTCAATGCCGACACAGTTATGGGCTGGAAAAAAGGGGGATTGTTTGCATTAAACCTTTCACAGACATCCCTCACAAACTGGGCGTCCGGCGGTCAGAACTCAGCTGCAGTCAACGGAATTTTCAGTGCATTTGCCAACTATAAACAGGGCAAATCGGCATGGGATAATTCACTGGATATCGGCTATGGGATACTGAAGCAGGGTAAGAATACCCACCCTATGAAAACCGATGACAAGTTCGATTTTTTTTCCAAATATGGCAGAGAAGCATTCAAAAACTTTTATTATTCAGCTCTTCTGAATTTCAGGACACAGATGAGACCCGGGTACAAATACCCTAATACGGATAATAAAATCTCTGATATTTTTGCCCCTGCATACCTTCTTCTGGCCGCTGGTATGGATTATAAGCCCAGTGCTTATTTCAGTGCATTCATTGCACCACTGGCAGCAAAATTTACTTTTGTAAATGATCCGGTACTTTCAGCCGCCGGCGCATTTGGCGTAACACCCGGTAAAAATTCAAGGGGTGAGATCGGAGGATACATAAGAACCATCTTTACAAAGAATGACTTTAAGCATGAATTCCTGAAAAATGTTTCTTTCACAACAAAGATTGATCTGTTCTCAAATTATACCCATAATCCCCAGAACATTGATGTAACCTGGGAGAATCTTATTGGCCTCAAAGTGAATAAATTCCTTTCGGTGAATTTCAACACAGTCCTGATATATGATGACGACATTAAAGTCCCAGTCGACAGGAACGGGAATGGTCTGTTTGAATCAACCGAGGCTCCCGGTCCGAGAATCCAGTTTAAAGAAATTTTAGGTGTAGGATTTTCTTACAAATTTTGATATTTATTAACTAAACCCTGACAAGATGAAAATTTTAGATGAATTTAAAGCTTTTGCAATTAAAGGCAATGTTGTCGACATGGCTGTAGGAATTATTATTGGTATTGCTTTTGGCAAGATTGTTTCATCAGCTGTAAGCGACATCATCATGCCACCGATTGGATTGCTTCTCGGTGGTGTCAACTTTGCAGATTTGAAAGTTGTCATGAAAGCAGCTACCGAAACTGTCCCTGCAGTGACCTGGAATTATGGTAACTTTATTCAGGCAGTAATTGATTTCTTAATTATCGCTTTTGTAGTTTTTATGATTATTAAAGCAATAAGTGCTACCAAAAAGAAAGAAGAAGTAGCTCCTGCCGCTCCTCCTGCCCCTACAAAGGACCAGGAATTATTAACTGAGATCAGGGATCTGCTGAAGAAGTAGAAATAATTCTTCATATGATAAAACAAAATTATTATGAAATCCCGCATTCATTCACTCCTTTTCATTTTCATGGGTTCTATCGTTCTTTCAATCCCCCTCAAAGCCCAGTCCCTCCCCTCGGGAATGAAGATCTGGTTCAACAGACCTGCTGAGATATGGAATGATGCACTTCCCGTTGGTAACGGAAGACTGGGGGCTATGATTTTCGGAGGAGTTGAGAAGGAACGGCTTCAGCTGAATGAAGAATCGGTTTGGACGGGAGCTCCGAGATGGGATGCCAATCCGGATGCACTGAAGAACCTTCCGAAAGTGCGGAAGCTACTTTTCGAAGGGAAATACGCTGAAGCTGAAAAACTTGCCCAGAACGGCATCATGGGAGCCTTCCGGCGCGATAACGCCTCGAGTTACCAGACCCTCGGGGATCTTACACTGGATTTCACTCCGGTAAGGGGAGTATCCGGTTACCGCCGCGAACTGGATATCGAAGAAGCAATATCAACTGTGACCTACACTGCCAATCAGGTAAACTATACACGTGAAGTATTTTCGAGCGCCCCCGACCAGGCCCTGATAATCAGGATCACGGCAGACAAACCTGAGGCGGTTTCTTTTTCAGCCCGGCTTTCGCGACCGGGAAATAAGGCAGTCATAATAGCTGTAAATAATGAAATTGTTATGAATGAGCATGTTGGCAACGGGACCGGAGTCAGGATGGAAACCCGGCTTAAACTCATGAATGATGGCGGGAAAATAGTATCGGGAGGTGACAGCATAAGAATTGAAAAAGCAAATTCAGTTCTGATTTTCCTGACGGCTGCTACTGATTATTTTGGGAATGATCCTGCTGTTATTTCTGGCAGTCAGTTGAACAATGTCTCAAAGCGTTCATATTCAGACATCAGAAAGGATCATATTGCTGATTATCAAAAATATTTTAAAAGGGTCTCCCTCGACCTGGGATCAGGCGACGGGAATTATTTTACGACTGATGCCAGGATTACTGCAATGCAGAACGGTTATGTTGATACAGACCTGATAGAACTATATTATCAGTTTGGCCGCTATCTGCTTATAAGCAGCTCACGGCCGGGTGACCTTCCGGCAAACCTGCAGGGAATATGGGCTGACGGTTTGAATCCACCATGGAGCGCTGACTATCACATCAATATAAATATACAGATGAACTACTGGCCTTCGGAAATAACAAATCTGGGCGAGCTGCAACTGCCATTTGTTGATTTCATTGATGCCATGCGTCCGAGTGCAAGACGAACGGCTAGGGAAGTATATGGATTGAAAGGGATTGTGGCACATTACACAACCGATGTCTGGCATTATACCGAGCCAATGGGAGCAGTGGTATACGGAATGTGGCCGATGGGAATTGCATGGAGCTGTCAGAATATCTTTGACCATTACCTGTTCGGAGGTGATATTGATTATCTAAAGAATAAAGCTTATCCGATAATGAAGGAAGCGGCTGAATTTTGTATTGGCTGGCTGGTTGTTAATCCTAAAACAGGTTATCTTGTTTCAGGTCCTTCAATCTCACCGGAGAACAGATTCAAAATTCCCGGCGGAGAGGGAACTGCCAGCATGGTAATGGGTCCCACCATGGATCATATGATAATCCGCGATCTGCTTCAGAACACCATTGAGGCAAGTATTGTTCTTGATACGGATAAAACCTTCCGCAGGAAAATGGAGAAGACACTTGAGAAGCTGACACCGATAAAAACCGGTTCCGACGGCCGTATCCTAGAATGGTCGGAGGAATTTGAGGAACCTGAGCCGGGTCATCGTCACATCTCGCATCTTTACGGCCTTCATCCCGGAAACCAGATAACAGAACAGAAGAATCCCGAATTGCTTGAAGCTGCCAGAAAAACTATTGAGTACAGGCTTGCACACGGAGGAGGGCATACGGGATGGAGCAGGGCGTGGATAATAAATTTCTTCGCTCGTCTTAAGGATGGCGAAAAAGCTTATGAGAATGTTCTGGCTCTTATCAGAAAATCGACTCTTTACAACCTGTTTGACAATCATCCCCCGTTCCAGATCGACGGCAACTTCGGAGGTACTGCAGGCATTACCGAAATGCTTCTTCAGAGTCATGCCGGTGAAGTGGAATTGCTTCCTGCCCTGCCTTCTGCATGGGGAACTGGATACATCCATGGACTAATGGCTCGCGGTGGTTTTGAAGTTGACATCGATTGGGAAAACGGTGTATTGAAACAGGCAACGATCATTTCAAAGCTTGGAAATCCTTTGAGATTGAGTTACAAAGGAAAAGCGGTGGAGCTGAAGACGACTGAAAAAGGGAAATCTTATGTGTTTAGCAAAGGGGCTTCTGGATTAATAACAGATTTGTAGGAATCCTATGAATACTTTTTCACCACGGAGTGGCACGGAGTAAAAACGGAGTTACACTGATAAATCCATTGGAATTATTTTCTCCGTGAAACTCTGTGTAAACTCTCTGTAATTCCGTGGTTAATAAATACTAACCATGAAGAAATTAGTTACTCTTGTTTTTATTTTATTACTCCAGTTGTCATGCAATAAGAATAATTCATTTGATTTTGCTGCAACTCATTTGAGATGCAGCAATCTAGAGAATCCCCTGGGAGTTGGCATGAAACCTGATTTCAGTTGGATTGTTTCCTCTGTAACCAGAGGTGCAACACAAACTGCTTATCAGATAATTCTTGACCCTGATGAAAAAAACCTGAAATCAGAAAGTGACTGTTTCTGGAACTCAGGAAAGATCTCTTCTTCTCAATCTGCATGGATAGTCTATTCCGGACCTGAACTTGAACCAGCAAGACAATACTGCTGGAAAGTGAGGTTGTGGGATAATAAAGATAATCCATCAGGCTGGAGCACTTCATCTTCTTTTATCACCGGATTATTCAATAAGACTGACTGGGGCGATGCAAAGTGGATAGGATATGAAGAGATCGCCGATTCACTTCTTCTTGTCCCCGGAGTGCATGGAAATGGCAACAACCTGGGAGAGGTTGCAAAAAAACGTACAGTGATCCCTTATTTCAGAAAGGAGTTTTCGCTTGATAAAAAGATCATCCAGGCGTTTGTTTTTGTGAGCGGCCTTGGTCATTATGAACTGTATGTAAATGGTGAAAAGGCAGGAGACCGTTTTCTTTCTCCCGGGTGGACTGATTACCGGAAAACTTGTTATTACAACACTTTTGACATTACTAAAGATCTGAGACGGGGCAGCAATGTTTTAGGAGTTATAGTTGGAAATGGATTTTACAACATAAACAGGGAACGTTACAGGAAGCTGGTGATTTCTTTTGGCGCCCCCAAAATGATATTGAAACTTTTTGTGAGATACAGTGATGGTTCTGAGGAGACAATTGTCAGTGACAGGACCTGGAAGACTTTTCCTTCGCCTGTTACCTTTGCAAGTATTTACGGAGGGGAAGATTATGATGCTCGCCTTGAGCAGGAGGGGTGGGAAAAAGTGGGATTTAATGATAAAAAGTGGAAAGAGTCCCTGGAAGTCAGGGAGCCAACTGGAGAACTTAAGTCCGAAATGGACTATTCGCTGAAAATCATGGAGGTATTTGAGCCCGCGGTCATAACCTGCAGGAATGACAGCATTTATGTTTATGACTTTAATCAAAACGCATCCGGAATAGTCAGATTAAAAGTTCATGGGAAAAAAGGACAGGTGGTCAGGCTTATTCCCGGCGAACTTATCAATGACGATATGCTTGTTACTCAGAAAGCCAGCGGGGAACCTTATTATTTCACCTATACATTAAAAGGGATCAGGGAAGAGATCTGGGTTCCGCGATTCAGCTATTATGGTTTCAGGTATGTTGAGGCTGAAGGTGCCGTGCCTGCCGGGAAACCTAATCCGGATAATCTGCCGGTAATAACCGGAATGCAGTTTCTTCATACCAGAAACTCCTCCCCTTCTGCAGGCAGCTTCAGATGTTCGAATGAACTTTTCAATTCAATATATAAGCTGATAAGCTGGTCGATAAAAAGTAATCTTGCAAGCGTTGCAACCGACTGCCCGCACAGGGAAAAACTCGGATGGCTTGAACAGACGCATCTTATGGGAAACTCAATCAGGTATACCTTTGACATCCATAACCTGTACAATAAAATAATTGATGACATGACTGAAGCCCAGCTCGATAACGGGCTCGTACCGGATATAGCTCCGGAATATGTTCCATTCCTCGGTGGATTCAGGGACTCACCCGAATGGGGAAGCGCCTGTATTTTAGTTCCCTGGGACATGTATAAATGGTATGGCGATATCGGCGCTGTAAAAAAAGCATACCTGATGATGAAAAGATACCTGAAATATCTGGAGAGTAAGTCAGTAAACAATATCCTTTCGTACGGACTTGGCGACTGGTACGACCTTGGTCCGAAGTTCCCGGGGGAAGCCCAGCTTACTCCCAAAGCTGTGACCGCAACATCGATCTTTTTCTACGATGCAAAACTTCTGGCTGAGATGGCCGGACTTATCGGTGAAAATGAAGATGCAGCTGCATTTAAAAACCTGTCAGAAGAAATCCGTAAAGCTTTCAATATTGAGTTCTTTAATCCTCAAACGAAAGTTTATTCCACTGGAAGCCAGACTGCTTATGCAATGCCGCTTTTTTTCGGAATGGTTGATGACAGTGTCAGAAATGAGGTTACAGCCAATCTTGTCAGCTCGATAAAAGAAAACAAAAATGCCCTTACTGCCGGTGATGTTGGGTACCGTTATCTTCTTAGGGTGCTTGAGCAGGAAGGGTACTCTCAGCTCATATTTGATATGAATTCCAGAACAGATGTGCCCGGTTACGGATACCAGCTTTCAAAAGGGGCGACATCGCTTACTGAATCATGGGCCGGACTCAGGGATGTTTCAAACAACCACATGATGCTAGGTCATTTGATGGAATGGTTCTTCAGCGGTATCGGAGGCATCCGCCAGATGCCGGGATCAAATGCTTTTGACCACATCCTTATTACACCTGATATTGTCGGTGACATTACCTGGGCTGAGACAGCAATACAGTCTGTCCACGGTGAAATTTCAAGTTTCTGGAAAATCTCAGGCAATGACTTTTCATTGAAAGTAAGGATCCCTGCAAACTGCAGGGCAACCATAGAATTGCCTCAGCCTGATCCGGATAAAATAACTGAAAACGGTATTCCTGTGAAATCTTCTCAAAACATCAGAACAGGAAAAACATCCAATGGAAGGATCCAGCTCGAAGTTGGTTCAGGAGAATACAATTTTACTTGTCCACTATGAAATATATTATTCCTTGCCACCGGTCATCTTCTCCTGCCACTGCTTCAACTCGTTCCATTTGCCGAGATAAGCAAGTTCACACTGTTTTGGCCAGGTAGCGGATTTATGGATCCTGTACTTTTCACCTGCATTATCGAGGATCTGCTGACATTTTTCAACAGATGTTTCAGATAAGGCCTTCCAGGTTCTTATCCCTGCATTGTGGAACAATTCTTCGATCTTCGGACCTATTCCTTCCACAATCTTCAGATCATCCTCGGTTATCTTCTTTAAAAAAACACTTGATGCCAGTTCTGCATCAAAGGGTATCGACAACGAAACTGCAGAGGTGAATTTAAGCTTATATGCATCAAAATCAGACTGCAATGAGTTGTATTTGTTCCTCCAGCCGTCAATGTCGCTTTTAAATGAACTGTTCAAAGACAATTGCTTTTCCCTTTCTTTTCTGCAGGCTTCCAGATCATCCCGAAGCTTATCAAGTTCATCAGTACTCTTTAATGACAGCCGGCCTAACAGAAAGCCCAGAATGGCACAAATCAAGCCGACCAAAACGGGTAATAAAATGCAAAGGATACACATATCTTTAAATTTTAGGAATTGCTTAATCCTTTTAAACTTACAAAAAAAAAGTACAATTCAAATTATTTTAGCCTAACATCAAGATATTACAGGAATTATAAATTGATCGTTCACTATTTTTTTGCTTTTTAAAACATTATTAGATATATCTAACTATATTTACAGGTGGAAAAAGAAGTATGGCCAGTAAACGGTTCAAAATGAAAAGTACATCAAATCTTAAGGAAACAATTACTTTTTTGTCTGATCTTATTGAGAATATACTCGAGGAAACACTTGATGTGTCTGATTTCAGCGATCTTACCTGGCAGCAATTGCACTACCTCAAGGTATTAGTTAAAATGAAAAATCCTACCCTGACTGAACTGGCTAAGGAATTAAACCTTACAAAGCCAACGGTAACGGTCCTTGTTGACAAGCTGACAGAGAAAGGTTATATAAGGAGGGTAAAGTCGGATGAGGACAGAAGGGTAATGCATCTGTATATTGATAAGAAAGGAGCAAAAGTCAATGCATTGCGTGAAACAGCCTTTGAAAAGATGGCTGAAAAAATAAGGTCAGGATTAAGTTCTGCAGAAACAGCAAAATTGGATGAATTAATCAGGAAAGTTTTGAAACATTCCTGAGAACAGGGCAATATACCAAAGGATAGGGATTTATAATGTGGACACATTCATTATACATTATTTCTGATGATACAATTTTATAACCAGGAAATCAGCGAAATAATTTCGAGCCTGAAATCCGATACAGCCAAAGGGTTGCGCACAGATGAGGTCAAACGAAGGCTTGTTGAATACGGATATAATCAGCTCGCTTCAAAACGGAGGAAAAGCTTTGCACAGAAGTTTTTTGAGCAGTTTAAAAGCTTTATGATAATAATTCTGCTTATCGCAGCTGTAATATCCGGAGTGGTAGGATTAATGCAAGGGGAAGGACTGCTCGACACATATGTAATATTGGGCATTCTGGTCCTGAATGCTTTTGTCGGAGCGTTCCAGGAGAGGAAAGCGGAAACTTCACTTGAGGCTCTGAAAAGCCTGGCTGCACCACTTACCAAGGTACTTCGCGACGGGGTTATAAAAGAGGTTCTGACAGGAGAGCTCGTACCAGGTGATATTATAATTCTTGAAACCGGTGCTGTTATTGCTGCTGATTTGCGGCTGACAGAGGCAGTCAATCTGAAAATACAGGAATCAGCGCTTACAGGAGAATCTGTTCCTGTTGAAAAGCATACAGCAGTTTTACTTGGTGATGATGTTGCTCTTGGCGACCGGATAAACATGGCTTTTTCGAGCGGTATGGTGACTTATGGCCGTGGACGTGGTGTTGTAATTGGAACAGGCATGAAGACTGAAGTAGGGAAAATAGCAAATATGCTTCAGGAGACTGTTGAAACTGAAACACCTATGAGCAGGCGCCTGGAACAGCTTGGAAAGGTCCTTGGAATTGCAGCACTTATCATATGTGCCGTGATCTTTATTGTGGGTGTTCTCTATGGCAACTCCGTTATCAGCATGTTCATGACCGCCGTAAGTCTTGCCGTTGCTGCCATTCCGGAAGGCTTGCCGGCAGTTTCGACAGTTGTTCTGGCGATCGGCGTTCAGCGTATGGTAAAAAGGAATGCTATAATACGTACACTTCCCTCAGTTGAGACTCTTGGAAGCGCTACCGTTATTTGCTCTGATAAGACTGGGACCCTTACCCAGAACAAAATGACAGTCGTTGAAGCTTATGTCAATCACAAAAAGGATGTCATAAACAGGGCTGCACCTGCTACTGTTCTGAATAAAGAGGAGAACAGGCTCCTTGCAATAGCGGTATTATGTGCCGATGCCCAGGTCAGGACCAATGAGGACGGCAAGTTTGAATTTACCGGTGACCCCACCGAAACGGCCCTTCTTGATTTTGGGATCCTGTATGGTATGTACAAGAACGACATTGAAAAAAAGTTTCCAAGGATCGCTGAGATTCCATTTGACTCAGAAAGAAAACGCATGACAACAGTCAACCGGATGTCTGAAACTAACACCCGTATAAATGTAAAAGGAGGACTCGATGAGGTTCTAAGTGTATGTGACAAAATTATAATCCACGGCAAGATACGACCGATTGCTGCTGATGATAAACAGCAGATACTGCAGGTAAATGAGACTATGGCCAATTCGGCATTACGCGTTCTGGCAATGGCATACAAGGATCTGCCTGAGGTTCCGCGCAATGTTCATATTGGTGAAACTGAAAACGGGCTTATTTTTATTGGCCTGCTTGGAATGATCGATCCGGCAAGGCCGGAGGTCATTGATGCAGTAGCAAAATGCAACAATGCAGGCATTAAGCCTGTAATGATAACTGGTGACCATAAAAGCACAGCAATGGCTATTGCCCGTGAGATCGGTATCTACAAGGAAGGAGACACAGCCATAACCGGTGCGGAACTTGAAAAGCTAAGCGAAGATGAGTTCATTAAAAACGTTGCAAAGTATTCAGTATATGCAAGGGTGGCTCCGGAACATAAAGTCAGGATTGTAAAAGCCTGGCAGAGCCATGATGAGGTTGTGGCTATGACCGGCGATGGTGTAAATGATGCACCGGCTCTAAAACAGGCTGATATCGGAGCCGCAATGGGAATCGTTGGCACAGATGTGGCAAAGGGCGCAGCAGATATGGTCCTCACCGATGATAATTTTGCAACGATTGTATCGGCAGTTGAAGAAGGCAGGAGGATCTATGACAATATACTCAAGGCTATTCAGTTTCTGCTCTCAACAAATATTGGTGAGATATTCCTTCTGCTTGTGACATCGATTTTCAACCTGGGAAATCCCCTCCTTCCGA
>Ga0209745_1002558_pt1 | contig 10331 bp, 8 predicted proteins | sample BarGraNGADG00312_FD_184495 | JGI IMG/M metagenome (GOLD analysis project Ga0209745, IMG submission 184495) | Arctic peat soil microbial communities from Barrow, Alaska - Barrow Graham LP Ref core NGADG0004-312 (SPAdes) (version 2) | ecosystem: Environmental > Terrestrial > Soil > Wetlands > Peat ... | reverse complement strand
GGCATCGGCTGGCTACGTCCGACGAAGACGTCGGCGTCGGACTCGCCGAGGTCGGACTCCTTGTCGCCGGCCGGTCCGTCGATCGCGAGGTGGGCGGTGCTGGCGGGCTCGAGGTCGAGGACATCCAGCAGGTCTGCCAAGGGGTCGAGGATGGCGCCGTTTTCAGGGGTGGTCACGCAGTGACGATATCCGGGCGGCTGCCATGATGGCGCCATGAGCGAGCGCCCCTACCGTGTCGACGTCCCGCTTCGATGGTCCGATATGGACGCCTATGGGCACGTCAACAATGTCCAGTTCCTGCGCCTGCTCGAGGATGCACGGGTGATCGCCTTCCATGAGTGGTTCGGCCAGGATCGCAGCCTGCTCAAGGAGGGCGTGCTGGTGGCCCGTCACGAGATCGAGTACCTCGCCCCGCTGGACTTTCGGCACGCGCCGGTCAGCGTGGACATGTGGGCGACCAAGATCTCGGGGGCCAGCTTCGACCTCGCCTACGAGCTGCGCGATCCCGCCGAGGTTGGCCCGACCCTGTATGCGCGGGCCGAGACGACGCTGGTCGCGTACGACTTCGCCACGCTGAGCCCCCGCCGGCTGAGCCCCGACCAGCGGGCCGTGCTCAAGGGCGTGGCCGGCGATCCGGTGCCCTTCCGCTGGCGTCTTCGGACCACCTGATGGGCGAGATTCGGTTCGCTGACTCCGACGCGCTGCAGGACCTGGGGCTCTATCTCAGGCGTGCCCGGTCCCTTGACGCCGACGGCGCCATCCGGCTGCAGAGTCGCGGTGTGGCGCTCGCGGCCTATGTCGGTGTCCTGCCAGGACACGGGCTGATGACGACGGGTGCGATCATCGGGCTGAGGGTCATGGCCCTTGCCGAGCCCGCTGACGTGGACGTCACCGTGTCACTGGCCAGCGTGACCGACCGTCTCGGTCGGGGTGGGACCTCGACCTTGTCGATCCCGCCGGCAACGGTCCGGGTCGCGTGGGCGGCCATGGCACCTCCGCGCAGCGGGTGGGAAACCGTGGGGGACGTGAGCGTCGCGGAGCTGAAAACCGATGCCAGACACGGTATTGCCGAGATCGCGCAGGGCGCCCCTGAGGGTTCGGGGGCGGAGGCGGTCGCGGCTCTGCGGCGGCGCGTATGGGCTCGTGACTCACGGACGACTCCGCCGATCCCGTCGGGAGCCGCCTTCGCGGCCTACGCGTTGGGCTTCCTGACCCAGGAGAGCGCCCGAGTCTTCGCCCATGGTCGGTGGACCCGGCTCTCCACCGCGACGGGCCACGTCCTGGTGTGCTGACCGCCGAGCATCACGAGGGCGGCAACGACCGCCAGCGAGACCCAGATGAGCTCGAACACCCGGATGTCCGAGCCGTCGGGGTTGTGCATCGCGGCGAACACCGCGCCGGCCGCCGAGATGCCCATGACGCTGCCGAGCACGTCGGACAGCTGCAGCGACGACGACGTGCGGCCGTGGTCCCTGACGGGCGAGAGGGCCAGCGAGAGGACCGAGGTCGACGACATCGCCAGGCCCATGCCCAGTCCGGACAGGGCAGTGGCAAGCCCCACCAGGTAGTAAGGCCAACCGAACTCGGCGATCGCGGCCAATAGGAGGATGCCAACGGTCAGCCACGCGCCACCTGCTACCACTAACTCGGACCGGCGGTTGTGCATCACGCGGTGACCCTGGACGAAGGAGCCGAACGACCAGCCGAGAGCGCCCATCGTGAGCATGATGCCTGCGGTCGTGAGGCTGAGGTGGCGTTCGTTGACGAGCATGAGCGGGATGAACGTCACGGCGCCGTTGAAGGAGGCAGTCAGCAGGAACCGGCTGGTCATCACCGCGGGCAGACCGCGGGTCATCCGAAGAGTTCCGGGCGGGACGAGCCGCGGGGCGGTCACTGCGACACCGACGAGTCCCAACGCGGCGAACGTGACGGGGAGCACGCGCGCCGGCACGAGCTGGTCGGAGCCCCACTGCATGGCGCCGGCGGAGACGGCGACGCCGAGACCGAGCAGCGCCAGCCGGCGGTGCCCGGAGCGGTCGGACGGCTGGCTCTGGTCGGTCGCCCCGCCTCGGTTGATGCGGTCGCGCTGGGTGCTGACCACGGTGAACGTCACCGCGATGGGAGCGAGCACGATGAGGAAGACCCAGCGCCAGGACCACGTCGAGGCCAGCCAGCCGGCGATCGGCGGGCCAAGCAGTGAGGGGAGCACCCACGCGGCGGAGATCCAGCTGAAGACCTTGGCGCGCATCGCATCTGGGTAGGCGCGGCCGATCACCACGTAGAGCGCGACCACGATCAGCCCGGAGCCCAGGCCGGCGATCAGCCGTCCAACCAAGAGCACGGTGAACGTCGGGGCGAGCCCTGCCAGCGCCGAACCGGCAGCCATGAGGACCTGGCCGGCGAACAGCGGGGGGAGCGGGCCGCGGCGGTCCGACCACACGCCGGCCAGAACGATCCCGAGCATCTCGGCAGTGAGCAGGACCGAGAACGCGAGCCCGTACGACCGGACGGCGTCCAGGTCCCTTGCCACGCTGGGCATGGCGGTCGAGATGGCCATCGCCTCGAACGCGATGATCGTGACCAGCGCCAGCAGCGCGAGCGTCAACAGCCGGTATGCCGCCCCCATGGGTCCCTGAGGTCGCTCCCGCAGCTGATCTGCGCGCATAGCGGTGGTCACTGGGTCAAGGGTAGCCATGGAGGCCACCACCGCGTGTTCGGCGATGTCAGCCGCAGCCCCGAACGGCATCACGAATCCGTACTGCATCATCGGGACGCTGGCCCCGACCCCCGACACGGGTCCGGGCTACCAGGTGAGCCAGACCGTCGTGTCGGTCGGGACCGTGCCGCCATCGCTCAGCGGGCCGCTGGACAACAGCATCTGGGCGCCTTCGGGGACGGCCACCGGCTCGGCGCCGAAGTTGGTGATGACCAGGACAGGTTGACCCGTGGCCGGGGCGTTGACGAAGGCCAGGACGTCCTCGGAGTACCCGTCCAGCCAGCCCAGCGAACCCGCACCGAGACCGCGCTCGCGACGGACAGCCAGCAGTGCGCGATACAGCTCGAGGGTCGCGCCCTCGACGCCCATCTGACGGTCGACGGCCAGCGCCGCGTAGGAGGACGGCTGTGGCAGCCAGGTCTGTCCAGAGGGGCTGAAGCCGTATGACGGCCGGTCACCCTCCCACGGCATCGGCACCCTGCAGCCGTCCCGGCCACGTTCGGTGTGACCGCTGCGCGGCCACGTCGGGTCCTGGCGGGCGTCGTCGGGCATGTCGGTGGAGTCCGGCAGTCCCAGCTCCTCTCCTTGGTAGAGGTAGGCGCAGCCTGGCAGGGCCAGCATCAGGGCGGTGGCCGCCCGCGCTCGACGTAGACCGAGAACCACATCCGGCTGGGGGTCGCCGACGCCAATTCCGTTGGGGCGCTTGGTTCCTACGGGAAGTCCGAGTCGGGAGGCGTGGCGCACGACGTCATGGTTGGACAGCACCCAGGTGGCGGGGGCGCCGACCGAGTCCGCCGCGGTGAACGACGACGTGATGTCGTCACGCAGGTCGCCGGCTCGCCACTGCGTCTGCAGGAAGTCGAAGTTGAAGGCCTGGTGCATCTCGTCGGTGCGGACGTAGCGGGCGGCGCGCTTCTGCGAGTCGACCCACGCCTCGGCGCAGAGGATGCGGTCGTTGTCGCCCGAGTAGCCATCAGCGTCGATCGGGTTGTAGGAGTTGAGGATTCGGCGCCACGCCCGGTAGATCTCATGGACGCCGTCCCGGTCCCACATGGGCGGCCGCCTGTCGTGCTGCTCGTGCGCGACGCCGTCTGCGTCGCCGAGCAGCTTCAGCGGCCCGTCCCAGTCGGGCAGCCCGGCCTCCTTGACCAGGCCATGGGCCACGTCGACCCGGAAGCCCTCGACGCCCCGGTCTAGCCAGAACCTCAGCACGTCCTCGAACTCGGCCCGGACCTGCGGATTGTCCCAGTTGAAGTCGGGCTGCTTCGCGTCGAACAGATGGAGGTACCACTGGCCGTCCTCCGATGTGACCCGCGACCAGGCCGAGCCACCGAAGACGCAGCTCCAGTTGTTGGGCGGCAGATCTCCGTTGGGGCCACGGCCGTCACGGAACAGGTAGCGCTCGCGCTCGGGGCTGTCCGGTCCCGCGCCCAGGGCCGCCCGGAACCACGGGTGCTCGTCAGAGGAGTGGTTGGGGACGAGGTCCACGATGACCTTGAGGCCGAGGTCGTGGGCGGCGGCCACCAGAGCGTCGGCGTCGGCCAGCGTGCCGAAGAGGGGGTCGACGTCGCGGTAGTCCGCCACGTCATAGCCGGCGTCGGTCTGGGGTGAGGTGTAGAAGGGCGAGAGCCAGACGGCATCCACTCCGAGGTCGCGCAGGTACGGGAGGCGGGACGTGATGCCCGGCAGGTCGCCGACCCCGTCACCATCACCGTCGGCCCATGAGCGGGGGTAGATCTGGTAGATCACGGCATGGCGCCACCATGCAGAGTCTGCGGCGGATCCGGCGTGGACCAGCGAGGTCGAGGGGTCCGCGGTGAGCGGGTCGGTGTCGCGTTGGGCGGTGATGGTTCAGTCCTCCAGGGAGTTGACCATGGACTGCGCCGAACGGTCGAGGTAATCGCGCAGGATCAGGTCGTTGGCGGGGGCGAGGTCAAGGGTGTCGACCGCGGCCATGATGTGGGTGAGCCACCGGTCGCGCTGGGCGGGTGTGACCTTGAACGGGTGGTGGCGCATCCGAAGGCGCGGGTGGCCTCGCTCCTCGGAGTATGTGGTGGGACCGCCCCAGTACTGCTCGAGGAACATCCGGAACCGCAGCTCGGCCGGCCCGAGGTCATCGCCGGGATAGAGCGCCCGCAGCGCCGGGTCGGCGGCCACGCCGGCGTAGAACTCGTGAGCAAGCTTGCGGAACGTCTCGTGGCCCCCCACCTGGTCGTAGAAGCTCGGGGCGGTCACGACGCCAGTCTTTCACGTGCAGGGGTTGCGTCACCTCGGGCTCAGTCGGCGGCCCGGCTGGGCTCAGGTGCGGGGGGCACCCGGCCCACCGGCATACGGCGGCATGACCTGCGGGGCACGGATCCCGGCCTGGTCGAAGGCGGCCTTGACCCGCTCGCGGATCTCCCGAGAGACAGGGAAGCTCTCGTTCGGCGCGCACTTGGCGATGATCCGGACCGTGACCACACCGCCCAGCATCGACTCGACTCCGGCGACCACCGGTTCCTCGAGCAGCCGTGTCTTCCACTCCTCCGAAGCATCGAGCTCATGCACGACCTCGCGGATGAGGGGCAGGACGGTGTCGAGGTTCTCGCTGTAGCCGACCGGGATGTCCACCAGCGCGGTCGACCATCCCTGCGATCGGTTGCCGATCCTGACGATCTCGCCGTTGCGGACGTACCAGACGACCCCGCTGGCGTCCCGCAACCTGGTGACCCGCAGCGTCATGTCCTCGACCGTGCCGACCGCCTCGCCCGAGTCGATGACGTCGCCCACGCCGTACTGGTCCTCGAGGATCATGAAGATGCCGCTCAGGAAGTCCTTGACCAGACTCTGTGCACCGAAGCCGAGCGCGACACCGCCGACACCTGCCGACGCCAGGAGCGGCCCCAGCGGCAGGCCCAGCGTCGCCATGACGGTGAGCAGCGCCAGGGTGAAGATGACGAACGTCGACGTGCTCTTGAGGATGGCGCCCATGGTGCCCGCGCGTTGCGTGCTGCGGGTCTGGTCCAGCCCGGTGGCCTGGGCCAGGAGGCGCGTCGCCCGGCGAGGAGTCTGGCTCTCGTTCCGGGCCGCTCTGGTCAGCGCGTTGCCGACGACCCGGTCGATCGCACGGTGGAGCACCCAGCGAAGCAGCATGGCCCCCACCAGGGTGCCGATGATGGTCAGAGAAGGGCCGAGCAGCGGCTGCCAAAAACCGACTTTGTCGGCGGTCACGGCGGTTAGCACGCCGTTCGGCACGGAGGCGAGGGGTACGAACGTCATACCGGCTATCTTTGCCAATGGTTGGCCGCGTGCCTGCACCGCCACCGTGAAACACTCGCTGCGTACCCAACGCTGCCTTCCGAAAGGGATGACGTGCCGACCCCCCCACCCACGCACGCACTAGCCGAGCTCGCCCGCGCTTTCGGCGTGGCCACCGAGTACTGGGACTGGCAGGGCAACCATGTCATCGTCGGTGCTTCGACGATCTCGGCGGTCCTGGAGGCCCTCGGCCTCGAGGTCTCCGACGACGCTGCCATCACGAGATCCCTTGCCGTTGTTGCAGACCGAGCGTGGCGTCGGAGCCTTCCCCCGATCGTCGTATGCCGCGAGAGCTGGCCCGCGTGGGTGCCCGTGCATCTGCCCGACGGCGCGATCCCCGACGTGTGGGTCGTCCTCGAGGATGGTTCCCGGCGCGAGGTTCGCCAGGTCGACCACTACGTCGAGCCCCGGATCATCGACGGCCAGCCCACGGGGGAGGCGACCTTCGAGGTGCCGGGCGACCTGCCGCTGGGCTGGCACACGCTCAACGTCCGGATCGGTACCGACAGCTCCTCGGCCCCGCTGGTCGTGTCACCCTCGGCCCTGGCCCTGCCGTCGGTGTTGCAGCGGCGAAGCGCCTGGGGCCTGATGAGCCAGATCTACTCCGTCCGGTCCCGCAGGTCGTGGGGTCTTGGGGACCTCGCGGATCTCGCCGACATGGCGGCGTGGGCGGCAACCGACCTGAGCGCCGACTTCGTCCTGGTGAACCCCCTGCACGCCGCCGAGCCGGTGGCTCCGATGGAGCCTTCGCCCTATCTGCCCACGTCCCGGCGATTCGCCAACCCGATCTACATCCGGGTCGAGGACATCCTGGAGGTCGGCTACCTGTCAGCGGCAGAGCGGCAGCTGCTGGAGTGGCACGCGGATGATGCGCGGGCCCTCAACGACCTGGACACCATTGACCGTGACGCCGTATGGGCGGCCAAGCTCGCGGCGTTGCGCACCGTCTTCCACCAGCCGCGGTCACCGCGACGCGAGCGGGCCTTTACCGCGTTCTGCGAGCACGAGGGCCAGGGCCTGCTCGACTTCGCCACATGGTGCGCGTTGGCCGAGAAGCACGGACTGCCGTCGGATCAGTGGCCCGCGGAGCTGCAGGACCCGCGCAGCCCTGCCGTCGAGTCGATGCGTGACCAGATCGGCGATGAGGTCGAGTTCTACCGCTGGTTGCAGTGGATCGTCGATGAGCAGCTCGCCGACGTCCAGCGTCATGCCAAGGAGTCCGGGATGTCGATAGGGGTCGTTCACGACCTCGCGGTGGGTGTGCATCCCGAGGGCGCCGATGCCTGGGGACTTGCCGACGCCCTCGCGCGCCGGGTCACGGTTGGCGCCCCGCCGGACCAGTACAACCAGCTCGGCCAGGACTGGAGCCAGCCACCGTGGCGGCCGGACCGGCTCGAGGAGCTCGGCTACGCGCCATACCGGGACATGCTGCGCACCGTCCTGCGCCATGCCGGTGGCATCCGGATCGACCACGTCATCGGGCTGTTCAGACTGTGGTGGGTCCCGGAGGGCAAGCCTGCCAGCGAAGGCACCTACGTCCGCTACGACCACGAGGCGCTGATCGGCATCCTCGCGCTCGAGGCCCGTCGGGCCGGCGCCCTGGTGGTCGGCGAGGACCTCGGTGTCGTCGAGCCATGGGTACGTGACTACCTGCGCGAGCGCGGCATCCTCGGCACGTCGATCCTGTGGTTCGAGAAGGACGCAGAGGGCAAGCCGCTGCCCGCCGAGGCCTATCGCGAGCTGTGTCTGGCCACCGTGACCACCCACGACCTGCCGCCGACCGCCGGCTACCTGACCGGTTCGCACATCGACCTGCGTCATGGCCTCGGGCTGCTGACCCGCCCTCTCGAGCAGGAGCGCAAGATCGACGAGGCCGCTCGTCAGGAGGTCCTCGACATGCTGATCGAGCGAGGCCTGTTGCGACCCGGCGCCCCCCGTAGCGAGGTCGTCGAGGCTCTGCACCGGTTCCTGTCGTGGACGCCGGCCAAGCTGCTCGGGGTTGCCGTTCCGGACCTGACCGGTGACCTCCGGATAATGAACCAGCCGGGGACCGATGAGGAGTACCCCAACTGGCGCCTGCCATTGGCCGGGCCCGACGGCAAGCCGGTGCTGCTGGAGGACCTCATGACCTCGCGCTGGGCCCGTCGTCTGGCCCGCTGCTGCTCTTCGTCGGGCTGAGGCGAAGGATCGTGGTCGTCTGAACAACCACGATCCTTCGCGTTACCCGTGCGAGTATGCCGGGCAGCTCAGGCGCGCTCGGCGTCCCGCCCCTGGGCGATGAGAGCGCGTGCCACGCCGTCGCGGTTCTCCGAGACGACGCGGCGCAGGGCCGCAGTCGCCTCAGGATTGGCGTCGAGCCAGCCCTGGGAGGCGTCAACCAGCTCACGGTTGGCCAACATCACCGGATAGAAGCCCAGGACGACCGACTCGGCGATCGCATGGGTCCGCGATCCCCATAGCGTGGTGAGCATGGCGTGGTACTTCTCGACATACGGCATGAGCAGGGCCGTGTCGTGCACCCGGACGAAGCCCTGAGCAACGGCGTCGACCGTCTGGTTGGGCAGGCCGTCGGCCTCGATGACCTTGTCCCAAGCTGCCGCCTTGGCCTCGGCCGTGGGCAGGGTCGCCAGTGCCCGGGCGGCGCGCTCACGACCGGTGGCCGTGTTGTCCCGCTGACGCTCGGCCTCGATCTCGCTCTCCCCGACGGCGCCGGCTGTGGCCAGGGCGGTGAGCAGGGTCCAGCGCATCTCGGTGTCGATCGCCAGACCATCGAGCACGTCGCTGCCCTCGAGCAGGCCACGCACCCAGGTCACGTCCTTCGTGCCCTGGGCGTATCCGGCGAACGCGCTGACCAGCTGCAGCTGCGAGTCGCTGCCGGGCACCGCCGATGTGGCCAGCTCGCGAAGACGCACCGTCAACGACGCCAGGGCCTCCTCGCGGTGCGCAGGGGCGACATACAGATAGGCGGCGTTGTGCAGCTGGCTGAGCAGGACGCGCAGGAGGGTCGAGTCGCTCTCGCCCGGCAGCGCGTTGAGCACCAGGTCGCAGAAGTCGCGCCCGGACATCTCGGCGTCGCGGGTCATGTCCCACGCCGCGCCCAGGACCAGGGCCTGAGGGAGGCTGCTGGTGAACCCTCGTGCGTTGGCGAGCAACGTGGCCATCGAGTGCTCGTCGAGGCGGATCTTTGCGTAGGCCAGGTCGTCGTCGTTGACCAGCAGGAGGTCCGGCCGCTGTCGACCGACCAGCTGCGGCACCTCGGTGCGCTCACCGTCGATATCGAGCTCGATCCGGTTGACCCGCACGAGCTGTTCGCCCTTCACCTCGTAGCTGCCGATCGCCAGGGTGTGCGGACGAAGCGTTGGGAACGCGTCGACCGCGGTCTGCGTGATGGCCGCAGCGGTGATGACCCCCTGGTCGTCGACCGTGACCTCTGGGCGAAGGGTGTTGACGCCAGCGGTCTCGAGCCACAGCTGCGACCACTTCTTCAGGTCACGACCGGAGGCCTCCTCGAGGTGCCCGAGCAGATCGGAGAGCGTGGTGTTCTGCCACGCGTGCTTGGAGAAGTACTGGCGAAGGCCGGCCGTGAACGGCTCGCGACCGACATAGGCCACGAGCTGCTTGAGCACCGAGGCACCTTTGGCGTAGGTGATGCCGTCGAAGTTGACCTCGACGTCCTCGAGGTCGCGGATGTCGGCGACGATCGGGTGGGTTGAGGACAGCTGGTCCTGGCGGTAGGCCCAGGACTTCTCGGCGGTGCTGAACGTGGTCCAGGCGGTCTCCCACTGCGTGACCTCGGCCGAGCACGTCGTGCAGGCCCACTCGGCGAACGACTCGTTGAGCCACAGGTCGTTCCACCACGACATGGTGACGAGGTTGCCGAACCACATGTGCGCGAGCTCGTGCAGGATCGTCAGCCCCCGGCGCTCGATGATCGCCTCGGTGACCTTGGCCCGGAAGACGTACATCTCGTTGTACGTCACCGCGCCGGCATTCTCCATCGCACCTGCGTTGTATTCGGGGGTGAAGACCTGGTCGTACTTCGCGAAGGGGTACGGGCAGTCGAACTCGCTCTCGTAGAACGTGAACCCGAGCTTGGTGCAGTCGAAGATGTTGTCGGCGTCCAGGTGCGGTGACAGCGACTTGCGGCACAGGATGCCCAGCGGCACTGCGCCCTCGCGGGTCTGGACCTCGTCGCGGACCACGTCATACGGGCCGGCGATCAGGGCGGTGATGTAGCAGGACATGCGCGGGGTGGGCGCGAAGGTCCACGTCGCGCTGGGCACTCCCGCGGCCTCGGCGGCTGCCACCGGCACGGGGG
>Ga0209745_1002557_pt1 | contig 10333 bp, 12 predicted proteins | sample BarGraNGADG00312_FD_184495 | JGI IMG/M metagenome (GOLD analysis project Ga0209745, IMG submission 184495) | Arctic peat soil microbial communities from Barrow, Alaska - Barrow Graham LP Ref core NGADG0004-312 (SPAdes) (version 2) | ecosystem: Environmental > Terrestrial > Soil > Wetlands > Peat... | reverse complement strand
AGCTCGAGCGTTTCCAGGCGCGCGGCATTCGTCTGGTCGATGGTGAGGTCGTACGGCTCGTCGTCTCAGCCGACCGCCTGAGCGGCGTGGAGCTGGCCAACGGCGACGTGGTGACTCGAACGGCGGTGTTCGTACGACCCCGGTTCCGCCCCAACGCCGACCTGCTGAGGATCCTTGGTTGTGCCACCGACGCCAACGGGTGGGTCGGCACCGACCCCAGCGGACGCACCAATGTTCCGGGCGTCTGGGCTGCCGGGAACGCCGTCAACCCCAGGGCTCAGGTCATCACCGCGGCCGGCGAAGGGTCGGCAGCAGCCATCGCGATGAACAACGACCTGGTCGACGAGGACGTCGCCCGGGCTGTCGTCGACGCCCGATCACTGAACGGAAGCTGAACACAGGAAGCATTGACTTCGGGGTCCCGTGCGGGGCCCTCTCAGCCAGCCATCAAGCTTGAAGCTGCCAAGACTTCGGCTCTCGCCGTCATACTCACGCCTCGGACCTGGCGACCATGGTCTGCAGGACTGCGCGCCCCGGAGCTTGCCCCAGATAGGCCCTACTTGGTCCACCCGAGGTCACGGGGATGGATCATAATACCTTGTCAGGGCCATTTGAGAGCGTTGGCGCCGCAGGATCGAGTCCTGGCGCCCAACAAATCTGGACCATTCCTGACTACGGCCCCGCAGGTCCTTCGAGGCCCCCAGGGCTGTTTCGCGTCTCCGCGACCCGCGCCTCTCGCGCCTCGCGATGTGACCCATTTGGGGGCGGGAGAGCCAAAGCCTTCTCCCCCCGACCCCCCCGGGTTGTTGGGGATGGGGGCGGCGCAACGCCCGTTCGAGATGCTCACGCAGACCCGGATGAGACCCCTAACCCATCCCCGAGGCCAGCAGGTCCCGGCCCCACCCGACGGCGGAGATTGTCCACAGTGATGGTCATGTTCGCTTCCCTCCTGGGGCGTTTCAGCTGGGCGCCAGTCCGCAGACAGTCCGCAAGATGATCGAGGAGTGCCAACGGTTGTCAACGCCCGATTGGTGCGTATGGCTCTTGCCAGAGCCACATTGCTCACATGGTCATCGGTTCCCAACGGAACGGCACGAGGTCCTGATGTACTTGGCCCAGCCTGGACACTTTCGTGCGGGTGGGCTCAGGGGGACTCGAAACTGCTCCCCTCCCCGCAGCGGAGTTCGCCTTCGTGAGGCGCTGAGGGAGAGGCCGCCGCGTGCGGCAGCCGCGGTGCAGGCATGCGGACCAGCTGGTCACCCCCTCCGTGATCCCCACCACGAAGACCACCCGAAACAAAAGGTCACGTTTTGGTAACGCTTCACATGTAGTTGGGCCCGTGCTGCGCGCTGGTTGGCCTATGGAAGTACCGAACATGATCAGCCACGCTCGACGTCAACCAAGGATTCATCACGAGGCGGCCAGAGCGGACCGACCAACTGGCAACGACCAAGGAGCATCATGACCCGGCTGGATGTAGCTCTCAACACTTCCGTCGACGACGACCTGCTGACCATCTCAGAGGTCGCTGCGATTGTCCGCGCCCCGATCGCCACCCTTCGCTACTGGCGCCATCTCGGTACCGGCCCCCGCAGCTTCCGCCTCGGCCGGAGGGTCCTGTATCGGGCGGGCGACTTGCACGAGTGGATCGACTCGCAGGCGAGCAACCCTTGCGCACGGACCGACGGTCGGTGGCACCAGACTCGGCAGCCGTTGCCCGGCGCACGCGCAACTCCAGAGACGTGACTCAGACATGGCGAGCATCGAAAAGCGCATCCGCAACGGACGGGTTCGCTGGTACATGCGGTACCGCGACCCGGCTGGCTTGCAGCGGACGAAGACCTTCGACCGCAAGGTCGACGCCGACAGGTTCCTGACCAGCATCGAATCCGCCAAGCTCACCGGCTCGTATATCGACCCAGCGGCCGCCCGCCTCACGGTGGGCGCTTGGGCGCAACGCTGGCTCGACTCGCAGACGCACTTGAAGCCGTCCACCCGGGAGCGCTACGCCGGCATCCTTCGCAAGCACGTGATCCCCCGCTGGGGCACGACCCAACTGGCAAACGTCTCCCACAGCGCAGTGCAGACCTGGATCTCGGAGGTTTCCGCTGCCAGATCAGCGGCGACCACTCGCAAAGTGCACCGAGTCCTGTCGCTCATCCTTGCGATGGCCGTGAAGGACGACCGCCTCGTACGTAACCCAGCCGCAGGCATCTCCTTGCCTCGCGTGAACTCTGCCGAGCGCATGTACCTTTCCCACCAGCAGGTGCACGAACTCGCCAACGCCTGCGGAGCTCAACGTCTGGTCGTGCTCTTCCTCGCATACACAGGCGTGCGCTTCGGCGAGATGGCAGCGCTCCGTGTCGGGCGATTGGACCTGGTCCGTCAACGGGCAACGATCGCTGAGTCGGTGACGGTGGTTCGCGGAGTACAGACGTGGGGTACGCCCAAGGGTCACGAGCGCCGCGAGGTCCCCATCCCCCGCTTCCTCATCGACGACCTGGCACCGCATGTGGCCGGCAGGAAGCCCGAAGACTTGGTCTTCACCGGTCCAAGAGGCGGGGCGCTCCGTTCGCAGGGTTTCCAGCGCCTCATCCTGACCGAGGCGGCCAAGTCTGTGGGCCTCAATGGCATGCACCCTCACGCGTTGCGACACACAGCCGCATCGCTGGCCATCGCGTCGGGGGCAAACGTGAAGGTTGTGCAGCAGATGCTCGGACATAAGTCCGCGACCATGACGCTCGACCTGTATGGGCACCTGTTCCCGGACCAGCTGGACCAGGTCGCAGAACATCTCGACGCGGACGCTCGCGCTGCTGTGTACCCGTTGTGTACCCGAGCCGAAATCGCACCGGCAGCGAACGAGCCGGAGATGCAGAAAATCCCTTGCAGAGCAAGGGATTTTCAAGGGTAGCCCCGACGGGATTCGAACCCGCGCTAACGCCTTGAGAGGGCGATCAGCCCACGGTTGGCTGTGCATGATCGTGGCTGAAAGTTGTTCTCGAATCTGAACCTTCACCCGTTCCATGTCGACGAAATCCCTTGTCGATCCCGACGACGGGGGTCTGATTCGAAGTACGCAGCCATCGCTACGCAGCCGAAGGGACGTCTTGTCGTCTCGCTCGGTTGGATGCGCGACGTGTGGACCCAGGCCGTAGGCCGAGTCGTCGTCTTCGGTGACACAGGACGATGAGTCGCCGGGGGATGACGCAGGGTGACCTGATGTGTGCTGACGGCCCGCCGGGGAAACGTGCCACGCTGAGGTCCTTCAGGAGCTCTCGAACAAGCGATAACGCCCGCCGGGCGGAGGGGACGATTGATGTACCAGCGCAACCGGACAGACCGCAGGCATGTCGCGCAGACACGGCGCCATTGGCGAAGCGTCGCCGACAAGCTCGACGCGATGGTCGCTGGCAGTCCCGAGCCGGGCAGCGTCCTCGACCAGCTGGTGCAGGCCCACGCGTTCTCCGACAACACGGTTCGCGAGCTGCAACTCGTCACCACGCAAGGCACGCAGTTCCTGCGAGCCTCCCTCCACGTCTTGGAGCCCACAGCCCGCGGTGTCGCCATCTCTCCGGTCGGCCCGCTGGCCCGCTCAGCGTTGCTCGCGTTCAGCAAAATCGTCGCAATCACCGCGCCGCTGTGCTGGCAGGTCAAGGGCATCGGCCCGGCGCTCCAGTACCACCATGACGGGCTTATCGAGATGTTGATCGAACAGGACCGCCAGGCACGCTTCGCGCCGGCCAGCGAAGAGGCGACGATCTGGGGCCAGCAGCGGGCGGGCCTGGTCAACCGGATCCATGACCTTCGACAGATCATGGGAGAGAAGCCGCTCAAGAACGAGCCCACCTCGCGCGACAAGCTCGTCACCGAAGGGTCGTGGGTGGCGGCCGCGCAAGGCTTGTGCATCGCTCTGGAGGCGCTCGAAGGGGTGCCCCGTGACGAGTTCACCTACCGCATGCAGTGGGCGTGGCACCGCGGATCGGTCGTAACCCATGCCGGCTTCGGGACCCAGATGACACCGGCCGGGCTGTCGGTCGTCTACCTCGGAGCAGAGGACGCGTCGGCGCTGATCCGATGCGCGGTTGAACTCGCCGTTGCGGCCCAGCGGACAGTGGCCGGAGCCTGGTTCGCAGACATGGCCCCAGCCAGCTTCGACTACAACCCGAAGACCCGGCTGCCCAGGTACGCACCCGCGCCGCAGGCCGGCGGAGAAGAACCTGACCCGACCGACATCGTCACGGACGTGGCACCGGTCACCAACTGACATGAAGGGCCGCTCCGTTTTCAAGTTGACTGCCGTTCTCAACGCCGCCAGCAAGGACTTTGACGGCATCCCGGACCTGGATAAGTCGAATCGATCTGATGAGCATCTCTTGCCGAGATGGTTTCCGCGTGCTGCGACTGAGTGCCGACGGCCCTTGTGCCGCCACCCGGTCGACCACCCGATAGGACGTGGTTCGCTGTGCCCCTTCCATAGTCCAAGTCAGGTCTTAACTCGGCGAGCTGCGCAGGGTCGGCTTGGCCCGCGGTCGTCTGCCTCAGGGACCGCCACCTCTTCGGCGTCTCAACCCATCCACTTGTGGCCTGAGAGGTCTTCCGAGGATGGGATCCTGGTGCGACCCCAGCCATCCGTCGAGTACAACTAGTCACATGTGGGTCCATCACTCAGAATGACCATGGCCCGGGGCGGTACTCTTCAATGAGCTGCGCCTCCGACTCGAGTTCATCTACTAGCAGATTCGCATCAGCTGGCATCTCATTGGACGCATGCTGGGCTCGGGCCAAGAAGTCGGGCCCTCCATCAATAAGCCCTTGTTGTAGAATTGCCCGCCTAGTGACCTTAGGGGCGTCCTCTCTGTATGCTGCGGTCGCCGCTGACACCCAAGCTTGGACGTCAGTACACTGAAAACGCGCATTGGCAACCAGTAACCGTAGGCTCGGTTTAGTCGTTGTCGTCAGGAGTCGATTCCACGCCGCCGCGTTACAGGCATCGATGGTTTTCAGGAACCACGTCGGGTCGTCCCTGTCACTCTGGAATTGCGTTTCGAGATCTCTGTCCTGGTCCTCCAAGCCAGTTATCTCAATGAGCGCATTGGCGGTAAGCAGATCAACAATCGCAAGGCGGTCGAGTCTGTGAGATGAGGTTTTAGCTCCTGAAAGAAGGTCGGTGCACTCACGATACTTCCCCGCGAATAGGAGCGAGTCGCCATATTCTGGAGTAAGTTCTGCTCGTTGATTTGGGTCGATCGCCATCGCACGCGCGTAGTCAGCCGCAGCGAGGGCCGGGGCGCCCGCTCGAAACCAACATCCGGCGCGAAGGTGGAAGAAGCGTGCATCCGATGAGTATTGGGGCTTGAGTTGCTCTGCCCATGCCAAGAAGTTGCCAGCCTCGACAGGATGATACTTCTTGAGGGCGCCTGCAGCGTTGAAGAGCGCGGCTCCCGCACGGTCAAGTTGGTTGGCCTTCAGCGCCTCGGTTGATAGGTCGATCCAGAGTTCGGCAACTTCCTGGGCAAGACTATCGCTCAGTTCTGCGCTGGATAGTGCCGGGCCTGAAAGCAATATGGCCACTTGTTCGGAGTGCGTCGGGCCGAATGCATCCCATAGCGAGCGGGCGGCCGCCACGGCGAGTTCGAACTCCCCCCCGTGGGTCATCATCGTGATGATTGGTAGCAAGAGGCTCGGGGAGTGCCAGATCCGCGATTTGTCGTGGCTGGCCCGGAACAGAGCGGCAGATTCGCGCCAGAAGCCCCCGGTGGCTAGTAGTGCTGAGAGAAGAGCACAACATTCTGGGGAGACTCGCTCAAAGAGCCGGGAACCGTGGAGGGTTATGCTAGCAGTATTAAGGGGTGCGCTAGCCCGAATCGCGTCATCGCCTAGGTGTATCTCGAAATTCCAAAGAGTTTCTCCAGAGACCGCTCGGACAAGGTTAGTCAGATTCTGGTCGCCGATCCATCCGCGGAACTCACTCATGATCTGTCCCGAACTGATGCCAATTGCCGATGAAGTTACGCGAACGCTAATCGGGCGCGTGACGTCGTGGGCCATGAGGCGGCGCAGAATCCGGATCTCGGAGACTATGCGATCTCCCGATGTTGGCGCCAGGACATCCGTTGTGGCAAAGTGAATCGTTGTCGACTTCTTGTTCCTCGTCGACGGTCCGGGATCGTGAGACGAGGACCAACACCAGTAGAAGGTATCCTCAGGTTCTACGTAAAGGGCGATCATCACGGGGACGCCCAGCGAGTTCCAATATGCCAGGTGGTCGAGCTTGACTATCCGGGTTGGCCTACCCTTAGATGGGGAATCTGTCGACTTCAACTGAACCCGAAACGTGATTCCAGTCGCCTCTTCTTCGCTAAAGACCTCCACTTCAAGATCTATCCCGTAGTCCCGTGGAATCTCCCGCACCACCCAAGCCTCTGGGAGGGATTGCGGAAAGCGACCCTTAGATATGTCTTCCAGAACGTGGCTTCGGGTACGTTTGGGGCTCATGGATGAATGATAGTGGTGAATTCGTCCGGTTGTTGAGCTTTGGCCTTCTTGAAGACTTCGGTGGTTGACCGTGGTTGATCGGGCTAGCGTCGGCCGCGACTAGCACGACAATGTCTCGAGGCACCGAGCGAGATGCGTCGTCGCCAGGGGGTTGCTCAGCCAGCGCCGCCGGACAGCCCGAACAGCGAGCTAAAGCGGGCGCAGCCTTGCGGCTGGCAGCGGCCCGACGTGCAATACACCTTGCTCATCCCCGTACGCCACGAGGGCCACCCAGCCGGATGAAGTGCTCGACCAGGACAAGACGATCCCCGGATGAACCTCGTCAACTAAGCAGTGGGTCGGCCGTCGCCGAACGCGCTCCCCCAACCCCCCGAATTCAGAGCGGATCCGCGACGACATGACAACCCTCCTCACACCGAGGCACGTGGCTATCCCGACACCCGACGACCCCTGACCGTCGTCTCACAGCCCTCTAAGGACAGAGTCTCAGACCAGGTTCATTCATACAACTGTTCGAACGCTTGCGCGGCTGCCCCGTCGGCTGCTTCGGCTACGGCCGCCGATCGAGACCACCTCGCTGGCGCACGCGGGGAACTGGTGGAATCATCTCGCGCGTCTGCGCAATCTTGCGGACTCCGACTTCGATGAGACCGTGACTGGCTGACGCTGCCAGGGTGGCCGCTTCAAGCGTCCCAACGGCCTGGCGCAACATCTCCGTGCGCACCTGACTTGGGATCGAAATGGGTGCAGGACCGTCAAGTCGTTCGAGCTGGCGCCACAAGCTCAGGGAACGGGCACCCGGGACATGGTCGAAGACTGCCTGAGTCAGGGCCGAAACCCCCGACGCCATCCCCTTCAGGTCGGACCGTCGGGTTGCAGCAACTTGCAAGTGCGCCGCCTCCACTGTCGCCATGATCGCCAGCCTCAGGGCGAGACTGTTCTGAGGGCCAGAGTCCGTTTGCAGGGGATGCAGAGCTCGATGGAGCGTGTGAGCGGCCGCGGCGATCGGATAGGGCATCCCGGTTGTCGCAGGTGCCAGGGTTCGCCACGTGTGTCGAGCGCGCTCCCATCTCTCCGTAGCCGGCTGCAGTGCCGGCAAGACTCTGGAGTTGAGGGTGAACGAGTCGAGTTCACCGTCGGCAGCTGCCACGCTGGCCAGCTCCGCCGCGCGACGTAGGAGGCCGATCGAGACGTTGGAGCTGACGAGCAGCACGCGTGGATCTGGGGTGTTGTCCACGAGTGCGTCGTGCAGTGCCTTGTCCCAGGCGGCGACCGCCGCGGCCAGAGTCTGCGTTGAATCGAACGCGGGCCTCGCTGTCTGCCCGACACTCAGTTGAGCATCGAAGATCTGCTCAGCGCTCCTGACACGCGAACTTAGTGTCGCGACGAGCCGACCATGGGACCTGGTGGATTCGTCCTTCCGCAGCGATGCCCCGTACCGATCTACAACGCCAGCCACTGCATGGGTTGCGACGTAGCAGGTTTGCAAGACAGCGTTCTGCCTTGGGGGAACTCTCCGAGCCGTCTCTTGAGCTGAGGAGGCGTCCTCGAACAATTCACGGATCCGGCTCAGACGCGGGTCGGGGGCTGCCTTACCGATCCAGTCCAAGGCGTCGCGGCGTAACCCTCTGCCGATCTCCAGCACCTGGCTGCAGGGGGTCACAGTGTCAGGGGCGAAGTACGCCGATGCCGCGTGGATGACTGGCGTCCAGCCGTTGAGCAGGCTGGCTGCGGCGCCTTGTGTTTCGTCGGCGTTGAGAAGTAAGTCTCTAGCGAGGTGTTCTGCTTCGAGGAGCAGGAGGTCGTCCGGTGTGTCGATCATGTCCGGTTGCCTCGGATCAGGTCGCACAGACCGACGACGACGTCCAGCGTGCCTGCGGGGTAGTCGCCGATCGGGAATCGACGCAACTCCGTCTCAGCCTCTTGGAGCAACTCCCGCAAGGGCTGTCCCGCGGGAGAGGTGCTCCTGAGGTCTCTGCCTTCGCCCAGAAGGGAGCCACATAACCACAGCAGGACCTTGACGTCTGCTTCTGTGACGTACGTTGCCCGCCCAGTGCGAGTGTCGTCCTCCGCTTGGTCGGCGGCAGTCTGGAGTAGACGAGCCGCAAGCAGCAGACTTTCCTCGGGCAAGACAGTCACCATCACGATGACCTCCATCAACTAGGCGAGCACGGTATTCGGCGGTGAGCGAGACCCTGTCGTGTGCGGTGAGAACCCGCCCGCGAGAAAGCGGGCCAGTTGCCTGCGCGACACTGACGAAGGCTTCGCGTTCCGTCGTTCCTGCTCAATAGCCGTGAAGCAGAACACCGCGGGCGGTGGTCGTGCTCCTGACACTCCCGCCGGGATGATTCCTCGCTGTCTCCGCCGGTCCAGTCATCCCCAGATAGCCCGGCCAACTCGGGTCGAGCCCGTAAGGTCTGCGTCATGGTCGTCACTCCACCACGGCCCAGGGCTACCTCGTCCAGTCCCTCAGAGCCGCCGCGGACTCCCTGGAACAGCGGTTCACACTGTCCTCAGGTCTGACTCCCGGCAACGTGACGATCCTCATGCATCTAGCCGCCCACCAACCCGCGACCATCCCTGACGTGGCGTCAGCTGTAGGCCACCATTACCGTTGGGCACGCTCGGGACTAGCAGACTTACGGGATTCCGGATTCGTCATTCGGTGCTCCTCGGCTCCAGCACGATTTGCCCTCACCGATGCGGGTCTGAAGCTCGCTGAGGACTTGCGCGCAGCAGCACAACAGACGATCACTTCCGCGCTCGGATGGCCAGCCGCGGTCATCACCGAGCGGGTCTTGGATCTTCTTCGAACCCCGGTGCATGACGCCGACCGCATCGAAGCCCGAACGGGGGCGGCGGCCCTGAGCAACGTCGCTGTCGCTGCTGAGTGCGTTGGTGTCGAGCAGCATGTCGTCGAGGCGTGGGTCCGCAGCGGGAGCCTCCCGGCTCCTCCATGGACAGAAGACCAGCTGTACGGGATGAGTCGACTGCGTGGATCTGTGGCTGCGGTCTGGCCGGAGCTCCTTGACGGCGCGCGGGTCGGCGGCAAGTTCTCGCGCGTCACGACCCGCTTGGGGCTGACCACTCAAAGGGTTGCCTCCGCGATCTGGCGCGATCCGAACCTTCGTACGGAGCTCGATGACGCCTTGATGCAAGGCAGAGACCCGACGATCCAACACGGTCGGCGCCTCGCGTATCGCGAGGGGTGTTGGTGCCCCGAGTGTCGACGGGCCCAACTGGGCCGGTGACCGCAACGCGGTCTCTCGTGTTAGGTGATCAACCGCGGTGCAGCAGTCATGACTCGGACGACTCCCCTGCCAAGCCGCGCAGCCGCGCGATCTCCCGCGCCGTGAGTTGTGAGTCTCCCACCCACTCGATCGCTTCGGTCACTGAGAGCCCCTCGGTCTTGATCATGTGAGTCAACCCCCGGCCGGCAATCTGTTCGGCCCCTTCGAGTGCGCGCCGTCCCTCTCGCAGCGCGAGGTTGACGTCTAGCGCCAGTTTCGCGATCCGCTCGTCCTGCTGCTCGCGTTCTCGTCGACGGGCGATGGCTCGCTCTTGGATCGCCCGCCGTGCCTCAACTCGGTCCTGTGACTTCGACATTGTCGACTCCTCTCACTAGTCAGCGACTCGAAGCATTTCTGAGGGGCCTTCCTGATCGGATGCTCTGGCTGTCAGCGTCGGACAAACGTTCCGTGTCCATGTCCCACACACCGTTTGCACGTCGGACGGCCCCCGATCAGGAAGGGCGTCTGCCCGGGCTTCTTGAGGCGTGATGTCACTGCACAAACTGACCGCTGGAACGGGGTATGACTATCTGACGCGGCAGGTC
>Ga0209745_1002556_pt1 | contig 10336 bp, 9 predicted proteins | sample BarGraNGADG00312_FD_184495 | JGI IMG/M metagenome (GOLD analysis project Ga0209745, IMG submission 184495) | Arctic peat soil microbial communities from Barrow, Alaska - Barrow Graham LP Ref core NGADG0004-312 (SPAdes) (version 2) | ecosystem: Environmental > Terrestrial > Soil > Wetlands > Peat ... | reverse complement strand
ACGATCACGTTGTTGGCGCTGCCGGCGGCGGCCGCGTCGAGGGCCGCGATCAAGGCGGTCGTCCCTGCCTTGAGTCCCCCGGTGAAGTCCGCGGTCCTGATGTTCTCGCTGGTCGCCAGCGATCCGGAGATCAGGTTTGCGCAGAGGCGCTCCCTGTAAGATGCGGTCGTGGTGGCGAAGTAGACGCCCCCCACTTCGGACCGGTCGATGCCGGTCGTGCAGTCTCTGGCGGCCGCGGAGGCCATCGTCACCGCGTCCTCGTCGAAGTTCGCTACCGCCTTCTCCCCCTGGGCGTTCATGATATTGGCGGGGTTGAGCCAGCCCATCGACCCGAAGATGATCATCTTGTTCAGTCGATAGCGGGGAACGTACCCTCCGTATGAACGGATCCCAACCATTTAATCACTCCCTTTCCGGTTATTCCTCAACCCATCGATAACCGGCCGCCTTACCAGCGGCCAGTATCGCGTTTCCCAACCACAAGGCTCGTATATACTCATCTACCGCCCCGCCGTAAGTCAACCGGCGGGCAGGAATCAATCGAACTCGACCATGTCGATGTAGGGGAATTTCTTCTTGAGCAGGGCCGTGATGCGCTTGCGGGCCTCGCGGTCGGTAACGTGCTTGACCTCGCTCACCGGCAGGCCATCCTCGTTCTTCTCCGCTTTGTAGGCGACCAGCGTGCCGGCCACCGCCAGGAAGCCCATGCCGCCGGGTCCGCAGCAAGCCGTGTCCGCGTGAGCCCCCCTGAGCGAGAACAGAACCTTGTTGCCCTCGAAATCCAGCACGCCCTCTTCCATCACCTTGTAGTAGCCGCCGATGCTGCGTATCTCCTCGTTAAGAGGATGGTGAACGTACCTGGGCAAGATCCAACCCCCATTCGCGGTTCTAACCGGTTACGACCGCTCTCCAGCCCCGACATTATATACCGCCGGACTTCGAGGGTCTAAGATTGTTCGGGGACGCCTGAAGGGGTTGGAGTCGGGGCGGCGGAAACCGAGTCTATGGAGAGGCAGATGCCGGAGGACCGGGAGACAGTCAGGGTCACCAGAAGCAAGGACGATGCCAGGTCTTTCTACGACCGCATCAGCCGCGTGTACAACCTTCTTTCGGGGAGCAGCGAACGGAAGTTTGTGGAAGCCGGCCTGGAGATGTTGGACGTCCACCGGGGAGAGACAGTTCTGGAGATCGGGTTCGGCACCGGGAGCGGACTGGTCGCCCTGGCCGGCGCGGTCGGAGAAGAGGGCAGCGTCGCGGGGATCGACATCTCGAGCGGCATGTCCCGTGTAGCGCTGTCCAGGCTCGAGAAGGTCGGAGACAGCGGCCGGGTCGAGCTCCAGATCGGTGACGCCGCCAGCCTCCCCTACGATAATGAAGCCTTCGACGCCATCTTCATGAGCTTCACGCTGGAGCTCTTCGACGTACCCGAGCTCCCCCTGGTGCTGGCTGAATGCAGCAGGACGCTTCGACACGACGGTCGCATCTGCGTGGTGTCGATGTCCAACGCGGGCAAGCACGGCCTGATGACGAAAGCCTACCTCTGGGCGCACCGCAGGCTGCCCAGGTATGTGGACTGCAGGCCCATCTACGTCAGGAGAAGCCTCGAGCGGGTGGGCCTCGAGGTTGTGGAAGACCGCCTGATGACTTTGTGGAGGCTGCCGGTCGAGATCGTCCTCGCACGGAAAATGGTGGAGGCGGCTTGACCAAAGCGGGGTACTGACATTAAAAAACCGGGAGGTCCGTTGGGGCCTCCCGGCATTTCTTCCACTACGGATGGATCATTCCTTGACGTACTTGAAGGAGATCTTCACCTTCGCCCTGTAGGCAGTGACCTTCCCGTTCTCCAGCTTCATGTCCAGATCCGACACCTCGGCGATGCGCAGGTCCTTGAGCGACTTGCCCGCCGTGTCGACCGCGTTCTTCGCCGCGTCCTCCCATGATTTCTCGCTGGATCCGACTAGCTCGATGATCTTGTAGACGCTGTCAGCCATGGTCCCCCTCCTTGTCGTTGCCCTTCCGCTGCCCAGACATCTTAGCAACTCAGCCGCGGGAATGCACCATTTGAAGCTCGGTTGGTCGCGCTCGCTGCGCGTTGTAACCTTGACTCTTAAGAGTCGTAGAGATATATAGGTTACACCGGTTTATCCCTGTTAACGCGCCGGTTTCGGGCACGGCTCGTCCGCCGTCCCGGCATACAGAAGGTGGTCACATGAGGTACTGCAAGGGTTGTGGATTCCCGGTTCCCTACGGGAAGTTCCTGGCCTGGACGCAGAACGGAACGATAATCGGCCGCGACTCCGCCCATACCCGGCTGGTCTACCTGGAGGTGGAAGAGCTCCGCTCGCTCTTCGACGGGGTCTCCCGCTGGGTGAACTTCTCGATAGACCCGATAATCGCCCGCGCTGAAAAAGAGGTCGGCAAGCGGTTCATCAAGACCCTTCTGCCCGGCTTCATCGCCAAGATGCCTCGCGGCAAGGTGGCCCGCCCGGAGTTCGGCATCCGCGCGACCAGCAAGTTCATCTTCAACTACATGGCGGGCCTGGGAATGGGCCGCGCCGAGATGGTCGAGTACGTGAGCGGCAGCCACGCCCGGGTGCTCCTGATAAACCCACATTCCGTCCCGCTGATCGCGGGAGACGGGATCGGGGTCTTCGAGTACATGGAGCGCATCGGGGTCGAGGTCGGCTGGGAGCGCAGCAAGGCCGACGAGTACCTGGTGACAATCAGGAAGACGAGCGACGAGCCGCCTGTGGAAGAGCGGCTGACCCTGGCCGAGGCCCAGTACATCCCCGGCAACGTCGAGCTCGACAAGTGCACCAAGTGCAGTGTGCCCCACGAGGTCACCGGCAATATCTACCTCGACCTCGAGAAGGGCGTCCTGCGGCACTCCAAGACGGGCATGCGCTTCGTCGCGCTCCCCGTCCAGAGCTTCACCGCGGTCCTGCGCGAGCTCGAGATCGAGTTCGGGGCCGAGCTCCCCGCCCTGATGGAGGGCCTGGAGCAGAAGTACATGCGCGAGACCTCCAGCGTCCGCTACTCGATCGGCCGGGACAGGGACATGCTGGACATAATCGGCGACTTCCCCTGGATGGGCATCGGCAACCCCGTGGGGGCGTGGGCCCAGGACCGCACGGTGCAGTTCGTGGTGGACAACCCGTTCCACGCCGGCATCGTGGCCGGCAAGGTCACCGGCGTCTACGAGGCCTGGACCGGCAACATTGTGAAGACGAGCTGGGCCGAGGACTCACCCGGACGCCTCCGCGTGACCCTCGAGCTTATGACCTGACCCTCCGTGCCGCCGAAGAAGCCCCCCGACAGTCCAGACGGACCGGAAGACCAGATCGAGGTCCTCGAGTCTGACGTCACCGCTCCTACTACCGGGCTCGTCCGTGACACGCTCTTCCGCGGCGGGACGCTATCGGCCTTCGGCCACCGGGACTTCCGGCTGCTCTGGTCAGGCGCTTTCCTCTCCAATGTCGGCACCTGGGTCCACACCACCGCCCTCCTCTGGTACGTCCATACACTGACGCACTCCAACGCGTGGGTAGGGGCCGTCAACCTGGCAAGCTTCCTACCCATCCTGCTCTTCGTGCTCTACGCCGGATCGCTGGCGGACCGGGTCGACCGGCGCAAGCTCATCATCGCCACCCAGGTCGTGATGATGCTGGCTGCTCTCGGCCTCGCTATCGCCACCAGCCTCGGCCAGCACTCGCTGGCACTGATAATGGCGCTGACCATCGGGATGGGAGTCGCCTTCGTCTTCAACTTCCCGGCGTGGCGCGCGATGGTACCCGACCTGGTCCCCCCCGAGGACCTCCTGAACGGGGTGGCGCTCGACGCGGCCCAGTTCAACATGGCGCGCTTCGTGGGCCCCGCGCTGGGGGCCGTCATCATCCAATTCTGGAGCGTGTCCGGCGCCTTCTACATCAATGCCGCCAGCTTCCTGGCGGTCATCGCTGCCCTTCTTCTGATAAGGGCCCGGCCGGTCGTCGGGACCACGCACGCTTCCTCCACCCGGTCCCACATCAAGGAAGGGTTCACCTACCTGCGTGCCAACGTCTGGGCCGTGAAGCTTCTCTTGGTCCTGATGGTCGAGGCGGTCTTCGGCATCTCCACAGTAGTGCTGCTTCCCTCGGTCAGCGGCGACGTGCTCCACGGCGGCTCGCTGCTCTATGGGCTGCTGGTCGGGGCGATAGGGCTGGGGGCGGTGGTGGGCGCTCCGCTGGTGACCTGGTTGAACAGACGCTACAAGGAGCGTGACCTGATCAAGGTCTCCCTCGCCGCCTTCTCGGTGGTGTTGATGGTGCTAGCGATTTCTAAGAACGAGGCGCTCACGATCGTAATGGCATTCTTCATCGGGGTGACGTTCCTCATGGCCAGCGCCTCGATCAACACCGTGCTGCAGTCGCGGGTCGAGCGCAACATGCGCGGCAGGATAATGAGCTTCTACATACTGGTGTTCCAAGGGACCTCGCCGCTGGGAGGCCTGCTGCTCGGCTACATCGCGGACAAGACTTCGACCCCGGTCGCGATCGGTCTGGGGGCGGCCATCTGCATGCTGATCGCGGTGGTCATCATCGCCGCCCCGTCCGTGCTGAAGGATGCCGTCTCTCCAGTCTCTGTCGCGGCGTGAGGTTCGGCGGTTAGAGGCTTCGCTACTGCGAGAGGAAGTCCACGATGATCCGCGCGAGCTCGCGCGGATACTGAAGCACCAGGCCGTGATGGCCCCCTTCGAACTGCACCAGCTGGGCTCCGGGGATTAGCTCCGAGAGGACGCGGGCGTTCTCCGGCAGGATGACTATGTCGTCGCTGCCAGTTATCACCAGGGTGGGCTTGTCGACATCTGGCAGGCGCGCGCAGGTGCCGTTCCAGCCGCGAATCGCGTCCGCCTGCCGGGCGAAGAGCTCGGCGTCCTGCCCGCTCGTCGTCTGTCCAAAGAGAGCGCCGAGAGCCGCACCGTTCTCCCTCAGCCAGTCCGCCGATAAGAGAAAGGACCGCTCCCCCTCGCCACCGTCGGTAAGCTGCAGCAGTATGCCCGGCTCCTGCCGCACCCCGCCTGCGCCGCCGCAGTCGGTGCCGAGCAGAACCAGTCGCTCCACCAGATCCGGCCGTTCGAGCGCCAGCTCCTGGGCGATATAGCCTCCCATCGAGTATCCCAGCACGTGGGCCGGCCACTCGTCTATCGAGAGCAGCAGGTCGGCCGCGTCCTCGGCGAACTGGGAGATGCTGAACCCCCTGGTGCCCGCCGGCGTCTCCCCGACTCCCCGGTTGTCGACCGTGATCACCTTGAAGCGCGACGCGAGCTGCTCGATGAACTCGTCGGTCCACAGTTCCTTTACCGCGCCGAGGCCCGCTATCAGCAGCAGTGGGAAGCCTCCACCGTAGATGCGGTGCGCGACCTCTATGTCGGCGACGGGAACGCGCGCAGTCGTTGTCTCTTGCAGCTCGACCACCCTCTCCGGTGAGACACCTTGGGACTGCACTCTCTTCAATGTAGCGTCTCTTTTACCTTCCGGTTGATTCGGCAACAGCCTCACAATATAATCGGTGCTTATCATCTTGATAAACCTAACTAATCAAGGAGAGGACCAATGCCGGATGATTATCGCACGATGTGGGAAGAGCTCGGCATCGACCTCGACGCGCACGACGGCTTGCTCGAGGTGCTCCCACCCCTTTTCGGAGACGTCTTCCTTTCGCAGGAGGGCCGGCCCGCGCGCATGAGCTATTTCGACTACGTGTTCTCGGAGGTGCACGGGCACCGCATCCAGGAGCTGGTGACCCACAAGCAGAAGGGCGGCATCGTAGTCGGCACGTACTGCACTTATGCCCCCGAGGAGCTGATACTGGCGGCCGGCGGCATCAGCGTCGGCCTGTGCGCCGGGGCCGAGGTCGCGCCGCAGGAGGCCATGAAGTTCCTTCCCGGCAACCTCTGTCCTCTCATCAAGTCATCGCTCGGCTTCAAGCTGGCCAAGGTCTGCCCCTACATCGAGTCGTGCGACCTGCTGATCGGCGAGACGACCTGCGACGGAAAAAAGAAGTTCTACGAGATCCTGGGCGACATGCAGCCGGTGCACGTGATGGAGCTCCCCCAGAAGAAGGGCGAAGCCGACCGCACCCTGTGGCGGAGCGAGGTCCGGGCGCTGGTCTCGAGGCTGGAAGAGCTCTCCGGCAAGAAGATCGACGAGGCGTCACTACGCGAGGCCATCAAGATAACCAACGCGAAGCGACGCGCGCTGCAAAGGCTCGCGGAGCTGAGGAAGTCGGACCCGCCGGTCATCTCAGGGCGGGACGCGCTGCTCATCAACCAGATCGCGTTCAACGACGACCCCAGGCGCTTCACGGTCAAGGTGAACGAGCTCTGCGACGAGCTTGAGAAAAGGCGCGAGCAGGGAAAGACCATCGGGGGCCCGAGCCGCCCCAGGATCATGGTCTCCGGTTGCCCGATGGCGCTGCCCAACTGGAAGCTGGCCCAGGTCATAGAGACATCGGCAGCGGTCATCGCCATGGAAGAGATGTGCACCGGCGTGCGCTACTACCGCAACGACGTTGACGAGAGTCCCACGGACCTCGAAGGCATGCTGGACGCGGTGGCCGAGCGTTACCTCAAGATCGATTGCGCCGTGTTCACGCCCAACACCGAGCGCATCGAGAACATCCTCGGCCTGGTGCGCGATTACAACATCGACGCGGTTGTCTACCACGCGTTGCAGGCCTGCGATCCCTACACCATCGAGGCGTACAAGGTGCAGAAGGCGCTCGACGCGGCCGGCGTGCCGCTGCTCTACGTGGAGACTGACTACGGCGACGACTCGGGTCAGATAGCGACCCGCGTCCAGGCGCTGCTGGAGATGGTCAGATAAAGGTTAAAAACCGGTGCCAGGCACTTTTCACCCCATTTTTTTAACCTGCTCAGTCATAAGAAAAGAGTAATCCGCAGTTGGTTAAAAAAATGGGGTGAAAAGTGCCTGGCACCGGTTTTAACTAGAAGAGCGAGATCTTCTTGACCACTCCGGTGTCGTACTCCCAGCGGCGGTTGGAGATGTTGTTGGGGTCGAGCGCCATCTTGAACGCGGTGAATGCGTTGAGCAGCGGGACCACGTTCGGCCTCGCGACCGCCAGGGCCATCTCCGCCTGGGGTATCCCTTTGATCAGCGCGATCAGTCCTGCCGCGAAGCACATGCCCTTTGCCATCGCGCCGCCCGTCGCCCGCCCGTAGCCGAGCTGGATGCGGATCAGGTCGTCCTTGTCGCACTGGTTCGTGTACATGTCGTACTCGAGGTAGGCCGAGCGGCCCATGTGGTACGGCTGCAGGTAGGTGGACGCGTCATCCGGGGCCAGGGGGCCGTCGGTCGTGCCCACCTGGTTGGTGCACGCTGTCCGCATTCCGCGCTCGACCTCCACCATGTTCTCGATCTTGTCGATCAGCGCGCCGATCATGAACGAGCCACGCACCCTCATCACGCGCGTGGTGACGTTGAAGTACTTGACCCATTTCTCGAAGTCCACGAACTCGTCGTCCTCGGTGAGGTCTTTGAGCGCTTCGCCGGGCAGGTAATCGATCATGGGGAAGGCCTTCTCCAGCGACCTCTGGGTCACGTCCGCCTTGAGCTGGGCCTCCTCCTCCGTCTCCCCGCCGAAGATGGTGAGCAGGTTGTGCCGCGGCATCATCTCGGCGAGCTTGCTGGCTTCGGCGTTGGTGCCCCCCATGAAGATCCCGTAAAAGGAGTTCATCAGGTGGGCGAGCTCGAGCGACAGGTTGTCCTGCGAGACCAGGTAGAGCGCGTCCGCGACCACGTCCAGCCTGTCCTCCTCGTAGCAGGGGAAGACCTGCGCATGGTAGGGCGCCTCGGGATAGAGTCGCACGGTGATGGCCGTCACGGTCCCCAGCGTGCCGAGTCCGTAGCGGAGCAGGGTCGAGACGTCGGGGCCGGGTCCCTGGACGTGGCCCTTGACCGCGCCGTAAGACGCCGGGCCGGTCTTGAGCACCTCTCCCGTCGGTAGCACGGCCTCCATGTCGATGATGTTGTCCATGCCGAACCCGTACTTGGACGACATGGTGTTGATGTTGCAGAACAGGAGGTTACTCAGCACTCCCGCCGTCGCGCTGGTCGACGGGTTCAACAGCCGGCAGCCGACGCGCTGCGCCGCCGCCTGGAGCTCGAGGTAGTTGATGCCGGGCTGGATGGTGGCGAACATGTTCTCGCCGTCCAGCTCGATGATCCGGTCCATCCTTCGCAGGTCGACCATGAGGCCGCCGTACAGCGGAAAGTGGGCGCCCACGGTCGACAGGCCGGTGCCGTAAGGCATGATATCCACCAGGTATTCGTTGGCGATCCGGTAGACCGACTGTACATCCTCGGTCGAAGCCGGCATGCACACGATATGAGGGTACGACGCGGGCTGCATGCCCTGGTCGCGGGCATAGCCGCAGAGGATCGACGGCGCGTCAGTCGCCCACTCCTCACCGAGCGCTTCCTTGAGAGCCGCGAGCGCTAGCGCCAGGTTCTCCGCGCGGTTGTGCACGGGGTCCTTTTCCATCACCAGCGGCCGGCCAACGATACGCCTCTCCCTTACGGCCTCGCGTAGCCGGCTCCCGCTCGCCGTGGTCCTGGTTTGTGGCATCTCGACCTCCCCCATCTGTCCTGGCACCGCGGCCATTCTATCACGCGGCAGACGCGGCCAGAGGGAGTCCTGGCCGGAGTCACGTGAGCCTGGTGAGGTTGTAGTCGCTCGCCAGGTTCTCGAGGTCGTTGAGGATGTAGGCGAACGCCATCCACGACCATCTGCCCCAGCGTTCCGCCACCATCTTGTTGACGGCGTCGATCTCGGCACGCGGGTTCTCCGGCGTCTTGCCCAGCAGCAGCTCGCTCATGACGATGACGCTCCATGCGTCTATGGGGGCTGAGCGGCCCAGGACTATCCCGGCCGAGTACCGGCCGATCCCGGGGACCTCCATTATCTTCTCGATAGCCTCTTCGTCTGACAGGGAATCCAGCTCGTGGATGCCAAGGGGGTTCTCGGCCAGGTACTTCGCGGCCGCGGACAGCCTGTCGGCCCTGTATCCCATGTTCGCCTTCACCCGCAGGTCGGTGGCATCGAGGCGCGCGACCTTCTCCGGGGTCGGCCACAGCGTCATCTCCCGTCCCTCGAACCGCACGCGCGTCCCGTACAACCTTAGTATGGAATCCATCATCTGCCGGCTTCGCCTGAGCTGCGCCATCTGCAGGCAGATCGCCAGGATGACGCGCCCGAAGATATCGTCCATCCGCGAGACCCGCATCCCGAAGAGGTCTTTCACCGTCCGCCGCAGGATCTCGTCCTTGCGCGCGAACCGGTAGAAGCCGGTAAGATCGTTGCCCTTGCCGAGGCCGAACTCGACGGCGGCGCGAAGGTCCCCGCGGACCACGCCGACCAACTCCGCGGCGGTGTAGGCGAAGGCAGTGACGTGCCCCGCGGAGGGCGACGACAGCTTAAGGCCCGTAGGTACGCCGACGAGGGTCGCCCCTGTCCACATGACCCCGTCCTCGAAGACCTCGGCCGGGGTAGACCAGTTCCAACCCGCCGGCTTCGCCACAGTCAGCGCGAAGTCGAACGGCTCCGGGATCGTCAGTCGCATCCGCGTTATGTGCTCGAGCCTGATTGCCATGCTTACTATTACAACGCCCCACGGGCAACGCCTTCAAAGCGGCGCGATGCCCCGCGCGTTTGTGGCCGACCAGGGAATGTTATTTAATCTGGCAGGATATGTTCCGCCCGTTCACGCAGGAGGATAGATGGAGATAGGCAGATTCGAAAGAGATCTGGACAGACTTTTCGACCCCCGCTCGATCGCAGTGGTCGGCGCGTCGAACGTGCTCGGCAAGTGGGGGCTCACGATGTCCATGAACATCATCGGTGGCGGATACACCGGCCGCCTCTACATGGTCAACCCCAACGAGAAGAGCATCCTCGGCCACCCGACCTACCCGACGCTGACCGCGATCGAAGAGCCGGTCGACGTGGCGATCGTCGCGATTCCAGCGAGGAAAGTCCTGGGCGTGCTCGACGAGGCCATCTCGAAAGGGGTCAAGAACCTGGTGGTCGTCTCGTCCAACTTCAGCGAGGTAGGAGGCGAGGGAACCGCGCTCGAACGAGAGCTGGCGCGGCGGGCGAACGAGGCCGGTATCACAATCGTCGGCCCCAACACCATGGGACTCTACAGCGCGAGCACCTCCCTTTGCGCGGTGGGGACTTTCGTCTACCCCCTCAAAGGCCACGTCGGTTTTATCTCTCAGAGCGGCAACCTCGGCGTCCAGCTCCTGGAGTGGGGTGAGTCGCGAGGTGTGGGATTCAG
>Ga0209745_1002554_pt1 | contig 10337 bp, 11 predicted proteins | sample BarGraNGADG00312_FD_184495 | JGI IMG/M metagenome (GOLD analysis project Ga0209745, IMG submission 184495) | Arctic peat soil microbial communities from Barrow, Alaska - Barrow Graham LP Ref core NGADG0004-312 (SPAdes) (version 2) | ecosystem: Environmental > Terrestrial > Soil > Wetlands > Peat... | reverse complement strand
GTAGACCACGTTGGGCAGCGTCGAGATCAGGTCGAGGTCGAACTCACGCTCGAGCCGCTCCCGCACGATCTCCAGGTGCAGCATGCCGAGGAAGCCGACCCGGAAGCCGAAACCGAGCGCAGCCGACGTCTCGGGCTCGTAGACCAGGGCGGCATCGTTGAGCTTGAGCCGGTCCAGTGCGTCACGCAGGTCGGGGTAGGCCGAGCCGTCGATGGGATACAGACCGGAGAACACCATCGGCTTGGGGTCGCGATAGCCGCCGAGATCCTTGGTCGCCGGCTTGGACGCGTTGGTGACCGTGTCGCCGACCCGCGACTGCCGCACGTCCTTGACCCCGGTGATGAGGTAACCCACCTCACCGACGCCCAGCCCCTTGGAGACCACCGGCTCGGGAGAGCTGACGCCGATCTCGAGGAGCTCGTGCGTCGCCTTGGTCGACATCATCACGATCTTCTCGCGCGGGTTGAGGTTGCCGTCCACGACGCGCACGTAGGTCACCACACCGCGGTACGTGTCATAGACCGAGTCGAAGATCATCGCCCTGGCAGGGGCGTTGGGGTCGCCAACAGGTGCCGGCACGTCGCGGACGATCTGGTCCAGCAGCGGTTCGACGCCGAACCCCGTCTTTCCCGACACCGTGAGACAGTCCTCGGGCTCGCAGCCGATGAGGCGCGCGAGCTCCTCGGCATACTTCTCCGGCTGGGCGGCGGGCAGGTCGATCTTGTTCAGGACCGGGATGACCGTGAGGTCTTTCTCCATCGCCAGATAGAGGTTCGCCAACGTCTGGGCCTCAATGCCCTGGGCGGCGTCCACGAGCAGGACCGCGCCCTCGCACGCAGCCAGCGATCGCGATACCTCGTAGGTGAAGTCCACATGACCCGGAGTGTCGATCATGTTCAGGCAGTAGGTGGTCTTGTCGACCTCCCACGGCATGCGAACGGCCTGGGACTTGATGGTGATGCCGCGCTCGCGCTCGATGTCCATGCGGTCGAGGTACTGCGCGCGCATCGCGCGGGGATCCACGACCCCGGTGATCTGAAGCATCCGGTCAGCCAGGGTCGACTTGCCATGGTCGATGTGGGCGATGATGCAGAAGTTCCGGATGAGGTCCGGCGGCGTCGCGTGTGGCTGCAGCGCGGTGCGGGCCATGGGTGACACGAGCGGGCTTACCTCAGGATTCTCGACGACTTGGAGACGGCCACGGACGCAGGCCGTTCTCCATCCTCCCATGAGCCCGACGCAGGCAACGACGCACCGCGCCCTCTGGGGTCAGCGCGGTCCCGACCGCACAATGGCCGGCTCCGAACGTGACAGCACAGGGGACAGAGCCACGAGGACCACGCTCAGAACCAGGGGAAATGCCATGGCATGGCGGATGCCGACCTGTCTGCTCAGTGCCCCGATGATCGCCGGCCCGATGAGGAACGCGCCGTATCCGAACGTCACCACCACCGCGAGCATGCGTGCGCCGCCCGCGTGGCCCGCGACGGCGTAGACCTGCGGGGCAATCATGCCGACGCCGAGGCCGACCAGGGCCCAGCCCACCAACAGGACAGCCAGCGGCTGCCCCATGAGCACCACGAGATAGCCGGCAGCCGCCACCAGCCCGCCGAATCGCACGACGTTGCCGCGACCGAATGCAGCGACCGCTCGGTCACCGAACATCCTGATCAGGACCATGAACGAACTGACTGCCACCAGCCCCAACGCCCCCGTCGACGACTCGACCCGGGCCACGTCCGTGACGTGGACCGATGACCAGTCGATGGCGGTGCCCTCAGCCATACCGAAGCTGAACGCCATGGCCCCGAGCAGCAGGGCGAAGGCTGGGACGCGTGACCCGGCAACCGGCCGTACAACGGTGCTGACTCCGGCCGTCGACGGGACCCAACGCCAGATGGCCACACAGGCAGCCAGGGAGACCGCGCTGAGCGTGGCAAGCGCGGGAGTGACCACCCCGGCGCCGTCACCAGCCAGCCGGGCGATGAGTACGACGGCCGCTGCGCCTGCCACATTCCCCATGCTGAAGCACGCATGCAGCCTGCTCATGACCGGCCTAGCGCGAGCCTGCTCGATCCGGACGCCGAGGGCGTTCATCGAGACATCCATGGCCCCGTTGCCCAGCCCCGCCAACGCCGCGGCTGCGGCGGCAATCGGCAGGGTCGGGGCGAATGCCAAGGACGCGACCCCGGCGATGAGCAGGGCGGACGCCGGAAGTGCCACGTTCCTGGCGCCACGGCTGTCGGCCAGCCGCCCGCCGATCTGCATGGACACCACGGCCGCCGCAGCCAACGACACCAGCAGAACCGCAAGCCCACCCGCATCGACGCCCAACCGTTGGCGCATCGCCGGCATCGTCGCACCGATGCCGCCGATGAGGGCGCCGTTCACCGCGAACAGACCTGCTACCGCCAGCAGGGACTGGGCACCGCGAAGGCCCTTGACGGCTTCAGTCACCGACCAATGGTCCCAGTGGTGCAGCGATCGCCGAAATCCGGGCAGACTCTGGCCACCACGCCACCTCCGAGCGCTTCCGCTATGAGGACCTGTCCCCCGCCGTTCGAGACGCCGCCGACCACCACCGCTTCAGGACCACAGTCAGCCTCTGATCAGCCCAGAGAAAAGGTCCTTCCCGCGCACGCCATCTCCTTGGTCTCCTCGTCGAGCTCGTCCGCGGCCAGGATCGACGGCAGCAGCTCAGGCTCGAGGGTGATCGCGCGGAAGACCTGGGCGACGGTGACACCGTGCGCCGGGCGATGGACCACGGTGACCGGATCGCCGGCGCGAACATGCCCGGGGCTGACCACACTCAGGTAGGTGCCCGGCCGGGCTGCCCGCGTGAACGTCCGCGGCCAGCCGACTTCGGCGATCCAGGCGCGGAAGGTGCCACACGGTATGCGCGGGACCGTCACCTGGAGCTCCAGGTTGCCGATCCGCCACCGCTCCCCGATCACCGCCCCGTTGACGTCGACCCCCGTCGTGGTGAGGTTCTCGCCGAACACACCACCCGGGAGGCTGCGCCCCAGGACGGACTCCCAATGGTCGAGATCCTCCCGCGCATAGGCGTACACGGCCTGCGTGTCGCCCCCATGGTTGCGGCGGTCGCAGACCACGTCGCCGACCAGCCCACTGCCCAGTCCATCGCTCTTGCTGCCGGGCGCCCGGACGAGGACCGACTCGGATGTCGCAACCTTCTCGATGCCGGTCATCGCCACCTCGCGGCTGTCCGGGTTCGGTCGGACACGGGCCAGGTTCACCGAGAGCACTGCGCTGGTGACGGCTGTGCTCGGGACGTCGATGCTCATGGGTCGAGGCTACGGTGTGTCGCATGGCGAGCAGGGTCTCGGATCACAGCTCGCGCGGATGATGGGACGGACGCTGGGCCGGGTCCGCCGCGGAAAGGCGAGAGGCGCTGCGTACCCGGGTGACTTCCGGGGGACCCCCCAAGATCAGCTACGAACCCAACCCTGGAAACGGCAAGGTGGCCGACCCTGGCGGAGTGCGCCGCGAGGGAGCCGTCCTGGACAAGGGCCGCTTCAACCAGGTCGCCGCCGCGCTGCGAAGGCCGGCTCCCTGAGGGAACCGGCCTTCGCCTGGGTGGAGCTGAGGGGATTCGAACCCCTGACCCCCTCCATGCCATGGAGGTGCGCTACCAGCTGCGCCACAGCCCCGCACGATTGCTCGTGTGGTGTCCCCGCGGTGGGGACCGGGGTGAGTTTATCGGCCACCCCCTGCCATTCGCCAAATCGGATTCCTCACAAGGGATTGGGCCCGACGTTCCATGACACGATCCGCCATCCAGCCGCGTATTCGCCCAGCTCGGCCCAGTGGCAGTTGTGCAGTCCGGCGATGGACTGCCAGGCCACGTGCTGGTCCATTCCGACCAGCGAGGCAACGATGGCACGACCCGCGACGCCGTGCGTGGCGATGACGGCGCAGTGCCCTGGCGCCACATCCGCGAGCAGCTCGTCGACCGCGGCCCGGGTGCGCTGCGCGACCTCGCCCAGACTCTCACCGTCAACCCCACGTCGAATGTCCTCACCCGCCGCGAGCGCCGCCTGCGCCTCGGGGAACTGCTCAGCCACGTCACCGGCAGCCATGCCCTGCCACTGGCCTACGTGGATCTCGCGCAGCCGCCCGTCGTACCGCACCTCCAGGCCCAGGCGTGATGCCAGCGTGCGCGCGGTGTCTGCCGCGCGCTGGAGGTCGCTGCTGACGATCAGCGACGGGTGGTATGCCGCGATCGCGACCGCCGCGTTCTGAGCCTGTTCCCGGCCCTTGTCGGACAAAGGGGTGTCGAGCTGGCCCTGCCAGATGCCGCCGGCGTTGTGGTCGGTCTCGCCATGCCGCCAGACGATCAGCGTCCGCGCGCCCGATGTGGCCGCCACGTCAGAGTGTGAGGTCGATGGCCGGGCAGTCCTTCCAGAGGCGCTCGAGCTGGTAGTACGCCCGCTCCTCCTCGTGTTGGACGTGCACGACGATGTCCGAGAAGTCGAGCAGCACCCAGCGGCCGTTGCGCTCGCCCTCGCGGCGCACGGGCTTGACGCCGAGCTCGCGAAGCTTGTCCTCGACGCCGTCGACGATGGCGCTGACCTGGCGGTCGTTGGGAGCCGATGCCAGGACGAAGATGTCAGTGAGCGCGAGCTGCTCACTGACGTCAAGGGCGACGATCTTGGTGGCCAGCTTGTCCTCGGCGGCTTCGGCGGCTGCCCTGGCGAGATCAATGGCATGTTGCGTGGCGGCCACGCGGTCCTCCTGGAGATTGGTCCTGCTGGTCATGGGGCGTGCTCGTTATGGCCGATAGAGGTGGTGCTTGGCGATGTACTGCGCGACCCCGTCGGGCACGAGGTACCAGACCGGTTGACCCTCGAGGACGCGGGCGCGACAGTCGGTGGAGCTGATGGCCATGGCGGGAATCTCCTGCAGGCTCACCCGGTCCCCGGGAAGCCCATTGTCGCTCAGGACATGCCCCGGCCGGGTCACCCCGATGAAGTGGGCAAGGTCCCAGAGCTCGTCGATGTCCTTCCACGACAGGATCTCGGCCAGCACATCAGCGCCGGTGATGAAGAACAGCTCCGAGTTCGGGCGTTGCGCGCGCAGGTCGCGCAGCGTGTCGATGGTGTAGGTCGGGCCGGGCCGGTCGAGGTCGACGCGGCTGACGGTGAAGCTCGGGTTCGAGGCTGTGGCGATCACCGTCATCAGATAGCGGTGCTCGGCCGAGGACACCATGCCAGAGTCCTTCTGCCAAGGCTCACCGGAGGGCACGAACACGACTTCATCGAGGTCGTAGAGCGCCTGGACTTCGCTGGCGGCCACGAGGTGACCATGATGGATGGGATCGAAGGTCCCACCCATGACCCCGACCCGCCTGGTCAGTGGTGTGCCCCGTGATCGGTTGCCTCGTGGGAGCCCTGCGACTCGTGCCCGTCGCCGCGGCCGGAGCCGGTGGGCCTGTCGTACTTGGCGGCCGTGTTGCGAAAGGTCCACAGCACCCCCAGGAGTGCCAGGAAGCACGCGAGGGCAATGGCACCATAGGCCCACGTCGACATCGGCAGCTCGCGCAGCTTCGTGTTCGCTGCGGTGGCCACCGTGGCGGCTTCGGACGTCAACAACATGGGCACAGCCTAGCGGCTGAGCGGGCGTTCAGTGACGGATCTGACCGTCGCCCTCGACGACCCACTTGGTGGTCGTGAGCTCTGAGAGACCCATCGGTCCCCGTGCGTGCAGCTTCTGGGTGGAGATCCCGATCTCGGCGCCGAACCCGAACTCCCCGCCGTCGGTGAACCGCGTCGAGGCGTTGACCATGACGGCCGCCGCATCCACCTCCGCGGTCCAGCGACGGGCCGCCGCGCGATCCTCGGTGACGATGGCCTCGGTGTGGCCCGTGCCGTACTGCCGGACGTGGGCCAACGCCTCGTCGAGCGAGTCCACGATCCGCGCACTGATGTCCAGGGAGAGGTACTCGCGGGCGAAGTCCTCGTCCGTGGCCAGGCCGTATGCCGCGCCGGCCTCTTGGGCGAACGACTCGATCTCGGGGTCGCCGTGGACGGTGACACCGGCCGACCCCAGCTCCGCCAACACCTTGGGGAGGAAGGCCGAAGCGATGCTGCGATGAACCAGCAGGGACTCGGCTGAGTTGCAGACGCTGATCCGGTGGGTCTTGGAGTTGACCGCGATGGCCAGCGCCTTGTCGAGGTCCGCGGCAGCATCGACATAGACGTGGCAGTTGCCGACGCCCGTCTCGATGACGGGCACCGTCGACTCGCGCACGACCGTCTGGATCAGGTCGGCCCCGCCGCGCGGGATGAGCACGTCCACCAGGCCGCGTGCCGTCATCAGCGCACGGACAGCGTCGCGCCCGCCCTCGTCCAGCAGCGTGACCGCGTCGGCCGGCAGACCCTGTGCCTCCAACGCTGCGCGCAGCACTGCCACCAGGGCGCGGTTGCTCGCACCCGCTGCGGCGCCTCCGCGCAACACCACCGCGTTACCGCTCTTGAGCGCCAGGCCGGCCGCGTCGATGGTCACGTTCGGCCGGGCCTCGTAGATCATGGCGACAACGCCCATCGGCACCCGCACCTGTCGGATCTGCAAGCCGTTGGCCAGCGTCGAGCCGCGCACGATCTCCCCGACCGGGTCCGGCAGGCCGGCGATGTCCCGCAACGCCTCCGCCACGGCACCGACCCGGGCCTGGTCCAGCCGCAGCCGGTCGATCAGTCCCTCGGCCAGACCCTCGGCCCGTCCTCGCGCGACGTCCTCGTCGTTGGCCACGATGATCTCCGCTGAAGCTGCGTCGATGGCATCGGCCATCGCCCGCAGGGCCGCGTCCTTGTCGGCACGCGACAACAGTCCCAGCCGGCGCGAGGCCCGGCGAGCAGCGCCGGCCAGGTCGGCGACGTGCGCCGTGATCTCGGGGTCGATCGACTCAGCCATGGGACCAGCCTAAACCGATCTACAGCAGGACCAGGTCGTCGCGGTGCACAACCTCACGCTCGTAGGACGGTCCGAGCTCACGGGCCAGGTCGTGCGTGCTGCGGCCCAGCAGCCCCGGCAGCTCAACGGAGTCGTAGTTGACCAGCCCCCGGGCGACGGCGCGACCGGCCGGGTCGCACAGGTCCACGGGATCGCCATCGCCGAACCGGCCCTCGACCCTGAGGATGCCGGCCGGGAGCAGCGACTTTCGTCGCTCGACGACCGCTGCCACCGCTCCGTCGTCGAGAATCAACCGGCCTCGGGCAGTCGTGGCATGCGCCAGCCAGAGCAGTCGGCTGGCCCGGCGGTTCCCGGTGGGCACAAACAGGGTGCCGATGTCCTCGCCTGCCATGGCCCCGGCGGCCTGCTCCGTCGAGGTCAACATGGTGGTGATGCCGGCAGCAGTGGCAATGGCCGCAGCCTCGATCTTGGTGGTCATCCCACCCGTGCCAACGCCGGCGCCAGAGCCGCGGATCTTGACGTTCTTGAGGTCAACAGCCCCGCGCACCAAAGGAATTCGCGACGTGCCCGCCCGGGAAGGGGGTCCGTCATACAGCGCGTCGACGTCTGAGAGCAGGACCAGCGCGTCCGCGTGCACAAGATGGGCAACCAGCGCCGCGAGGCGGTCGTTGTCCCCGAACCGGATCTCATGCGTGGCGACCGTGTCGTTCTCGTTGACCACCGGGACGACGCCGAGGTCGAGCAGTCGGTCCAGGGTGCGTCGGGCGTTGGCATAGTGCGAGCGGCGCGTGACGTCGTCAGCGGTCAGCAGGACCTGACCAACGGTGAGCTCGTGGGTCCCGAACGCGAGGCTGTATGCCGCGACGAGGGCCCCCTGACCGACACTGGCGGCAGCCTGCTGGGTCGCCAGGTCGCGCGGGCGACGAAGCAGACCCAGCGGGGTGATGCCCGCCGCGATAGCGCCCGAGGAGACCAGGACGATCTGGGTGCCGCGGCTGCGGCGTGCGGCGATCACGTCGACCAGCGCGCCGAGCCGGGCCTGATCGAGTGCGCCGTCGGCGGTGGTCAGCGAGCTGGAGCCGACCTTGACGACAAGGCGCCGGGCGTTGCGCAGGTCGGCATGGCTGGGCGTGGGCACGCGCGAAGTCTAGAGCGACCGCGTCAGTCGCCCTGTTCCATCTCATCGGCGTCGTCGTCGGAGGGGGTGGCCGCCGTCGCCCAGTGCCCGGCCTTGCGCTCGGCCTGGAGCTCATCGCGGGCGGCGGTCTTGGCCGCCCGACGGTCTGCGTAGTCGGAGCGTTTCTCCTCGCGGGTGGGGCGGTGCAGGTTGTCCAGGCGCACGTCGCTGCCCCGGGGGCCGGTGAGCAGCTCGGCACCGGCGGCCATGGTGGGCTCCCAGTCGAACACCACGGCGTTGTCGGCTGGACCGATGACCACCGTGGCACCGGCCACGGCACCCGCCTTGTAGAGGGCCCGCTCGACGCCTGCCCGGGCCAGCCTGTCGGCGAGGTAACCGACGGCCTCGTCGTTGGAGAAGTCGGTCTGATCGACCCACCGCCTGGGCCGATCGCCGATCACCCGGAAGATCTCGCCATCAGAGGTGTTCTCGCGCTTGACGACGAAGCCGCTGTCGTCCACAGCCTTTGGCCGCAGGACGATGCGCGGGATCTCGATCTCGCCAACGGCCGCGCGTGCCGCCAGGACGTGCCGAGCCATGGAGAACGTCAGGTCCCTGAGCCCGGTGCGCGCGACCGCGGAGATGATGAAGACCTCGATACCACGGGCCTCCAGCTCGGGCCTGACCATCTCGGCGAGCTCTCGCGCCTCGGTGACGTCGGCCTTGTTCAGCACGACGATGCGGGTGCGCTCGGACAGCGGACGGCCCCCCAGGGACTCGTCGGCGACGTACTGCGAGAGCTCCTGCTCGATGACGTCGAGGTCGCTGAGGGGATCGCGGCCGGGCTCGAGGGTGGCGCAGTCGATGACGTGCACCAGGACCGAACAGCGCTCCACATGCCGCAGGAACTCCAGCCCCAGGCCCTTGCCCTCGCTCGCGCCCGGGATGAGACCGGGCACATCGGCCACGGTGAACCGCTCGTCACCAGCGATCACGACACCGAGGTTCGGGACCAGCGTGGTGAACGGGTAGTCGGCGATCTTGGGCCGCGCCGCACTCAGGACGGCGACCAGGCTGGACTTGCCGGCCGACGGGTAGCCGATCAGTGCCACATCGGCCAGGGACTTCAGCTCCAGGACGATGTCGAGAGCGTCACCGGCATCACCGAGAAGGGCGAATCCGGGAGCCTTGCGGGCCCGTGATGACAGGGCCCGGTTGCCCAGGCCTCCACGACCGCCGCGGGCCACCACGAATGTCTCACCCAGCACCACGAGGTCGACGATGACCTCACCGTCGCTGCCCTTGACGACCGTGCCGGCAGGCACGGGAAGGATCAGGTCTGCTCCGTCGGCGCCGTTGCTGTCGTCGCCGCCGCCCGGCTGACCGTTCGTGGCCTTGCGGTGCGGGGTGTGGTGGTAGTCCAGCAGGGTGGTCGACTGCGGGTCGACGAGCAGGGTGACGTTGCCGCCACGCCCCCCGTTTCCGCCGTCAGGGCCGCCGAGCGGTTTGAACTTCTCACGACGAACCGATGCGACGCCGTGGCCCCCGTCGCCGGCGGCGACGTGGAGGACGACGTGGTCAACGAAGTTCGCCATGGTGTCTCCACCCACGGCCCTGTGGGTGTCAGGCCGATTCGGTGACAGCAGCCGGCTCGACGATGTTGACCGTCTTGCGTCCACGCTTCTTGCCGAACTTCACCGCGCCGGCAACGAGCGCGAAGAGCGTGTCATCGCCGCCACGGCCAACGCCGTCACCGGGGTGGAAGTGCGTGCCACGCTGGCGGACGAGGATCTCGCCGGCGTTGACGGCCTGGCCGCCGAAGCGCTTGACCCCAAGGTACTGGGAGTTGGAGTCGCGCCCGTTGCGTGTCGAGGACGCACCCTTTTTGTGTGCCATGTCAGTGCCTGCCTTAGGTTCTGGGGCTTGTCAGATTCGAGAACGACCGGTGATCGAGGCTCAGGCCTCGATCGCGGTGACCTTGATCTGGGTCGAATGCTGACGGTGGCCCTGACGCTTGCGGTAGTTGGTCTTGTTCTTGAACTTCATGATCGTGATCTTCGGACCCTTGGTGGCCTTGACCACCTCGGCGGTGACCTTGACCTTTGCAAGCTTGCTCGCTTCGCTGGTCACGGTGGATCCATCGACCAGCAGGAGCGCGGTGAGCTCGATGCTGTCGCCGGCCTCACCCTTGACCTTGTCGATGATGAGGACGTCGCCGACGGAAACCTTCTCCTGACGGCCGCCTGCGCGAACGATCGCGTACACGTTGAGCTCACTCTCTTACGTTTGT
>Ga0209745_1002553_pt1 | contig 10341 bp, 7 predicted proteins | sample BarGraNGADG00312_FD_184495 | JGI IMG/M metagenome (GOLD analysis project Ga0209745, IMG submission 184495) | Arctic peat soil microbial communities from Barrow, Alaska - Barrow Graham LP Ref core NGADG0004-312 (SPAdes) (version 2) | ecosystem: Environmental > Terrestrial > Soil > Wetlands > Peat ... | reverse complement strand
GGCCTTAGCGTCAGCAGTTTCGGCCTTTGTGTCAGCATTCAACTCAGTTTCTTCGGCGTCAGCCTGCTGCGCCTCCGGCGCGTCAGCTTGTTCGGCATCGGCCTGCGGCGCCTCCGGCGCCGCGGTAGGCTCGATATGCGACGCTTCAAGTGTAGCGGCAGCTACCTCTTCAACCTCTGCCGCAATGCCTGCGGCCTCGGACGCGATTTCCTCTCGAACTACGGACTCAGCCGCATCACTTCCCGTACTCTCAGTGATCTTCTCTTCGAACTCCTCTGCTTCTACCAGTTCGGGCTCCATGCGCTGCTCCTCCCCAAGCTCATGGTATTCTGCCTCACCGGGGCCCGACAACTGCTTCAGACTCAGTGATATACGCCGCCGGTCGAGATCGATATCGATTATCTTGGCGTCGACCTCTTCACCGACTGAAACGACCTCCTCGGGAAACTCGATGTGTTCCCATGCTAATTCCGAGATATGGACCAGGCCCTCAACCCCTGACGCAATCTCTATAAAGGCGCCGAAAGGCACCAGTTTGGTCACCTTTCCGTGCACAGTTGAGCCTGCTGGTTTGTTTTTGGCGAGTGTCTCCCAGGGGTCTTCTTGAGCCTTCTTAAGTGACAGAGAAACCCGTTCGCGCTCCAGGTCTACGTCGAGAATCTCAACTTCCACTTCCTGCCCCACAGTCAGAACTTCAGATGGGTGATCCACATGACTCCAGGAAAGCTCCGAAATGTGTATGAGTCCATCGACTCCTCCAAGGTCGACAAAAGACCCGAAGTTTACGATGCTGGAGACGGTACCCTTTTGTTTTGAGCCCTTCTCGATCTTCTCCAGGAACTCCTTGCGTTCTGACGATTTTTGTGTTTCAAGATAGGCGCGCCGGCTCAGCACCACGTTGTTTCGATTCTTGTCCAGCTCGATAATCTTTGCCTCGAGCTTTCGGCCTACGAACTGATTCAGGTCTTTTACCCGGCGCATGTCAACCAGCGAAGCAGGCAAGAAGCCCCGGAGGCCGATGTCCAAAATCAGCCCACCCTTGACGACCTCGATGACCTCTCCCTCGACCATGCCGTCTTCTTCCTTTATGCGCTCAATATTTCCCCAGGCGCGCTCATATTGTGCCCTCTTTTTGGACAGGATGAGACGGCCTTCCTTATCCTCTTTCTGCAAGACCAGGGCCTCGAGCTCATCACCCTCATTCACAACGTCGGCGGGTTTTATGTCGTATCTTATCGATAGTTCCCTGGCTGGTATTACCCCTTCAGATTTATAGCCGATATCGAGGAGCACCTCCTCTTTATCGACTTTAACCACAGTCCCTTTGACTATGTCACCTTCGTTGAAAATCTTAATGGTGCCCTCATAATCGGGCACCGCCTGGCCTTCTTCCGGACTCAGCCCCAGACTCGCCAGTGATTCTCGGGCCTCAGCTCCTGTTAGCAGGTTTTCCTCTTCTTCCTCAGTCTTCTCGGTCTCCTGGATCTCCTCAGTCTTTCCGATTTCGTCCTCTACCATCGTGTTTTTCCCTCCAATAGCCGACAACGTACGAAGATATGTTTAGCACATACACTATTAAGCCGCAAGTTGGACAGGTCTCCCCTATTGTTTTGCTTGTCCCCAGTTGTCGAAAATGCCTATGTCCACTTTCAGTGGAACTTTCAGGGCCGCCGCGCTCATCATACAATCGACGACCAGGTCCCTCAGCGCTTCAAGCTCCTCCGGTGGCGCTTCAAACATGAGCTCATCATGTATCTGGAGGGTCATCCGCGCCCGCATTCCTCGTTGATCTACTGCGCGGGAGACATCGACCATCGCCTTTTTGATAATGTCCGCCGCCGTACCCTGCAAAGGCGTGTTTACTGCCAGACGTTCCCCAAGTTCTCTGGTCTGGCGATTTTCGCTCGCAAGTTCCGGGATGAAACGGCGCCTGCCTAAAAGGGTCTCGGCGTAACCTAGCGATGCAGCGTCCGCAATGCACTTGTCGCGGTATGCACGCACTCCTTCGTATGTATCGAAATAAGTGTCTATGTATTTGGTTGCGTCCTCCCTGGAAATACCCAGGCGCGATGACAGTCCGAAATATCCCATTCCATACACGATGCCGAAATTCACGACCTTGGCCATACGCCTCATCTCCGGTGTAACCTCCCGAGGCGCCACTCCGAATATCTCAGAGGCAGTTTCGCGGTGAATATCCGCGTCTCTGGCAAAGGAATCTAGAATGTGGCTGTCTTTCGACATATGCGCCAGCACCCGGAGCTCAATTTGTGAATAGTCCGAAACGAGCATTCTCCAGCCTTCTTCGCCCGGGATGAACGCGGTTCGGATCCTTCTTCCCACCTCGGTTCGAACCGGTATGTTTTGCAGGTTCGGGTTGCTGGACGAAAGCCGCCCCGTTGATGTCGCAGTCTGGTTGAACGAGCAGTGTATCTTGCCGGTAGCTGGGCAAACAAGCGTCGGTAAAACGTCAAAGTAGGTGGATTTGAGTTTCGAGTATTCACGGTATTCCACGATCTTGCCGGCAATGGCATTTTCCTCTCTCAAGGCCTCCAGAACCGCAGAGTCCGTGGAATATCCCGTTTTAGTCTTCTTTAACGGGGTTATTCCCAGGTCCTCGAAAAGTATTTTCGCGAGTTGCTTCGGTGAGCCGATATTGAATTCTCGACCTGCAAGCTCGTAAATCTCTTTTTCCAGACCCGCCAAAACAGATGCCGCTTCTCCGGAAAGCCCGTGAAGAGTCTCAGAATCTAGTGCAACTCCCACCTCTTCCATCTGTTTCAATACAGCCATAAGAGGCATCTCTATTTCCTCGAATAAAGAGAGCATCCCCAGGGAGCGCAACTTCCCCTCGAATAACGGTTTAAGATGATAAATACGAGCCGCATCAGCAGCCACGGTGAGCCCTAAGTCGTTATCTTCCTGGGGAAGCAATGCCGGTTGCTCGTTCTGCTGAGTCGACCTGCCCCCTATCGACATGCGTTCGCCCACATTCCGCTGCCAGATGTCCCAAAGATAGTACGTGCCAAGCGACGGATTTTCGAGGTATGCTGCCAGAACGGTATCAAAAGTGACGCAAAGCACCTGGGCTGACATCTTGTCCAGTGCCTCGAGGGTTGCCTTGGCGTCGTGAAGCCACTTTTCGATCTCCACCGAGCCCAGTATTGTCTGCGCCGTATCCCATGCCGGTCCCTTTTCATCGGCTGTCAGTAGGAGCACCTGACTTGCTGTTGCTATCGCGAAACAGGACAGCTCCGTATCGCAGTATCCTGTTCCAGACAGGGCTGAGGCCACTCCTACGGCGCCGACCTCCCCAGCTTCCTCAAGGAACGCATCGATCGCGCTGTGGTCGCCTATATCCACCAGCGCATACGATATGTCGCTACTGTGAATTTCCTCTTCAGAAAGCTCTTCTCCAAACATCTCCAGGAATCGCTTGGCCAATGTCCTGAATTCCAAAGCCGAAAGATAGTCCAACACCTCGTGACGATCCCAGTGACCGAACTTTACATCACGAACATCCAGCTCGAGCGGTATGCCGGTCTCTAACCGGGCAAGATCTCTCGACAGGAAAGCTAAGTCGCGGTTCTCCTCCAGGGAGCTCTTTCTTTTTGCGCCCGTGATTTTGTCTAGGTTGTCGTAGAGACCCTCGAGTGATCCATATTCCTTTATGAGCGCGCACGCTCCTTTCTCGCCTATTCCTGGCACGCCCGGGATGTTGTCGGAGGGATCACCTTTTAGACCAGCCATTTCGGGCATCTTTTCGGGGGCGATGCCGTACTTATTTTCCACAGCCTGCTGATCGTAGGTCACCGTATCCGTTATGCCTTTTCCGGTCATCAGAACCGTGATTCCGTTGCCTACCAGTTGCAGGGTATCCTTGTCGCCGGTGACTATGACCGCCTCGGATCCTGCAACCGCCGCTTCTTTTGCCATTGTGCCCAACACGTCGTCTGCTTCGTATCCCTCCGCTCGAACAGTCGGTATTTTCATATGCTCAAGAAGGTTCTCGATCATCTCCATTTGACTTCGGAGTTCGTTGGGCATAGTCGGGCGATGGGCCTTGTACCGGGGATATTCTTTGGTTCTGTAAAGATCGGCCCGCGGGCCGTCGAATGCGACCACTACCGCGTCGGGCTTTTCCTCGTAGAGGACTTTTAAGAGCATGCTTGTGAACCCGAAAACGGCGTTGGTCGGCTGTCCGCCCGTTGTGCTCATTGTGTCCGGCAGAGCAAAGAAGGCGCGATAGGCAAGGCTGTGCCCATCAATGAGGAGTACCTTTCGATTACCCATCTACTTTGTCGCCTTTCCCAACCGCCAACGGCGTATGCTAACTTGCTATAATATCTCAAGAATTACCTTAACGGTGGGATTGTCCAAGTACGATTTCCATACACACTTGCCGAAGTGGCGGAATGGTAGACGCGCTGGTCTCAAAAACCAGTGGGGGAAACCCCGTGCCGGTTCGACTCCGGCCTTCGGCACCAACGCTCGCGGTACTTATTTGTCCTTTAAGCCGATAGGCTCGCTCGCTACCCCCATCGTGGAGCTAAGCTGCTTGGCCCTTGTGTAACGATGGGGACCCCTACCACCTTAAGGTAGGTTATGGAAATTAGTTAGACAGTATGGAACCCTACCACCTTAATGTATATTGTGGGAATTAGTCAGCCAATCCGGACCCCGACCACCTAACGGTGGATTGCGGGAATTAATCAGCGATTTAGGGCCAGATAACCTTGGCGTGGCTTGCTGAGATTAAGAAGACGACGGCTGGCCGCTGAGGGGTTTGAGAATGTATATGATCACCAGGCAAATGATCGGAAGAAAGAAGCCAACGATGAACCACAGCTGCATGCTGCGCCCCTTCCTTGCTGCAACGGCACCCGCCCACGTGCCCGAGATAATCATGAGCAATAGCGCGCCAAACATGATGTACGTCCAACCGCTTGACCACTTGATAATTGGCTCACGAGCCAGCACGTCCATCAATACACCCGCGATCATCTTCACCCCTCGTGCCTTGTTGAAAATCGACTAATAATAGCACACTGACTACTAATAAATTGGGAAAGCATCTTATTTGCCCCCGTCACAAGCCGCGCATCAATTGCTTTTTCAGCTCTTTGAGTTTTTCTTGCGCAAACCGTTCCTGGATGGGGGGCCAAGGTGAATACGCTTCGATCCTGAAGCCGCGGCTAGCTCAAACTCATAGCCTGATCTCACTCCATACTCGCCCACGTCGGCCGGCGCTGCTTCCGGGTGAGACTCAGCGGACGTGTCATCATTTAATACGGAACTATCAGAGTTAAAACTGGACGGATAATTTTTTTGGTAGAGGCTGCTATCCTCTGGTACGGGGGTCACCTCATCAGACCCAAAGAATCCCATCGATCCAAGACAGAGATTGCAGTATTCCGCGGAATCAGGGTTTTCAGCTCCGCAGATCTGGCACATAACAGCCATTTCAACCACCTTCTAGTCAACCGGGTCACCGCCCACCGCCACGGCACCCCAAACCGTGAGCGGGCCCATGACCGAAGCACATACTATATTATTCTAATATTTATAACGAATGACCTCCACTTTAGTCGACCAATTTTCCTGCTAAATATTCGTCGTACCCCTTGAGGTCAAGCAACCCGTGGCCGCTGAGGTTGAACAGTATGTTCTTACTTTCGCCGCTCTCCTTGCACTTCAGGGCTTCATCAACAGCGCACTTCACCGCGTGCGATGTTTCAGGCGCTATTATCATTCCTTCTGTGCGCGCAAACAGCATTGCTGCCTCGAAAACCGCTGTCTGGGGGTACGCAACAGCCTCAATAAGACCCTCGTTTACCAGGAGGGAAAGTATGGGCGCACCGCCGTGATAGCGAAGACCGCCGGCATGTATCGGTGATGGCACGAACTTATGTCCCAATGTATACATCTTTATTATCGGCGCCAGTTCAGCCTCGTCACCATAGTCGTACTCGTACTTGCCCTTGGTAAGCGTTGGGCAGGAAACCGGTTCAACCGCCACCGCGCGGAATTGCTTACCCTCGAACTTGTCCTTCATAAACGGGAAAACGATGCCTGAGAAGTTGCTTCCGCCGCCGACACAACCGATGACGACGTCGGGATATTCCCCCAGTTTCTCCATCTGTGCTTTTGCCTCGAGCCCTATAACCGTCTGGTGCATGCAAACGTGGTTGAGCACGCTTCCCAGCGAATACTTGGTGTCGTCTTTGGTCGCCGCATCCTCCACAGCTTCGCTGATTGCCATGCCGAGGCTGCCGGGGCACTTGGGGTCGTCCGCGAGTACCGCGCGGCCCGAGTTGGTAGTGTCGGATGGGCTGGCCACGACTTTCGCCCCCCACACCTCCATCATGGCCCGCCTGTACGGCTTCTGTTCGTAACTTACCTTGACCATATATACCTGAAGATCGATCCCGAAGAACTTGCATCCGAGCGCCAGCGCGCTTCCCCATTGACCGGCGCCCGTCTCGGTGGTCATTCGCTTCACGCCCTCCATCTTGTTGTAGAAGGCTTGTGGAATGGCCGTGTTTGGCTTGTGGCTTCCAGCCGGGCTAACACTCTCGTCTTTGTAGAAGATCTTCGCCGGAGTGTCTAGCTCTTTCTCCAACCTGTAAGCGCGGTGAAGCGGGCTCGGACGGTAAAGCTTATATATGTTCCGAACCTCCTCCGGTATCTCGATATAGCGTTCTGGACTCATCTCCTGCTTGATTAGCTCCATAGGGAAAAGGGGCGCCAGGTCGTCTGGACCCACCGGCTCCTTTGTCACCGGATGAAGCGGTGGCGGGAGCGGGGACGGCAAATCCGGCTGGATGTTGTACCACGATGTTGGCATCTCGCTCTCCGAAAGTGTGACCTTATATTGACCCTCTTTGTCTGCCATCTTTCTCTCCTTTCTCCAAAAGGTTTGTCTATTCAACCAAAATAACCGGTCTTCCGCGACCGGTATCGAACATAAAAAAGCCGCGGTTCTCCTTGAGGCCCACGGCCCGTTCAGTTTGTCAAGGCAGCGTGGAACCCCGTTAGGAGCCCCACCACCTGATCAGTTGCGGTTTAACTGCCCTCTTTTTCATAGCTTATTGATAATACGACATTACATTTTCCTATGTCAAACAAACTGCACATCTGGTTCGAAACGATGAAAGGCTTTCAGATCGTTCAAGGGCTTCACTTAAGGTTGCGAGCACCGAGCTCCGTAAGGATCGCATCAACCACATGTTCGATGCTCATGTCTGTGGTATCCAGTAGAAACGCGTCCGAAGCCACGGCCAGCGGACTCAGCTCGCGCGAGGAGTCGATAAAATCACGCGTGGCTATCTCCTCGGCGACTTCCTCCTTGGACGCGGGCATGCCCTTGTCCTTCAGTTCCACGTATCTGCGACGACTTCGCTCCTCGCTGGAAGCCTGTAAAAATACCTTGAGCGGCGCGTCGGGATAGACGGTAGTCCCGATGTCGCGCCCTTCGACGACGGCTCCTGTGCCACCACTTACCATCGAGCGCTGCAAACGCACCATCTCATCTCTTACCGCTCCTACACGTGAAACCGGTGACACGGCGTTGCCCACCGCCGCCGACCTTATATCTTGTGTGATTTCCCGGTTGCCGATCCATATCCGGGGTGGAGAGTCATACGGCACGTCGATCCTGAAATCGGCGCTGACCGATTGCGCTATCTTTCCAAGGGCTTTCTCATTATCGAGAACCACATCTCGCTCGAGGGCAATCAGAGCGACGGCGCGATACATCGAGCCACTGTCCACCAGTGCAAATCCGAGTCGTCTCGCCAAGGCGAGCGCCAGAGTGCTTTTCCCAGATGCCGCGGGTCCGTCGATAGCTATTACAAACGCCTGGTCGGGAACCATCGTTATTCCAACCTCGCGCCGAGTTCCTTTAGCACATTGACGAAACCCGGAAATGATATGTCCGTCCACTCCCAACCGTTCACAGTGGTACGCCCCTCGGCAACAAGACCCGCGAGCCCGAGCATCATCGCGATTCTGTGATCTCTGCCCGCTGAAACGGTGGCGCCGTGGAGCGGGCACGGACCTCGCACTATCATCCCATCCTCGGTCTCCTCAATGCATGCACCCAGAGCCCCCAGGGAATCGACTGTCTGCTTTATCCGATCGGACTCCTTGTGTCGCAGCTCATGGGCCCCGCGTATTTCGGTATTTCCCTCGGCTTGAGTGGCCAGTAAAGCCACCAGTGTAACCTCGTCTATCGAGCGTGCCACGTCCTCCTGTGCTAGTTTGATCGCGCTCAACTGTCCGTGGCGAGCTCTGATGCTCCCCCTTGGCTCCCAGCCGTCGTCCTCTTCGTGGGTCACCTCGATATCGGCTCCCATCTGTTTGAGAAGATCAAGGAACATCGTTCGTGTTGGATTAAGACCGACTGAAGGGATGGTTATGTCTGACCCAGGGCATAACAACGCAGCAGCGACTAAAAAGGCGGCGGAAGAAACGTCGCCTGGGATATCCAGGTCTCGTGCTTCCGGGATACCCGGCTCGATAGTGACGATAACCCCTTCGCGTTTGATTTCAATGAAGGTGCGCTCAAGCATCCTCTCGGTGTGATCCCTGGTAGGAACGATCTCGATCAACGTGGTTTTGCCGGAAGCTCTCAATCCGGCAATTAGCACCGCGGACTTAACTTGAGCGCTGGCCACCGGGATCCTATACTCGATGCCGCTCAGTTCTTTGCCTTGAACATGCAGTGGTGGGTGCCCTTCCCCATCGCTGTCCTCGATGCTCGCACCCATAATTCTCAGGGGTGTGATGATCCGATCCATCGGGCGGCTGAGCAGACTGTCGTCCCCGGTGATCGTAATGTCGAGCGGCTGGGACGCGAGAGCGCCGGCCAGCAGCCTCATGGTAGTGCCCGAGTTCCCGGCGTTTAACGGGCCGACAGGCTGTTCGAAACCCGAATCAGCGCGTCCAACTATGTGGAGGACTTCAGCATCCCTTGAGATATCGACACCGAGCTGGCGAAGTACATCCAGTGTGCTGGCGCAGTCGGCGGCGGGGCTGTAATTCCGTATTGCACTGGTGCCTCGGCTGAGCGCTCCGATAATTGCTGCCCTGTGCGATATCGACTTGTCCCCGGGGACACTCATCGCTCCCCGCAAAGGGCTGCTCCTTAGAAAAACAGCTTCCATCAGTCAGGCCCTCCAGAAACTGGAGCGATATCCTAGTGAGGAGAGCCTCTCAGAAACCTCCGCAGCGTTTTTCTTGCCCAATATCTTCAACGTCATGATGCCCGTCTCACCCTCGAGCGGATGCACTATAGTCATATCCTCGATATTTACCCCCAGAGCCCCGACGGCAGTGGATATCTTGCTTATTACGCCGGGTTCGTCAGGGACCGGGAGTGAAACGTCGTAAAGCTCCTTTAGCTCCTGGCCGGACTTGACCGAGAGCTCTGAACGAGCCCGCCTGGCGTCCTCAAATAGCCCCTGGAGCTTCACACGGTCTCCTTCCTCCAGCAGGGCGACAAGCTCATCCATCTGCTTGCCGTACTCCCTGAGCCTCTCCACGATGAAGCGGCGGTTCTCGATACAAATATCCGTCCAGATCTCCGGGCTGCTAGCGGCAACGCGAGTCATGTCCCGAAAACCGCCTGCCGCGATGGTGAAAAGGTTCTTCATCTGCCGTTGTTGACGGCTGGCGAGCTCCATCAGCAACAGTGATAACAGGTGTGGAACATGGCTTACAGTCGCCATCGCCTGGTCGTGTGATTCGGGATCTATCGATATTACCCTGGAACCAAGGTCTGTCAGTAACGCATGCAAGCGCCTGAACGCTTCAGTTTCGGTATGCTCGGTAGGCGTCAGTATGTAATATGCGCCGCTGTAAAGGTCGACGCGTGCGTATTCCACCCCCGATTGCTCGGAACCGGTCATGGGATGACCGCCCACGTATTGAATCCCACTTGGAAGGGAGGCTTCTATCGCGGTAGTGATCCCTAACTTCGCCGACCCAAGGTCGGACACCAGCGTCCCCGGGCGGAGCTTGCCACTGATCTCCGCAAAGGCTTTCACTATTGAGCTGGTCGGCGTCGCCAGGAATAGCAGGTCCGCGCCTTCAACGGCCACTTCAGGAGTGTCGGCTATTTCATCTGCGATACCCAGCTCACGCGCCTTTTTTCTGGTCGCATCCGAGGAATCGTATCCTGCGACCTTCTCCACCCGTTCGCTCGCTTTAAGCGCAAGGGAAAGCGAACCGCCCATAAGTCCTGTGCCTATTACAACTGCTTTAGAGAATTCTGAGTCCAAGGCTATCATCCATTAATAGATACGCCCGTAGCTTAAACTACTCGCAATAATGCAAAAT
>Ga0209745_1002552_pt1 | contig 10347 bp, 7 predicted proteins | sample BarGraNGADG00312_FD_184495 | JGI IMG/M metagenome (GOLD analysis project Ga0209745, IMG submission 184495) | Arctic peat soil microbial communities from Barrow, Alaska - Barrow Graham LP Ref core NGADG0004-312 (SPAdes) (version 2) | ecosystem: Environmental > Terrestrial > Soil > Wetlands > Peat ... | reverse complement strand
TCCCGTCCAGCGCCCACCCGACGGCGTAAGGACGGCCGGTAAGGAGCACCAGCACCACGGGTGTCCCGGTGGCCACCACCGCCTCGACCAGTTCGCGCTGCACCCCGGGCAGGGCCAGCGTGTCGGTGTCGTTGCCCTCTCCGACCGTGCCGCGGCCGAAGAGCCCGGCCTGATCGCCCACCACCACCACGGCAATGTCGGACGCCGCGGCAGCCGTGACCGCCTCGGCGAAGCCGGAGCGATCATCGCCCTCGACCGTGCAGCCGAGCGCCAGCACCACCTCCGTCGGGGCGCCCGATGCGCTGATTGCCGCTGCCAGCGCCTCGTGCACCGTGGGAATCGCGATGCCGGCCGGGTACTCGGGGAATCCCTCCAGGACATGGTTGGCGAAGGAGTAGCAACCCTGCAGGGCCTCCGGCCGGTCGGCGTTGGGGCCGATCACCGCGATCCGCGACAGCGTCCGCTCACCGAGGGACAGCGGCAGCACCCCGTCGTTGGTGAGGAGCACCACGGACTGTTGTGCGAGGGTGCGGGCGAGCGCCTGGTCCGCTGGCGAGTCGAGGTCCACGACGGCCGGCGGCTCGTCGGCGTACGCGTCGGGATCCAGCAGCCCCAGTGATTCCTTCTGGGCCAGCGCCCGCAGAACTGCCCGGTCGACGTAGCCCTCGTCGAGGGCGCCGGAGCGCACCTGGGCGGCCAGCGGCTCGAGGTACGCGTCCCCGGCCGGAAGCTCGATGTCGATACCCGCGACCAGCGCCTGCCTGGCGGCCTCGCCACGGTCGGCTGCCACGGCCTGCATGACCTGGAGGAAGGCGATGGCGAAGTAGTCGGCGACGACGACCCCGGTGAAGCCGAGCTGTTCGCGCAGCACACCCGTCAGGTAGTCCTCGCTGGCGGCCATCGGGATGCCGTCGATGTCGACGTAGGCGTTCATCACCGAGCGCGCGTCGCCGTCGAGGATGGCCATCTCGAAGGGGGGCAGGAACACATCAGCCACCTCGCGGGGGCCGACATGGGTCGGCGCGTGGTTGCGTCCGGCCGCAGAGCCGGAATAGCCGAGGAAGTGCTTGAGGGTCGCATGGACCCCCTCCGACTGGAGGCCCTGGACGAAGGCGGTGCCGATCGTGCCCACCAGGTAGGGGTCCTCACCGATGCATTCGTCGACCCGGCCCCAGCGCGGGTCCCGGATCACGTCCATCACCGGGGCGAGCCCCTGGTGGATGCCAAGGGCGTGCATGGAACGTCCGATCGCCGCCCCGACCTCGGCGACCAGCGCCGGGTCGAAGGAGGCGCCCCAGGCCAGAGGGGTCGGGTAGGTCGTCGCCTTCCACGCGGCCAGCCCGGTGAGGCACTCCTCGTGGACGAGCGCGGGGATCCCCAGGCGGGTGTCGCGCTGCAGGCGGCGCTGCTCCTGCCACAGCCAGGCTGCCCGCTCGGCTCCGTCCACCGGACGGGTGCCGTAGACCCGCGTGTAGTGGCCGATGCCGTTGCGGGTGGCCTCGGCAAGTTCCCCGGAGCGGTCGTGGCCGACCGTCATCTCGCCCTGCATGGGCGCGACGACGTTGCCCCCCTGGTCGAGCCAGTAGCCCACCAGCTGGGCGAGCTTCTCCTCCAGCGTCATGCGGGAGAGCAACTCGCGGACGCGGGGGGAGACCTCGGGAAGCGCGGGGATTGCAGCGGACGACGTGGACACAGGGTCCAGCTCCTTCATGGGTTGGTGATCGGGATCGGGCAGGCGCGAGCCCGCCTCAGCCCTTGACAGCGCCGGTGAGCCCACCGACGATGCGACGTTCGAAGATGCTGAAGAACACCAGCGCCGGGATCATCGACAGCGAAGTGAAGGCGAGAACGGCAGCGGTGTCCACCGAGTGTTCAGACGAGAAGGCCTGGACACCCAGCGGCAGGGTGTAGTTCGCGGAGTCGTTCAGGATGAACAGGGGCAGCAGGTAGCCGTTCCAGGCGCCGATGAAGACGAGGATGCCGGTGGTGATGACACCCGGCAGCGACAGCGGCAGCACCATCCGGAAGAAGAAGCCCAGCCGACTGGCGCCGTCGATCGAGGCGGCTTCCTCCAGTTCCTTCGGGATCGCCGCGAGGAACGGCACAAGGATGATCACGGTTGTCGGCAGCGCGAAAGCGATCTGCGGCAGGATGACCCCGAGCAGGTTGTTGGTCAGCCCGAGGTTCTTGACCAGCAGGTACAGCGGCGTGATCGCGACGGTCATCGGGAACATGAGCCCCGCGGCGAACAGCGCGTACATCGCGTTGCGGCCGGCGAAGTTGTAGCGGGCGATCACGAAACTGGCCATCAGGGCGAGCGCAACAGCGACCGCAGTGGTGGAGACCGCCGAGATCATCGAGTTGCCGAACTGCTGCCAGAACATCCCGCTGGCGAGCACCGAGGTGTAGTTGGAGAGCACCCAGGGGTCGGGCCAGCCCGAGGGGTTGACGGTGATCTGGGAGTTGCTCCGGAAGCCGCCGATGATGATGTACAGCACGGGCGCGATGCAGACCGAGATGAGCACCGTGGCGACGAGGTAGGTGGTCGGGCTGCCCCAACTGGCGCCGGAACTGCTCTTGGTGCTCCGGCGGCGTGAGGTCGCGGTTCGCCCGGTGAGGGCTGCCTGGGACATTAGTTCTGCTTCCTTCCCGGGGCCTCGGTGAGCGCACCTGCGGTGTCCCGACGGAGGACGAACCGCTGGTAGGTCAGGGCGATGGCGAGTGAGATGACGAAGATGACGACCGCAACGGCGTTGCCGAAGCCGTAGTTCCCTGCGAGCCTGCCTTCACGCACCATGTAGGTGGCCATGGTGGAGGTCCCCGCTGTGGACGCGACGTACTGGCCCCAGATGATGTAGACCAGGTCGAACAGCTGCAGTGAACCGATGATCGAAAGGAACGCCCACACCCGGAGTGTCGGGCCGAGCAGCGGCAGAGTGATCCAGCGCTGGATCTGCCAGTAGGAGGCGCCGTCGATCGCCGCGGCCTCGTACAACTCCTCGGGGATGCCCTGGATCCCGGCGAGCATGAGGATGACCGCGAAGCCGATGTACTTCCAGGAGATGATCACCATCAACGTCCAGATCGCGACGTTGGGGTTCGCGATCCAGTCGCTGGCGAAGGCGCCGAGGCCCATGCTCGTGAGGAGGTCGTTCAGCGCGCCGGTGTACTGCAGCATCAGGCCCCAGCCGGTGCCGACGATGACCTCGGAGATCACGTACGGGACGAAGATCAGGACCCGGATCAGTGACCGCCCCCGGATGTTCTGGTTGAGCAGGAGGGCGAAGGCAACCGCAGCGGGGCCCTGCATCACCAGTGACATCACCAGGATGAAGCCGTTGTGTGTCAGCGCGTCCCGGAAGTTCTGGTCGTTGAAGATCACCACGTAGTTCTGCAGCCCCACGAAGTTCGTGGGCACCCCGAAACCCTTCCACCTGAAGAAGCCGTAGTAGGCCGCCATGAAGACGGGGAAGATGACGAAGGCCAGGAACATGATGATCGCCGGTCCGGAGAGGATCGCGATCTCGAAACGCTTCCGCCAGTCCGCCCTGGCCCGGTCGGACCGGGGTGACGCCTTGTGGGCGTCACCCCGGGTAGGCCCGGACCTCGACGAGCGCTGAGGCAGTGCAGTGACTGAGTCGCTCATGAGGTTGTCAGCTCAGCCCTTTGCGGCTGCGCTCTTCACTGCTGCGACGATGTCGGCGGGCTGCCCCTTGCCGGCGAACATGTTGACCACGCCGCCATTGAGGGCGTTACCGACGTTCTGGCCGTACATGGTGTCCAGCCACAGCATGACGTAGGACGCCTTGTCGTAGGAGGCGAGCACGTCCTTCAGGGCCGGGTCGGTCACGACGCCCTTGGCGTCCTTGCTGGCCGGCAGGGTCTTGAACGCCGTGGCGTAGCCCTCCTGATTGGCCTTGCTGGCCATGAAGTTCAGGAAGTCGACGCACTCTGCTGGAGCGTTCTTGAGGCACGCGAACCCGTCAGAACCGCCCATCATCGCGGACGGGTCGCCAGCGCCACCGGAGACTGCGGGGAACGGGAACCAACCCAGGTCCGCCAGCGCCTTCTTGTCGGGGGTGAGGTCGGCGATGACTCCGGGGTCCCAGGCGCCCATGAGCTCCATGGCTGCCTTGTGGTTGGCCAGCATGCCGGCAGAGCTGCCTGCGCCCTGCTGGGCGGAGGTCGTGAGGTAGCCCTTGTTGAAGGGATCCGTCGCAGTGAAGGCTTTCAGGTCCTCGCCGGCCTTGAGCCAGCACGGGTCGGAGAAGTCCTTGTCTGCTGCGGCCTTGTCCAGCGTGTCCTTGGCGCAGTCACGGAGCGCGAAGAAGTAGTACCAGTGGGCTGCCGGCCAGGCGTCCTTGCCGCCAAGCGCGATCGGTGCGATGTTCTTGGCCTTCAGCTTGGTGACAGCTGCGTTGAGTTCGTCGAACGTGGTGGGGGTGCCGGTGATGCCGGCCTCCTTGAACAGGTCCTTGCTGTAGTAGATGCCACCGGGGAGCACTGAGGTCGGCATGCCGTAGATCTTGCTGTCGACGGTGAAGGCACTGAAGATGCCGTCACCCAGCGCGGTCTTGACGTCGGGGCTGATCTTGCTGGTGATATCCATGACCTGGTCTGCAGCGACCACATCGGCGAGCTTGCCGCCGCCGCGAGCCATGAAGATCGTGGGACCGTCGCTGGAGGCCAGCGCGGTCTGGAGCTTGCCGTCCATCTCTTCGTTCTGAATGGCCTGGATGGTGATGGTGACGTTCGGGTGTTCCTTCTGGAACGCCGCCACGGTGTCGTCCCAGTACTTCTTTCCGTCTCCGGTGGTTGAGTTGTGCCAGAAGGTCATGGTGACCGGGCCGCTCGACGCGCCGGAGGCTGAAGTGCTGGCTGACGGAGCGCCGCCGCCTGCGCAGGCGGTGAGGGCGAGCGCCACGCTCGCGCCCAGTGCGATTAGTGCTGGGCCCTTGACTGTCCACTGCATACGAAAGACCTCTCAGTCCTCTTTGACCGTGCGGCAGGGGTTCCTGCCACTTGGATCCTCGCATCGGCCAAAGGGAGTGTCAAACGTTTTCGATAACGTTATCGTCACAGCGCGGGGCGCGCGGGCCGGCATGGGCTAGCGTTGCGGCGTGACACTCAACGCCAGCCGGCCCCGCCGGGCCGCGCCGCGATCCAGCGCGGCCAGGGTGACGATCATCGACGTTGCCCGGCTCGCAGGAGTGTCTGTCTCCACTGTGTCCAAGGTGATCAACGACCGTTACGGGGTGGCGGCGGAGACCTACGACAAGGTGATGGACATCGTGTCCGATCTGGGTTACGAATCCTCGCTGGTCGCAAGCAGCCTTCGTCGGCACAGCACGAACGTCATCGGCATTCTGGTGCCGGAGTTCGAGCCGTTCTCCACCGAACTGCTCAAGGGCATCTCGAGCGCGGTCGAGGGAACCGGGTACGAGCTGCTGGCCTACTCAGGGAACCTCGGGCACAACCATGTCGGGTGGGAGCGCCGCTCCCTGTCGCGGCTGGCGGGAACGCTCATCGACGGCGCCGTCATCGTGGCCCCGACCGCGTCGGTCACCGACGCGACGATTCCCGTGGTGGCGGTGGACCCCCACACCGGGAGGCCGGGTCCCAGCACGGTCGAGGCCGACAACGTCGGTGGTGCCAGGGCTGCCACGCAGCACCTGATCGAACTCGGGCACCGCCGCATCGCCCACGTCCGGGGTCGCACGGACCTCGTCTCCGCCCAGCTCCGCGAGCAGGGCTACCGTGAGGCGCTCGAAGCCGCCGGCCTCACGTTCGACCCGGAGCTCGTCCGGGTTGGTGGTTATCGCGCTGCCGAGACCACGGACGCGGCGCGCAAATTGCTCACCCGTCCCGAGCGACCCACAGCCGTGTTCGCAGCCAACGACCTGTCGGCAATCCGCGTGATGGAGATCGCCCGTGAGCTCGGGCTCCGCGTGCCCGAGGACCTCTCGGTGGTGGGCTTCGACAACGTCCCGGAGGCGGCGAACGCCGTGCCGGCGCTGACGACCGTGGCCCAGCCCCTCCACCAGATGGGGGCGGAGGCGGTCCGGCTGCTGCTGGGCCTGCTCGCCGGGGTGACCAGCGAGGAGCACCTCCTCCTGCCCGCCACCCTGGTCGTGCGCGCAAGTACCGCGCCGCCGGAGGAACGCCCCACCCACGCGGACGGGGGTAGCCGGTGAACTCCCAGGAGACGAACGCCGCGGGCGCGCGCGACCTGGCGGGTCTCAGCGTCCTCATCCTGGGCGGCACCGGGACCATCAGTAGCGAGGTGGTCCGCCGCGCCGTCGCCGTGGGTCATCGAGTGACCGTGCTGAACCGCGGTCAGAGCACCGGTTGTGGTCGTCCGGCGCTGCCGTCGGATGTGCGGGTGCTCGCCGCCGACGTGCGGGACACCGTGGCGGTCCGCGCCGCCGTCGGCCCGCAGGAATTCGACGTGGTGGTCGACTTCCTCGGCTTCGTCCCCGACCATGTCCGCGGCGACATCGAGCTGTTCAGCGGCCGAACGGGCCAGTACGTCTTCATCAGCTCGGCCTCGGCCTACCAGACCCCGCCCGCCCGATTGCCCGTGACGGAGTCGACGCCGCTGCGTAACCCGTTCTGGCGCTATTCCAGGGACAAGATCGCCTGCGAGGACCTGCTGGTGGCGACCTACCGGGAGACCGGGTTCCCGATGACGATCGTGCGTCCCTCGCACACCTATGACGCCACCTCCGTTCCCATTGACGGTGGCTGGACCGTGGTGGAGCGAATGCGTCGCGGCCTGCCCGTGGTCGTGCCCGGGGACGGCACGTCGCTGTGGACCCTCACCCACTCCCGCGACTTCGCCGTCGCCTTCGTCGGCCTGTTCGGCGAGCCCCGGACACTGGGCCAGGCGTTCCACATCACCGCCGACGAGGCGCTGCCGTGGAACCGGATCTTCGCCGACGTCGCCCGCGCCGCCGGCGTCGAGCCGAAGCTCGTGCACGTGCCGTCGGACGTGATCGCCCGGCACGACGCGGACCTCGGCGCTGGGCTACTGGGTGACAGGGCGCATTCCATGGTGTTCGACAACAGCCTCGTCCGTACGATCGTTCCCGGGTGGCGTGCGCTGACGTCGTTCGCGCAGGGTGCAAGGGAGATCGTCGCCTGGCACGACGCCGACCCCCGGCGGCAGCGGATCGACGAACGCCTCAATGCGCTCTTCGACCGGCTCGTGGCGTCGTACCGCGGCTGACCGAAGCCGACAGCCGGGCCGGCGAATGGCCGGTGCCGTGTCGGGATGTCCCCGCATCGCAGGTTTCAGAACAGCATCGAGCTGCGCAGCCGCGCGTTGTCCTGTTCCGGCTCGGCCTGCGCTGCAGCCGGAGTCGACGCGTGCATGCTTGGATGCGATGGTGACGCAGACACCGGTGCTACGCCGGGCTGCCGGGCTGTTGCCCGCCGAGCCCGGTGTTTACCGCTTCCGCGACGCCGTCGACCGGGTGGTCTACCTGGGCAGGGCGACGGACCTGCGCGCCCGCGTCCGGTCGTATGCCGGCGACCTGGTCGACCGGCCGCACCTGCGCCGGATGGTCCTTCAGATCGGGCGCGTGGAAGCCCTCGTCTGCGCGTCCGTGCCGGAGGCGGCCTGGCTGGAGCGGAACCTGCTCCAGCGCTCCCTCCCGCGCTGGAACCGAACCCGCGGCGGCATGGAACTGGTGGGCTGGCTCGTGCTGGATGAGGAAGCGGGCCGTCCCGCTCTGCGCCTGGCGGTCGAGGACGCGGAGCGACCGGCGTCCGCGTACGGCCCCTACCTGGGCGTCGAGCGCCTCGCCCTCGCCCGGAGGGGGCTGCTGCGGGCGTGGCCCGTCCACCTGGCCGGAACCGGGCTGGACGTCGCGGGCCGCTCGCTGGCAGAGGCGCGAGGCGTCGCCCCGGCCGACCTCGAGGCGCACGTCCGTCGGCTCCGTGGAGTGCTGCGGCGTGAGACGGGGGCGGTCGCCGAACTGCGCACCCTGCTGGACCTGGCGAACCGCGCAGCGGTGGCCACGCTCGCCTTCGAGACGGCCATGCAGATCCAGGCCGAGCTGGCAGCGATCGAGTGGCTGTTGGCCCCCAGAGGGTGACGGGCTGCGCCCCCGGTCTCGTGGTCGGCGGATGGGCAGACGGGATCGGCTTCACCCTGAGGAGCACGGACGGCCGCCTCGACCGCTGGGCCAGTGGCCAGGCCGCCGCGGCTGCCGGTGCGCGCGCTGCGGCCTGCACCCCCGAGGAGTGGCGGGAGTTCGCGGCCCGCAACGCGGAGTTGGCTGCGGCCCTGGGCCCGTCCAACTGTCGCTGAGCGCGAGCGTGGGGGGCGGCCGCCACCGGTGAGGACCAGGGAACGCGTGATCGGTCAGGAGACGTCGACGATCTCCAGCAGCGCCTGGCCGGAGGTCACCGACTCGCCGACGGCCGCGGCGAGGTTGGCGATCACACCCGAGCGGTGCGCCGTGATCGGCTGTTCCATCTTCATGGCCTCAAGGACAACGACCAGGTCGCCCTCGGTGACCTCGTCGCCATTGACGACGGCGACCTTAACGATGGTGCCCTGCATGGGTGCGCTGAGCTCGTTCGACGACGGCGCCTTCGCCCTCGCGCCACCGGTGCTGCGCCGCGTGGGACGCTTCGCTGCGCCCGGCTTGACCACAGGCGCGGCCAGCGAACTCGGCAGCCGCACCTCGAGTCGGCGGCCGTTGACCTCGACGACGTAGGTGCTGTTCTCCGCCGGCTCGGTCTCGCCCATGGTGCCAACGTAGGGCTCGATGGTGGAGACGAACTCGGTTTCGATCCAGCGGGTATGGACGCCGAAGATGCCATCGGCGGCGACGAACGCCGGGTCGGTGAGCACGGCCTTGTGGAACGGCAGCACCGACGGCATGCCGTGCAGCGTGGTCTCTGCCAGCGCGCGGCGTGCCCGTCCGATCGCCTGGGCGCGGTCGGCGCCGGTGACGATGATCTTGGCTACGAGGGAGTCGAACGAGCCGGGGACTGCCATGCCCGTGAGGTAGCCCTCGTCGACGCGGACGCCGGGGCCCGACGGCGGACGCCATGCGGTGAGGGTGCCGGGCGAAGGCATGAAGGAACGGCCCGGATCCTCGGCGTTGATCCGGAACTCGATGGAGTGGCCGCGCAGCTCCGGGTCGCCGTAGCCGAGCTCCTCGCCGTCGGCGATGCGGAACATCTCCCGCACCAGGTCGATGCCGCTGACCTCCTCGGACACAGGGTGCTCCACCTGCAGGCGGGTGTTCACCTCCAGGAAGGAGATGGTGCCGTCCTGGCCGACGAGGAACTCGCACGTGCCGGCGCCGATGTAGCCGGCTTCGAGCAGGATTGCCTTGCTGGCCCGGTAGAGCTGGGTGCGCTGGTCGTCGGTGAGGAACGGCGCTGGTGCCTCCTCCACCAGCTTCTGGTGGCGGCGCTGAAGTGAGCAGTCGCGGGTGGAGATGACGACGACGTTGCCGTGGCTGTCGGCGAGGCACTGGGTCTCGACGTGCCGCGGACGGTCGAGGTAACGCTCGACGAAGCACTCGCCGCGACCGAAGGCGGTGACAGCCTCGCGCGTGGCCGACTCGAACAGCTCGGGCACCTCTGCAAGGTTGCGGGCGACCTTGAGGCCGCGTCCGCCACCGCCGTAGGCAGCCTTGATCGCGATCGGCAGGCCATACTCCTTCGCGAAGACGACCACCTCGTCGGCGTTCGCCACCGGGTCGGACGTGCCGGGCACCAGAGGGGCGCCGACCTTCGCTGCGATGTGACGGGCCTGCACCTTGTCGCCGAGGGCTTCAATGGCTGCCGGCGGTGGGCCGATCCAGGTCAGGCCGGCGTCGATCACTGCCTGGGCGAAGCCGGCGTTCTCTGCAAGGAAGCCATAGCCGGGGTGGATGGCGTCCGCGCCGCTGCGGGCAGCGATGCCGAGGATCTTGGAGATGTCGAGGTAGGTGTCGGCAGGGGTGAGCCCGTTCAGCGCGAAGGCTTCATCTGCGAGCTTCACGAAGAGCGAATCCGCGTCAGGGTCTGCATAGACGGCAACGCTGCGCAGTCCGGCATCGCGGGCGGCCCGGATGACCCGAACGGCGATCTCTCCCCGGTTGGCCACCAGCACCTTGGTGATCGGCATTGACTCCTCCTCCTCGCCTGCACTCGGCAACTCCTGCGGAGTCTAGTGATGCGGGCGCTCTCAGGCAGGGGTTCGGGAAGGAGCCACCGCCAGGTGGACGCCGAGGTCATCGGCGGCCGGTGCGCGGTCGGCGGTGATCCGGTGCCCGGCCTCGATGAGGGCGGCGTGGATGGCGGTGGCCGTCGCACGCTCGGCGATGCTGTGCCAAGGCAGGC
>Ga0209745_1002551_pt1 | contig 10348 bp, 8 predicted proteins | sample BarGraNGADG00312_FD_184495 | JGI IMG/M metagenome (GOLD analysis project Ga0209745, IMG submission 184495) | Arctic peat soil microbial communities from Barrow, Alaska - Barrow Graham LP Ref core NGADG0004-312 (SPAdes) (version 2) | ecosystem: Environmental > Terrestrial > Soil > Wetlands > Peat ... | reverse complement strand
ACCTGCCGAGGGCATGCGTTAATCCACCGCAGGTCCTGCTTTGATTGGAATCTCGATGTGGTTTGCCCCGGAAGGGGTCAGGTCGTGCGGTGCGTATTCCACCGCTGCGACCCCCCTCCGGACTGGAGCGTGCTCGGGTACTCGATATTGAACGCCGGTCTTCGCTTATTAGGCTGCTACCGAAGGTTGACCGTAGCGACCTCGCCCAGGTCGGAGAGCCTGTTGGCCTTCACCTTGCTCTCCGAGACCGTGAAGAGGTTATCGCCGATCCAGAGGCTGCGCCTGACCGCATCTGACGACTCGTAGTACCCGTAACTGGAGTTGAGCTTCGCCATGTCGTCGACGTGCGTGATCCGACCCTTGAGCTGAAAGCCCCCTGCGAGCGACACGTCGTAGACGTAAGCCCCCTGGTAGGTGAAACTGCCGTAGTCGTTGGCCTGGTGCGTCGGCGAAGCCTTCTGCTCCGCGGTCAGCTCGGCCAGCATCACCGGCAGCACCAGCAGGTTCTTCTCGCGGTCGAAGAGGAACGCCTTGTGATCGTTGAGCGCGTAGGAGTCCGTTCCTCTGTCGCCGACCTCGACCTTGTGCATCTCCTTCGGGTTCGCGACATCGGACACGTCGAAGATCGCGATCTTGAGGCCCTGGTACCAGGCGAAGTTGCCACCCTCCTCGGGCGAAGCCTCGACCGTGTTCTTTCCGACGCCGATGACGTGGGTCTCGTCGTACGGGTGCAGGTAGTCCGAGAAGCCGGGGATCTTCAACTGCCCGAGCACCCTGGGTGCCGCGGGGTCGGCCAGGTCGAGCACGAAGAGCGGGTCGACCTTCTTGAACGTCACCAGGTAGGCGCGATTGCCGAGGAACCGTGCCGAGTAGATCTTCTCGCCCCGGGCGAGGCCCTCGAGCTTGCCCGAAATCTTCATCTTCGGGTCGAGGACGTAGACATTGTTCGTGGAGTTTGAGCCCTCCCGGCTCACGTAACCGATCGTCGTGGCTATCCTGAAGAATCCATTGGACTCGTCCATCGAAAACTGGTTGAGGATGGTGCCGGGCACCTCGCCCGACGCGACGAACGCGGTGGTCGGGCCGTTGAACTTGAACTTGTAGACCGTGGTGCGCTCGTTCTGGTTCGTCTCGGGCCACATCCCGCCGTACTGGTACTCGGTGCTCGCGACGTACAGGCTGTCGGTCGAGGCGAACACGTTGTCTGAGTAGCCTGCGATCACGCGCTTGTCCAGGCTCGCGCCGCCGCCTTCGATGGGGAGCGAGACGACCGAGAGGAAAGACGTGAACTGCTTGGGGTCCATGACCTGGATGTCCCTGTAGCCCACCGCGGGAGAGAAGCTGGCCGCCGCCTCGCCCGCGGTGTCGCTCACGCGGGGGATGATGTCCGAGGTCTTGACGTCCTTCTGATCGTAGAGCGCGTAGTAGGGCGTCGTGGTAAGGACCACGTGAAGGTCTTTGCCGATCATGCGCGCTGTCGAATAGCTGCCCTCGTATTCGACCGTCCGCACGGGCACGGGCTTCGCCCGATCGGTGACGTCGTAGACCTTGATGAAAGTCCTGCTGCCGCGGGCAATGTCGCTCTTGCCGTTGACGGGCATGCGCTCTGCGTACCCCGTGTCGCCGATGACGACCAGCCTGTTGCCGTTGACGAACATCTCACTGAGCCCGCCGGCCTGCCCGAAGTCGATCTTTGAAACCACCCTGGCCGTCTGCGCCGGATGCGCGGCGACGATAAAGACATTGTTGCCGGAAATCGCATAGATATAGTTGCCGTCGTTCTTGACGATGTCAGCCTCGTCGACGCCGGCGACCTGGACATTCGTGTTCGAGTGCTGGGGCACCTCGCTCGAGGTTCCGGCCGTCTGATTGGGTGCCCCGGTCGGCGCAGCCGACTTGAGCATCATGCCGTCTTCCGCGCCACCCCTGCCGTAAGACAGGCCGTTCTTGTAAGCCCTCACGAAATCGGCGGCGGTTGCGAACCTGCCCAGAGACGTCTTTGGAGGCCTGGCTTGAGTGTCGGACCGTAAGAGGAACCAGGCGCTTAGCCCCGCGCCCGCGCCGAGGATCAGTAAAGCGACCAGACCGATGACGACTGCCTTCTTCATGGTGCAACCTCCCCCTGGGCCCCGCTTGACCCTCCTTAGACGCGGGCCTGCTCAGGTAGGGTTCCCTCAGGTCGGTGGCGCCTGCTCCCGCGACGTCCTGAAAGAGGCGTGCGCGGCCGGCTCACCGTCGATCTCGAGCTGCCACCGGTAGCCGGTGTCAGGCGCGAGGGGAAGTCCGACGAATCCCATCACCGCGGTGAAGTCCATCTCGGTGCCGGCGGGGATGCCGGGCGGCCTCCCCACCTCGAACGCTCCGTCCTGACGGACAGCGCGCCCCGGATCGCCGAGCTCGACCGTCGAGCCGTTGTCGTCCTGCAGCATGAGCGCGAGGTTATGCTGCTTGTTGGTATCGCTCCATGGCACGAGGACCCTGATGGCGACGGCCATGTTCCTCGGCCCCGGCGCACAGATGGTCCAGCCGCCGCCCATGATGTAAAGCTTTCCGTTGATCGCCTCCGCGTAATCGCAGAGCAAGAGCGTCGTGTCCATAGCTTCCTCCCTGAGCGCCAAAGGGAACTTCCCCGACCAAATATACTACAGGCGCGCCCGCCGGCTTGCACCCTTCCTTCCGATATACTACAAGCATGGATCTGGAACCACAGGTTATGGAGACGCTTCTACAGAAACGTCGGTGGGTGAAAATACAGCAGACTGCTATCCTTTCGGTGCTCGTCGCGATGTTCGCCGCCATCCTGGTATTTGTGATCGTCCCCTTTGCTGTCGGGAATACGAAGTTCAGCGACCTCGTCGAGAGGGCGCGGATGTCCGGGACGGTCTGGGCCGCGATCGTTGTCGCGATAGTCATCGGGGTCGTAGCGCTTGCACTCAAACTGTTGTCGCGCTCGAGGGACCTTCGCTATTTTGCCGGCCTGACCCGGGGCGCGAAGGGCTACGACCTCAAGGCTTTCGGGCGGTTCATGAAGGCTCGCGACGACGTGGCGGCGAAGGCCGGCGTCGGCGCGCCGACTATCTGTGTCCTGGACAATGAGACTCCCAACGCGCTGACGTTCGCCGGCAAGCAGGGCCCGGTCATCGGGATCACCGCCGGCGCGCTCGACGCGGACCTCGAGGACGCCGAGGTCGATTCGATCATGGCCCACGAGCTCGCGGGCACGATCATGGGTGAGTACCTGCGACGTCCCGCTACGTCGATGTTCGAACGCGCTTCCTACACAATCCTGTGGCTCGTCGCGATGGCATGTGTCGTCGCAGTCCCGATCACGAAGCCTGGCCATACAAACGCGGTGCCCCTGCTGGTTGCCGGAGTGGTGCTCGCATACCTGATACTCGTCTCGCTGTGGCTGCGTCGCTTTACGAGATCGCAGGAGCGCGACGACGTCCTTGCGGACTCAATCGCCATCAAGATAACGGGTGACGCCGATGGCATGGAGAGCGCCTTGAAATCGATGGACAAGCTCGTGAGCTACAGGCGCAGCGTCCAGTTCCCGGAGAGCGAGCTCGGGCTCAGATACCTGTTCATGCCGCCGCACCGGTGGACCGAGAACGCGCTTGCATTCATGACGCGACGGAGCAGAGAGCTGGATTACAACCTCAACGAGAAGGCGGCTCGTCGGAGGGCCGACGCGCTGCAGAGCGACATGGACATGCTGGCCGGCCAGATGGAAGGCCTCCTTGCAGACCGCATGAACAACGTTCACGACATCCAGCAAAACACCTGGCGCGCCTTCCAGTAGACTTGATTTGGGGACAGGCACCAAATTAAGTGCAAATTAAGTCAGGGAGGCGAAGGCTTTGACCGCTCGTTCGGGGCTGGGGTAGACGGGTATCCCGCTGTCGGTGAGGAAAGCGAGTGCGTCATCGTCGCGGCCCCAGAACGAGGACACCAGCAGCGGCTTGCCGTACTCGCTCGGGAACTTCGCGAACTCGGCCAGCAGCCTCGTATACACAGGCATGATGTTCTCCATGTCATAGGAGATGCGGTCGCCGAGAGCCTTCTGGATCGTGTTGAACAGCAGCGATCCAAACACCCCGTACATAACGATGCCGTCCACCTCATCGCTCTCCATCAGCGTCCTCGGGATGCCATCGTACAGCCACTCGAAGTTCAGGAGGAAAGTGATGTCCACAGGGTTTACCGTCGCCGCCGTGTGCGGCAGGAACTCGCGAAGTTTTTTCTGAAGCCCATCCGAGAACACGGGCACCTCGAGGCCCAGCCTGGTAGCGGTGTCGGCCATGCTCGCCGCCGGGCCGCCCGCGTTGGTCAGCACGGCAAGCCTCTTCCCCGGCGCCTTCGGCTGGGTCGACTGGGCCCACGTCCAGTCGAGCAGGTCTTCAATGCTCTCCGCCCGGCGGATGCCGACCTGCTTGAGCATCCCGTCGTAGATCGAGTCATCGCCTGCGAGCGCCCCTGTGTGCGACATGCCCGCCCGGGCCCCCGGGCCGGTCCCGCCCACGTAAAGGGCCACCACCGGCTTGCGCGCGACGGCCTTCCGGGCCGCCCTCATGAACCTGTCCCCGTCGGGAATTCCCTCGATGTAGAGCGCGATGGACTTCGTGCTCTCGTCGTCGGCGAAGTACTCCAGGCACTCGGAGAGGTCTACGATCGAAGAGTTCCCCACGCTCACGGTGTGACTCAATCGGATACCGGTCTTCTTCGTGTGCCCGTAGATGTGACAGGAATACGTCCCGCTCTGGCTGATGACCGTCAGGCCTCCGGGCTCCTGCTCGTAAGGGAAGTACGTGGTGTTGAGCCCGATGTTGAAGTTCGAGACGCCGATGCAGTTCGGCCCGATCATGGTGATGTCATACTTGTGGCAGACGTCGATGAGCTCACGCTCGAGGGCGAACCCTTCCCCCCGCACTTCGCGAAAGCCCCCTGACACGACGATGGCCGCGCGCACTCCGGCCTTGCCGCAGTCGTCCAGCAGGCCCGGCACGATGCCGGTCGGCAGGACCATCACCACGAGGTCCGGGACCTCGGGAACGTCCGCGATGCTGCGGTACGCCTTGAGCCCGAGAACGGTATCCTCTGTGGGATGGACGGGATAGATCGGCCCGGAAAAGCCCTGCATAATGAGCGTGGCCAACTGGCCGGTGCCCATCTTCAGCGGGTTGTTCGAAGCTCCGTAAAACGCGATAGACCGGGGGTTGAAGACTCGGTCAAGTCTTTGCTTTTGCCTTTGCCCTGGCAGGAGCCGCCTCCTTCTTCGCGCCTCCAGCGCCCTTTCCCCGCTTGCCGGTCTCGTCGATGAGCACCTGAACCATTATCTCGTCGACGGCCTTGACGAAGGAGAACTCCATCTCCTCCTTGACGAAGTCGGGCACTTCCTCGAGGTCTTTGTCGTTGTCCTCGGGAAGTATAACCTTCTTGACCCCCGCACGGTGCGCGCCAAGCACTTTCTCCTTGATCCCACCGACCGGCAGCACCTTTCCCCGCAGGGTTATCTCGCCCGTCATGGCCACGTTCTTCCTCACCGGCATGCCCGTGGCCTCGGACACGAGGGCTGCCGCCATGGTCACGCCCGCCGACGGGCCGTCCTTCGGGATCGCCCCGGCGGGCACGTGGATGTGCATGTCGTGCTTGTCGAAGAAGTCCTCGGCGATGCCCAGTTTCTGCGCGTTCGCGCGGGCGTAAGTAACTGCCGCGCGCGCCGACTCCTGCATGACCTCGCCCAGCTTGCCTGTCAGCGTGAGGGCGCCCTTGCCCGGATAGCTCTCCGCCTCGACAAAGAGTATCTCGCCGCCGACCTCGGTCCACGCGAGCCCCGTCGACACGCCGACCTCGTCAGCCTTATCGATAACCTCCTGCCGAAATCTGATCGGTCCGAGCATGCCGTGCAGGTCCTTCGCCTTGACCCTGAAGGGACCGATCTCGCCCTCGGCCACGCGCCGCGCGATCTTTCGCATGACGCCTGCGATCTCGCGCTCGAGGTTGCGCACGCCTGCCTCGCGCGTGTAGTTACGGATTATGGCATGCAGGGTCTCGTCATCGATCTTGACCTTTTTGTTGGCGAGACCGTGCTCCTCGAGCTGACGCGGGACCAGGAACTGCTTTGCGATCTTGACCTTCTCGGGCTCTGTGTAGCCGGCCAGCTCGAGCACTTCCATGCGGTCGAGCAGCGCGGGCGGTATGGTGAACATCTGGTTTGCGGTCGTTATGAACATGACGTGAGACAGGTCGAACGCGACGTCCAGGTAGTGGTCGCTGAACGAGTCGTTCTGCTCAGGGTCCAGCACCTCGAGCAGGGCCGCGGCAGGGTCGCCCCGGAAGTCCACACCCAGCTTGTCCACCTCGTCCAGCATGAAGACCGGGTTGTTCGTGCCGGCCTTCCTCAGCCCCTGTATGATGCGCCCTGGAAGGGCGCCCACGTACGTCCGCCTGTGCCCGCGGATCTCGGCCTCGTCACGGACTCCACCGAGCGATATGCGGTGGAAGTTACGCCCGAGAGCGCGCGCGATCGAGTGTCCGAGAGAGGTCTTGCCGACGCCCGGCGGACCCACGAAGCACAGGATCGGGCCCTTGGTATCTTTCTTGATGTTTCGCACCGAGAGGTACTCGACGATCCTCTCCTTCACCCTCTCGAGGTCGTAGTGGTCCTCGTCGAGGATCTTCGCCGCGCGTTTCACGTCCAGGTTGTCCTCCGTGCTCTTCTGCCATGGAAGGCTGACCATCCAGTCGAGGTAGGTTCGCGCGACCGTGTATTCGGCCGCGGCCTGCGGCATGTTCTCGAGCCTGTCCAGCTCGCGCTCGGCCTCCTTGCGGGCCTCCTCGGTCATGCCGGACGCCTCGATCTCGTCGCGCAGCTCGTTGATCTCCATGGACTTCTCATCCATCTCGCCAAGCTCTTTCTGGATCGCCTTCATCTGCTCACGTAGGTAGAACTCGCGCTGGCCCTTGCCCAACTCCGACTGCACCTGGCTCTGGATCTTCGAACCGATCTCGAGGACCTCGACCTCGTGGTTGAGGAAGACCGTGAGCTTTCGCAGGCGCTCCTTGACGTTGAGCTCCTCGAGGAGCTCCTGTTTTTGCTGGGTCTCCAGGTTGATGTTAGCGGCGAGGAAGTCCGCGAGGTCGTTGGGCTCGCTGACGTTCATCGCGGCGATGTATATCTCCTCGGGCAAGTACGGCGCGAGCGACACGATCTGCCTGAAGAGGTTGAGGGCGTTGCGCGCCAGCCCCTCGACCTCGACGGTGTCCTCGAGCACGTCGGTCAGCCGCTCTATCTTGGCTTTCAAGTAAGGTTGCGTCTGGGTGAACTCGACCGCTTTGATGCGCGTGATACCCTGCACCAGCATCTGCATCTTGCCGTCGGGGAGCTTGAACATCCTGGCTACGGCGACGGCCGAGCCGACGTCGTGCAGGTCCTCCGGGCGAGGCATCTCGTCCTCGACGCCCTCTTTCACGGCGAAGACCGCGACGATGCGGTCTCCCGCCAGCGCGTCGTCGATGAGCTTGATGAGCGGCTCCTCGGTGACCAGCAGCGGAGCGACGATGTGAGGGTAGATCACCGTGTCCTTGAGCGGCAGCACAGGCAGCTCCTCGGCGATCTCTATCTTGTCGACAGGCGTGCCCTCCGCCTCGTCCCGGGCTTTTACGGCCTCGGCTATCGCGTTTATTATCGTTCCCTCAGTTGGCTCTTCCTCGAGGAGCTTCGCGAGGTCGTCGATCGGCTCATTCTCAGGTGGCAACATCTATCTCCACCTCCTTGGGAGGCTCTTTCATGACTTTCGGCATCCTTACTTCCATAAACCCATCGGCGTAGACTGCCGTGGCATCCTCGGCGTTCACACTCGAAGGAAGCGGCACCTCCCGCTCGAAAGTCCCGTAGCTTATCTCCATCTGGTGGTACAGCCTGCGAGGGGCCGTGGCCGGCTCTCGCCTGATTCCGCTGACGCACAGGCACAAGCCGTGAACGCTGATATTGACGTTGCCGGCCTCCACGCCCGCGAGGTCGAGAACCACTATCACCTCGCTCGCGGTCTCCGAGACGTCACAGAGCGGTTTCCACGCCTTCTCGAAGAAGAACACCGGCCTCTTCCAGCGGCCGAGGTGTTCGAAGAAGCGCTCCACCTCCCGCTGCATGTCATCTGGCCCCATGAGACGCACTACCTCCTCCATCTTGCCGCCTTTCGCCCTCCGCGACCCCTGTCCTGCACTCGTACTGTTCCTCGCGGAATCCAGCGGCCTTACCGCGCGCAGCAGGCTGCTGCCTTGCCTTGTTTCTCTATACCCGTGGGCACTTCCTGCTTGCTCTTCAGGAATACGATGATACAACGGAATTCGGGCGTTCTGACATAGGTGCGGGGCACTTTGTTTGCACTAGTCTCAGCCAGACGCCGATGGGTGTCGCGAACGGCTCAGCCGGCGCCCGGCCCTTCTGATAATATGTTGCCCGGAGCGTGGCGCGGCACACGGCAGCGCTGACGGCGCCCGGTCGGAGGTTCGAGGGACGCATGAGATACCCGGATTCGATGCTTTCCGGCGACGAGTCGGTCGTGTTCGACGTTCATCATGACCTTTTCGTCCTCTGGAAACCCATCTTCTTCTTCTGCGCATTCCTGGCGGCATGGCTGGCCCTGGTGCTTCTTCTCAAGAACACTCCCGGCTGGCTCATCTACGCGGGGCTGTCCGTCCTGCTCGCGCTGGCGCTCTGGATGGCCTGGGAAGTGCAGGTGTGGACCCACGCGAACCTTGTGCTTACCGACCACCGCCTCATATACCGTACCGGGGTCTTCTCGCGCCGCTCCCGGGAAGTGCCGCTCTTGAATATCAACAACGTCTCATTTATCCAACTGATCTCGGGCCGGATGTTCGGCATGGGCGACCTGGTCGTCGAGACCGCGAGCGAGTACGGCCCGATGTCTTTCTTCTATGTCCCGGACCCGGAGCGGTTGAAGATGCAGGTCCTCGAACAGATGCGCAAGTCTCACGAGGGGAAGGGAGAGGTCGCGATCCAGAAGGAGGTCGCCCAGGCAGTGGAGCGCCACCAGCCTACGTTTGAGATGCCGCCCCTACCGCAGGAGAGGCCGCCACTTTACTCAGAGATCGTCGACCAGATCGAGAGGCTGGACGCGATGCGCGAGCGTGGCGTCCTTTCACAGGAGGAGTTCCACCAGGCGAAGAACGCGCTGCTGGACCGCCTCGCGAAAGGAGACAACGGTGCTGGCTGATTACCACGTGCACACTTTCATGTGCGGGCACGCGTCCGGGACGCTCGACGAGCTGGTCGAGGCCGCCATCGAGCGCGGGCTGGACGAAGTCGGCATAGCCGATCACATGCCCCTGCTGTACTTCGAGGACCCCACGCTCGCGATGAAACCCGCCGAGCTGCCCCTGTACGTCGAGCGCGTGCTGGAGGTCAAAGAGAAGTACCGCGGGCGCATTATGGTGCGCCTGGGCATAGAGGCCGATTACCACCCGGACACGCAGGAAGATCGGGCCAAGATGGTCGAGGATTATCCTTGGGACTACGTCATCGGCTCGGTCCACATCCTGGGCGATTGGGTCTTTGACGACCCCCGGCACCTCGAGCGCTACGAGGGACTCGACATCGACAAGTTCTTTGTCGACTACCTCGGCGCCGTCGGCGACATGGTCGAGACCGGGATGTACACGACGATCGGACACGCCGACCTGGCAAAGAAGTTCAACGTCAGGCCTTCAATAGACCTCGAGCCCTGCTATCGCGAGGTGCTGGAAAAGGCAAAGGTGGCGGGAGTCTGCTACGAGGTGAACACCGCCGGGCTGCGCTGGCCCGCCGACGAAATGTACCCAGACCCGGTCTTTGTCAGGCTTGCGGCTTCGATGGGCGTGCCGGTGACCCTTGGGTCAGATGCGCACGGGCCGGCGGACGTGGCGCGGGATTTCGACAAGGCGCTCGTTCTGATACGCGATGCGGGCTACCGGGAGATGGCTGCTTTCGAGGGCGGGAAGATGCGACTCGTGCCTCTACCTGAAGACTAACCACCAGACCGCGAGCGTGGCGATGGCCAGGGCAGCGATGGCGACCCATGGAAACATGCTTGCGGAACTCCTGTGGCGCTGCGATCCAATCGACGACTGAACGAATTCTTCCGGCATGGTCTCTCGATCGCTATGCGTGGCTGAGTCGTCGAGGCCGAGCAGACGGTCCGCGAAGTTGCGGCCCGGCTTCTGCGAGCGCGCGATCTCTTCCTTCAGGCGGCATACCGGGCAGTCACGTAATGAGAGACGATCGTCGCCAGGCGGTACGTGCCGGCCTTCAACCAGCGCGCTGGCCGAGTGAGGGCGGGCAAGTGGG
>Ga0209745_1002550_pt1 | contig 10349 bp, 8 predicted proteins | sample BarGraNGADG00312_FD_184495 | JGI IMG/M metagenome (GOLD analysis project Ga0209745, IMG submission 184495) | Arctic peat soil microbial communities from Barrow, Alaska - Barrow Graham LP Ref core NGADG0004-312 (SPAdes) (version 2) | ecosystem: Environmental > Terrestrial > Soil > Wetlands > Peat ... | reverse complement strand
TGGGGGAGCCGATGGAGACACGTCCCTGGGGCGAGTCTCCATCGGGGTCTATTGCCGGCGGAGCCGGAATGCGGAGTGAGGGAACCATGAGAGACGACCAGTTGGAGTCGATGCCTGGGGCATCAGGCGGTGGCAATTCGGTGGAGTCCGTCGGCGGCATGCCCTACCGAACCCTGGGTACTACTGGGGAGAGGGTCTCGCTGGTTGGACTGGGCGGTTGGCACATAGGGTCTCAGGCGGACGAGCGAGAGAGCATAGAAATCATACGCACTGCCCTCGATAACGGGATCAACTTCTTGGACAACAGCTGGGACTACCATAAGGGTGAGAGCGAGGTCCGGATGGGGAAGGCCCTCGCCGACGGCTACCGCAAGAAGGCTTTTCTGATGACAAAGATCGATGGTCGCACAAGAGAGGCCGCGGCCAGGCAGCTAGAAGAATCGCTGAGCCGGCTCCGGGTGGAGACAATCGACCTGGTGCAGTTCCACGAGGTGATCCACGACGATGATCCTGAGCGGATCTTCGCTCCAGGTGGGGGCATGGAAGCCGTCCTCGCCGCGAAAGAGGCCGGAAAAGTCAGGTACATTGGATTCACCGGCCACAAGGATCCAGAGATCCACCTGAAGATGCTCGAGACTGCCTCTGCGCGCGGTTTCAGATTTGATGCTGTGCAGATGCCGCTGGGCATCATGGACGCCCATTACCGAAGCTTCCAAGGCAGGGTGTTGCCCGTCCTGTTGGATCAGGGCATAGGTGTGCTGGGGATGAAATCGTTGGGGTTCTCTTTCTTCATGATGAGTCAGACCATCACCCCCACAGAATACCTCCACTACTCGATGAACTTGCCCCTATCCACGATCATTACCGGGTGCGACTCGATGCGGATACTCCGCCAGGCACTGGAGGCCGCCCGATCCTTCAAGCCCATGAGCGATGAGGAGGTCTCCGCCTTGCTGGCAAGAACCAGCGAAGCCGGGGCACGCGGCCGGTTCGAGATGTACAAGACAAGTATCTTGTTCGACGATACTACGTACTACCCCGAACTGATGGTGTAGGTCTCGTCACTCGGCACAGAAGGACTTCGCATGGCCTTGCAATGGGAAAACGGAACCTCTGCCTCGAGAATCGCCACGAGGGCAGACTCCACTCGTAGAGTCTGCCCTCGCCCATCTCCTCGCCCGCCACCCCGCTACTGAACCGCAGCCTTCGGGGGCGATGCGGGCGGCGAGAGACCTCTCAGCGGTTCTCAGCCTGCTGGTTACGGGTAACCCCAGCCATAGCTCCGATCACGCACCCAATGTAGGCCACAACCAGGGCTATCAGGGTCCCTATTGCGAACTGCTGCGGACTAGCAGTCATCGTCGCGGTGCCTCCCGCGATGGCGGTCAGCAATCCGCCTAGGCCAAAAGCGGCCAGCAGCGTGGTGAAGGCCGTTGCCAGCGCCCATATCAGTGAGCCCAGCACCCATCCCTCAGACCTTCCAGTTACGCTGGAGAACATGCCGGCCATGTAGCCGCCGATCAGGAACCCCAGGAATGTAACGATCAGTCCCCAGACGGTGACGGCCGTCCCGCCACCCACCGTGAGGCCGAGCGCGGTCACGAGCGCACCTAGGATCGAAAATGCCGCGAATCCCACGACAAGCCCGACCCATACGGAGCTCCACCTGACAAGGCCATAGAACCCCTCGGTCCGAGTCTCGTATCCGTAACGCTCGCGCACCATCGGCCGACCGCGTTCCTCGCGCTCAATTGGCCGGCCGCGCTCCTCGCGCACTATCGGCCGCCCGCGTTCCTCGCGCTCCTCACGCTCGTGCTCATGCTCAGGCTCTATCCTTCGAGATTCCATATCGATTTACCTCCAACCTTAACTGAACTACGATTCCGTACGACTTGGCGGTATCGGCCGTGGACCCATGCCACAGCATGGTTTAAGACCGCACAAGGCGTGCCACAGCGGCGCGGTTGAGGGATGGTTCACGACAGGGGTGGCAGTTGTAGCGTCGGGGCTCGTCCCCGACGCTACAACTGCCACCCTATCTACCCGCTCTCATGAACCATGCCGTGGTTGAAGCATTAAATTGAGTGTGACTCAAAGCAGCCCAGACGGTGGCCTCGCTGGACCGGAAGGCAGCGCAAGTTCGATGCCTCGATGCCTCATTTAACCTGGCAACGGCTCCGGGGGGTATGTTACAATGACCTCATCTGAAATGGGTCTAGTCCACGGGAGGCCGCTTTGAAGTTCGGCGTGATAGTGTTCCCTGGGACGAACTGCGACAGGGACGCTCACCACGTTCTGTCCACTGTCTTCGAGCAGCCGGTGGAGTATATCTGGCACGAGGACACCGACCTTTCCTCCTTCGACTGTGTGGTTCTCCCCGGCGGTTTCGCCTACGGTGACTATCTTCGGGCCGGCGCCATAGCGCGCTTTTCCCCCGTGATGCGCTCTGTCGAACGTTTCGCCCAGTCCGATCGCCTGGTGCTGGGCATCTGCAACGGATTTCAGGTTCTGCTGGAGGCGGGCCTTCTGCCAGGGGCGATGCTCCGCAACGACCACCTCCAGTTCCGATGCTCGTGGGTCCACACCCTGGTGGAGTCTACCGACTCCCCATTCACTTCGGCCTGCGACCAGGGGCAGGTGCTCAAGCTACCGATAGCGCACCAGGAGGGGTCCTACTACGCGCCGGAGGATCTGCTGGAGAGGCTGGAACGCCGCTCCCAGATCCTTCTTAGGTACTGCGACCCCGAGGGCAGGGTGACGCGAGAGGCCAACCCCAACGGGGCGGTCCACAACGTGGCCGGCCTCCGAAGCGAGGGCGGCAACGTCTTTGGTCTGATGCCCCACCCCGAGCGCTGCTGCGAGCCGATCCTGGGCGGCACCGACGGGTCCTACATCTTCCGATCTGTCCTTGGGACAGGGGTCGGGGGTCGGGGGCCGGGGGCCGGGGAAACCAGGACCCAGTACCCAGCACTCAGCACACGGAACGTGGAAGGCAGCACCCAGAACCCAGAACCGAGAACCGAGATCAGAGGTAACCGATGACGGTCAGTCGCCAACTGCTGGAGGAGGTGGCGCTCACCCCCGAGGAGTACGACCTGATCGTCTCCAAGCTGGGCCGCGAACCGAACAGGGTGGAACTGGGGATGTTCGGCGCCATGTGGAGCGAGCACTGCGGCTACAAGAACTCCCGGCCGCTGCTGAAGCTCTTTCCAACCAAGGGCCCCAGGGTGCTCCAGGGCCCCGGCGAGAACGCCGGCGCGGTGGACATTGGCGACGGCCTGGCCGTGGTGTTCAAGATGGAGTCCCACAACCACCCCAGCGCGATAGAGCCCTATCAGGGTGCGGCCACCGGTGTCGGAGGGATCGTTCGAGACATCTTCACCATGGGCGCCCGGCCAATCGCGTCGATGGACTCCCTCCGCTTCGGCCCCCTCACCGAGCTGCGAAATCAGTACCTCCTCTCCGGAGTGGTCGGCGGCATCGCCGGCTACGGCAACTGCCTGGGCGTGCCCACGGTTGGCGGGGAGATCTACTTCGAGGACAGCTACTCCGGCAACCCGCTGGTGAACGCCTTCTGCCTGGGGCTGATAAAGGCCGACGAGATCATGCTGGCCACAGCCAGCGGCCCGGGCAACCCGGTGATCCTGGTGGGTGCCGATACCGGGCGGGATGGGATCCACGGCGCCACCTTCGCCTCCGTGGAGCTCAACGAGCGATCCGAGGAGCGGCGGCCGGCGGTACAGGTGGGGAACCCATTCCTGGAGAAGCTGCTGATAGAGGCGTGCCTGGAACTGCTGCAGGCCGACTACGTCGTGGGTATGCAGGATCTGGGCGCTGCCGGGCTCACAAGCTCCGCCGTGGAGATGGCGGGCCGGGGCGGCTGCGGAATAGACATCGATCTGCTGAGGGCATCCCGCCGCGAGAAGGGGATGACCGCTTACGAAATGATGCTCTCGGAGTCCCAGGAGCGGATGCTGGTGGTGGCCCGCAAGGGGTGCGAGGGCAAGGTGCAGCAGCTATTCGCCCGGTGGGGCCTTCACTCCGACCTTATTGGGGTAGTCACCGACGACGGCCTGGTGAGGATTAGGGAGGGTGAGCAGGTTGTTGCCGAGATCCCCGCGCCGCTGTTGACGGACGAGGCCCCGGTCTACTACCGGGAGGGGGTGCGCCCGGCCTACCTTGAGGAGCTTCATCGGTTCGACCCTGCCTCGCTGCCGCAGCCAGCCGACTATGGCCGGACCCTGATGGATCTGCTGGCGTCGCCCAACCTGTGCAGTCGAAGGGGCGTCTTCCAGCAGTACGACCACATGGTGCAGACCAACACGGTGCTGCTGCCGGAGCAGTCCGACGCCGCCGTGCTGCGGGTGAAGGGGACCAAGAAGGGGATCGCCATCACCACCGACGGCAACGGCCGCTACACCTATCTGGAGCCGAAGCGGGGTGGAATGATTGCCGTGGCGGAGGCGGCGCGCAACCTGGTTTGTAGCGGCGCCGAGCCGCTGGCGCTGACCGACTGCCTCAACTACGGCAACCCGGAGAAGCCGGAGGTGTTCTACACCCTCCGGGAGAGCGTGCTCGGCATGGCCGAGGCGTGCGAGGCGCTGGGCACCCCGGTGATCAGCGGCAACGTGAGCCTCTACAACGAGAACAAGGGATCGGCCATCTACCCTACTCCCGTGATCGGCATGGTCGGGCTGCTGGATGAGGTTGATCAGGCGATGGGGCTTGCCTTCCGCCAGACCGGCGACCGGGTCGTGCTGCTGGGGCAGAGCTTCGACGACCTGGGCGGCAGCGAATACCTGAAGCTGATCACCGGCAAGGCTCTGGGCGAGCCGCCGAGGATCGATTTGGGGCTGGAGGCCGCGGTTCAGCGCTGCTGCCTAGGGGCTATCCGGGCCTGTCTTGTGCGGTCGGCCCACGACTGCAGTGATGGTGGCTTGGCCGTTGCTTTAGCAGAGAGTTGCATGGCCGGCGGCCTGGGGCTGGAGTGCGAAGCCGGTGCCCTGGAGCGGCTGCTCCAGAGGGATGGCTGTCGGGTGGATGCCATTCTGTTCGGGGAGAGCCAGTCTAGGATCGTGCTTTCGTTGGATGAGAGCCACCTCCATGCGCTGGAGCGGTTGGCCGGGGAGGCTGGGGTTCCGCTGGCGGTTCTGGGGACCGTGGGCGGGGAGCGCTTCCGGCTGGGCGGGTGGATCGACATGCCGGTATCTGAGATGCGGGACGCGTGGAGCAACGCCCTGGGCCGGATGCTGCAGGGGACAGTGTAGCGTCGGCGACAGGTCCCGACGTCACGCCTACACAAAATGGATGCTGAAAGCTGGAGGCAGACGGCTTACGGCTTTCGGTCGCGTTATTGGCGCACGTCAACGGCGATGTGCCGTCCAGCGATTGGGGGGTTGGATGGCTGAACTTCACGAAGCCTGCGGGGTTTTCGGGATATATGCGCCGGGCACGGACGTCGCCCGGATCACCTTCTTCGGCCTGTACGCACTGCAGCACCGTGGCCAGGAAAGCGCGGGGATAACCACCGGAGACGGCAAGGAGCTGCGTACCTTCAAGGCCATGGGGCTGGTGGTTCAGGTGTTCAACGAGGAGGAGCTAAGCTTCCTCAAAGGACACGTGGCCATCGGCCACACTCGCTACTCCACCACCGGCTCCAGCAAGGTGTGCAACGCTCAACCGATCGTTGTGGACTGCGACCTCGGCCAGTTGGCTCTTGGCCACAACGGCAACCTGGTCAACGCCGCGACCCTCTCCGATCAGCTGTTGGAGACAGGGGAACGGCTCGACACCACTACCGACTCCGAGCTCATCGCCAAGGCGATCGCCGCGGCACCTGGTTTGGACTGGGAAACCCGCATCCGCCACTCCCTGCACCGCTTCCAGGGCGCATACTGCCTGGTCATGGCTACCCCCACTACCATTTACGCCGCCAGGGACCCTCTGGGAGTGCGCCCCCTCTGCCTGGGTAGGCTAAACGGCGGGTGGGTGGTGGCGTCCGAGACCTGCGCGCTGGACACCGTCGGCGCGGAATTCGTCCGCGAGGTGGAGCCGGGCGAGTTGGTGGTTATCAACGGGAATGGGATGCGCAGTGTTCAGGTGTTCGAGAACCAGCGCCGGGCCATGTGCATCTTCGAGTTCATCTACTTCGCCAGGCCGGATAGCGAGATCGCTGGTGAGTCGGTCCACCTTGCCCGCCAAGAGATGGGGCGGCATCTGGCCCGGGAGTATCCGGTGGATGCCGATCTGGTTATCCCGGTTCCGGACTCGGCCATCCCGGCCGCCACGGCATACGCACAGGTGTCGGGGATTCCCTTCGGCGAGGGGCTGATCAAGAACCGCTACATCGGCCGGACCTTCATCCAACCGGACCAGCGGCTGAGGCAGGTGGGCGTTCGGCTGAAGTTCAACCCGCTGCCCCGGGTGCTGGAGGGGAAGCGGGTGGTGGTGGTGGACGATAGTATCGTCAGGGGAACCACCACCCCGCCGGTGATAAGCCTGCTTCGCAAGGCAGGGGCGAGGGAGGTGCACATGCGGGTGTGCGCTCCGCCAATGACCCACCCCTGCTACCTCGGGGTTGACACGGCGCGTCGGTCTGAGCTGATCGCTGCGCAAATGAGCGTGGAGGAGATCCGGAAGCACATCGGGGCCGACTCCCTGGGCTACCTGAGCCTGGAGGGGCTGCTGGACTCGGTGGGTCTGCATGAGAGCCATTACTGCCGGGCCTGCTTTACCGGCAACTATCCCGTCCCGGTCCAGCTCGAGATGGACAAGCTGATGCTGGAGCTCAAGTGAACGATTCGTACAGGTCCGCGGGAGTGGATATCGATGCCGGCAATCGGGCCGTCGACCTGATCAAGGAGAAGGTGCGCTCCACCTTTGGCCCCCAGGTGCTCACCGGCATTGGTGGCTTCGGCGCCCTCTTCGCCTTCGGCGGTTACAGGGAGCCGGTGCTAGTGGCCAGCGCCGACGGCGTGGGCACCAAGCTGAGGGTTGCCATCGCCGTGGGGCGCCACGACACCATCGGGATGGACCTGGTCAACCACTGTGTCAACGACATCCTCACCTGTGGTGCCTCCCCGCTCTTCTTCCTCGACTACGTGGCAATGGGCAAGCTGGAGCCCGAGAAGGTGGCGGCGATAGTGAGCGGCCTGGCGGATGGCTGCCGGGCCAACGGCTGTGCCCTGGTGGGGGGAGAAACGGCGGAGATGCCCGGCATCTACGCGGATGGGGACTACGACCTGGCCGGCTTCATCGTCGGCGCTGTGGAGCGGGATCGGGTGGTGGACGGAGGCGGGATCCAGGTGGGGGACCAGATATGGGGCTTCCCCTCCAGCGGCCTCCACACCAACGGATACTCCCTGGCGAGGAAGCTTCTGGAAGGAGAGCCGCTGGATCGGACGTGGCTGGAGCTGGGGAGGTCGCTGGGCGAGGAGTTGCTGGAGCCGCACCGTTGCTACCTGGAGCCGATTAAGAAATTGATGGGGGCCGTTACGGTGCGGGGGATGGCCCACATCACCGGTGGCGGGATCCCCGGCAACGTCTCCCGCATCATCCCAGCAGGCCGAAAGGCGCGGTTCCGGTGGGGCAGCTGGCCTGTGCTGCCCATCTTCTCGCTGCTTCAGAAGAGGGGTCGGATTGCCCAGGAGGAGATGCTGAGGGTGTTCAACCTGGGGGTGGGCTTTGTGGCGATCTGTGCACCGGAGGATGCCGAGCGGGTGCGGGAGTTGGCGCCCGAGGCGCTGCCGGTGGGGGAGATAGTGGCGGCCGACGCGGACGAGCCTAGGGTGGAGGTTATTGGTGGCTGAGTTGCGGCTGGGGCTGATGATCTCCGGCCGGGGCAGCAACATGATGTCCATCGTCCGGGCTATAGAAGTTGGGGAATTGAGGGCGGGGATAGCCCTCGTGGTGTGCAATCACGGGGACGCGCCCGGGCTGGCCTGGGCCCGGGAGAGGGGGCTGCCGGTGGCGCTCTTCGAGCGGCGCGACTACCCATCTCGGGAGGCCCAGAACGCCGCCATGGCGCGGCGAATGGCGGAGGCCGGCGTGGAGTTGGTGGCGATGGCGGGGTTCGACCGGCTGATCACCCGCGAGATCTTCCAGCGTTTTGAGGGCAGGATAGTGAACATCCACCCCTCCCTCCTCCCGGCTTTTTGCGGCACCTTGCACGCCCAGGCGGACGCCCTGAAGTATGGCGTCAAGATCACCGGATGCACGGTCCACTTCGTCACCGAGGGCGCCGTGGACGGCGGCCCCATCATCATCCAGGCCGCAGTGCCTGTGCTGAAGGACGACAGCGTGGAGACTCTGGCGGCGCGGATCTTGGAGCAGGAGCACCGGATCTACCCTCGTGCTGTCCAACTGTACGCGGAGGGGCGTCTTAGGGTGGAAGGGCGCAGGGTAGTGATATCTGAGGCTGAGAAAGCTGTTGGAACAGGGGCTGATCGAGTGTCGAGGGGTGAGGGCCGTTCTGGTCTCCAGTCCCCCGCCACCGGTTTCTAGGGGAGGGTGCCGTGAGGGCGATAATAAGCGTTTTCGACAAGACGGGCGTGGTGGATTTCGCTCGCGGTTTGAGCGAGATGGGTGTGGAGATCCTATCGACCGGGGGCACCCAGACCACCCTCGCCGAGGCCGGCATCCCGGTGTCCGCCGTCAGCGACGTGACAGGATATCCGGAGATACTGGGCGGGCGGGTAAAGACGCTTCATCCCACCATCCACGGGGGCATCCTGGCGCGGCGCGCGGATGCCTCCCACATGCAGGATCTGAAGAAGCACCGGATCGAGCCGGTGGATATGGTGGTGGTTAACCTTTATCCCTTTGCCGAAACGGCGCGGCGCCATTCGGCCACGCAGGATGAAGTCCTCGAGATGATCGACGTGGGGGGCCCCACGATGCTTCGGGCGGCGGCCAAGAACTACCTGGACGTCGTGGTGTTGGTGGATCCCGCCGACTACGCCAGGGTGCTGAACGAGCTCCGAAGCGAATCAGGGGCCTCCGAGGCCACCAGGCGTGGGCTCGCGGTTAAGGCTTTCGAGCACACCGCCTTCTACGATGCCCAGATCGCCAACTATCTGCGCCCCGACGGGGTTCTTTTCCCCGATGAGCTGACCGTGCCCCTCAAGAAGATGCAGGAGCTACGCTACGGCGAGAACCCTCACCAAGCCGCGGCCTTCTACGTGGATGCCACGTCCCGCCGGCTCCCCTCCGGAGTGGCCACCGCGCAACAGCTCCACGGCAAGCAGCTTTCCTACAACAACTCCTACGACCTGGATAACGCCTGGTCCATCGTGACCGACTTTGCCGCACCGGCCGTGGCGATAGTGAAGCATGGCAACCCGTGCGGGCTCGCCTGCGCCGGCACCGAAGTGGAGGCGTTCCGGCGGGCGCTGGCCACCGACCCCAAGTCCGCCTTCGGCGGCGCCATCGGGATCAATCGAGTGGTGGACGAGGCGACGGCCCAGGAGATCTCGCAGATCTTCTTCGAGGACCTGATCGCGCCCGGTTTCACCCAGGGGGCGCTGGAGATACTCCAGGCACGCCGCAACCTGCGAGTGCTGGCCGTGGGTGAGGATTGGGAGTCGGTGAAGCAGGACGTGGTGGGGATACCGGCCCTGGACTTCAGGCGAGTGCTGGGCGGCTTCCTGGTGCAGGAGCGCGACCAGAACGGGGAAACCTCCTTCCCAACGGACGTGGTGACCAATCGGGAGCCCACCCTGGACGAGCTGACTGACCTGCTCTTTGCCTGGCACGCGGTGAAGCACGTTCGCTCCAACGCCATCGTGCTGGCGAAGAAGCTGTCGCTAGTGGGCGTGGGGGCAGGGCAGATGAGCAGGGTGGACTCGGTGGAGCTGGCGATCAAGAAGGCCGGGGACCGGGCCAAGGGAAGCGTGATGGCCTCCGACGCCTACTTCCCCTTCCCCGACAACATCGAGGTCGCGGCCGACGCCGGGGTGACGGCCATAATCCAGCCGGGCGGCTCGGTCCGGGATCAGGACGTGATCCGGGCGGCCAACAGCGCCCAGATGGCGATGATCTTCACCTACCGCCGGCATTTCAAGCACTAGGGCCCCGATAAGGGGTGTTGCTGTGAAAGAAAATAGAGATCTTCCCTACAGGGCTCGAAACGCTGGTTTTCGAGCCCTTTCCGTCGCCTAAAGTCCTTCCCTGCATCTGGGCTTGGCCACCGCGACCGAAAACAAAGTCCTTCTCCAGAGCATGGTAACTGGGGCGGAAACGGTTTTCAGCAGCGGGACGCGCTGAGTTCGACCCACCATCGTGACACGCGCCGATAGTTGTCACACACGTCCCTGCCTTCTGGCCTGCCGGTATCCTATCGGCTCCTTGAA
>Ga0209745_1002549_pt1 | contig 10349 bp, 10 predicted proteins | sample BarGraNGADG00312_FD_184495 | JGI IMG/M metagenome (GOLD analysis project Ga0209745, IMG submission 184495) | Arctic peat soil microbial communities from Barrow, Alaska - Barrow Graham LP Ref core NGADG0004-312 (SPAdes) (version 2) | ecosystem: Environmental > Terrestrial > Soil > Wetlands > Peat... | reverse complement strand
TCGGGCCCGAACTTGCCGCTCAGGATGCCCATCGCGAGTGGGGCGCGGTTGATCGAGGCCAGGTCGTGCTCGTCGCAGATGGCGAGCAGCTCATCCGCGTCCTTGAACACGTTGAGATCCATCTGGATGGATGTGCAACCGGGCTTCGGCGCGAACAGGCGAGCGCAGGCGAGATCGTCGGTGCTCCAGCCGTAGGCGCGGATCAGGCCCTCCGCCACGAGCTGCTCGAGCGTCTCGGCGACCTCCTCGGCCTGCGCCTGCGGAAGCGACCAGACGTGCAGCTGGTAGAGGTCGATGCGATCGAGCCCGAGACGCCTGAGCGACGCCTGGCAGGCCGCGCGGATTCCGGCCGGGGAGACGTCCTCGCCCGTCCAGTTGCGCGTCTCCTCGTCGAAGACGTTGCCGAACTTGGTCGCGACGACGATCTCGTCGGCTCGACCGGCGATCGCCTTGCCGAGCACCCGCTCGCTGCGGCCGCAGCCGTACACATTCGCCGTGTCGAAGAAGTTGACGCCCAGCTCGATCGCGGCGCGGATGGCGCGGATCGACTCCTCGTCATCCGTCTCGCCCCAGCCCACCGGGACGCCGTCCCAGGTCCAAGCGCCACCGATCGCCCAGCAGCCGAGCCCCATCGCGCTGACCTCGATCTCGGAGCGCCCGAGCCTGCGTGTCGCCGTTCCAACCATCTTCTCCATCGGACTTCCTTCCGCGAGATTCGCCGTTGACAGGGAGAGTGTGGCGAAGGCATAGTATGAGCGCAAGTACGAATAATCGTAAAGAACCAAAGAAACAGTAATGAACCTTCGTTTCGTCCAAACATTGCGAGAGGTAGGCGAACGCGGCTCATTCTCGGCCGCCGCGGCGGCGCTGCACTTCAGCCAGCCGGCCGTCTCGCGGCAGGTCGCCCAACTCGAGCGCGAGATCGGGATGCCGCTGGTGGTGCGCAGCCGCCAGGGCGTCAGCCTGACCGCCGCGGGACGCCTGGTAGTGGAACATGCCGAGGTGATTCGCGGACAGCTGCTTCAACTGGAGACGTCGCTGACGGAGCTCTCCGGAGGGGCGCGCCTGGCCGTCGGTATCGGCGGCTTTCCGAGCGCCTTCGTCGGCATGATCCCCGAGCTCGTGCGCGGCCTGCGCGCCAACGCGCCGGAGGCGGAGATCGCCCTCAGGCGCTGCGGGCACGACGAGGCGCTGTCGCTTCTGCGCAGCGCCGAGCTCGATCTCGCACTCGTCTTCTCGCGCCCGGAGATGACGCACGAGCCAACCGGGATCCAGATCGCCGAGCTGGGGGAGGAGCCGATGCTCGCCCTGCTGCCGCGCGAGCACCGCCTGGCGCGCAAGGCGAAGGTGAAGCTCGCCGATCTGGCCAAGGAGCGCTGGATCGTCGGCGCCCCCGATCCCTCCTCGTCGATCATCGTCAACGCCTGCATCGCCGCCGGCTTCGAGCCGAGCGTCGTGTTCGAGACCGACGATCCGCTGGCGACTCAGAGCCTCGTCGCCGCCGGCCTGGGCGTCTCGCTCTCGTCGCCCTGGATCTCGGTGGCGCTGCGCGACGACGTCGTCTTGAAGCCGCTCGCGCCGCCCGTACCGATGAGGCGCCTGCGCGCCCTGGTCGCCGATCCGCCGGGAATCGGCGCCCGCATCCTGCTCGATCTGGCTCGCGAGCTGAAGCGGCCGAAGCTCTAGGAGTCGATGACGCTGCGGTGCCAAGCTCGCTTGGCGGACACCAGTGGTAGTAAGTCGTCCGCTCCTTACGAGCTCTCCGCGAAAACGCGGGCCCGGTCGGCGATGACCCAGACGGGCGTACCGTGCTCGAGCCCCAGGCGATCGAGCTCGGCACAGGTCATCTGCGCCCAGATCGTGCCCGAGCCCGCGAGCTGGAGCTCGACCCTGGCCTCGAACCCGAGGCGAGCTACCCGCTCGACTCGAGCCTCGAGCGCGCCGGCGGTCGGCTTCAACTTGAGATCGAGATCGTGCTGGCGCACCCAGCGATCGCCGAGTTGAGCGGCTGCGCCGACGAAGCTCATCACGAACGGAGTCAGAGGCTCGTCGTAGAGGTCTCGCGGCGAACCGACCTGCTCGACGCGACCCTCGTGCAGAACGGCGATCTGATCGGCAAGCGCCATCGCCTCCTCCTGGTCGTGAGTGACGAAGACCGTAGTCACCCGAACCTCGTCGTGGAGGCGGTGCAGCCACTCTCTCAGCTCGGCGCGAACGCGGGTATCGAGGGCGCCGAAGGGCTCGTCGAGGAGAAGCACCTTCGGCTCGACGGCGAGCGCCCGTGCCAGCGCCATCCGTTGCCTCTGGCCGCCGGAGAGCTGGGAGGGATAGCGATCCGCGAACGGCTGAAGCTGAACCAGAGCCAGCAGCTCGTCGACGCGCGTCCGGATTTCCGCTCTCGGGCGCCGGCGGATCTTCAGCCCGAAGGCGATGTTACCGCGCACCGTCATGTGCTTGAACGCCGCGTAGTGCTGGAAGACGAAGCCAACGCCGCGCTTTCGCGGCGCAACTCCCGTCGCGTCTTCGCCCGAAATCGTCACCCGGCCGGCATCTGGGCGCTCGAGGCCGGCGATCACGCGCAGGAGCGTCGACTTGCCCGAGCCGCTAGGACCGAGCAGGGCGGTCAGCGAACCTTGCTCGACATCGAGCGAGACATCGTTCAGGGCTGTGAATGACCCGAAACGCTTCGTCACGCCTTCGACGCGGATACCCATCAGTGGACTCCCTCTTTCGGTCGGAGAAGATTCATCGTCAGCAGCACCACGATCGCCATCAGCGCCAGCACGACCGAAGCCGAGTAGGCGCCGACGATGTCGAAGTTCTCGTAGCGATCGCTGACGTAAAGAGTGGCCGTCTCCGTCTGCCCCCCGAGCCGGCCCGAGACGACCGAAACGGCTCCATATTCGCCGAGCGAACGAGCGGTCGTGAGCACGACTCCGTAGGCCACAGCCCAGCGAATCGCCGGGAAGGTGACGCGACGAAAGACCTGCCACTGCGAGGCGCCGAGCGTCTCGGCCGCCTGCTCCTGGTCGGTCCCGATCTCACGCAGCACCGGCACGACCTCGCGCACCACGAACGGGATCGAGACGAAGGCGGTAGCCAGGATCATCGACGGCATGGCGAACAGCACCTGAACGCCGTGCTTTGAGAGCCATGACCCGAACCACCCGGTGCGGCCGTAGAGCAGGAAGAGCGAGAACCCGACGACGACCGGCGACAGCGCAAGCGGAAGATCGACGAGAGCATTCAGCAAGCCTTTCCCCGGGAAGGGATGGCGGACGATCAGGAGCGCGCAGAGGACGCCGAAGATCGTGTTGGCCGGAACGGCAATCGCGGCGATCTCGATTGTCAGCCTGAAGGCGTGGATCGCTTCAGGGGTCGTCACCGCGCTCCAGGCCGGGCCGAAGCCGTGCTCGAAGGCGCGCCAGAAGACGATCGAGAGGGGCCCGAGCAGAATCAACGCGAGGTAGCCGAGCGCCACCGTCCTGAGCGTGAGCCTACGCATGATGCCGCGTCGCCCAGAACCGCAACGCACCGATCAGCAAGAGGACGCCGAACGAGATCGCGAGCAGCACCACGGACGCCGCGGCGGCGCCCGAGGTGTTCCCGCTCTCGATCTGGCCGAAGATGTAGACGGAGGAGACCTCGGTCTTGAACGGGATGTTTCCCGTGATGATCACGATCGAGCCGAACTCGCCGACCGCCTTCGCGAAGGCGAGCGCCACGCCGGAGAGGATCCCCGGCAGGAGGTTCGGAAAGACGATTCGCGAGAAGGTTTGCCAGTTCGAGGCGCCGAGCGACTCGGCCGCCTCCTCCAGCTCGTGGTCGAGCTCTTGCAGTACCGGCTGGACGGTGCGAACGACGAACGGAAGCGTCACGAAGAGCAGAGCGAGCACGATCGCACTGCGCGTATAGGCGACATCGATGCCGACCGGCGAGCGCGGACCGTAGAGCGCGAGCATCGTCAGCCCCGCGACGATCGTCGGCAACGCGAAGGGAAGGTCGATCAGTGCGTTGACCACGCCTTTGCCGGGGAACTCGTCGCGGACGAGTACCCAGGCGATCACCGTCCCGGCAACAGCGTTTACGAGCGCGACCGCAAGCGAGGCGAGTAGCGTCAACTCGAGCGCCGAGACCGCCTCCGGGCTCGTGAGCGACTGCCAGAAACCGGTCGAGCCGCTCTTCGTCGACTGCCAGACGAGCGCCGCCAGGGGTAGCGCGACGACCAGACTCAGATAGCTGACGACGACGCCGAGAGTGAGCCCGCTGAACGGGCTCACTCTTCTCACGGCGCGGGGCTTTACTGTGACGGTCGTGGCGGAGCTAGCCAGTGACGCCGCCTACCTTCGCCTCTATCTTCGCCATGATCCCGGTCTTCGGGTCGAAGAACTGTGGCTGCACGGTCGCCCAGCCACCGAGGAAGCCGTCGGTGATCTTGAAGATCTTGAGCTTCTTGGTCGGGAACGTCGAGGCGTACTTCTTGAACACGCTCGGTACCACCGGGCGGTAGCCGTTTTCGGCGAAGAGCGCCTGCGCCTTGGGCGTGAAGAGGTAGTTGACGAAGGCGTTGGCCTGCGCCGGGGACGAAGTGGTCTTGGTCACTGCCACCGGGTTCTCGATCAGGATCCCTCTGCGGGGGATGCGGTACTGGAGCGACTGCCCCGCCTTCTTGGCGGCATACGCCTCGTTCTCGTACGAGAGCAGGACATCTCCTTTGCCTGAGAGGAACGTCTGCAAGGCGTTACGGGCGCTCGTGTCCTGGACGCTTACGTGTTGAAACAGCTTCGTCAACTTGGCGACGGCCTGCTTGTGCGTCGCTCCCGCCTTGCGCCAGGCTCCGTAGGCGGCGATGACGTTCCAGCGCGCGCCGCCCGAGGTGAACGGGTTCGGCGTGATCACGTCCACTCCCGGCTTGAGCAGGTCGTCCCAGGTCGTGATCTTCTTCGGATTACCGGGGCGGACGGCAAAGACGACGAGGGAGTGCGTGACCATGCCCCTGTATTTGTTGCGGGCTTTCGAGCTCCACGAGCCACTGACGATTCCCGCCCTGACCAGGGCCGCCATATCGGGGGCCAGTGAGAGGTTGACGACGTCGGCCTTCAGCCCGGCGACGACTGCCGCAGCCTGCGTTCCCGACGCCCCGTAAGAGGTGCTGAAGCTCACGCCTGACCCGGCGGGCGTCGCCTCGAAGGCGGGGATGATCTGGTCATACGACGTTTTCGGCGTCGAGTAGGCGACGAGCGTTAGGTTCGCGCTCTTCCCCGCGGCCGAGGCGCAGATGGTCGGTATCGCGACCAGAAACGCAGTGGCCAGCAAGGTCAGAAGGCGGGTGAGGCGTGGCATCGAAGGCTCCCTTCTCGTGTGCAAGAACGGCAAGAAACATAAATCGTTGTTATAAGTGCTATAAGGAATTAGCGGACAACATAGCGACCAGCCCGGACGCTGTCAAGCCCGTTTTCGGCTCCATCAGTCAAGCGGTCACACCTACTCGACTGCGGCTGCCAATCGGGAACGATGGGCTCGAATCGGCGGTCCGTCGGTGCGGTGTTCGGTACGCGCTAGACTGAACGTGCTGCCGCGACTGGCGCGGTTAGGTGGAGCAAACCACCGGGGAACGGCAGCAATCCGAGCCGAGCGCCTGGGCACCCAGATCCGATTTCAGGAGGTGTCCCATGAGCGCGCCGAAGACATTGCAGCAGGCTCTAGAGCAAGCCGATCCGGCAGTCGCCCGCCTGGTCGAGCAGGAGTTCGAGCGGCAGTCGCAGACGATCTGCCTGATCCCGTCCGAGAACCACGTCTCAGCCGCCGTGCTCGCGGCGCTCGGGACGGTGCTCACCAACAAGTACTCCGAGGGCTACGCCCACCGCCGCTACTACGAGGGTCAGCAGGTGATCGACGAGCTCGAGCCGCTGGCGATCGATCGGGCGGAGAAGCTGTTCGGCGTCGAGCACGCCAACGTCCAGCCCTACTCGGGCTCGCCCGCGAACCTGGCCGTCTACATGGCCTTCCTCGAGCCCGGCGACACGGTGATGGGGATGGCGCTGCCGATGGGCGGCCACCTCACCCACGGCTGGGGCGTCTCGGCGACGGGCAAATGGTTCCACGCGGTTCAGTACGGCGTTCGCCGCGAGACGGGGATGGTCGACATGGACGAGGTGCGCGAGCTGGCACGCAAGGAGCGGCCCAAGCTGATCTTCTGCGGCGGCACGGCGATTCCGCGCACGATCGACTTCCCGGCCTTCGCCGAGGTGGCGAAGGAAATCGGCGCGATCCTGGTCGCCGACATCGCCCACATCGCCGGCCTGATCGCCGGCGGCGCCCATCCCTCGCCGGTCGGCCACGCCCAGGTGCTCTCGACCACGACTCACAAGACCCTGCGCGGCCCGCGCGGCGCGATGTTGATGTGCACGGAGGAGCACGCCACCGCGATCGACAAGGCCGTCTTCCCCGGCCTGCAGGGCGGCCCGCACGACAACACCACCGCGGCGATCGCCGTCGCACTCGGAGAGGCGAGCCGGCCGGAGTTCTCGGACTACGCCGCCCAGATCGTCGCCAACGCCAAGGCGCTGGCAGGCGCCCTGGTCGAGCGCGGCTTCGATCTCGTCTCGGGCGGGACCGACAACCATCTGATCCTGATCGACCTGAGCTCGAAGGACGTCCCCGGCAAGGTCGCCGCCAAAGCGCTCGACCGGGCGCGCCTGACGCTCAACTACAACACCGTCCCCTTCGACCAGCGCAAGCCGTTCGATCCCTCGGGCGTTCGGCTAGGTACCCCGGCCGCCACGACGCGCGGGATGAAGGAGCCCGAGATGCTCGAGCTCGCCCGCTGGATCGATGAGGGTGTTGAGGCGGCCAAGCGCGACGACGAGAGCACGATCGAGCGGATCGGAGGCGAGGTGCTGGAGCTGACCCGCGCCTTCCCGATCCCGGGCGCCCCGAGCTAAACCGGCGCCGCGATCTTCGGCGCTACGCGAACGTGGAGGTCAGAGGGTGGGCGACTCGGTGGACAGCTCGGGCAGCGGCTCGGAAGGCGCGTGCTCCGCGGCGGGGGCGAGCGAGCGGGCGAGTAACCAGCCGATCAGCCCCGCCAGCGCGGTCGCTGCCGCGGCCAGCGCCCAGACGGTCCGCGCGCCTTTGTAGTCGGTGAGCACGCCGGCCCCGAGCGAGGCAAAGGTGAGCACGAGCGCGTTGGCGCTCATGATCACCATGAAGGCGCGACCGCGCAGATCGTCGCGGGCACCTTGCTGCACGAGCATCGCATTGGCTGTCAGCAGCAGGCCGTTGCCGGCTCCGGCGGCCACGAGGATCGTGGTGGCGAGCGCGAACGGGGGTAGCAGCGCGACCAGGCCCATACCCGCGGCGAGCAGCGTGAATCCCAGCGCATAGGCCGTCGCGAAGGATCTCGTCTTCAGCAACCCGCGCGCGTTGAAGGCGCCGAGGAAGATGCCGAGGCCCGTCGCGGCGGTGAACAGGCCGTAACCGAAGTCGCCCGCGCCGAAGTCGTGCTTGACCAGCTGAACCTCGGCGGTGTTCATGGCGGCGATTCCGATCGCTGCCACGTTCCAGGCCACGAATACGGTCAGTAGCGGTCGCGAGCGAAAGACCACGGTGGCTCCGTCGAAGAGATCGCGGAGGTAGCCGCGCGACGTGGCCGTGAGCGATTGCAGCCCGGAAGGTCGTATGCCGCCGACCAGAAGTGCCGCGACGACGAAGCTGGCCGCGTTGAACAGGTAGGCCGGATGTGGCCCGACCGCGAAGACCACGGCGCCGCCGCAGAGAGGCCCGACGATCATCGTCACGCTGGTCGCCGTCTGGAAGAGGCCGTTCGCGCCGGCCAGATCGCGCTCCTCGACGAGGTTCGGCAGGCCGGCGTAGACCGCCGGGGTGAACAGCCCGGCCGCGACGCCCGCCAACGTCGCCAGAGCGACGATCGACCAGGCGCTCGGTGCGAAGACGAGTGCCACGAATACCCCGGCCCGGGAGAGGTCGGCGCCGATCATCAGCGAGCGGCGCGGCAGCCGATCGAGCAGCGGCCCGCAGAGGAAGCCGAGCAGCGCCACCGGCAGCGTCTCGCTTACCATCAGCGCCCCGACCCAGATCGACGAATGGGTTCGGTCGTAGACGTCCAGCGCGAGCGCAACGAAGGCAAGCCAGGTGCCCGCGCTCGAGATCAGAGTCGCCCAAAACAGGCGCCGCACGCCCGGGTAGCGGAAGAGCCCGAACTGCTCGGAGGCGGTCGAACGGAGGCTCATATTCGCCGAACGCTAGCGCCGGCTTTGCGGATTGACAAGAACCCGGACGCCGGATTCAGCTGAGCCGCGCGAGGATATCCGCTCGGGCGACGTCGACCCGCTCGCGCGCGTGGCACCCGCCCAGATGAGCGTTGATCAGGCCGGAGGCCTGCATCAGGGCGCAGACCGTGGTCGGGCCGAGGAAGCGAAAACCGCGACGCTTGAACTCCTGCGCGAGCGCTCGCGATTCCGGCGTAACGGTCGCTATCTCCGCATAGGAGCGAGGAGGCCGGACGGGCTCCGGGGCATACGGCCAGATCAGCCGCGCCAGCGAGCCGAGCTCGGCGATCACCTCCTGGGCGCGGCGCGCGTTCTCGATCGAGGCCACGATCTTCGCGCGGTTTCGCACGATCTCCGGATCGGCAAGCAGGCGAGCGATCTCGCCGTCGCCGAATTGCGCCACCGCGCCGATCTCGAAGCCCGCGAAGTCTCGACGGAAGGCCGCGCGCTTGCGCAAGATAGTGAGCCAGGAAAGTCCGCACTGAAAGGCCTCCAGGCAGATCCGCTCGAACAGGCCGTCGTCGTCGGTAACCGGAAGGCCCCATTCGCCGTCGTGGTACTCGCGCAGGTCGGGATCGGCGGCGGCCCAGGAACAGCGCGCGAGCCCGTCCGACCCGATCTCGAGTTCTCCGGCCATTGGGCGCTTATCCTAAGGCGACCGGCCGATCGCGCGTCCGTCGAAGCGGGAGCCGGTATCGTCCGCGAGCATGGTCCAACCAGAACACCGAAAGCGCGCAACCAGCGACGTTCTCGAGGGGGGAGCGGCGCTCGCCGCTCGCAACCTCCTGAGCTTCCTCCGCGTCACGGTGCCGCTGAACTTGCCCTTCGGCGTCCTCTTCGGAGCCGTCGTCGTCTGGTTGGTCAACGCCAAGGGCTCGAAGCATCTCGCCGCCTGGATTCTTGCGCCGGTGTCGCTCGCCTATGTGCTGGCGATTGTCGTGGCAGGAGCGGCCTGCCTGAAAGTCGCGGCGGAGGTCTACGTTGGCGGCGCTCCGGACGGGCGGGCCGCGATCCGGCTCGTGATCCGGCGCTGGGCGTCGGTTCTCGCCCTGAGCGTCCTTCTGTTGATCGGAGCGGCCCCCGCGATAGCGATGATCGTGCTCCCGGGAATCACGGCGCTCGGAAACTACGCGCTTGTCTTGATTCTCGCGGCGCTCTTCTCGCTCTGGCTTTCGGGAACCTTCGCCGCGGCGCTACCTGCAATGCTGCTCGAGGAGAAGAGATTCAGAGACTCTCTCGGTCGCTCCGCCGCGCTCGTGCGCGGCAGCTTCTTCCGGGCGCTCGGGACGGTCGTCCTGGGCGCGATCCTCGCCCTCTTCGCCGGCATCGTGGTCGCGATTGTCGTCTCGATCTTCTCGCTGGGCGGCGGCAACGTGATCGTGATCGTCTCGCTCGTAGGCGTCGCGCTCGGCGAGCTGTTCGTCGCTCCTCTCTACGTCTGCTTCCTGGTCGTCCTCTACTACGACCTTCGCCTGCGCGAACAGGAGCGAGACGGCGCGGACGCCGGCCTAACGACGTAGCGGCGAGGCCGCGCTCACTGCTTAGCGCTGGTCGGTACGGGCTCTATTCGTAGCTTTGCTGATCAGGCGAGGAACGGCGGCACGAATCACGCGCTTGCGCACTCTGCGCTGGGCGAAACGCGGCAGACGCTGATAGACGCGGAACACGGTGAGCGCAACCCAGGTCCTTCCCTTGACGCGAATCAGCAAGCGGGCGAGGGAGCGGAAGAGAATCATGGAGTCTCCAGTCGGTCGCTTTCGGTTCAGGGCCCTTGTCTCCGATTTCGTCGCCGCGAAACGACCCGACGCGGGTGAGACGCCAGATCGAGAGCGATCAAGCGATCAGCGGTGGCCCTTCCCTGAGTGTTGGTCTCGTGGCTGGTCTTGGCCGTGCGCGCCTGGATCTCCACAGCCGCCCGGTGCGGATCGATCGTGCGGAGGACTGCCGTGGTCATGCCCTGCCGGCGCGGAAGGGGTCGTTGTCGTGGAAGTCTGCACGGTCGCGGTTCCGTCATTCGACCGGTCACCTCGGTGGTCGCGGCGGTGCGGCTTGGAAGGC
>Ga0209745_1002546_pt1 | contig 10354 bp, 8 predicted proteins | sample BarGraNGADG00312_FD_184495 | JGI IMG/M metagenome (GOLD analysis project Ga0209745, IMG submission 184495) | Arctic peat soil microbial communities from Barrow, Alaska - Barrow Graham LP Ref core NGADG0004-312 (SPAdes) (version 2) | ecosystem: Environmental > Terrestrial > Soil > Wetlands > Peat ... | reverse complement strand
GGTGCGAGTATCGTCTCGATTTCGATGTGCTCGGCGATCAGCTGACCAAGCAGTGTGTCGATGCCTGAGACGATCTCGTTCAGATCGAGGCTCTCGTGGCAGAAGACCCTACGGCGACTGAAAGCGAGGAGTCCTCTCGCCACTGCTGCCGCGCGCTCTGTGGCTTTCTTGATCTCTTCGACATCAGCGCAGATATCCGAGTCTTCAGGCAACTCCGCAAGTACCAGCTCGGCGTAACCGCCGATCGCGGTCAGATAGTTGTTGAAATTGTGCGCGACACCTCCAGCGAGCTTGCCTACCGCTTCCATCTTCTGTGCCTGGAGCAGCCATCGGTTCCCGGTACGACGAAGGCGCTCGCGCCTGCGAGCAGGCTCGGCACCTTGGCGGGCCGGCCGGCGTAGCGGACGGGAAAGCCGGCCGCCACGACCACGTCGCCGATCGCCTCGGCGCAGCCTTCGCAAACCGCGGAGCCGCTATAGATCAGAACGTAGCCGGTCGAGCCTTTGCCCGATCTTCGCGAGCTATTAGCGTCACCAGTGGGGAACGCCATCCCAAGCACGAAGACGACGGCACACACGCCGGCGCACAACGCCGCCAAGGTGGCCACAACCCGGTCGTACTTGCGGGGATACAGAGGCCTGAGACGTGACGGCGATCGAGCCGGCGGCATATCGATCCATCATGTCACTCGTGTCGCAGGTCCAGAACTTCATGAGGGCAGTCGCCGCTCCGAGAACGCGAGAAGAGCCCGGTTCGAATCCCGCGGGGGCAAAATCGCCGGAAGTCTCACGACTTCTGGCGGCGAGGAGCCCAGAGAAGAGCATTTGGGCGTCAATCTCGCTCATCCCGAAATCTAGTCTGCCGATAAAGACGGAGACAATGGGCTTCTGCGGCTCCGAGCTCGAACTTTCTGCGCGTACCGGCGAGTTTTCGCTTGCTCTATCCCCTCGCTCGCGATTTTTCGAAGGCTCAAGGTAACTGCCGATGGAGCACGAGAGCATCGAGGAGCTGCAAGCCACCCTGCTCGAGCTGGAAGAGCAGGTGAAGCTTCTGGTCAAGACAGAGATGCGCCTGCGCAGGACGCAGGCGGAGTTGCTCGCCGCCAAGGAGACGATCGAGGAATACTCGAGAACGCTGGAAGAGAGGGTCGAGGAGCGAACAGCGGAGCTTAGCCACGCGCACGAGGAGCTGAATCAGGCGAGCAAGATGGCGGCGATCGGCACCCTGAGCGGAGGCATCGCCCACGACTTCAACAACCTCCTCTCGGCGATTCTCGGTAACGCCGAGTTGCTCATGCTCGACCTGCCGCCGCACAGCGAGCAGGTGGGTCTTGCCGAGACGATTGTCGCGGCGGCGCGCCGAGGATCCGAGTTGACCGCGAGGCTGCTCGCGTTCGCCAGAGCCGCTCCCCTGAGCGCGCGCCCGGTCGACCTGAACAACACCATCCAGGAGGTGATCTCTCTTCTCGACCATACGATCGAGAAGACGATCAGCGTGGAGGCTGTTCTCGAGCCGGACTTGGCGACTACCCTGATAGATCCGATTCAGATCTACCAAGCGGTTCTCAACATCTGCATAAATGCCAAGGACGCGATGTTGCCCCAAGGTGGCGGGAAGCTCCGAATCGAGACTCACAATCGAGAGCTCTCCGCGGACGATGGGCACATCGATCGCAATGCGCGTTCCGGGCGCTTCGTCGTGATCTCGGTGAGCGACACCGGCATCGGCATGGACGCCGAGACGATCGAACGAATTTTCGATCCCTTCTTCACCACTGGCGACAGGAGCACCGGAAGGGGCCTCGGGCTCTCGATCACCTATCGTATCGTCGCGAACCACGACGGTTTCATCAGCGTCTACAGCGAGAAGGGCCAGGGTACTTGCTTCACCATTTACCTTCCCGCCTACGAAGACGCCGCGGCGGCAGGGCCGGCCACGGAAGAGGAAGAGCTCGCGGTCAGCGGCGAAGGCACGATCCTGATCGCCGACGACGTGGCGGAGATCCGCGAGCTTGCTGCCTCGATCCTGGGACGCTTCGGCTACCGGACTCTCGCCACCGAGGACGGCAAGGAGACGGTCGAGCTCTACGAGCAGCACAAAGACGAGATCGCGATGGTCGTGCTCGATCTCGTCATGCCGGGCTGGAGCGGCGAGAAGACGCTCGAGGCGCTGAAGAGAATCAACCCGGGCGTCAAAGTCCTCATCGCCTCCGGCTACAGCACGGACAGCGTAAACGAGAAGCTCCTGGCCTTGGGCATCGACGGCTTCCTCCAGAAGCCGTACACCGTCGCGGAGCTGCTCGGAGATGTGAAGAGAGTGCTCCATTCCCCTGAAATGTGAGGAACGTCAGCGCCTGCGCGCGCAAAGGAGGATCACGTGGCTACGAAAGCTGGAGTGGGCGAAAGCAAGGACACCGATTCATTCAAGGCCGGTGTTGAAGCCGCGCGAAGAGCGCTCGCTCAGGCCGGCGTAGCGAAGTGCGATCTGGTTCTACTCTTCGCCACCGTCGACCACGATCAGGCGCGCGTGCTCGAAGGAGTGCGCTCGATCACCGCTGACGCTCCCCTGAGCGGGTGCTCGGCGGAGGGCGTCATCACTCAGACAGGGCCGGCCGGAGAGGGCGTGTTCACGCAAGCCGGCTGGGTGAAAGGTGAAAGCGCCGCGACGGTGATGGTGCTCGCCTCGGACTCGATGCGGTTCTTCACCTGCTGCAGCCACGATCTCAAGGCGGATTCGCGCCGATCCGGCGAGGAAGTGGGAAAGAAACTCCAGGAGTTACAGGGCGAGAGGCCGCGGCTGCTACTGATGTTCCCCGACGGACTGAGCGTGAACACGGCCGCCTTCTATGCGGGAATCGAGGCAACGCTGCAGGAGCCACTCCCGTTCTGCGGCGGGGCAGCAAGCGACAACATGAGCTACACGCAGACGTTCCAGTACTTCAACGACCGGGTGCTGAGCGACAGCGCCTCCTGCGTCGCGTTTTGCGGGGACGTCGACTTCGCAATCGGAGTCAACCACGGATGTCTCCCGATCGGATTGGACAAGACCGTCACCAGGGCGGAGAAGAATTGCCTGTACGAGATCGAGGGCGAGCCCGCGTGGGACTTTTTCAAGCCATACCTCGCTGAGGGCATCGAGGATCTGACCGTCGAGGCGGCAGGGGTGATCTGCCTGGGCGAGAGGCTGCCCGAAGAAGCGGTCTCAGAGTACAACGAGTACATCATCCGCCTACCCCTTGGCCAGAACGAGGACGGCTCGCTTCTCCTCTCCACAGAGATAAAGACGGGAAGCAGCGTCCGGATGACGCGAAGAGACCCGGACGCGATCTCGCTCGGGGCGAAGCAGCTCGCGGAAAAGATCAAGCGTGAGCTCGGCGGTAAGAAGCCGGCCGCCGTTTTCCAGTTCGACTGTGCCGCGAGAGGCAAGACGCTGTTCGGGCCCGAGGTCAAGGAGAAGGGCGTTGACTCAATTCAGGACGTACTGGGCAAGGACATCCCCTGGGTGGGGTTCTATACCTATGGCGAGCTCGCTCCGATCGGAGGCAAGAACTACGCCCATACGGCAACGGTCGCGCTCTGTGTGCTCTGTTAGGGACAATCGGGTTTCGTTCCTGCGAGAGGCGCTCGCTCTGCATATCTTCTTGCGTCCAATCGGGGTCACACGCGCCCATGCATACGACCGCAGAGATAGCTTCGATCCAGTCGCGCCGGCGCAGAGGCAAGAGCTGAAGGCGCGACGGCGACTCTGCGCTGGTCGCGACTGACTCCGGGCTAGCAATGAGCGTGGGTCAGGAACTGGAGAGCTCGCTCACTCAGAGGTGTGGGGCTGAGTCGGTGGAGCGGACTTCAGAGATACGACGTGAACCGAGGTAGAACGATCAGATAGACCGATCGCTGAGTGCCCGAAGCACGCGCTCGAGCCGTTCCGGAGGGTTGGAAAGCTGTCTCATGAGGTGCATGCGTTGTAGGAAACACAACGATGTTGCTGCTTAGGGGCGCCTTTTCGTGTCCGGTCGCTCCGATAGCTGATGACTCTTATTCAAACCCTTGTCTGCTCCATCGAGCGCCTGCTTCTAGTTCCGCCTGGCCTCGACTCCGCTCGGATTGCGGCTCACAGTCGAGAAGTGGCGTCGCAGCCGACGGCTGAGCTCAGTGCGTGTGTCCGTCGATTTGCTCGAGGTCGATCTCGGTGTGGCGGACGGTGTTCCAGGAGTCCCAGGTGACCTTGAGGATCACGAGCGTGATCGCCAGGCCGATGATCGGATCGGCGATCTGGGCTCCGAGGCCGACGACGATCGCGGTCGCCACAACACCGAGCGAGACGTAGCCGTCGACGCGAGCGTGGTTGCCGTCCGCTACGAGCGCTGGACTCTGCAGTCGCTCGCCGGCTCGCAGCCGCACCTGGGCGGCAAGCTCGTTGCCGATAAAGCCGATCGCGCCAGCCGCGGCGAGTATCCAGAGGTGCGTCAACTGCTGCGGGTGGATGAAACGCATGATCGTCTCGTAGAGGGCGACGCAGGCGCTGATGAAGATCGCGAGCACGACTGCGAGCCCGGCCAGCTTCTCGGCACGAAAGGAGCGCAGGAAAAACGCGATCCCGACCGGGGCAGCCGTCAGCGCGTCGCCGCCGTTGTGAATTAAGTCCGCCAGGAGCGCAACCGAGTTCGAGATTAAGAAAATCCCTATTTGCGCCGCTGCCGTGACCGCGAGGATGGCGAAGCTGATCGCGACCGCCCTGAGGCCTGCGTGCGAGCGGACGATCGAGCGATCGACCAGGCCGTGCGCATGGCCGCGGACTTCGCGGTGGTCGTGCTCGTGCCGAGCGGGCGTCAAGAGGCTTCTTCGATCGGCTCGGCGTAGCCCAGCCGGACATGCTCGATGTGGTTCAGTGCCTGATCCAGGAAGTCGGCAACGTGCGAGTCATGGAGCGCGTAGACGACGCTGCGACCGCGCCGCTCGCCGACGACGAGCCGCAGGTGTCGGAGCAGGCGCAACTGGTGAGAGACCGCCGAGGCCTCCATGCCGACCGCCTCGGCCAGCGCGTTCACCGAGCAGGGTCCCTCGCGCAACCGGCCGAGGATACGAACGCGGCTCGGCGTCGCCAGCGCCTGCATCGTCTCGGCCACCTGCTCGGCTGTCTTCGCATCGACCGGCGAGCGAGCCGCACGTCTATCGACGCCGTGGGTCACCCTGAGAGGATAGCTGAATTGTTGTTCAGATATTCAGGGAAAGAAAGCGCGGTCGACTCGCTTCCAACGAGAGGACGGAGGTTCCGCGGCGATAATGGCGCCTAGCTGATGTCTCGTTCGGACTCACAAGCCGAGAAAGATGCACGTGAAGCGCTCGACCACCAGCGCGATCAGTGGCAGCGAGCGCTCTCCGAAAAGGCCGACCGCTACGGACTCGAGCCCAGCGCGCCTGCGCTCGCGGCCTGCGAAAGCTTCGAGAAGATAGAGGCTCGACGCCTGCTCGAGCTCGGTGGCGGCCAGGGCCGGGACAGCCTTTTCTTCGCCGAGCGCGGCTTTGAGGTGACCGTGCTCGATTACGCGCCGAGCGCGGTCGAGGCGATCGCTGAGAAGATCGACAAGGCGGGTCTCGCAGCACGTGTCTCGGTGGGCGAGCACGACGTTCGCCGGCCGCTCCCCTTCGCAGCCGGAAGCTTCGACGGCTGCTACTCGCACATGCTCTTTTGCATGGCGCTCACCGAGGATGAACTGCGGCGTCTCTCCGCCGAGATTCGCCGCGTGCTCCAGCCGGGCGGCCTCTGTGTCTACACCGCGCGCACCGTCCAGGACGCCGACTACGGGCGGGGCATCTATCGAGCCGAGGACATATACGAGCTCGACGGCTTCGCCGTCCACTTCTTCAGTCGCGAACTGGTCGAGCGCCTTGCCGACGGCTTCGACCTGGTCGATATCGCGGAGTTCGAAGAGGGAGAGCTACCGCGACGGCTCTTCCGGGTGACACTCCGCAAGCCCTGACGAAGCGGGCTATCCGTCGTCTCGGCGACGGCCGCGGGATTTGGGCAACGAGTGTGCCCTATGCCCCTAGCTACGCTCCTTGTGTGAATCACCGAACGATCGAGATCGCGCCTCAGCCTCGTCTATCGCGGTTGTCCTCCGACGAACGGGCGCGGCTCGAGCGAAGAGCGCGCCTGCTCGCCTGGGGCGGAAACGCCTGGCACCTGGTCGAGTTCGGGATCGCACTTGCCGCCGGCATCGCGGCCGGCTCGATCGCCTTGATCGCCTTCGGCATCGACAGCCTGATCGAGGTATTCGCCGCTTTCGTCATCGTCTGGCTCTTCTCGGGCGGGCGTGGCTCGTCCGAGCGGGCCGAGAGATCTGCGCAGCGGTTGATCGCGGCGACCTACTTCATTCTTGTCGCCTACATCGGGATCGAGTCGATCCGCGACCTGATCGGCGGCCACCGGCCCGCAACGAGCTGGGTCGGAATAGGCCTCGCGTCCTTCACAGCACCCACGATGCCGCTGCTCGCGACGGCGAAACGGCGGGTTGGACGCAGGCTGAGCTCGCAAGCGACCGTGCACGAGGCTCAGCAGAATCAGATTTGCGCCTACCTGTCCGTGGCCCTTCTCGTCGGGCTGCTGCTGAACGCGCTCGCCGGTTGGTGGTGGGCGGATCCGGTCGCTGCGCTTGTGATCGCTGGCATAGCTCTCAACGAGGGCGTCGAGAGTTGGCGCGGCGAAAGTTGCTCCGACGGCTGTTGCTAGTCAGGGGCCCGGCACCGTCAGAGATGGCATGAAGATCGATTCTCAGAGCCTCATCGGTTTCAGGGGAAGCGCTGCGTTGCCATTATTGGCATCAACGGTGTAGACTAAAAGCGGCTATTTCCAGCTGTTTTGAGTCGTGCAAGCCATTCGCAGGCGACTCGCCGAGACTTCGCACCTCAGGGCCAGGGTTTGAAAGCTGTCTCATGAGGTGCATGCGTCGTAGGAAACACAACGATGTTCCTGCTAAAAAGCACTCCGGTTTCGTCGTCACCGGTTCGAAGCCGCCTGGCTCCATTCTCGCGCCACTGACCGTGGAGGGCTCCCGCCGGGCAAAGCCCGGCTCCGCCCACCGCTCGGGTCGCTCCCTGCATATCGCTCTCCAGGGCCGTGTTAGTCGACACTGCCCCTCTGGGTCAGACAACAGATCTCAACAGATCTCGGCACACCGAGAGACGTATTAGGCGTCGTACTGGCCGCCTACTTCGGCAGCCTGGGGCTTTCCTACATGCCCAGCTTCTTGCAGTATCGAAGGGACATCGGGGTCGGAGACGAAGCTTTGCCAACCCTCCGCATCCCAGTCGAAGAGCACCCAGACTCGGTCGTCCTGATTGGGATCGCGATAGACGGTCGAACCCTTGGATCCGTGTTGCTTTCGCTTCTCAGCGCCCTTGGTCGAGAAGATTGTTAAAAAGCGGTCGAAATCCTCGACTTTCGTCGTTGCCAGGATCATCTCTCTCCCCCTCCTCAGTGGTCCTCGGCGCCGGAGCTCGACGCCGATGGTGATGGTAAGAGGGTGTGCCCATTTCGAAGTAGCCTGACACCGGCCCCCGATGCCAGTTCGCATGCGCGTGCTCCCAACTCACGCTATTGCGGTGTCAGTGTCCGGCCCCCCACTCTCTGGTCCGAGTCGTGTGTCGTAGCGTCCGACTTTGAGAGACCGAAGGGAGGGACAGATGGCAGCTATTTTGACTCGCATAGGTCTCTCGCAGGTTTCTCGCTGAGGCTCCGCACCTCGGGAGAAGGGTTAGAAAGCTGTCTCATGAGGTGCATTCTCGACGCGCTGGAAGGACGCTGGACTGCAGGATGCTTCGGCCGCGAAGCTTGTCCATAACGTATGTACTGTCCTGCGCTTCGCGACCCCGCCTCCTTTGCCGGCGCCGCCCCGACGCGCCGAGTAGGCGCCTCGGTTGACGTAGGTCTCATCGGATTACCCACCGAGGTTCTCCCGGCCAGGTCACTCGCGATCCCCGATATGGCGCACCCAGCGCGCGCTTCGTTCGAGCCCGAAGGGGCCGATAACTGGGTCACTTCCCCCCCTTTTCCAGGAGCGTTCAATGCGGAAGCGGTACCGATCTTTCTGGCTCGTCTACCTCATCTTGGGGACGATCGCGCTTGCGACCTATCCGCTGCTACCCGCCGGCGCCGCTCGCGACTGGCTCGCTACGGAGCTCATCGGCGCGAGCGCGGTGTTGATGATGGTGCTCGGTGTCTATATCTACCGACCACGCGCTTCTAGTGCCTGGCTCCTGCTTGCTGCAGGACAGTTCGCCTTCATTCTCGGCGATTTCCTCTTCGCCTACCAGGAGCACATCGCACACAAGAATCCCTTCCCATCGATCGCCGACGTCTGCTACCTGAGCGGTTATCCGCTCCTCTGGGCAGGGCTCGCGCTCCTCATCCGAGCTCGCGCACCGAACAGGAACTGGACCGCGATCATCGACGCGGCGGCGATCACGACCAGCCTCGCGCTCGCCTCCTGGCTCTTCGTAATGAGCCCGATCGCCCACGACCAGACGCTCAACTCGGCCGGGCGGGCGATCTCGCTCGCTTATCCCCTGGGAGACGTGCTTCTGCTCGCTACCGCACTGCGCATCTCGATGAGCGCGTTTAGACGACCCCCCGCTTACTGGTTCCTGGGCGCTGGCATCGTCGTGCTGCTCCTTGCGGACTCCGCTTATCTCGCGACTCTTCACAGCGGCGGTTTCGCGAGCGGCGGAGTCATAGACCTCTTCTGGCTCGGCAGCTACGTGCTCTGCGGCACCGCGGCGCTGCACCCATCCATGAAGGCTCTCTCGACCCCCGTCCTCGAACGAATACCGCGGCTGACTCCGCGTCGGTTGGGACTCCTCGCCGGCGCTGCACTCGCTGCTCCGGCAATGCTTGCCGTTCAGTACGTTCGCGGCGCCGGCCTCGAGATCCCCATCGTCGTTGGAGCGAGTACGTTGCTCGTTCTGCTCGTGATCACCCGTATGGCCCTCCTCATCCGCGGTCACGAGACTCGCGGCGTGGAGCTCGAGAAGAAGGAGGCCGAGTTGACGGGCGAGCTCGCGCGCCGCTCGCGGGTTGATCCGACAACGGGTCTCGCCAATCGATCAACCTTCCTGAGCCGGCTCGGCGAAACGCTATCCAGCGACCGGGCCACGCCGCCCGCGATTCTCCTGCTCGGCGTCGAGGACTTGCAGCTCGTCAACGAGAGCATCGGCCGGACGGCGGGTGACGAGCTACTGCGCGCGATCGCAGAGCGGCTTCGCCGGTTGCTTCGCCAGGGCGAAACTTGTGCCTGGACGGGAGCCGAATTCGCCGTCCTCGTCGAGGACACCACGGTCGAGCCGCCCGTCGCTGTGGCCGCACGCATGGTCAAGGCGCTCCATCTCTCCTTCCGGCTATCGCACGAACACGAGGCGACAATCGGCGTGAGCGCCGGCGTCGCGGTTGTCAAAGGCGAGGAGAGCGCAGAGGCCCTGCTGCAAAACGCCGAGATCGCGCTCTCGAGAGCGAAACAGGTCGGGAACGGATCTGTCGAGCTCTTCGAGCCGGGAATGCACGCGGCAGTGTTCGAACGGATCGTGCTCAAGGGTCAACTCGAGCGGGCGCTGGCCGAGGGGCAGTTCGCGCTCAACTACCAACCGATCCTGGAGCTGAATCGCGGCGGCCTCTGGGGAGTGGAGGCGCTGGTTCGCTGGCATCACCCCGAGCGCGGGCTCGTGCCGCCGGACGAGTTCATCCCCTTGGCGGAGGAGACAGGGCTGATCGTCCCGATCGGCGATTGGGTTCTGAAGGAGGCACTACGTCAGGCGGCGGAGTGGAGCCGGGCGACGTCGTTTACTTCATTCGTCGTCACGATCAATCTTTCGCGCCGCCAGCTCGGCTCGCCCGATCTCGTCGAAACGGTCGCGCGCGAGCTAAGAAAAGCAGGGGTTAACCCGGCCGAGATCGTGCTCGAGATCACCGAGACCGCTCTGGCCGACGACACCGACTCGGCTATCTCGATGCTTACCGAGCTGAAGAAGCTCGGCGTCCAACTCGCCATCGACGACTTCGGCACCGGGTACTCCTCGCTTCAGTACCTGCGCCAGGTTCCCGCCGACATCATCAAGATCCCGAAGCCTTTCGTGGACGGCGTTCATACCACCGACAGCGAGGCATATCGCGTCGCGCACGCGATCGTGCACCTCGGCGAGGCTTTCGGCATGCGCACGCTTGCCGAGGGGATCGAGGACAGCGTGCAGTTCGACCGGATTCGCGAGCTCGGCTGCGAGCTCGGGCAGGGCTACTACTTCTCCAAACCGCTGCCCGCCGAAGAGATCGCGCCTCTGCTCGCCTTTGAGCGCGAAGCGCTGGCGGC
>Ga0209745_1002545_pt1 | contig 10357 bp, 11 predicted proteins | sample BarGraNGADG00312_FD_184495 | JGI IMG/M metagenome (GOLD analysis project Ga0209745, IMG submission 184495) | Arctic peat soil microbial communities from Barrow, Alaska - Barrow Graham LP Ref core NGADG0004-312 (SPAdes) (version 2) | ecosystem: Environmental > Terrestrial > Soil > Wetlands > Peat... | reverse complement strand
CAACCTCGATCCCCAGGACATCGTCACCGCGAACCAGCTCACCGATTCAACCCTCGTGATCGGCCAGGTGCTGATCCTGCCCGGCGCGCGCGGCGCCGCGATCCCGACCCCGAAGCCCACGGCGCCCACGAGCGTCGCGTCGGTCAGCCGAACGACGTCCCGCACGTCGTCCGGCGGCACGGGGTCCGTCCGCCCGCTCAACGACTACAGCGGCGGCCGGTTCGCCTGGCCCGTCCCGGGCGGCTTCATCAGCCAGTACTTCAGCTACGGGCACCAGGCGATTGACATCGCGGCCGACTATGGCACTCCGATCCACGCCGCCGCGAACGGCGTGGTCACGTTCGCCGGCTGGCGGAACAACGGCGGCGGCTACCAGGTCTGGGTCTCGCATGGCAGCGGGATCTACACGACCTACAATCACATGTCGTCGCTGGCGGTCTCTGCCGGAGCGTCCGTCGGCCGCGGCGACTTCATCGGCCGCGTGGGTGCCACGGGCGCCGCGACCGGTCCGCACTGCCACTTCGAGGTCTGGATCGGGCCCATCTGGGACGGCGGCTACCGCGTCAACCCCCTGGCCTACTTCTGACGCCCGCCGCCGGCCACGGCCGCGGCGCGTGCGACAATCGGCCGCGATGTTTCTTGACCGCGTAACGATCTGGGTCCGGGCCGGCGATGGGGGCGACGGCGCTGCCACGTTTCGGCGCGAGGCCCACGTTCCGAAGGGCGGCCCGGACGGCGGTGACGGCGGCCGCGGCGGTTCCATCGTGCTCCGCGTGGACCCCGGTCTCACCACCCTCCGCGACTTCCGCTTCACGCATCACTTCCGGGCGGAGACGGGCGGCCGCGGCCTCGGCGCGAAGCGGCACGGGAAGTCGGGCGACGATCTCGTGATCACCGTCCCGCCGGGCACCGGCGTCCTCGACGACGCGAGCGGGGCGCTCATGGCCGATCTCGTGGCGACCGGACAGGAGGTCGTCATCGCGCGTGGCGGCCGGGGTGGCCTGGGCAACGTCCATTTCGCGTCGCCCACCCATCGCGCACCCCAGCACGCCCTCAAGGGCGAGCCCGGCGAGGAGCACTGGTTGCGCCTCGAGCTTCGGCTGATCGCCGAGGTTGGCCTCGTCGGGCTGCCGAACGCCGGGAAGTCCACGCTCCTTGGAGCGCTCACGGCGGCCAGGCCGAAGATCGCGGAGTACCCCTTCACGACCCTCGAGCCGAACCTCGGCGTGATGGATCTCGGCGACGCGGCGGACCGGCGGCCGACCGTCGCGGACGTGCCGGGCCTGATCGAGGGCGCGTCGTCGGGCGCCGGCCTCGGCCACGCCTTCCTGCGCCACGTGGAGCGGACGCGTGTCCTTGTCCACGTGGTGGATGGCGCCGCCCGCGACCCCTCCTGGGATCACGACGTGATCCGCGAGGAGCTCCGGCTCCACGACCCGCGGCTCCTCGAGAAGCCGCTCGTGGTGGTCTTCAACAAGATGGACCTCGAGGCTGCCCGCGAGGCGTGGCCGGCGTTCGAGGCGGCTCGCCGCGCGGATGGCCTGGACGTGCTCGCCGTGAGCGCCGATTCCGGCGATGGGCTCGATCGCCTGCGAGCCGTCATCGGCGACCTTCTCCCGGATGCGGACGACCAGGGGGACATGCCCGAGCCGTTCGGTGTCGTCGTTCATCGCCTCGACGCCGCAGGCGACGGGTTCACGATGGAGCTCGAGGGTGCCACGCACCGCGTCCGCGGCAAGCGGATCGAGCGCATCGCCGCCCAGACGAACTTCGACATCGAGGAGTCCGCGGAGCGCTTCCAGCGCGCCCTGGCCCGCCTGGGGATCGACGGTGCGCTCCGGAAGGCCGGCATCCAGCCCGGCGACCTCGTCCGGATCGGCGCGCTCGAGTTCGAATGGGGGCCGGACGCCTGGGAGCCGGGCGCCGAGTGAGTGCGCCCTCGGGACGCCTCGGGATCCTCGGGGGGACCTTCGACCCGGTGCACCTCGGGCACCTTGCCCTTGCCGAGGAGGTCCGCGAGACACTCGACCTGGCCCGGGTCCTGTTCGTGCCCGCGGGCGATCCGTGGCAGAAGGTCGGCACCGGCGTGACGCCCGGCGCGATCCGGTACGCGCTCGTCGAACGGGCCATCGCCGACAACCCGGGGTTCTCCGCGAGCCGCCTCGAGATCGACCGGAGCGGGCCGACCTACACCGCCGAGACGCTCGCGGCGATCGCAGACGCCGAGCTCGTGGCCGGGCGGGAGCCCGACCTCTGGTTCATCCTCTCGGCGGAGGCGCTGGCCGGCCTCCACACGTGGCGCGATCCCGATCGCGTCCTCGCGCTGGCTCGCCTGGCCGTCGTTCCGCGCGCCGAGGACGCCGAGGACCTCGCCGCCGCCGCGGTTCGATTCGCCGCCCACTTCCCGGGGCAGCGCGATCGGGCGGTCTTCCTGGCCGGCCCGCGCCTCGCGATCTCCAGCACCCTGATCCGGGCTCGGGTCGCTGCCGGCCGGTCGATCCGCTACCTCGTTCCCGATGCGGTCGGGGCGGCAATCCGGGAGTACGCTCTCTACCAACCCAGCCCGGCGCACGCGGCGTCGACACCCTAGAGGAGCCCATGGCGACCGAACCCCAGGATCCCGAGACCACCCCCGATCCCGCAGCAGCGACCGAGGTCGACCCGCCGGCACGGCAGGCCGCACCCGGGGAGCGCCGCGCGGGACTCCCGGCGCGGACAGCGCCTCCCCCGGCGAGCGACAGCCCGCCGCTCGACGTGGCCCGCCTCGTCGTCGAGCTCGCCGAGGACAAGAAGGCCGCCGACATCGTCCTCCTCGAGATCGCGCCGTTCACGACGGTTGCGGACTACCTCGTGATCTGCTCCGGCGGCTCCGAGCGGCAGCTCGACGCGATCGCCGATGCCGTCATCGCGGGGTTGAAGCGTGCCGGGCTCCCGATCGTCGGTCGCGAGGGAGAGCCCGCGTCGCACTGGGTCCTGATCGACGCCGGCGCCGTCATCGTCCACGTGTTCGCGCCGCCGGAGCGCGAGTATTACGCCCTCGAGAAGCTCTGGGCGGACGCGAAGACGGTGATCCAGGTCCAGTGACGGGTGGCTCCCCGCCCGTGGGGCGCGGGGAGTGCCGACGATGTACCCCCGGGGGGCGGTACCTGCGGGCTATGCCCGCGGCGACCGGGGTGTCGGAGAATGCTCGGGACGGCGGCCGCAGATGCGGCCAGCCGAGAGGCCCGAGGTTCGAACGTCAATGGGAACCCTCCGTGACCGGTGCCCCGAGTGCATGCATCGCCTCGTGACGACGCGCTTCGACGCGACGTTCCGGCTGCCCGATCGCACGGAGCGGCTCTGCTTCGGGATCCCCGGCGGGCTCTGCGAGGATTGCCATCAGCTCTACATCGACCCCGAGCTGATCGAGATGCTCGACCTCGCCAGGGGACGCTGCGTCTTCGCGATCGAGAGCGACCTGGTCCTCCAGGAGCATGCCTGGTCGAGCGCCGACTGAGCTCGTTCCCGGACTGACGCCGGGTGCGGGCTGACGTCGGGCGAGCGCGGACCTCGGGCACCGCCGGGGCGCGACCGTCGGTCGGGGTCGGTCAGCGGGCGACGTGCTCCGCGATCCAGAGCAGGAATGCAAGACGGCGGCGTCGCCCGTCCGCGGCTGCCTCGCCCTTGAGCGTCGCATCGAGGTCGAGCAGGCCCTCGAGCGCCGTGTCGAGCTCGTCCGCGCGCCAGCCGTGGGCCTGCTCCCAGAGCTTTCGGGCCGGGTACTCCTTGAGCTTCAATGCCCGCGCCGCGTCCTGGATTGTCTCGCCGCGGACCTGCTCGTCGAGCACGGCGATCAGGTCGCGGACGCGTCGATGGAGGACGGCAAGGACCACCGGCTCCGGGGTCGTGGCGAGGACCCGGTCAAGGAGGTCGGCAGCCTCGCGGGTGCGCCTCGCTCCGACCGCGTCGAGGAGCGCCCACGTCGAGCCCGGGATCGCATCCGCGACGAGCGCCTCCACGTCCTCCCGCCGGATCGGTGCATCGAGCCGGTAGAGCGCGAGCTTCTCCAGCTCGGCGACCGCCAGCTGTCCCTGCCGCCGCCGGTCGACATCGCCCTCGCGGACGAAGCCGCCGATACGGCGCGCGAGCAGGTCGGCGGCAGCGGGCTCGATCACGATCCGCCGTTCGGCGGCCCGCTCGCCGATCCAGCGCGCCATCGCACCCTCCTTGGGGGCGACGCGCTGCCGGACCCGGCCGCCGATCGCGGTGACGGCCGCGGCAAGCTCCTCGAGGCTCTTCGCGCGATGGGTCGACCCGTCGGTCGGCTCCAGGAAGGCGAGCGCATTGCCCGGCGCCACCGCGCCGAGCGTCGCCATGAGGGCGTCCCGGTCGGCTCGTGCCCGCAGGAGGGGGGACGGATCCTCGACCACCACGAGCGCGCCGCCACCGAACAGCGTGCCGGTCGCGACGCGTTCCGAGATCTCCGCGACGCGGGTCGTGGACCCGGACACGCGCCATCGCGTGAGCGGGGGGCCGTCGGCCGCGACTTCCCGGCCGAGCGCCGTCGCCTCTGCCTCGAGGCCGTACCCGTCGTCGCCCCAGAAGTAGCCGATCGGAGCGCGGGCCTGCGCGCTCACCCGGGAGCCCGGGCCGCGGCGCGCGCCCGCTCGGCAGCCGCGAGCGCGCGACCGGTCCATGCGAGCCGGCGGACCGCCGTGGGCGTGACTCCCGCGAGGGCGCATGCCGCCGACTCGAGCCGTGCGGCGCGCCGGCGCACGGTCGCCGCCTCGACGCCGGTCCACCCGTGCCACTCGGCGCCCTCCGGGTAGCGGCGGGTCCACTCGGCGAACCGGCCCGCCATCGGCACGAGTCGCTGGCCGGCGCGCTTGTCGGCATAGGCGACGAGCAGCTCTTCCGCGCTCGCCCCGTCGAGCCACGCGTCCGCGTCCGGCGCGCCGAGGCGCGTCACCGGGTGATTCGCGACGGCGTCGGTGAGCTCGCCGTGTCCCCGGGCTGCCAGCCAGGCCGCCCCGCCCATCCCGTGGCGAAGGGCCCTGACGGGGTCGTCCGCGGGGAGCGCCTTGTCGACGTCATGGAGGATGGCCGCGGCCTCCACGAGCGCCCGGTCCACGGAATGCCCGGCGGCGACCGCGCGGAACGCGAGCCAGCCTGCGACCTCGGCGACGGCCCGGACGTGCCGGAGATGCCACGCCGGTGGCTCGAGCGAGAGGAGGAGGGCGGCGGCATCGACCCGCCCGGGTATGGACATCCGCCCGATCATACGGGACGGCGAGACCGGTCCCGGGAGTCCCCGGCAGCGGTGGGTCGCCCGGGGACCGTGCCCGGTCGGCGGCGGCCGTCGGCGTGGGCGACGGCGCCCGCTCATGGCCGGTTTGGACGCTGAGCGTGTGCCCGTCGAGGGCTGCGTCCAGGCTTCCCTCGAGGTCCGTTCGGAAGGTCGTGACCCCGTGGGCTGCGAGCCGGGCGAGCGTGCCCGGCGCTGGATGCCCGAAGGTGTTCTTCGCGCCGACTGAGACGAGCGCCACGGCGGGCCGGGTCGCGGCGAGAAGCGCATCCGACGTCGCGGTCCGGCTCCCGTGGTGGGCCACCTTCAGCAGGTCGACCGGCGGAAGCCCGCGGGCCACGAGGATCGGATCGATTCCCTCCTCGGCGTCGCCGGTGAGGAGGAACCGCTGCGCGCCGAACGAGCCGAGCAGCACGATCGAGACGTTGTTGATCCCGCTGCCGGTGTCGGGTGGCTCTGGGGGCACTGCCGTGCGATCCGGCCAGAGCACCTGGAAGCGGACGTCGTCGAGGGCGAACCGATCGCCCGCCGCCAGGCGCCCGCTCGGCTGGTTCCGGCTGGCGAGCGCCGCCTCGAGCGCGGCATAGCCGGGACCGGGCCCCGCCATGCCCGGTTCGAGCACCTGCGTGACCCGGTATCGCTCGACGAGCAGCGCGAGGCCGCCCACGTGGTCCTCGTGCGGGTGGGTCACGACGACAAGGTCGACCCGGCGATCCCACGGCGGGATCCGTTCGTCGAGGGCCACGAGCAGCCGGTCCGGGTCCGGGCCGCCATCGACGAGCAGCCGCCCACCCGCGGGCGTCTCGACGAGGATCGCGTCGCCCTGTCCGACGTCGAGCGCCACCACGTGCAGGCGGCCGTCCGGTCGCGAGGCGGCCGCGACCGTCGCGAGGGCGACGACCAGGGCGAGGAGCGTCGCCAGCAGGCGGACGCCGCGATCCGAGCGCAGCGAGCCGGGTCCGCGTGGCCCCGGTCCAGTCCGGTTGCCGGCCGCGGCGGGTCGCCCCACCCGCTTCAGTCTCGGCGTCCGACGGCGCGGCCCGAGGGCTCGCGCGATCCGGCGCCGAGCAGCGACCACCACGAGCGATGCCGCCGCCAGCCCTCCGAGGGCTGCCCCCGCCGCCGGCTCGAGGGTCACGCCGGCGAACGGGAGATCCGCGGCCGTCTGCACGATCATGACGAGCAGCCCGATCACCAGGGCGCCCGGCAGGCCCAGGAGCGTGGCGACGACCGCCGGTGCGCCAACCCCTGCCGCGACGCCGCCGACCATGGCGAGCGTCCCGGTCGCCATCGCGAGCGGCACGAGCGGCACCACCACGAGGTTGAGGAGCGGCGACAGCGGGGCCAGCCGGCCGAACGAGAGGAGCACGATCGGGAGCGTCGTGGCCTGCGCCGCCAGCGACACGGCGAGCCCTTCGACGATGAACCCGGGCAGCCACGGCAGGCTGGCGCGGAGGCGGGCGGCGAGCGGCGTGCCCCACGCGAGCAGTCCCGCGGTGGCGGCCGCGGACAGCTGGAACCCGGCGTCGGTCACCGTCCCCGGGTTCACCCCGAGCAGGATCACCACGGCCCAGGCGAGGGCCCGAGCAGCCGTTCCCGGGCGTCCCGTCTCGCGCGCAAGCAGTGCGACTCCCGCCATCACGGCCGCACGGAGCACCGACGCGGAGGCGCCCGCCAGGATCGTGTAGAGCGCGATCGCGCCGACGGTCGCCACGGCGCGTCGGCGCCGTGGCCACGTCCCCAGGAACGCCGCCACGAGGCCTGCGACGAGCGCGATGTTCCAGCCGGAGATCGCGACCACGTGCGAGAGGCCGGTCGTCGTGAAGTCCGCCGCGAGTTCACGATCGACCCGCTCCCGAAGGCCGATCAGGATGCCGGCTGCGAGCCCGGCCGCGGGTTCCGGGAGCGCTCGCGCGAGCGCGTCACCGGCGCCTGCGCGGATCCCCTGGACGACCCGGTCCGCGTCCGCGGGGGCGTCCAGGGATCGGATGGAGCGCGTGACGAGGGTCGCTGCCACGCCGGTCCGGGAAAGGTAGGCGCCGTACGGACCCTCGGGCGGAGCCCGCAGTGCGCCGCGGACCTCGACTCGATCGCCGGCCCGGACGGGCGGGTAGCGCGGCGCGGTGACGTCGACGCGGAGCCCCGCGCCGTCGTCCATGCCGCCGACGAATCGCTGGGTCCCGTCCCGGGGCGCCGCGATGGTCTCGACGCGGACCGTCCATGGTCCGTCTCCCGCGGGCAGGGGATCAGGCCCCGTCGGCGACAGGGCCGGGCCGCCAACGGCCACCCGGACGAGAACGAACGCGATCCCAAGTGCTGCGGCGGCCGCAGCCCGCGCTGCCGGCCGCCGATCGAGCAGACGGAGCACGGCCGCGCCCAGCGCCAGGGTCACGGCGAGCGCGGGCGCCAGGTCGGCGACCCGCGCGTCCGTCGCGAGCAGCGCGGCGCCGATCGCCCCGAGCGCGAGTGCCGTTGTCCGCGTCACCGCCCGCCGACCGTCACGAGGCCGGCAAGCTTCGCGAAGGTGGACGCCCCGACGAGCTTCCGCGTCTGCAGATCGTCGACCGCGGAGAACGGCTGCTCCTCACGGCTCGCGATGATCTTGGCGGCCGTGACCGGGCCGATCCCGGGGAGCGTGTCAAGCTGCGCCGACGTGGCCGTGTTGAGGTCGACCGGCCCGCCGCCCCCGCCGGCGCCGGCGGCGTTGCCGCCAGGAGCCGTGCCGCCGGTCGCGCCCGGAGACGCGGCGCCGCCGGGCGGGTCGTCGCGCGACGGCACCCGGACCTGCAGCCCGTCCGTCAGGGGGGCAGCGAGGTTGAGCGCCTGCGCCGCCGGAGCATCGACGCGCGGCCCGAAGCCACCCGCCGCCGTGATCGCGTCCGCGACGCGCGATCCGGCCGGCAGGTGATAGACACCCGGGTGAAGCACGGCACCCGCCACGTCGACGACGAGACCCGGCCCGGCCACGAGTCCCGCGTCCGGGGCGAACGTCCCGACGAGCGCCCCTGTTCCGCGCGGACCGGCCGCATCTCCGTCAAGGACGAGGGTTCCGGGTCGAGGGCCGACCCCGATCAGGACTGCCGCGACCACCGCCGCGACGGCGGCGCCTGCTCCCAGGACCGCGATGGCGACGGCGCGACGGGGGTCCCGCGGCAACACGCCGTCGGGCCGGGTCCCAGGCGGGGGCGGCGCTTCCGGCGGTTCGGGCACCTCGAGGACGCGCCACGGGAGGTCTCGTTCCACGTGCAGCTCCCCGGCGGGACTGCGGCGGCGACGGACGGCGGGCGAAGCAGGGTAGGGAAGACGCCCGGTCGCGCTGGGGGCACAACCGGCGCGCGCCGGGCGTTGACCCGAAGCCTACCGGCGGCGTCTTACGTGCGACTTATCGCAGCGGCGAATCCCCCGGTCGCGCGGACCTGGGTCACCGAGATCGGGCCCCGCGGGCAGCCGTCAACCGCCGCGTCCGGGAGCGCGGGGCCCGCGTCGACGTCGGCCGCCACCGAGACGACGATCAGGCCTGGATCCGCTCCCAGTCCACCCAGCGCGATCCGTTCCACCAGCGGTGCCATGTCGCGCCGTCCGTGCCGCGCGCGACGACGGAGAGGCGATCCGGCCCCCACGACGCCGCTGCGGGCACGCACGACGGATCGAGCGATCCACCGAGCGACTCCCACGGGTGCCAGGTCGTGCCGTCCCAGTAGCGATCCCAGAGCGCCCCGTCCGGGAAGATGGCGAAGACCTCCATCGCGTCGGGCGCCCACGTGACGACGGCGGGCGCGGACGCGCAGGTGCCGCCAAGATTGTCCTCGTTGGTCCAGGCCCCCGCGATCTCAGCCCGGTGCGCAAGCGTCCCCTCGTCGGTGACCCGGAAGAGGTCGAGGCGGCCCGGTCCCCACGAGCAGGCCGCGAGTCCGCGCCCCGTCCCGGCCGGCTCGCTCATGCCAGCTTCTCGAGCAACGGCTTCACCTCCGTCACGAAGCGCGTCATCGTTTCCTCGTCGTAGTCGGCCGGGAAACCCGCGACCAAGTGGCGGTAGCCGAGCGCGACGTAGGGCGCGAGCATCTCGGCGACGTCTTCCGGCGTCCCGACGGGCTGGTTCTCCCAGGGCCGCGCGACCCGGTTGCGCTCGAACGCGGCGCGGAAGCCACGCTGCGCCTCGGCGCGGTCGTCGCGGATGAACACGACGCCGACCCCGGTCGTCCGCTCGATCTCCGACGGGTCGCGCCCGACAGCCTCGCAGTGCTCCAGCAGGATCGCCTCCTTGCGGCGCACGGCCTCGAACCCACCCCCGATGTTGTTCATGTCGGCGTACTGCGCGACCAGCTTGAGGGTGACCTTCTCGCCGCCGCCGCCCACGCAGATCGGGAGATGCGGCTGGACGGGAAGCGGGTCATTGCGCACGTGCGACGCTCGGTAGCGCGATCCGTCGGGAGCCGAAGGCTCGGTCCCATCGAGCATGCCGCGCATGATTGGGAGCGCCTGGCGCAGCCAGCGCAGCCGCTCCGGCGCGCCTCCTCCGAACTCGAAGCCGAAGTCATGTGCCTCGCCCTCGAACCAGGCGGCGCCGATGCCAAGGATGGCCCGGCCGTTGCTGATGTGATCGAGCGTGGTGGCCATCTTGGCCACGAGCGGCGGCTCGCGGTACGGGTTCGCGCCCACCATCAGGCCAATGCGGACACGCTCGGTCGCTGCTGCCCAGGCCGTGATGGTCAGCCAGCCCTCGTAGTTCGCACCGTGCGGGTCGCCGATGATCGGATACAGGTGATCCCACGTCCAGAGCGTGTCGTAGCCCAGCCGATCTGCTCGGACGCCGGCGGCCAGCAGCGCGGCCCAGTCGGTGTATTGGTTCCAGCACAGGGCGCCGATCTTGACTTCGCTCAACTCACGCTCCATTTGATCAGGAAGGTCGACCGTGATGGAAAGGCAAGGTGGCCACGCGCGGGCGGTCGAGGGCGATCTCGACCCGGCGCGGCCCGCGAGCATGACCGCCGAGATCGAGTCGACCGCCTGCTGCAGGCGCTAGCCCGGGACGCGTGATCCCGATCTGGCGGGTCACCGTGACACTCTCGGCAG
>Ga0209745_1002543_pt1 | contig 10361 bp, 7 predicted proteins | sample BarGraNGADG00312_FD_184495 | JGI IMG/M metagenome (GOLD analysis project Ga0209745, IMG submission 184495) | Arctic peat soil microbial communities from Barrow, Alaska - Barrow Graham LP Ref core NGADG0004-312 (SPAdes) (version 2) | ecosystem: Environmental > Terrestrial > Soil > Wetlands > Peat ... | reverse complement strand
ATGAAAATAGCGTGAGGAAAAGCGCATCGGGGGAAAAAAACGATCCTGACACTTCCACGAAGGCAGCTCCATCCCGGATCGCTCCGATCCTTGTCATCGGAGGGTTGTCCCTCCTGGTCCTTCTTGTTTTCTGGCAGGTGGGCGGCCATTCGTTCGTCAACTACGACGACAGTTTATATGTTTACGAAAATCCTCACGTCCGGGGAGGCCTGTCGAAGGAGGCGGTTTCCCGGGCGTTCACGACGTTCGATGCGGCGATCTGGCATCCCCTGACCTGGATTTCACACATGACCGACGTGCAGCTATTCGGTATGGATGCCGGGTGGCATCACCGGGTGAACGTGCTGTTCCACCTGGCGAACACGGCGCTGCTGTTTCTGGTCCTGTGGCGGATGACAGGAGGGCTCTGGCAGAGCGCGTTCGTTGCGGCCCTTTTCGCCGTTCATCCGTTGCACGTGGAGTCGGTGGCGTGGGTGACGGAAAGGAAGGATGTACTGAGCACCCTGTTCTGGCTGCTGACGATGGGCGCCTATCTGGGATACGTCCGGAGACCGTCCGTCCAGCGGTACCTGCCCGTGTTCGTGTTCCTCGCGCTTGGGCTGATGTGCAAGCCGATGCTGGTGACGCTGCCGTTCGTTCTTCTTCTGCTGGACGTGTGGCCGCTGGGGCGGCTTTCCTTGGGCACGCTTGGCCGGCGGGTCCTTGAAAAGGCACCGTTGCTCGGGCTGTCCGCGTTATTCTGCATCATCACGTATAACGCCCAGTCCCAAGGGAGGACGGTGGCCTCTCTCGGGAAAATATCGGTCGGACCGCGGTTGTCGAACGCGCTGTTGTCCTACGCGATCTATCTGGAGAAGGCGGTTTGGCCTTCCTCCCTCGCCGTGTTCTATCCCCACCCGGCCACCATCGGGGTCGGTATCCCCGCCTGGAAGATCGGGGGAGCGGTTCTGCTTCTGGCGGGGATCTCTTTCCTGGCCCTGAGGGAATGGGAGCGGCGGCCGTATCTCGCCGTCGGGTGGCTGTGGTACCTGGGAACGTTGGTTCCGGTGATCGGTCTGGTGCAGGTTGGAGCGGCAGCGCACTCGGATCGGTACACCTACGTTCCTATTATCGGCGTGTTCCTCGCAGTGGCGTGGGGTGTACCGAATCTGCTTCCGATGCGGCGATGGAGGCAATGGGTCCTGGGGGTGGCGGCAGCCGCGGTATTGGCGGCGCTTACGGTAGCGGCCTGGTTTCAGGTGGGGTATTGGCGGGATAACGTTACGCTCTATTCCCGGGCTCTCTCGGTTACGGAGGGGAACTGGCTGGCCCTCTCGAACCTGGGCGCAGCCTATGGAAACCGCGGCGAGCCCTTGGAGGCCAGAAGGTATTTTCTGGAAGCGTTGCGGATCAGGCCGGATTACGCAGAGGCTTGGTACGGCCTCGGCCTGGCCTCCGGAAAGCTTGGCCAGAAGCAGGAGGCCATCGGCTACTACAGGGAGGCGCTCCGGTTCAAAACGGATTATACCCTTGCCTGGTACGCCCTGGGACTGACCCAGGTCGGGCTTGGCCTGATCCAGGAAGCTGCGGAGAGTTTCGCGGAAGCCGTGCGGATCGACCCGGATCATCTCGACGCCTGGTACAATCTTGGCGTCGTCGATGCCCGGCTCGGCCGGAACGAGGAGGCGATCGCGTGTTTCCGGGAAACCGTGCGGATCAGGCCGAAGTACGCCTCCGCCTGGTACAATATGGCGTTGGCCCAGGCCCGGCTCGGCCGGATCCAGGAGGCAGCGGGGAATTTCGCGGAAGCGGTGCGGATCGATCCGGATCACGGCAACGCCTGGTTCAATCGGGGAGTCGCGGAGGCCAAGCTCGGACGGACCCAGGAGGCGGTCGCGTGTTTCCGGGAAACCGTGCGGATCAAGCCGGATTTCGCGGAGGCTTGGTACAGCCTGGGGGTGGTCTACGAAAAGCTCGGCCGTCGCAAGGAGGCGGAGGACAGTTTCCGGGAAGCGCGACGGTTGAAGGGTCAGTAGCACAGAAGCGTCGAGCCGGGAACGCGGGGCCGCGCCGTCGGCATTCCGGCAACGAAAAAAGGACTTGGCCGGATCGGCCAAGTCCTTCGATTTGCGATGGTGGCCCCTCCCAGAATTGAACTGGGGACACGAGGATTTTCAGTCCTCTGCTCTACCATCTGAGCTAAAGGGCCACCTGACGGAACGAGGGATTATATCGGCGGGCTCGCTCCAGTGTCAAGGGAAGCCGGATCGGCTGGAGAGGCCTCGGTAGGGGCTTCGGGCTCCACCGCCTCGGGAAGCGGGAACGGCACATCGGTCCGAACGACGACGGTTTTGCACACCTTGTCGTGCAGCCCCTGCTTGCGGTGATCGAAGGCGGCCCACAAATACCCGATGTAGAACGTCAGGTCGCACAGGAAATACCCCAGCCACCGGAGGAACGCCTTCCGGTAATCGAGGGGCGTCCCGTCCTCGTTCACCACCTTGATCTTCAACGCCATCTTGCCGAACGTTTGCCCGTACACCGCGTGGAGATAGACGTAGTAGAAGACGGGGAACGTGAGGAAGAAGAGGCCGCGAAGGCCGTTGGCCATGGAGAACCCCGCGCTGATCGGGCTCCCCTCGCCAAGTCCCATGCCCGTCCACAGACCCGCGTCCGCGCCGAGCTGGTCCACCAGGTAGATCAGGTTGAACGCCGCGATGATGATGACCAGGTCGATGATCCGGGCCGCGGCGCGAGACCAGAACCCGGCAAAGTGGTGTTGTCCCGTCGATGATCCCATTTGCTACGCGGACTCCTTTTCAAAATGGTACATCACCATGGCGAGAACCGCGAGCGCCGCCGTTTCGACGCGAAGGATCCGGTTCCCCAGACCCGCGCACCGGCACCCCGCCGCCAACGCTTCCTGAACTTCGTCCGGGGAGAAGCCGCCCTCGGGGCCGACGATCAGGGCGACGGTGCGGACCCCTCCCATCCCCGAGAGGACCCGCTTCAGGGAGAACGTCCCTTCGCCTTCGTAGAAGACGATTTTCCCTTCGTGCTCCGCCGCGCGGCGCAGCGCCTCGGGGTAGGGGACGATCCCGGACACCTCCGGGACGCGGCCGGAGCCGCACTGCTTCGCGGCGGCCAGCGCCACCCGCTCCCATCGCGACAACCGTTTCCGGGCATCGGCCGGGTCGGGCCGGGGGATCGTGCGGGAGGAACGGAACGGGATCACCCCTGAGACGCCAAGCTCTGTCGCCTTTTCGAGGATGAAGTCCATCTTGTCGGCTTTGGGGAGTCCCACGAACAGGGAGACGAAGACATCGGGCGGGGGTTCCGGCGGGAACGCCTCGAGGATCTCGGCCCGCAGGGAGCGCGATGTCGCCTCGAGGATCCGCATCCGGTACCGGTTCCCCTCCTCGTCGAAGGCGAAGAAGGAGTCGCCCACGGAGAGGCGCAGGGATCGGAGCATGTGTCCCGCCTCGGTCCCGGAGAGGACGGCGGTGTCGCCGGAGATGTTCTTTCGGTCAACGAAGAAGGTCGGCATTGCGTTTCCCCGATCACCCCCGGCGGAAGAGGAGGGCCGTCCATTGCCCGTCGACGGATTCGGCGAGAAGGGAGGCGCCGTTTTTCACGAACTCCTCGACGACCCAGCCGCTCTTCTCCGCGAGGATGCCGGAGAGAACGAGATGTCCGCCCGGGGCCGTCCGCCGCACGAGGTCGGGGGCCATGTCCATCAGGATCTCGGCGATCAGGTTTCCCAGGATCAGGTCGAAGGCGCCGGGAATCGCGGACAGGGGCGTCGTCTCCGCGCGGAACATGTCCGCCACGCCGTTCCCCAAGGCGTTCTTCGCGGCGACTTCCACCGCCACCGGGTCGGTGTCGATTCCGAGGACCCGCGTCGCGCCGAGGCGCGCCGCGGCGATTCCGAGGATCCCCGTTCCCGTCCCGACGTCGAGGGCGTCACGGGGGGGTGGGGAGAGGTCGAACACGTCCTCGATCATCCGCAGGCACATTTGCGTGGTCTCGTGCGTGCCGGTTCCGAAGGCCTGGCCCGGGTCGACCGTCAGGACGACCTCGCCTTCTCCCGCCTCGACCGTCTCCCAGGAAGGCTTGATCACGATCTTCCGGCCGACCTTCCGGGCGTGGAAATGCTCCTTCCACTTTTCCGCCCACCCCGCGTCGGTGATCTCGGTGGCTTCGCTGAACGCCTCCGGACCGGCCCCGAACGCCTCCGAGAGGACCGGGAGGAGATCGAGGAACGCCTGTTTGAGGGCGTGGAGGTCGGTGTCCCAGGGGAAATACGCGGTGAGGCGGGTCACCTTCGGCGGAGGGGGGATCGGGTCCGCCGGATCCCCTTCCGCGCCGAGCAGTTGCTCGTCGTAGGCCGTCCCGAGGGACCCGTGGGCGACGAAGAACTGGGTGACGGCGTCGACCGCCTCGCGGCGGGTCTGGACGGAGAACGATTTCCAACGGGTCATGGGGTATGAGAACGATAGAAGAAGGGAGGGGGAAACGCAAGCCCCTTCAGAGCGGGTGACCTCCCCGCGGTTGTGGTATCATCGGCATCTGTTCCGCAGGAAAGCGCGAGCGCCCATGGAACCCGCGAGGAAAAAAATCCTGACGATCACGGACCGGCTGGCCCCCCGGGCGGCCCGGATGCTTCGCGATATCACGTCGTACGCCGAACTCCCTCTAAAAGAGACCCGCACCTCGGAAACCCTCTCGGCATTCCTCTCGGAGCGGGGGTTTCGCGTGAAGCGCGGCGTGGCCGGGATGGAGACGGCATTCCGGGCGGAATTCGTCTTCGGGAAGGGGCGGCCCGCGGTCGCGTTCCTGTGCGAGATGGACGCGCTGCCCGGGCTGGGGCACGCGTGCGGGCACAACATCGTGGGGGTGGCGTCGGCGTGCGCCGCCGCGGCGCTGGCGGAGTTCGGGAAGGGCGTCTTCCGTTCGGGGAAGGTGATCGCCCTCGGGACCCCCGCCGAGGAGACGGGGTACGGCAAGGCCCGGATGATCGAGAAGGGGGTCTTCCGGGGCATCGACGCGGCGATGATGGTCCACCCATCCTCCCGCCGCCACGTGGCGAAGGGGTGTCTCGCGCTGGCCAAGCTGCACTTCACGTACCACGGCCGTGCGTCGCATGCGGCGGCGTACCCGGAACACGGGATCAACGCCCTCGACGGCGTCCTTCTCCTCTTCAACGGCGTCTCCGCGTTGCGCCAGCAACTTCCGGACACCGTGCGCGTTCACGGCATCGTCACCGAAGGGGGGCGCGCCCCCAATATCATCCCCGAACGGGCGAAGGCGTACTTCTACGTGAGGGGCGAGACGCTCGCCGAGATGCACGAAGCGGTCGCGCGCGTGAAAGAGTGCGCCGCCGGCGCGGCGACGGCCTCCCGTTGCCGGCTCGAAGTGGAGGAGGGGGCGTATACACTTTCTCCGATGAAGGTGAATCCCGTCCTTGCCGACGCCTATCGGCGCGCGCTGACGCTGCTCGGATTTCCGGAGAGCGGGGCGCCGACGTACCGGAACCGCGGCTCCTCCGACATTGGGAACGTCTCCCAGGTCGTCCCCACGCTGCAGCCGAATGTCCCCATCACCTCGGGCGCCCGCGTCGAAATCCACACCCGCGCGTTCGAGGAAGCGACGACGAAACCGTCCGGTATCGAAGGGATGATGGAGGGGATCCGGGCGCTCGCGCTCACCGGGTACGACCTCTTCGCCGATCCGTCTCTCGTGAAGGCCGCCTGGCGCCAGTTCCGGGATTAGGCGAGGAGGACGATCGTGACGCCGTCGCCGCCCTGTTCGCGGGGGGCGGGGAGGGACTTCTTCGAATAGGGGGACGCGGCGAGGTGGCGCCGGACCGCCGTCTTCAGCGCGCCGGTGCCGTGCCCGTGGATCAGGAAAACGTGGGGCGCCTCGGCCAGCGACTGCCGGTCTAGGAAGGCGTCGACCTCGGGGAGCGCGTCGTCCACGTACATCCCGCGCAGGTCGAGGGTGTTCTCCGGCGTCTGCAGGTGCACCGCCCCCGGCGACGCCTCCATCGGTTTCGACCCGCCGTCCGCACGGCGCTCGCGCGTTCCTCCCGGCGGCGGAAAGACGCGGACCTGGTCGCGCGGGACACGGACCTTCATCCCGCCCGCGGCCACCTCCACCTCGCGGTCCCCGGCCGCCGCCGGCGCGGCCACTTCCGCCTCCTTCGACAGCGACACCACGAACACCTTCCTGCCGGGAAAGAGCGCCTCCCCGGGCGGCAGGGGAGCGGACCGGCTCATCAGCGTCCGGACGGCGGGGTCCTCCTCCGCCGCGTGCGCCTTCTCCTTCCACGCGCGGATCACCGAGGAAGCCTTCCGGACCGTGTCGATCTTCCGGTCCTTCCGCATCTCCTCCGTGACCCGGGCGAGCTCCCCTTCCGCCTTCCGGATCTCCTCCCGCATCTTCAGGCGCGCCGCGGAGACCACCCGCGACTCCTCGGACTTTATCTTCGCCAGCGAAGCATCAAGCCGCCGCGTCACCTCCTCCGCCTCCCTGCGCCGCCCCGCAAGCTCCGCCGCCTCGGCACGCACCCGTTCGCGCTCCCGCTCCAGGCGGTCGATCACCTCCGCCAGGTTCGGGCCGGGTCCGGAAAGGTACCCCTTCGCCCGCTCGAGAACCTCGTCCGGAAAGCCGAGGGACCGCGCGATCTCGATCCCCATGGAACGGCCCGGGATCCCCAGCGACAGCCGGTACGTCGGACGAAGGTGTTCCCCGTCGAACGCCATCGAGCCGTTCTCGAACCGGGTATCCGTGAAGGCGATCCCCTTCAGTTCCTCGAAGTGCGTCGTCGCCACGACGCGCACCTCCCGGTCCGCCAGCGTTTCGAGGAAGGCGCGGGCGATCGCCGCTCCCTCGCGCGGATCCGTCCCCGAGACGACCTCGTCGAGCAGCACGAGCGATCCGCGATCCGCGCCCGAGAGGATCTCGTTCAGCCGCCGGATGTGGGCGGAGTAGGTGGACAGGTCCCCCTCCACGCTCTGCTCGTCCCCCACCGCGACGAACAGGTCGTGGAAAATCGACACGGTCGAATCCGGGGAGGCGGGGATCGAAAGCCCCGCCATCGCCATCAGCGTGAGCAGCCCGAGCGTTTTCAGCGCCACGGTCTTCCCCCCCGCATTGGGGCCGGTGAGGATCAGGCACAGGTACGGGCGGCCCAGGCGCAGGTCGTTCGGGACCACCGGGCGTCCGCTCAGAACCAGGAGCGGGTGGAGGGCGGACCGCAGGTTCGTCTCTCCGGCGTCGGTCACCGTCGGCTCGGCGGCGGAGAGCTCGTCCGCCAGCAGCGAGCGTGCCTGGATCGCGTCGATCCGGGCGAGGAGGGAAAGGGCAAGGAGCAGTTCCTCCTCCTTTCGCGCGACCCGGCCGGAAAGCTCGGCGAGGATCCGCGCCACCTCCCGCTCCACTTCGAGCTCGGCCATCTTCACCTCGTTATTGAGGTGGACGAGTTCCTCCGGCTCGAAGAAGACCGTCTGGCCGCTCTGGGAGGAATCGTGGACGATCCCCTGGAAGAGCCCCTTCGCGCTCGTCTTGAAGGGGATCACGACGCGGCCCGACCGGACGGTGGCGTACGTCTCCTGGACGTGGCGGGCGTAGCGCGGGGAGGAGAGGATCCCATCCGCCGACTCCTGCAGGCGGGAGCGCATCTTCAGGAGCTGGCGCCGCAAGGGCCCAAGCGTATCCGACGCCCGGTCCAGCACGTTCCCGGCGGTGTCGATCGCCTGCTCGACCGCCTCGGCGAGGTCGCGCAGCGGCGGGATCCCGTTCCCGTGGTGGGCCAATCGCGGGTACCTCCCGCGCCGGTCCTCGAAGAACCGGCGGACCCGCTCCCCGACGCGCGCCGTCTTCCCGATCCGCAGCAGTTCCGTCGGGGAGAGGGAGGCGCCCTTGGCCGCCTTCCCCACCTCCTCGCGGATCTCCTTCACCTCGTCGAGCGGAAGAGCGCCATCTTGCAGAAGCATCCGCCGCCCGTCGCGGCTCTCCTCGAGCGATGCCCGAATGGCGTCGAGGTCGGTCCCGGGGGAGAGCGCCGCGCACAGGTCGCGCCCCGGCTCCGAGGAGGCATGGGCGGACAGTCGGGCCGTGATCTTCCCCCATTCGAGGGCCGACAACGCGGCTTCCCAAGGCGATGCGTACAACGTCCCGTTCCTCCGATCCGTCTTATTTCGGCATCCCTTCGATGGTCCCGCGGTCGGTATCGATCCGGGCGTCCTCGAATCCCTTCAGGAAATCCGGCACCGGCCTACTTGGGGGCCTTGTGACCCAGCGTAAAGAAAAGGGCGGGGAAACCTCCCCGCCCTTTTCCCTTGGAGCCTCACCCCGAAGATGCGATCTTCAACGGGATGGCTACCTCCGGAGCTGTGTCTCGGCCTTGACCCCTTCGTTCAGGATGATCACTTCCACACGACGGTTCTGCGCCTTGCCGGCCATGGTGTCGTTGCTGGCCACGGGGAACTTCTTTCCATACCCCACGGTGGTGATCCGACCTGCCTCGATCCCGCCCCCCACCAGTTTGTCTTTCACCGAATCCGCTCTATTCCGGGAAAGGGTCAGGTTGTAGTCATCCTTCCCGACGCTGTCCGTGTGCCCCTCGATCAGCACGTCCCGCTTCTGATACTTCTTTAAAAATTCCGCCAACTTGGCCACGCTCTTGTTCGCGTCCGGCGAGAGATTCGCCTTGCCGGTGGCAAACAGCACGTCCCCGATCGTCAGGACGATCCCCCGCTCCGTCTGCTGGGCTTTGAGCTCCGAAAGCTCTTTCATGAGCTGGTCGGCTTCGGCCTTGGCCTCGGCTGCCTTCGCCGCTTCCATCCCGGCGGCCGAGATGGCCTGCTCTGCCTGCCGTTTCGCAATCGCGGCCTTCTCCGCATCAGCCGCCGCCGCCATCCTGGCCTGCTCCGCCTCGCTCATGGCCATTCCCGCTTCCCGCTTGGCGCGCTCCGCCTCGCTCGTTGCCACTCCCGCTTCCCGCCTGGCGCGCTCCGCCTCGCTCGTTGCCACTCCCGCTTCCCGCCTGGCGCGCTCCGTCTCGCTCATTGCCATTCCCGTTTCCCGCCTCGCGCGCTCTGCCTCAAGGGTCCTTTTCTTGGCGATCAGCTCGGCATTTTCCACGTTGAGTTTATCGATATTCCTCTCCGACGCCTTGCCATCCGCAGTGGTCACGGCAACCCGGGTCTTTTTCTCCGCGAGGTAGCCCAGCTGGAGAATGTCGTCCGTTTCCTTCGCCTGCTCCGCTGCCTGGAGGGCCTTGCCCGCTTCCTGGAGCTGGAGCGGCGCATAGGCTTCCACGTTCGGATTGGCCTTGGCCTCCGCATAGGTTTTCCTGGCGCGCTCCATCTGGTCCTTTGCCATCACCTCCTTGTGGGAGAGGGCGCAACCGGTGGTGAAGAGGAAAAGCAGGCCGAACGGAAGGAGGATCCCTGTTCCGCTTTTTATCCGATGCCATGTCGTATGATTCATCTTCCGATCCCTCCCCGAAGAAAAGTTAATAGGACATCTGTTGGATTTCCTGGCGCAGGGCTTCGTTGTTTTTCCTTCTCTCTTCCGCGATATTCAGGCTCTTCTGGGTCGTGGCTTTGGCTTGGGCGTACTCCGCGTCGACCGCCGCCTGCTCCGCCAGGTTTGCAGCCTCATCGAAATTCTGCTTCGCGAAGGCGTCCTTGGCGTTCGCGAGTTTCCCTTCCGCAACCGCAAGAGCATCCTTCGCGTTCAGGGACGCATTGCCACCCTTGGCATCCGATAAGGCTTTATCCGCCCGGAAGATTTTCTCGCCGGACAATTGTGCGTTCCCTTTCGGAGTAGCGCATCCGACCGCGAAAAGCAGCCCGATGACCGTCACGACAACGAACACCTGCTGGATTCTCCTTTTATTCCCGTCCATTTGGTGCTCCTTTCCGCCGCTCTGTTGGCTGGGAGTTGTTTTGCTGAAAACTTTCCGGAGAATGTCTGATCCGGCAATAACAATGGCCAGTTAAGGTTTCACATGTCAAGGAAAATTGAGGTGTTCCGTTCTCCGGTCCCTCGAATATCGCGACGATGCATCGCTTTCCGGCCGACCTGCGAGTTCAACTGCCGCTCATGGGGTCATCGGATCGTGGTAGCATGGTCCCCGATTCCCCGGCACGGAGGCGCGCGACCCCCCTTGAAAGCCGTCGAGAACGATGCGTAAAGCCCTTCCGCTTGCGAAAGGGGACGTGATCGCCGTCTGCGCCCCCGCTGGGCCCGTCGACGAGGGACGCCTCGACCGGGGGATCGCCCGCCTGTCCGCGGCAGGGTTCGTTCCCGAGATCGCCGACGGTGTGCTGGACCGTGTAGGCCGCCAGTGCGGTGTCACCGCCATACTGCGG
>Ga0209745_1002542_pt1 | contig 10362 bp, 6 predicted proteins | sample BarGraNGADG00312_FD_184495 | JGI IMG/M metagenome (GOLD analysis project Ga0209745, IMG submission 184495) | Arctic peat soil microbial communities from Barrow, Alaska - Barrow Graham LP Ref core NGADG0004-312 (SPAdes) (version 2) | ecosystem: Environmental > Terrestrial > Soil > Wetlands > Peat ... | reverse complement strand
GGCCTGGGAGGGCGTCTCCCCTGCCCGGGGAGGCAGTGGTGGGACCTTGGCTGAACGTCCCGGGGCCTGCCGCGAAGCCGAATTGGCTTTCGCCTGCGGCTTTTCGGTATTTCCGGCGGCTGCACTGGGCGGCGCAGCGGGAGGCGCCGCAACCTCGGAAGGCGGCTGGTCCGCAAGGGCCTGGGAGGCATCGGCCGCTGGAGATGTGGTGCCCGTAGCCCCTACAGGTTGTGGTGACGTTTCCGCCAGCGGGGTTGCAGGCGAAGCAGCGACTGCCGAGCTGGACCTGGCGTGCCGCAGCGTCGCGAAATAGGCGCCACCGCCCGCAGTCGCGGCGCAGGCAACCACGAGCAGGCCGAACGCCAATGGTTTTGAGAGCATGGAACACTCCTGACGACCGGTCAGTAGAGCAATTGCTGTGCCCGGGTTTCGCGCCAGAATCCCACTGTGTTTTGTGCGTCTCGCGAACATACCCTCCATTTCAGCCGGTTCGCCGTCCACCCGAGTGGTCAGCCTGCCCGCAGGCAGGGACAGCCTCTGGCCTGTCCCGCGTTTCCGATTCGTGCGATCATCGTGCGACGTGAAACTCCTCGATCAGATCCCCGGTTCCGGCGACGTGCTATTCCGCTGGCGCGGGCCGCTGCCGCTACTGATGCTTCCCCTGTTCCTGCTGGGGTTGCTCGACGCACGCCTTCCGGCGACGCTGTCGCCGGCCGTGCAGATCTGGCAGTTCGTGTCGCTGGCCATCGCCCTCAGCGGCCTGGCCGTCCGGGTCATCGCCATCGGCACCGCTCCGGCCGGAACGTCCGAGCGGAGCACCACCGACCCGCGCGCCTCGATGCTGCGGACAACGGGCCTCTACTCGGTGGTGCGCCACCCCCTCTACGTCGGCAACACGCTGACCGCGGTCGGCTTCGCGTGCTTCACCACGGTGTGGTACCTGCCCGTGATTGTCGCCCTGCTCGGCGTGCTCTACCACGAGCGAATTGCCGCGCGCGAAGAAGTGTTCCTGGAGGGGCGTTTCGGCGACGAGTTCCTGCGATGGGCCGGTTCGGTACCGGCGATGCTCCCGCGGCTGTCTGGCTACGTGCCTTCGGCCGCGCCATTCGTGTGGCGCCGTATCCTCGGCCGCGAGTTTCACGGCCTGCTCGTGATCGGCGCCGTGCTGTTCGTGCTGGACGTCGTCCGCTCGGCGCTCGCGACCGGCCGCCTCGTCTTCGATCCATTCTGGACGGCCTTCTTCCTCCTCACCGCCGCCGTCTTCATCGTCTGCAGCGTGCTGAAGAAACACACGCGCGTGTTGAAGGTGGATGAGTCGGGCGAACTCGTCACCTGAGCGCGTGGGCTCGTCGTCCGGTCTCCGTTGAGCGTTCTCCGCTCGAAGTTCGGCGTTCCGCGTTCTCCGTTTGGCACTCTCCGTCTTTTGTCTGAGAGGACCCCATGCCCCTGCTTTCCCGCGACCAGATTGAGGAGCGCCTGCACTCGCTCGACGGGTGGCGCTTCGAACACGACGCAATCGTCAAGACGTTCACGTTTGCCGGGTTTCCCGAGGCCGTGGCCTTCGTGAGCCGGCTGGTCCCCGGCGCCGAGGCGGCCGACCACCATCCGGATGTCACGGTCAACTACAGGCGCGTGACACTCGCCTACTCGACCCACAGCGAGGGCGGCGTGACGGACAAGGACTTCGCCGGCGCGAAGATAGCGGAAGCGTGCGCGCGTACGTGACGAACTGATCGAGACCACGGATTCAACCACCAGGATCACCAAGATCACGGAGGCCGCCAGGGAGGGCTTCGACCGAGACGGGCCGGAGGCCCGATCGCCCGTGCGGACGCGCCGTTCACGAGCCCGGCAGCGTCGAGACCGGGTTCGTGGATGGCGCGATCCGCACGGCCGGCAGCGCGCGGGACCGCGCGCCGCCCCGGTCGAAGCCCGAGTCACGACGAACCGTGACTGCCGGTCTTTGTGGCCTTTGTGGCCTTTGTGGTTTGATCGTCAGGTCGTCCCGCGAGACGGCCGCTGAGAGGCCTGCCTTCCACACGCGCCGCTCGACGAAGTGATCTTCGGGCCCGGGCACGCCTTCCCCCGCGTTCTGTGCTATAACGCGCGGGTCCGTCCGTATTTCTCGCTGAACAACAGGAGGGTCTCGATGCCACGGCGCCTCACGCGCATCTTCTTTCTTTCGTGTCTTCTCGGGCTCGTCTTCGCCAGTGGCCCGACCGTGCTCTCGAGTAGCGGCGCGCCACAGCGCAAGGCCGCCCCGCCGCAGAAGATCGACGCTGAGTACACGGCGAAGATCAAGGAATACACGCAGGATCCGCGGATCCTGACCGAACTGGTGGACCACCTGCCCGCGTCGGCCACCGTGCCCACGCCGCTCAAGTTCCTCGGGCACGCCGTCGGCATCCCCGACGAGCTCACCTACTACAAGGACATCAAGGCCTACTTCGAGGCGCTGGCCAAGGCGGCGCCAACCCGCTCGAAGCTGTTCACCATCGGCAAGAGCGAGGAAGGCCGCGACATGATCGTCATGGCGATCGCCGACGACGCGACGATCAAGACGCTCGACAAATACAAGAAGATCTTGGCCGACCTGACCGACCCGCGGAAGCTGACCGACGCGACGGCCAAGGCCCTCATCGCCTCCGGGAAGCCGATCTACTGGGCAAGCGGCAACCTGCACTCGGGCGAGACGGGCAGCGCGGAGATGCAGATGGAGCTGGCCTACCGGCTGCTGGTCGAGGAGACGCCGTTCATCCAGAACATCCGCAACAACGTCATCGTCTTCCTGACGCCCGTCGTCGAAGTGGACGGCCGCGAGAAGGTGGTGGACAACCTCTACTACCAGAAGAAGACGGGCAAGCGGATGCCGCTCATCTGGTGGGGCCAGTACGTGGCGCACGACAACAACCGCGACGGACTGGGCCTCGGGTTGAACATCACGAGGAACTTCCTGCGGACCTACCTCGAGTGGCATCCGACGGTGATGCACGACCTGCACGAGTCGTCCGACTACCTCTATGCGTCCACCGGCGCCGGCCCGTACAACACGGCCGTGGATCCGTTGCTCACCAACGAGTGGTGGCAGCTGGCCGAGTACGAAGTCGCCGAAATGACCAAGCGCGGCGTGCCCGGCGTGTGGACCGGCTCGTTCTACGACGGGTGGACGCCGAACTACCTGTTCTGGATCGCCAACCTGCACAACTCGATCGGCCGGTTCTACGAGACCGAGAGCTATGGCCCGCAGAACCGCGAGGTGGTAACCAACAGCAGCAAGGAGTGGTACCGGCCCAACCCGCCGCTCCCGCGCATCAAGTGGGGCCCGCGCAACAACGTCAACATCCAGCAGTCAGGCCTGCTGTTCGCGCTGCAGTTCACGGCGAAGAACCGGGAGATGCTGCTCGAGAACTACTACCTGAAGAACAAGCGGGCCATCGAGATGGGCAAGGGCGACGGGCCGAACGCGTGGGTGATTCCCGCCGCGCAGCGCCGCCGCGGCGAGGCGGCGAACTTCGTCAACCTGCTTCGGATGGAAGGCATCGAGGTGCACGCGGCCAACGCCGCTTTCACTGCGGGCAAGGTGCCGGTGGCGGCCGGCGACTACGTCGTCCGCATGGACCAGCCGTACAGCCGGTGCGCAGTGAACTTCCTCGACACGCAGTTCTTCTCCCCGGCCAACCCGAGCCCGTACGACGACACGGGGTGGGCGATTCCGCTGGCTCGCAATGTCAAGGTCACGAAGATTGTCGACAAGGCCGTGCTCGATCAGCCGATGACGCTGCTCTCGGCCGACGTCAAACTGCCTGGCGTGATTACCGGGTCGGGCGGCGTGATCGTCGTGGACCACAATGGCGACACCAGCATTGCGTCGTTCCGCTTCGCCAACAAGGACGTGAAGATGCTGGCGGCGGAAGAGGCGTTCGAGGCCGGCGGGCAGAAGTTCGGCCCGGGCGCGTTCATCATCCCGGCGGCCGACCGGGCGAAGATCGAGGCGTCCGTCAAAGAGTTCAGCCTCACGGCGGTGGCGGTGGCGTCGGTGCCGACGGTGAAGGCCCACGAACTGGCGGTCCCGCGGATAGGCTACGTGCACTCGTGGTCGAACACCCAGAACGAGGGCTGGGTGCGGATGGCGTTCGACAAGCTGAAGATCCCCTACACGTACATGGGCGACACGAAGCTGCGCGAGCCGAACCTGCGCCAGAAGTACGACGTGATCATCTTCCCGCACGTGGGCGGCACGGCCGAGTCGCAGGTCAACGGCGTGCAGGGCGCCGAGCCGATCCCATACAAGAAGAGCGAGTTGACGCCGAACCTGGGCGTGCAGGATTCAGCGGATGACATCCGCGGCGGCATGGGCTTCGAAGGGCTGATCAACCTGATGAAGTTCGTGCAGGACGGCGGCCTGCTGATCACCGAGGGGTCGACATCCACGATCTTCCCGGACTACCACCTCGTGAGCGGCGTGACCATCGAGGAGCCGACCGGCCTGTTCGCCCGCGGCGTGGTGCTCAAGAGCGTGTTCGCGGACCGGAAGAGCCCGATTGCCTACGGGTACGACAGCGACAATCTCGCGGTCTACTTCAGCCAGGCGCCGGTGCTGAACGCCGGCGGCGGGGGTGGCGGCGGCTTCGGCGGAGGCGGCGGCGGTCGCGGCGGTGCGGCGATTCCGGGCGTGGGCATGAACCTGAACCCGAATGCGGTCCAACCGACGCTGACGACGCTGGACGGCGGGCCGCCTGCGGCGGCCGATCAGGCGGGCGGCGCACGGGGCGGCCAGCGGGGCGCTATACCCGCTGACGCCGCGGCGGCTGGCGGAGGTCGAGCTGGTGGCGGCGGGCGCGGCGGCGCAGCGGCCGTCGATCCGGCTACGAGACCGCGCGTCATCCTGCGCTTCCCGACCGACCCGAACGACATATTGCTCAGCGGCGGGCTCGTCGGCCAGCAGGCGCTGACCGGCCGCGCGGTCGTGGTCGATGCGCCGCTTGGCAAGGGTCACGTGGTGATGTTCGCCAACCGTCCGTTCTGGCGCTACCAGACCCACGGCAGCTTCAACCTGGCGTTCAACGCGATCCTCAACTGGAGCCACCTGGAGGTGGGGAGGTAGCGGATCGGGTAGTGGCCAGTGGATCACGCGTGATCCACTGGCCACTAGCAACTTGCAACTGCTCTTATCCTCCCCCTTGAAAATTTGTCTACTAGCTACTAAGTTGTTAGTAGGAATGTCACCAAAACCCCCGGCCCTCACGCCACTCGAACTCGAGATCATGAAGGTGGTCTGGCAGAAAGGCGAGGCCACCGTCCGCGATGTCTACGCCGTTCTCAAGGCGCGCCGTCCCGTCGCCTACACCACCGTGATGACGATGATGGGGGTGCTGGCGACCAAAGGGCACCTCAAGCGCCAGCGGGACGAGCGCGCGTACGTCTACCGTCCGACGCGGTCCGCGGCCGCCGCCATCAAGTCGATGGTGGCCGAGTTTATCGACCGCGTCTTCGATGGTGCTGCACAGCCGTTACTCGTGCAGCTCATCGAGGACCGCCGACTGACCAGGAAGGAACTCGAGGATCTGGCCCGACAGATCAAGGAGGCCTGACATGGTCGAGTGGTCGCTCGCCAACCTCGCGGCGTGGTTTGCCCAGGTGGCGGCGCTGGTCGCCGCCGGCGTGTGGCTCCCGACGCGGCTGCGGCTCGGCGCCCCACGCGCACGCCTGGTCGTCTTCCGCGCGCTGCTCATCGCGTGCGTCCTGCTACCGTTCCTCCAGCCGTGGCAAGTCTCCCCATCCTCCACCGTGACGACGGACGCCGCGCCAGACGCGCTGGAGGTGACGGGGGCCGACGCGTATCGAGACGCCGGCATGTCACTCCGTCCCAATCAGCCGGCGGCGAAGGTGTCGTTCGAGCGCGCCCGAACCTGGGCCTTGTCCGTCCCCTGGACCCGGCTCACGCTGGTGGCGCTCGTGGTCGGAACACTGCTGCGCCTTGCGTGGCTGGGTCTTGGCCTCGTGTCGCTGCTCAGACTGCGGCGGACATCGACGCCGATCGATCCTGCGCTGGCGGCCATCGAGGAAGCCGGACGTGTCGTCGGCGTCACCGCCCCGTTCCGGGAGTCGCCGCGCGTCCAGGGGCCGGTCACCTTCGGCCTGCGCGCACCCGTCGTCCTCGTCCCGCCCGGATTCGTAGAACTCGATCCGTCCAGGCAGCTCGCGATCGCGTGCCACGAACTGCTGCACGTGCGTCGCCAGGACTGGCTGCGCGCGCTCGGGGACGAAGCCGTGCGCGCCGTCTTCTGGTTCCACCCGGCGATCTGGTGGCTCGTCGAGCAGATTCACCTGAGTGCCGAGCAGATGGTCGACCGCACGGTGGTGTCCCTGGTTGGCGATCGGCGGGCGTACCTGCAGGCGCTCCTCGCCCTGGCGGAATCAGGCGCGGGACCGCGGCTGCAGCCGGCGGCGTGTTTCCTGGATCACGGTCACCTGCGGCAGCGGGTGGCGATGCTCATGGAGGAGGCGTCTATGTCTCGCGTTCGTCTCGTCGCCTCGTTCGCGCTCGTGCTCACGGTCCTCATGACGGGCGGCTGGTTTGTCGTCCAGGCGTTCCCGCTGCGCGCAGGAGCCGCGGCGCCAGCGGTCGTTGCCTCGAACCATGCGCCAGCGCCCGGTGTGCTCGTGCCGCCGTCAACGCCCGCGCCCACGCCACCGACGACGCCTGCTCAGGCCACGACCGCACCGCCGCTACCACCTGTCTCCGTTCCTGTCGCCCAAGCGCCGCGCCCGGGCATGCCGACGGGAACTCCGGCTGGCGGACCGCAGGACGAAGCCACGTTGAAACAGCGCATCCAGTTCGATCCGAAGGACACGTCGAACTACTTCATGCTCGGAAAGCTGTACGAGAAGGCCGGGGACGTCACGCGGGCTGAGGCCACCTACAAGGCGGCGGTCAAAGCCGCGCCGAAGGGTCCAAACGTCTACGTGCAACTGGCGGACTTCTACAAGCGGCAGGGCGACTTCGACAAGACGATGGACGCGCTCGTGCGGTGGGTGGCGCTTGAACCCGACAACCTGGTTGCGCATTACATCGTGGGCGCCTTCTACTGGGAGAAGGCCTACCGGGACTCGGCGCTGACGGAGGCGCAGAAGCGGGGCTACATCGATCAGGGGCTCGATGCCGTCAACGCGGCGCTCCGGCTCAATGCCGATTACATAGAGGCCCTGACCTACAAGAACCTGCTTCTTCGCTCGCAAGCGCTGCTCGAGACGGATCCCGCCGCACAGAAGACGCTGACCGACGAGGCTGACAGACTTCGCGACCGCGCGAACGAGCTGCGGAAGGAGCGCGTGGCGGCCGGAGCCCCTGCTGCAACCTACACGGCCGTGGGCGTCACTGGCGGCACGGCGTACGCCGTAGCGCCCCCGCCTCCGCCACCTCCGCCCCCGGCTGCGACGGTGGGAGGCCAGGCTCCGGTCCGCGTGGGCGGGAACATCCGGCCGCCGCAGAAGATCGTGGACGTCAAGCCGGTCTATCCCGAGGACGCGAAGCAGGCGCGCGTACAAGGCGTCGTCATTATCGAGGCCACGATCGACCAAACCGGCAAGGTGACCGACGCGCGTGTGCTGCGATCGATCCCGATGCTCGACCAGGCGGCCCTCGATGCCGTGAAACAGTGGGTGTTTACGCCGACGGTCATCAACGACACGCCCGTGCCGGTGATCATGACCGTGACGGTGAACTTCACGCTGGACCAGTAGACAGCTGACACAGGCCGGCGAACACGCGCCGGCCGGACGAGAGAGGCGGACGTGGACCGGGCCAGACCCGCGCCTGGTTGCCCGACCGGCCCGGAACGTGGTACCGTCAGTCCAGTTCGATGACTTCCTGCCGCTTCGCTTTCCTCACGCTTCACGCCCTGGTCATCGAGACCGGATCCCGCTCGGCGGGGCTCTAAGCGCCAGGGCACAGCGTGCTGTGCCCCCTACACGCCCGGGGCGACCTCTGCGTTGCCCTTACACGACATCAGGACACCTGGCCACTGCCGCTTGCCCGCTGACCACTGGTCCCGGGCAACTGACAACGGCCAACTGACAGCCCGTCACCCGCATTCGCCCATTGGGCTTCGGCGTGGCCTTCGCCGCGGGATTCGGCGTGGCCTTCGGCTGACTGGCAACTGGCAACTGATTGCTGATCGCCTCGCGAGCGATTCGCCGCGGGGCTCTACAGGAGAAATCCCATGGGACACAAATACGTCGTTCTCGGCGCCGGCCGGCAGGGTGTGGCAGCAGCATACGATCTCGCGGTGTTCGGCCAGGCCGACGCCATCCGGCTCCTCGACATCAACCTCGCCGCGGCGCAGGCGGGCGCCGCGCGCCTCAACCACCTGCTCGGCAAGCAGGTCGCGACCGCGTTCGAGGTGAACGCGGGAGACGCGGCTGCCGTGGCCCCACACCTGGACGGCGCCACCGGCTTGATCAGCTCGGTCCATTACACGTTCAACGTGGAGATGACGAAGCTGGCGATCGCGAAGAAGGTCCACATGATCGACTTCGGCGGCAACACCGAGGTCGTCCGCGAGCAACTGGCGCTCGACGCGGATGCGTCCGCCGCGGGGGTGACCATCGTGCCGGACTGCGGGATGGGCCCTGGTCTCAACATCTCGCTGGGCACCTACGTGATGTCGCTGGTCGAGGAACCGGAAGAAGTGCTGATCTGGGACGGCGGCCTGCCGCAGGACCCGCAGGCGCCGTGGAACTACGTCAGCACGTTCAACCTGGGCGGCCTGACCAACGAATACGACGGGAATGCGTGCTTCATCCGCGACGGGAAGGTAACGCCGGTCCCGTGCTTCTCGGAATACGAGGTGCTGGAGTTCCCCGAACCGCTCGGCAGGCTCGAGGCGTTCGTGACGTCCGGCGGCCTCTCCACGTCGCCGTGGACGTTCGAGGGCCGGCTGAAGCGGCTCGAGAACAAGACGCTCCGCTACCCCGGACACGTGGCGCAGTTCAAGGCGTTCTCCGACCTCGGCCTGCTCGGCCTCGATCCGATCGACGTGGCGGGACAGAAGGTGGTGCCTCGCGACGTGTTCCACGCGCTGCTCGCGCCGCAGATCTGCCGCGACGAGGTCAGAGACGTCTGCGTGATGCGCGTGAAGGGCATCGGCCGGACGAAGGGCCAGCGGGCGGAAGCGCTGATCGAGCTCGTCGATCGCTACGATGAGAAGACCGGGTTCACCGCGATGCAGCGGCTGACCGGATGGCACGGCTCGATCCTGCTGATCGCGGCGGTGAACAACATGGTCCGGCGCGGCGCGGTGTCCGTCGAGCTGACTCTCCCCGGCAAGACCATCGTCACCGAGTGCAAGCGACGCGGGTTCTCCATGACGGAGACGGTGTCAGTAGGAATCTAGGATTGTCTGATGGCTCTTGATGTGGTGGCGGCGACCGGTGACCTGCTGGAGGAGATCCTCGACGAGACGTACCCGATGTGGGGGGAAGGGCTCGAACGGGGCGCCTACAGCAAGTACAACCAGGCCCAGCTCGCCACACCCTGGGGTGCGACGCATCTCCGGCGCGTCGCGCTCGTGGACGAAGGCCGCCTGCTCGCCACGGCGAAGCGCTACGACCTGACGGCGCGAGTGGATGGCCAGGTGGTGCGGATGTTGGGCCTCGGCGCGGTGTTCACCCCCGAGGTCCACCGCGGCCACGGCTACGGGGCCGACCTTCTTCGGCGGATGCTCCTCGAGGCGGCGGACGAGGGGTTCGGTGTGGCCTTGCTCTTCTCTGAAATCAGTCCGCGCTACTACGAGCACCTCGGCTTCCGGCGGCTGCCCGTCAACCAGGTCGCCCTGTCGGTGCAGCCGGGCAGGCGCCCGGGCACGCCGGCCATCCCCATGCGGTCGGGCGACTTCGGCGACCTCAGGTCGATCGTCGAGATGAACGCCTCCCAGAGCACCAGTTCCCGCTTCTCTCTGGTGCGCGATGCCGAGTACGTGCGGCACGCGATCGCGAAGAAGCGGCTGCTCGCGGCCTGCGGCCGGCCCGGTCACCGCAGGGTCGAGTTCTTCGTGGTGGAAGAAGGCGGGCGGGCAGCCGCCTACGTCGTGCTGCTCGAAGTCGGCGACTACGTGATGATCACCGAGTGCGGCGATCGTGATCCGTCCGGTTCCCGGGTCGGCGCCCTGCTCCAGGCCATCGTCGCTCGCGACCCGCTCGAGCCGATCCGCCTCCGCGCCTGGCTGCCGCCGGTTTTCCTGCCGCCTCAGCTCGAGATCACGGCCCACGAGATTGCACCGATCACGATGATGATGCGCCCCCTCGGCCGCGCGGTGTGGCCCACTCCCCCGCTCGGCGTCACCGACACCGCGTGGTGGCACG
>Ga0209745_1002540_pt1 | contig 10369 bp, 9 predicted proteins | sample BarGraNGADG00312_FD_184495 | JGI IMG/M metagenome (GOLD analysis project Ga0209745, IMG submission 184495) | Arctic peat soil microbial communities from Barrow, Alaska - Barrow Graham LP Ref core NGADG0004-312 (SPAdes) (version 2) | ecosystem: Environmental > Terrestrial > Soil > Wetlands > Peat ... | reverse complement strand
GGCGCCCCAGATGAGAACGACGTCGCCGAGCTTCATCCCGGCGCCGTTGCGCGAGACGAGCTGACGGTATGCCGTGCTGTTCACCAGCCCGGGCACGGCAGCCTCCTCCCACGTGAGGTGGCTGGCCTTGGGCATCAGCTGGTTGGCCTTGACCAGTGCGAGGTCGGCCAGACCACCGAAGTTGGTCTCGAAGCCCCAGATGCGCTGTTCAGGATCCAGCATCGTGTCGTTGTGACCGTCGGCGTGTTCGAGCTCCACGGACAGGCAGTGCGCGACGACCTCGTCGCCGGGTTTCCAGGCGTTGACACCGGGGCCGGTCCGCAGAACGACGCCGCAGAGGTCGGAGCCGACCACGTGATACGGCAGGTCGTGCTTCTTGGTTGTCGGCGAGAGCCGGCCGTAGCGCTCGAGGAAGCCGAAGGTCGACATGGGCTCGAAGATCGAGGTCCACACCGTGTTGTAGTTGATGGCACTTGCCATCACGGCCACGAGCGCCTCGCCCGGGCCGAGCTCGGGGACGTCGACCTCTTCCACGTGCAGGCTCTTGCGCGGGTCCTTGTCCCGGCTGGCCATGCCGGCGAACATCTCGACCTCGTCCTTGTGCACTGTGGCGGCGCGGTATCTCGCCGGGATCTCAAGTGCGGAGTACGTTTCCGGCGATCGGTCACCGGAGAGGATCGCATCGCGAATGGCCTGCATCGTGGTACTCCTCAGTACGGGCGGGCAAGTGGGAACCTGACTGTCTGGGCTGAAAACTACTTGTCAGCGGGCCCCGAGGGGAAGGCCATGAGGACTTCCGCCCGCGGTGACCTCGCTCATCGCAGGCTGGGCTATCTCAGTGGGCGGGGGAGGCGGTCGGCTCGACGAGCTCGACCAGGATCCCGCCGGCGTCCTTGGGGTGGATGAAGTTGACCCGGCTGTCGGCGGTGCCGCGGCGTGGGGCGTCGAACAGGAGGCGAAGTCCTCGCTGACGCAATGTTGCCGACACGGCGTCGAGGTCGATGACGCGGTAGGCCATCTGCTGGATCCCCGGGCCCGATCGATCGAGGAACTTGGCGATCGTCGACTCCGGCGAGAGCGGCGCGAGCAGCTGGATGCACGAGGTGGACTCGCCGACACCCATCATTGCCTCGCGGACACCCTGCTCCTCGTTGACCTCTTCGTGTAGCAGGGCCATCCCATAGGTGTCGCGGTAGAAGGCGATCGCCGCATCGAGGTCGTTCACCGCCACTCCAACGTGGTCGATCGCGGTGAATAGGTTGGCAGGCTGCTGGGTCATGAGGTCAGCCTAGGCGACCCGCACAACGACCCTCGGTCGGTTTGGGCAGACTTGGGTGTGTCGATCACCACGGTTCACAGACTCTGCTGCGCGGCTAGGATGACGGCAAACGAGCTTGTCCGCAAGCCCGTGGCCCACTCATCCTTTGTCGTTGGAGGCTTCCCCATGAGCGAACGTCCCGTATCTGTGATTGTCGCCGGAGCGCGCACCCCGTTGGGTCGCATGCTCGGCTCCCTGAAGGACTTCTCCGGAGTGGACCTCGGTGGCGTGGCCATCAAGGGGGCCCTGGACAAGGCCGGGCTGCGAGGCGACCAGGTGGAGTACGTCATCATGGGCCAGGTGCTGACCGCCGGCGCCGGCCAGATCCCCGCACGTCAGGCCGCTGTGAAGGCCGGCATCCCGATGACCGTCCCCGCGCTGAGCATCAACAAGGTGTGCCTCTCGGGGATTGACGCGATCGCCCTTGCCGACCAGCTGATCCGGGCTGGTGAGTTCGAGATCATCGTGGCAGGTGGCCAGGAGTCGATGTCCAACGCTCCGCACCTGTTGGAGAAGAGCCGCGACGGCTTCAAGTACGGCAACGTCACGATGCACGATCACATGGACCGCGACGGCTTGTGGGACTCGTTCACAGATCAGGGGATGGGTCTGCTGACGGAGGCAGGCAACGTCGACGACGTGCACTTCACCCGCGCGGAGCAGGACGCGTTCTCGGCCCGCAGCCATCAGCTCGCCGCCCGCGCCTGGAAGGACGGGCTGTTCGACGACGAGGTCGTCGCGATGTCGATACCTCAGCGCAAGGGCGACCCGATCGAGTTCAAGGCTGATGAGAGCATTCGCGCGGACACGACCGCCGAGAGTCTGGCCAAGCTTCGCCCCGCCTTCAGCAAGGACGGCACCATCACGGCCGGCTCCTCGTCGCCGATCTCCGATGGCGCTGCAGCTGTCGTGGTGATGAGCAAGGCCAAAGCCGAAGAGCTGGGCCTGACCTGGCTCGCCGAGATCGGCGCCCATGGCGTCGTCGCGGGCCCAGACTCCAGGCTGCAGAGTCAGCCCGCGCAGGCCATCGCGAAGGCCTGTGCCAGGGAGGGCATCAGCCCTGTCGATCTCGACCTGGTCGAGATCAACGAGGCATTCGCCGCGGTGGGGCTGGCATCCAGCAAGCTTCTCGGGATCGACGCAGACAAGGTCAACGTCAACGGAGGCGCGGTCGCCATCGGGCACCCCATCGGCATGTCGGGGGCTCGCATCACCCTGCACCTCGTCCTGGAGCTCAAGCGCCGTGGTGGTGGCGTGGGTGCGGCCGCTCTCTGCGGTGGCGGCGGGCAGGGAGACGCACTGATCGTGCGCGTTCCCCGGCAATGACTTCAACGCTGACTTCAACGCTGACTTCAACGCTGACTTCAACGCTGACTTCAACGCTGACCTCAACGCTGACTCCGGCGCTGGTTTCAACACTGAAATCTCAATGATGGCAGACAGATCCGTTGATGTCCCTGCCCTGGTCGATGCGGCCAGGGCAGGTGCTCCGCGTGCCGTCGCCCGGCTGATCTCGCTCGTCGAGGACGGCCACCCGGCGCTGCGCGAGGTGATGTCGGCTCTCGCGCCGCACACCGGTCGGGCGCACATCATCGGCATCACCGGTAGCCCCGGTGTCGGCAAGTCGACGATAACCAACGCACTGGTCGGTGCCCTGCGGGCTCGCGGCAAGCGGGTCGGCATCCTGGCAGTCGACCCCTCTTCTCCGTTTTCGGGCGGGGCCTTGCTGGGTGACCGGATCCGCATGCAGGACCACGCGCTCGACCCGGGGGTCTACATCCGTTCGATGGCCAGCCGCGGTCACCTCGGCGGACTGTCGTGGACGACCCCTCAGGCGCTGCGCGTGCTGGACGCCGCGGGTTGTGACGTCGTGGTGGTCGAGACGGTGGGCGTGGGCCAGAGCGAGGTCGAGGTGGCCGGTCTGGCCGATACCACCTTGGTGCTTCTCGCACCCGGGATGGGCGACGGCATCCAGGCGGCCAAGGCCGGAATCCTGGAGATCGGTGACATCTTCGTCGTGAACAAGGCTGACCGCGAGGGCGCCGACGCGACGGTTCGCGACCTTCGGCACATGATCAGCCTCGGGGATCGCAGCGAACCGGACCTCTGGCGCCCCCCGGTGCTCAAGACCGTTGCGGCCCGTGGAGACGGTATCCACGAGGTGATGGCCGCGGTCGATGATCACTTCGACTGGATGGAGGGCTCCGGGGCACTGAGGGATCGCCGCGTGCGTCGAGCGGGCAACGAGATAGAGGCGATCGCCATACAGGCGCTGCGTGCCCGAATAGGTGACCTGCGCCAGGGGCAGGGCGTGGACGAGCTCGCCGGGCATGTCGTGGACGGCACCAGCGACCCTTATGCCGCTGCCGACCGGATCCTTGCCGCCGTTACCTGAGTCAGTCGGGCCTCGACATAGTGTGCGAGCTGGCGTGACTGTCACCCGCGGGATCCTGACCACCCTCGGTGGCCTGCTCGAGGGCCGCCGAATGCTCCAGGGCCGCCGCATGCTCAATCTCGAGCAGTGAGTCGTTGCGGCGCTCGGCCTCGAATGCCCCATGACCGCCCCTGAACCTGAAGAGCCGCTTGGTCCACAGGATGTAGGCGATGGCGAAGAGGTTGATGATCAGGGCGCCGACCCGCAGCCAGGTGACCTTGACGATGATCTCGTGGATCTCCAGCGGGACGAAGAGCGCCGTCGCGACGACGGCGACGTACTCGCCCCAGCGCTTCTTGAACCAGAGACCGTAGGCCTCGACCAGCTCAAGGACGCCGTATGCCAGGACGCCGAGCGCGACGAGCAGCAGGGTGGAGTGCCTTGCCGTGAGCGCTTGCTGGATCAGGCGGACCGGGCCGCTCTCCTCGAGGTCGACGCCGAACTTGTATGCCAGCGGTTCGAGGGCCGGCAGGTAGGAGTTCAAGACCCGCCGCAGCGCGCCACGCGATCCGTCGAACCGCCATACCCCGTAGGCCAGGGCCAGCAACAGAGTGCCGCGGATGCCGCGGTCGACCGCGAGGAACCGCAGGACGAACGTGTCCCGCAGGGCCTTGCCTCGCAGCACGATCGGTGCGGCATCGGCGGGTCCCGAACCGTGGGGTGTGCCCAGTACGTAAGCACCACAGCGCAGGCAGCGCCATGCGTTCCCCGACGGAGTGGTCGCCTGCAACCTCGCGGCAAGGGCCGGCTCTGTGGGGGCGTACGTGGCGTGGCCGTGCAACCCGCACGAACGCGAGTTCCAGTCGAAGGTCTTCAGGGGACGCCAAGGCACGTCTACGACCCTAAGGCCTACTATCGGGAACATGCTGGTTGCCTTCTCCGTCGCCCCATCCGCCTCCGGGTCCACAGGTTCTGTCAGTGAGGCCGTTGCCGCGGCCGTCAGGATCGTGCGGGACAGCGGCCTTCCCAACCACACCGACTCGATGTTCACCACGGTCGAGGGCACCTGGGCGGAGTGCATGGATGTTGTGCGCCGAGCCTGCGAGGCCGTGGGGGCGTTTGGCCCGAGGGTCAGCCTGGTCCTCAAGGCCGACATCCGCCCCGGATTTGAGGGGGAGCTCACCGCCAAGGTCGAGCGCCTGGAGAAGGCCATTGACCGCCAACGAGCTTCCTGAGAATCCTGGCCGGCGATGGCGGATACGGCTCGAGGTCGATGAGCCCCAGTCCAGGGTGGCCGCGGCCATCGGTGAGGAGGGGGCGATCATCGGCCTGGCCACAGCCGGGGCCACTCGTGATCATGACGCCCCGACCGCCTGGGAGCTCTATTCGATCCATGTCACGGCCGATCAGCAGGGCAGCGGAACGGCGGACGACCTGATCCGGATCACCGCCGGCGACAGCGACACCACGGTGTGGGTCCTGGCGGAGAACGCGCGCGCTCAGGGCTTCTACGGCCGACACGGCTTCAGGACCGAGGGCGCCACCAGGGTGGATGAGGTCGCCGGTGCCCGGGAGATACGCATGGTCCGGCGCTCTGCTGAGCGATAGCGTGTCGTCGTGGCCAAGCCCGTTGCGCTCCCGTTCGACCCGATCCGTCGCGCCGCCGACCTCTGGCGCTCGCGCTGGGGTGCACGTTCAGAGGCGGTCGCGATGGCCTCGGCAACCTCCATCATGCGCGTGCAGCAACTGCTCCTGGGTGACTTTGACGCAATAGTGCGTCGACACGGGCTGACGTTTGCGCGATACGAGGCCCTGGTTCTCCTGGCGTTCAGCCGCGAGGGGCGCTTGCCGATGAGCAAGATCGGGCAGCGGCTGATGGTCCACCCCACAAGCGTCACCAATATCGTCCAGCGTCTGGTCCGTCAGGGTCTGGTGGAACGGGATCCCAACCCGGCCGATGGCCGCGGAATGCTCGCATCCATTACTCCCGCGGGCCGCGCCGTCATGGAAGCAGCCACCAGGGATCTCGTGGCCGGCGGGTTCAGCCTGGGCGAGTTGACCCCTGACGAGCACGAACAGCTCTTCGCCCTGTTGCGCAAAGTGCGTGTCGCGGCCGGCGACTTCTCCGGGTAGCTGAAGTTGGTCCTGAATCTTCACCGGGTCTGGCAGTGACATTTGCTAGGACGTCCTATTAAATGTCCTCATGACGACCCAGAGCACCCAGTCCACCGGAGTTCCGATGTCCGGCCGGGACCGTTGGCAGCAGAGGTATGACGCAGCGCTCGCCAAGGGCCTGGTGCGTGATGCAGACTTCACCACCCTGTCCGGTGTGCAGGTCGACCCTGTCTATGGGCCTTCAGGCTCCGACGAAGAGGTGGCGGCGGCCGTCCCGGGTTTTGAGCGGATCGGCTGGCCGGGGGAGTTCCCCTTCACCCGCGGGCTGCACGCCACGGGGCATCGCGGACGCCCCTGGACGATCCGTCAGTTCGCCGGCTTCGGCAACGCCAAGCAGACCAATGAGCGGTACAAGATGATCCTGTCCCGCGGCGGCGGCGGCCTCAGCGTCGCCTTCGACATGCCGACCCTGATGGGCCGTGACTCCGATGAGACCCTGAGCCTGGGTGAGGTCGGTCACTGTGGGGTGGCTATCGACTCGGCCGCCGACATGGAGATCCTGTTCAAGGACATCGATCTGGGCGACGTGACGACGTCGATGACGATCAGCGGCCCCGCGGTCCCCGTGTTCTGCATGTACATCGTCGCGGCAGAACGAGCGGGGGTCGATCCCGGCGTCCTGAACGGCACGTTGCAGACGGACATCTTCAAGGAGTACATCGCCCAGAAGGAGTGGCTGTTCGAGCCGGAGCCCCATCTGCGCCTCATCGGCGACCTGATGGAGTACTGCTCCGTCAACATCCCGGCATACAAGCCCTTGTCGGTTTCCGGTTACCACATCCGCGAGGCGGGAGCCACGGCCGCCCAGGAGCTCGCGTTCACCCTGGCCGACGGGTTCGGCTACGTGGAGCTGGGGCTGTCCCGCGGCATGGACGTCAATCTCTTCGCCCCCGGTCTGTCCTTCTTCTTCGACAGTCACCTCGACTTCTTCGAGGAGATCGCCAAGTTCCGCGCGGCCCGCAGGATCTGGGCGCGATGGATGCGTGACACGTATGGCGCCAAGACCGACAAGGCGCAGTGGCTGCGTTTCCACACGCAGACTGCCGGTGTCTCGCTCACGGCCCAGCAGCCGATCAACAACGTCGTGCGCACCGCGGTTCAGGCGCTCGCGGCTGTGCTGGGCGGCACGAACTCGTTGCACACCAACGCTCTTGACGAGACCTTGGCCCTGCCGACCGAGCAGTCGGCCGAGGTGGCACTGCGCACCCAGCAGGTGATCATGGAGGAGACCGGCGTCGTCAACGTCGCTGACCCTCTCGGTGGCTCGTGGTACGTCGAGGCCCTCACCGACCGGATCGAGGCCGATGCGGAAGCGATCTTCGACAACATCCGAGCCATGGGGGAGCTGGGCCGAGCACAGGGTCCTGACGGCAAGGTGTCGCACCCGGTCGGTCCGATGACGTCGGGCATCCTGCGCGGCATCGAGGATGGCTGGTTCATGTCCGAGATCGCGGACGCGGCATTCACCTACCAGATCGCTCTTGAGAAGGGCGAGAAGAAGGTGGTCGGTGTCAACTGCCACACCGAGTCGGTCAGTGCGGAGCTGGAGATCCTGCGAGTCAGCCACGAAGTCGAGCTGGATCAGGTGACGACGCTGACCGCCCGCAGGGCCGCCCGTGACGAGGCCACCGTGAGTGCTGCCGTCCGCCACCTGGTCGAGGTCGCGGGGACGTCGGAGAACATGGTTCCTGCCATGCTCGATGCGGTTCGGGCCGAGGCCACGCTGGGCGAGATCTGCAACGCCTTGCGCGACGTCTGGGGCATCTATCGGGAGCCCGCGAGGTTCTGAGCCGGACTGTCCGACGGTTGTCGTGATTGTCGTTCTTTTGTGCTGCCCCTTCGAGATGTGTCATGGTGGTTCTCAATGACTCGTGGGCGGGCGGGCCTTCTGTGATGACCATTCATCACAGTGCGATGACCATTCGTCACAGTGAGGACAGACCGTGCCAGTTTCACCACGACGGGCTCTCGGCGCCGTCGTGGCCGTTGTGGGCCTCGTCCTTGTGGTTCTCGGAGGATGGATCGTCGTCCAGCTCGGCCCCTCAGGTGAGGCCCGGTTCAGTGCCATCTCGAAGGCTCCGGGCGCCATTGTCGTTACTTCCGACGTGCTCAATACCGTGGATGTTCCGGTGCGGGTCACGGCGACCCGTCGAGACCGCGGCGCGGTACGCCTGGCTGCGGCTCCGAGCACTGATGCTCGCGCGATCCTGGCCACTTCCGCCGTGTCGACGGTCAGCGGCATGCACTATCCGGCGGGGACAATGGACCTTCGCGCTTCAGGGTCGGGCGCGCTGACTGACATCAGCACTGCAGATGTATGGCGGCTCGCCTCCAGGGGGGCCGGTTCGGCCGGATTGGTGGTCGACCAGGGCAGGGGACCCGAGACGGTGGTGGTCACCTCCGGTGATGCCACTGCCTTGACGGATGTCACGGTGACGTTGACCTGGGCCGATCGCGCCTGGTTCTTCGAGGCTCTCGCCGCGGCGACGATCGGGGCGGTCATCGCCGCATTCGCGCTCAATGATCTGTGGCAGGGCCGAGTCATCACAGCTCAGAGCGGTGTCGCCGGGACCAGAGCCTCGAGGGGACGACATGATCCGCGACGACATGATCGGCGATGAGATGACCCGCTTCGTTCGCGCCATCCTTGTGTCGCTCGTCTGTGTCGTCATGGGCACCTCCGTATCGGGATGCGGAGCCACGGATGCGTTACTGGGCATCCACCGGGCGCCGAAGGCGAAGGCAACCTCGGCTCCGCTGACCGTCGACCAAGCCAAGAGGATCCTCAGCCGGGCCTTCACCGCCGCCTATCTGGGGGAGACGACGACCGGCGCAGCCGCCCAGGGAAAGCTGAGGACGGCATACACGGGTGAGGGTCTGCGGGGAGTGGTCGGGCGGGTCAAGCTGGCCAGCGTGCAGCCGCGGGTCGCGACCTCCCCGCTTCAGGCCCCGCCTCCCACACTCCTGGCCATTTCCCGTGGTTTCGGCTTCCCACGGTTCATCGTCGCCCAGACCGTGGCGTCTGAGGGCGGCCTGCCGATCCTGCACCTGCTGATCTCCCCGGACGCCGCGACGCCGTACCGGATAGCCATGTCGGTCGAGATGGCGCCGCCTGCCACCGTCAAGCCTTTTGATCCGCTCAGCCAAGGTTCCCCTCTGGTGAGCAACGGCACAGGGTCTCTGGTGACCAACGGCACTGGGCTGGCGGTGGCTCCCGCCACGCTGCTTGACCGCTATGCCGCGCAGATGGCGTTTCCAGCCAAAGCCATCCCCAAGCCGCCGTTCGCGGCCGACTCCTTCTCTGGCCAGGTGCGGGCAGGGGCGGCTGGGGTCGCCAAGGCCGTTGCGTCTCAGGCAACCTTCGTCCAGGTTCACAAGGTCGTCCCCCACTCCGTGTATTCCGTGCGGCAGGCCAGCGGCGACGCGCTGGTATTCGGAGTCATCGAGCGCACGGACTCCTTCAAGGTGAAGGCTGGCCAGAACGTCAACACCGTTGCCAACAAAGCGTTTGTCAAGCTGACCGGCAAGAAGCTGGTCACTAAGGCAGCGTCCATAACCACCCTCGAGTTCGTGGTCTTCGCCGTTCCCCGATCCACTGGGGAAGCCACGTTGATTGCGGCCCGGGAGCAGATCGTTGCGGGGTCGGGCTCCTGATCGGAGCCGGCGTCAGGGAGAATGCACTCATGACTTCGCACCCCTTCAGCGCGGCTGCCCTTCATGGCGCCGTGGACCTGTCAACGCTCAGCCAGCCGAACCCTGCGACCGGAGCGGCAGACGGCAAAGGACTCGTGATCGAAGGCACCGATGGCGGTTTCCAGGCCATCGTCACCGGCACGCAGAGCGTTCCGGCGGTGGTGGTCCTGTGGTCGCAGCGCTTGCCGGCGTCGGCGGACTTCGTCGAGGTACTGGTATCAGTGGCGGCGTCCTATGAAGGACGTTTCCAGGTCGTGTCAGTCAACGTTGACGCCAACCCTGGCCTGTTGCAGGCCTTCCAGGTTCAGTCAGTGCCTGTGACGCTGGGGCTGGTGGCAGGTCAGCCGGTGCCGCTGTTCGCCGGTGCGCAGTCGGCCGAGCAGGTGCGCGTATACGTTGACGAGCTGCTCAAGCTGGCTGCCGAGCACGGCGTGACTGGACGAGTTGCTGTCGCAGCCGCGGAAGAGGCGGAGGCCGAGCCTGAGCTGTCGCCGCTGCATCAGGAGGCGTTCGACGCGATCGAGCGCGACGATCTTGACGCAGCGGTCGCCGCCTACACCGCGGCGTTGGCGCAGAATCCTGCTGACGACGAGGCCGCCATCGGCCTGGCTCAGGTCAAGCTCATGCAGCGCACCGCCGGCGTCGACCAGCAGGCTGCGCGTGTTGCGGCGGCTCAGGCCCCCACCGACATCGCCGCCCAGATGCTGGTCGCCGATCTTGACGTTCTTGGTGGCCACGTCGAGGACGCCTTCGTGCGTCTGATCGACGTTGTTCGCGCGACCGAGGGGGATGAGCGCGACACGGTGCGT
>Ga0209745_1002538_pt1 | contig 10371 bp, 8 predicted proteins | sample BarGraNGADG00312_FD_184495 | JGI IMG/M metagenome (GOLD analysis project Ga0209745, IMG submission 184495) | Arctic peat soil microbial communities from Barrow, Alaska - Barrow Graham LP Ref core NGADG0004-312 (SPAdes) (version 2) | ecosystem: Environmental > Terrestrial > Soil > Wetlands > Peat ... | reverse complement strand
TGTTCGGCGGGCTCGTCGCCTGGCGTGGCGGCACGTGGGCACCCGCCGTCTGGGGCGTGGCCGTCGTTGGCTGCCTCGTCGGCCTCCTGCTGCCGCGCGCGATGAAGCCCGTCTACGTGGCGTGGATGGTGGCGGCGTTCCCGATCGGCTGGACCGTCAGCCTGGTTCTGCTGGCGTTCGTCTACTACGTGGTGTTCACCGCGTTCGGCCTGGTGTTCCGCGCCATCGGGCGCGATCCGCTTGGCCGCTCCTTCGACCGGAAGGCCACCACCTACTGGTTGCCTCGACCGCAGCCGGAGACGATCGAGCGATATTTCAAGCAGTTCTGATCCGCCTCCGACCGGCCGCGCCGGATCGGTGCGCGACCAGGCCACGGCGGGACAGGGGTTCAGGATGGATCGAAAGTCTGCGGAGAGCTTTGAGCAGGCCGCCAAGGCCGGCCGCACGTCGATTGTCGGCGAGTTCTGGCAGTTCCTCGGCCACAACAAGAAGTGGTGGCTGCTGCCGATCGTGCTGGTGTTCTTCGTGCTGGGCGCACTGATGCTGCTCGGCGGCACCGCGGCGGCGCCGTTCATCTACACGCTCTTCTAGGGCGCGCCCGATTCACTTCTTGAAGCGGAGCGACGACCAAGTCGACAGCGTCGACTTGAAGTCGCTATCGCACAGCCACCAGCGACCGCTCAGGAACACCCCCGTCACCTGGTCGATGCCCTTCGCTGTCACGATCTTGCCGTAGCTCGGGTCCGTCGGTGGATTGATGACGAGCGAGTGCCACTCCACGGCGACCTGGGCGCACGCATCGCCCGGACGGTACCGGTCTGGGAAGAGCGTACACGAACCTCCGAAGTTGATCGTCACGTCCGGGTCGCCGACAACGTAGTCCTGGATCTTGAAATTCGCTCGGTTCTTCATGACGTCGCTACGTTCGCTGTTCGTGCCCTCGCACTCCGGGGTGAAGTCGCGCAGGACGACGTTTGGATCCGTGATGCTCGAATTCGAGAATGCCACCAGGAAGTCGTAGGCCATGTCGCCGACTTCCTTCACAGAGTCGTGGACGGCCACCGTGGCGCTCATGGTGGCCGTGTTCTGCCTGTCCACGGGCAGTCCCGACGGATCCGCCGCCTTGTAGTTCTCGATGACGATGAGCGTGAGCTTCGCGTTGACGGGCGTGGCGCTCGCCAACGCCGGCGCCGTCCAGGTCACAACCGCCCCGCTGCCGCTGAAAGTGCCGATGTCGGCGGTCCACTGAAAGGTGAGCTTGTCGATCGGCGTCTCCGCGTCCTCGACAATGGTGGTGACGTCGATCGTCTCGTTGAGGTCCGCGAAGTTGGCGGGCTCGTTCGCCTTGCGCCCCTTGACGGTCAGAGACCTGATCGCCGGCGGCGTGTTGGTCCCGGCGGGCGCGACGAACGTGAACGCCTGCGCCAGCATGCTGCTGCCGGTGCCTCCCGACACCTGCACGTCCACCACTCCACTCGCGTGCGCCGGCGTCGTCGCCCTGATCGTGGTGCCGCTCTCCACAGCGATGTTGGTACCCGGCACCCCGCCGAACGTGACGGTCGCACCCGCCACGAAGCGCTCGCCGGTGATCGTCACTTCGGTGCCGCCAAAGCTGATACCGCTGGTCGGGGCCACCGACCGCACTGTGGGATTGGTGGCGCTCGGGGCGGTCGGTGATGAATCGCTGCCGCAGCCGAAGGTGGTCAGCGCGGCCAGCAGGCACGCGGCCGATGCCAGGGCGACCGGTCCCCTGGCGAGTGTGAGTCGTCGGTTCATATCGTTGTCGGCGCAGAGGGTCGGCATGTCTTGGCTTACGCCCCGTTGGCGGCAGCCACGGACCCGGTAGCCGCCCCAGCCGCGGTGCTCCCGGTCTCTCGTACTTCCCGCTCGACGCAGATCGGCTTGTCCTGGGACTCGTGTTACGTGCGCGCCTGCAGTTCCGCCAGGAGGCCGAGCGTGATCAGCTGCACGCCAGTGAACATCACCAGGATGCCGAAAAGCAGCAGGGGCGGTTCCCGATCGATTCGTGCCCGAACAGCCGCTTGAACCCGAGGTGGGCGGTGACCACGCCGCCTGTACGGCATGTACCGCTCCACGAGGCTTCCGGGCCGGACGAGACCGAGGTCTGCCGAGGCGCGCTCGAGATCCGCGAAGCGACGGTTGGCTCGGGTGGCTGCCACAGAATCTTCGTGACTGCACAAAGACAGCGGTGACATTACTGCCAAATAGATGTGCCGTCAAGCCCAGAGGCCGACGACTCGCCCTGAGCTCCGTCGAAGGGCTCGCTCCCCTCTATTCGGCCTGCGGCCTCACTCGGGGCAGGCAGGACATTCGCCTCGGCCATGTCGATGGCCTGCCATGAGCGAGGCGGGAGATCGGGGCCGGTTCCCGATCCCTGTTCCCTTCGCCCTGATTGCTACTGCCTGCTAATGGTCACCGTAAAGGCGCCAGTATTGTCGTCAAAGAAATCGTCGTTGATTCCGAGCATCAAGCGGCCAGACGCCGGCATCGCAATCGGCTGAGTGTCGGAACCGATCAAGAACGGTGCGCTGTTGCCCACTCCGCCGATGAGCGCCCCCAACGGCGCGTTCCGCACCGGGTATCTGGAGCCTCTCGCTCCTGTCGTTCCGTCCGGTCCTACCGCGACCGCTCCCTCCATCACCGTAATGTTCCCCCTGGCGTTGAAGACGAGAAGATCGCCTCGCCTGACGTCGATTCCGGTGTCGAGCCACTGCTGGTTCCCCTCGACGCGGATCCGGTCGCCGCCTTGGCGACCTGCCGTTCCAACCCTCTGGCCCTGGCCCGCCGTTCCAGTCCTCTGGCCCTGCCCTGCCGTTCCAGTCCTCTGGCTCTGAGCGGCCATCGCGTTGTAGGCCAAACGCGCGGCCGGCGGGTTCAAGTACAGGCGGCTCACGTCACGGATGGGGTAGTTCAGGCGCTGCCCAGACTCGTTTACCCATTGAACGTCATCGGTGCCGATGATGTTGTGCAGGTGTCCACGTACCGTCGATCCAGTTCGCATCACCATCACCCCTGTATCGCTGCCCGAGGGGAGGGCGTCCAGCTCCGATTTCGAGGGGTTGCCGCCGGCAAAGTCGATGGCTGCGACCTGGTTCTGGGGGATAGCGACATCGTTTCCCGATACGTTCACGTGGAACTGGAGGTCCACGATGTTGTTGTCACCGCGGCCGTACACGATGTAGCCGCTCTGTCGCTGACCGTTGATCAACACAAAGGTCGCAGATTCGGTCGCCCAGCTGGAGGCTACAGCTCCAGCGATGATGACGGCCGACAGAAGAACTCGACGAACCATGGTGTCCTCCCATTGGATGTCGTGCAGGATGAAAAGGAGTGAGAGCTGAACCAGAAGCGAGGGACGGGCGTGCTTGGATACGACGGCGGACGAGCTGACGGTTTGAGTGGCAGCACCGCCACCATTCTCGTTCAGGTCGGTTCAGGTCTCTGTACAGTAATGAACACCCCCGACTGTGACGTTAGACCGCATTGATCGGCATTGGGGCGGCGGTTGCCAGCCGCAGCAACATCAGGACGGCCAGCCGACGATCTCGAACAGCCAGATGTCGCCATCGGTGACGATCGGGCGCAGATAGGGCCGGTACTGTTCGATGCGCGCGAGCACTTTCGCTCGGCTGCGCCTGTCGTAGTCGTTGAGATGGAACACCGCGTATCGGGTCCGATGGTCGCGCAGGATCCGGAACGATTCCTCGTTCGGAAACGAGCTGACCGGCACCACCATCTGGAGGAAGTCCGGGGGGAAGTAGTCGCTGTAGCCGTTCACGAGCGGATGCCAGTGCACGGTCGACGCGAGGATGTAGATGGTGTGGCGATGGAAGTCCTGCTCTCGATAGAAGAACGGGAACTCGGCGACTGCGCCGGGCGGCAGATGGGCGAGCAGCGCGTACGGCGTGTCGGGAGGCTGAACCGTCCGGTAGTTGAGCCGGACTGGCGTCAACTCGATGAGCGCGGCGAGGCCGATGGCGGCAGCCACGATCCACGAGCGGCGTCGTCCGGCAAGCAGCGCGGCGAGCGCGTGGGCGGCGATGACCACCAGCGCCAACGTCACCACCACGCCGAACCGTCCGGGCGCGCGCAGCAGCGTGAAGGCCGGCACCCACCGGTAGAACAGCGAGTAGAGCCCGCCAGCGGGCCCGAACGAGAGCCAGAAGGCGCCGGCGCCGACGACGAGGTAGAAACCGACTGTCTCCCTGCGGCTCCGGTCCTCTCGTGGCGTGAGCACCATCCAGATGCCGGCGGCCGCGAGGATCAGCGTGACGATGCCCGGGAAGAGCACGTCCTGCCACTGGCCGGCGAACGCTCGCAGCCATCGGTCGCCCAGACCGGTCGCCGCGAGATACGCTCCCCAGTTGGCCGAGTACTGATAGCTTTCCTCGAGCGAACGGAAAGGACCGCTCTTGCCGGTCAGGGAGAGGTACGGCCTCATGAACGGCCACGTCAGGAGCGCCGCCACCGCCGCCGCGCCTGCCAACGCGGCCAGGTAGCGCCAGTTCGTCCAGCGACGCCGAGTCGCCAGGTAGTAGAGGCTGCCGCACGAGACCATCAGGCCGGCGAAGATGCCGTAGTAGCCGCTCGAGAGCGCCGCGAGACAGAGGGTGAGCCCGAGCACGACCGCCCGCCACGCTCCGGGCCGATCGACCAGGCGATGGAACGCCAGCAGCGTGAACGGCAGGCCTGCCGTCATCAGCAACTGGATGTGCGCCGTCCTCGCGAAGATGAAGGGGCAGAAGGCGAACAGGATGGCCGCGACGCCGGCCGCCGGCCGGCTGCCGGTCAGATAGCGTGCGAGATAGTACATGCCGACGGCCGACAGCACGAAAGCCCACAGAACGGCGCTGTTGTGCGCGGCATACGCGTTGGCCGTCAGCCCGTAGGCGGGCGCGCCGAGCACGCCCGCCACCAGGTTCGCCTCGCTGTAGGCCAGCGTGCCGGTGTGCGGATAGAAGATGTTGGCGTCGAAGACGTGCGCTGGATCGGAGAGCAGGGCCCTGGATACCCAGGCGACGTTCCAGATGCTGAAACGACCGTCTCCCGAGTCGAGCCGGCCGAGCCGCCCGAGGCCGAAGGCCAGCGGGTAGGTCATGACCACGGCGAGCACCGCCGCCACGCTCCAGACTACGGCCGTTTCCCCGAGCCTCCTCACAGGCATAGGGTACATATCGTAGCAGGGATCGGGATCAGGGATCGCGACTCGGTCGAGGACCGCGCCGTTGGCGCGGGCACGCAGGCCCGGGAGACGCCGGGGGCGGGTGCGAAACCCGCTCCCGCGGGTGTCACTGGGCGTGGAACTCGGCGATCGCGGAGCAGACGCGGTCGATCTGCGCCTCGGTCAACTCGGGGAACATCGGCAGCGACAGAATCTCCCGTGCGAGCCGATCGGTCACGGGCAGCCGGCTCGCCGAGGAGGCGAGTTCGGCGTACGCCGGCTGGCGATGGATCGGAATCGGATAGTGAATGCCCGACTGAATGCCCCTGGAGTGCAGGAACGCCTGCAGGTCGTCGCGTTTCGGCGTCCGAATCACGTAGAGATGGTACACGTGCGACATCTCGTCGGCCGGGGCCGGCGGCGCTGTCACCGCCGGGATTCTGGCGAGGCGCTCATCGTACATCCGCGCGGCCCGGCGTCTGCCCGCGTTCGCGGCCTCGAGACGCGGGAGCTTGACCTCGAGAAGTGCCGCCTGCAACGTGTCGAGGCGCGCGTTGACTCCCTTCTCCACGTGGTGGTACTTCTTCGCCTCGCCGTAGGCCCGCCGCTGGCGGACCACCTGGAAGAGCGTCTCGTCGTTGGTCGTGACGAGGCCGCCGTCGCCGAAGCCGCCCAGGTTCTTCCCCGGGTAGAAGCTGAAACAGCCGATGTTCGCAATCGCGCCGCAGCCCTTGCCCCGATACCGGGAGCCGTGAGCCTGGCACGCGTCCTCGACGACCTCGAGATTGTGCTCGGCCGCAATCGCCAGGATGGCGTCCATGTCGGCCGCCTGGCCGTAAAGGTGTACCGGCACGATTGCCTTCGTCTTGCCGGTGATGGCGGGGCGGATCAGGTTGACGTCGATGTTGTACGTCTTCGGATCGCAATCGACGAGAACCGGCACCGCGCCCACGGCCGACACGGCGAGCGCCGTGGCGATGAACGTGTTGGCCGGCACGATGACCTCGTCGCCGGCCTGCACGCCCACCGCTTCGAAGGCGAGGCGCAGCGCATCGAGGCCCGAGCTGACACCGATGGCGTACTTGGCGCCAATCAGGCAGGCGAAGTCCTTCTCGAACGCCTCCACCTCGGGGCCGAGGATGTACTTGCCGTGTGTGAGCACGCGGTCCAGCGCTGCACGCAGGTCGTCGTGCAGCGGCGCGTGGTGCATGGCGAGATCAACGAACGGAACGATGTCCACGAATCACCTCTTCAGTCGTAGTCCGAGCAGGACCAATGGCCGCAGGATGCTCCACCACCCGGTGATGGGCTTCATCTTCGTGTAGCCAAGCTCGTGCGGCGGATAGATCTTGGTGACCGGCACTTCGGTCACGCGGTAGCCGAGTGTGATCATCTTGTAGAAGACATAGGGCTCGAGCTCGTACTGGTCCAGCCACCGCTGGTCCAGGTCGATCCGCGGATCGGCCAGCGCGGAGAGCCGGATGGCGCGAAACCCGTTGGTGGTGTCGGTGAAGCGGCGTCCGACGAGCAGCGAGAAGAGCAGCGGGTGCATGTAGCGCGTGGCCAGCCGCCGGTAGAACGGCATCTGGCCGAAGTCGCCCCCCTGCAGGTAGCGCGACCCTTGCACAAAGTCGTACCCGCGTTCGGCGATCGGCGCGAGCAAGCGCTCGATTTCCGGCGGACGGTCCTTGTCGTTGCCGGCCAGGATCACCAGGACGTCGAAGCCCTCGGACACCGCGTGTTTGATGGCCGTCCGGATCGCCGCGCCGGCGCCCGACCGCCGGGGGTGCCGGAGCACGAGCGCCCCCTTCTGCTCCGCTACCGCCGCGGTTTCGTCGGTGGAGGCATCGTCCACGACGACGATGCGATCGACGAGGCCGGGCGTGAAGCGGTCGAGCACGCGACCAATCTTCGCCGCCTCGTTGTGCGCAATCGACGCGGCCATCACGCGGAGGGTCTGGCGAGAGGCGGTCACGCCCGCGTAGTCCTTGGACCCGGCTTCCGGGCCACGCGCATCCTGGACACGGGCTTCCGCGGGGCAGCCTTGCGGCTCTTCGGCGCGGCGCCGGCGGCGGCGCGCGCGATGCCGGCGCGCGTCCTCGCGTAGGTGAGCCCGCACGTCTTGCAGGTGAGGATCCGTCCCTTGCCAGTGAGCGGCTGGCAGCACTCGCACACGAATCCGTGGAGGCGGCCCGGGTTCCCGTAGACGACGCCGTAGTCGGGGACCGGCGTGGTGACGACGGCGCCGGCGCCGATGAAGGCGTAGCGGCCGATGTGGCAGCCGCAGACGATGGTCGCGTTCGCGCCGACGGTGGCCCCCTCACGGATGACCGTGGCGACCGGCGTCCAGTCGCGCTTGCTGCGCGGTCGCATGTCGTTGGTCAGCGAGCAGTTCGGGCCGAGGAACACGCGGTCCTCGACCGTCACATACTGCCACACGGCCACGCCGTTCTTGATGGTGACCTCGTCGCCAATCACGGCGCCCGACTCCACGAACGCGTGGTCGCCGATGTTGCAGCGACTGCCGACCACCGCCCCCTTCATCACGTGTGCGTACGCCCAGACATTCGTCTTCTGACCGATCTGATCGGTCTCGACCAGCGCGGTGGGATGCTTGAAGAATCCATCAGTCACGTGCAGTTCCTCCCCGCGTTCGCTCAAACCCGGTTGTCCGGGGGGGCCCGATCGCTACAACTTGACCGGGGCCCCGTTCTTGGACATCGACTCGTTGATGGCCACCAGCACGCGCACCACGTCGGCGCCGACCTGACCGCCGCTCCGCAGCGCGTCCGGCGAATCGAGCGCCTCGATGAAGGCGCGCGACTGCTGGCGCAGCGGCTCTTCGGCGGGCACGCGCGGGATGGTCACGTCGCCCTCACGTGCGAGCAGCTGGAACTCGCCGAAATCAGCGTACTCCTGACGCTTGGTCACGCCCTTGTCGAACACCATCACTGGCCCCAGCGTGGCCAGGTCGTCCCAGACGGCCATGCGCTTCTCGCCGACGACGGTCATCTCGCGCACCTTTTTCGGGTCGAGCCAGCTGACATGGATCGAGGCCACCACATCGTTCGGGTACTGCAGCGTGATGACGCTGACGTCCTCGATGCCAGGCTGGAGGAAGGCCTTGCCGACGGCCGACACCTCGAGCGGCGGCGCTCCAAGCAAGTAGTTGTAGATCGACACGTCGTGCGACGCGAGATCGAAGACCGCATTGACGTCGCTGCGGATCGGTCCGAGGTTCGTGCGCCGGGCGAACAGGTAGTAGATGCGGCCCAGTTCACCGGCATCCACCAGTTCCTTGAGCTTCAGGATCCCCCGGTTGAAGAGGAAGACGTGACCAACCATGAGCAGACGCTTCCGCTCGGCCGCCAGGCGCACCAGCTCGTCGGCCTGCCCAGCGGTGCTGCACAGCGGCTTCTCGCTCAGGACGTGCACACCGGCCAGCAGCGCTTCCTTCACCACTGCGTAGTGGGTCCGGGTCGGCGTCGAGACGACGACGGCGTCAGGCTTCGCTGTGGCCATCATCTCGGCCGAGCTGGAGAACTGCGCGACGCCCGGCACGATCGCCGCCACCCGCGCGAGCCGTTCCGTCTTCAGGTCTGCCACGCCCACGACCTCGACATTCGGCAGCGCCGCAAAGTTCCGGACATGGTTCGGTCCCCACGCCCCGCAGCCGATCACGCCGATGCGCCACTTCCGCTTGCCTGCGTCCGCTGCCATCGCTTCCTCCAGAGCCGACGTGACCCGGATGCCCGCGCACGCGCCGCCGCCGTGCGGGTCCACGAGCTGTCCCTGGGATTGTCGGGAATTGTCGCGGCTGCTGTCTCAGCCGCCGAATCGGGACGACTGGCGTGCGACACCGCGGGAACCGGCAGTCCGAAACCCGGAACTGCAGGGCCAGACAGTCTACATCGGGTTCCCGCCCCGCCGCCAGTGGCCCACCGCCGGTGGGCCGGCAGAGCCGGCGAGGCGTCGCAGAGCCTGACGGGGGATGTGATCTCGGAGCTCGCAGCATCGGCTATCATACCGGACCAATGGACCTGCCAGCCTCCACCTCTCGTCCTGCCGCCGTCCTGTGGGTCGCGGTGCTCTACAGTCTGCTGACTCTGGCCTTGACGTACCCGCTGCCGGCCCATCTGGCGACCTATGCGTTCCGCAATGGGGCCGATACCGGCCTGCTCACGTGGATTCTCGCCTGGGATGCCCACGCGTTCCTGCACCAGCCCTTCTCGATCTTCGAAGCGAACATCTACTACCCGGCGCACCACACGCTGGCCTTCGCCGAAAACCTGATCGGAAGCGCCTTCATCTCGGCGCCGGTCTACTGGATCACCGGCAACCCGGTCCTGGCGATGAACACCGTCGCCCTGACGTCCTGCGTGCTGTGCGGCATCGGAACGTACCTGCTCGGCCGCCGACTGGGCATGAGCTCGGTCGCGGCGATGCTGGCCGGCCTGATCTTCGCCTTCTCGCCGCCGCGGTTCTTCCGGATCGGCCAGTTGCATCTCACGGCCGTCCAGTGGATTCCGTTCGGGCTCGCGTCGTTGCATGCCTACCTGGACCGGGGACGGAGGGGCGATCTCTGGCTAGCCGCTGGGTTCTTCACGCTGGAGGCGCTCTGCAGCGGCCATGGCGCCGTCTTCATGACGGTGGCCTACGTAACGCTGCTGACCTACCGGATCGCCTGTGGCGATCCCATCGCTCCGTTGCGTCGTCTGCGCGACCTGAGCATTCCCGGCATCCTGCTGCTGCTGCCGACGCTCCTTGCCTGGCTGCCCTATCGAAGCGTCCAACGGGAGGGGCTGAAAAGGACGCTGGACGACTGGGTGCCGAGCGCGGCCAGCTTCCTCGCGTCGCCGTCGCATTTTCACCAACTGCTGATATCGCTCGCTCCCAGCCTGCAGATCAACGAGCGGGCGGGGGCACTGCTCTTTCCCGGGTTCCTTCCGATCCTGCTCGCCCTCGTCGCGTTCTGGCCACGCCGTACGGGCGCGACCGGCGAGAACGGGCGAGAGGCCCGGGTTGCCACGCGGGCGGCCGTGCACGGCCAGCGGGCCCCGAGCGCGTGGCGGTTCCTGGCTCTCCTTCTGGATACACTGACCATCGCCGGGTTGGCCGCCGGGCTGTACGTCGTCGTCGTGGGTCCGGTCAGGATTCGGTGGGAGCACACGGTCGTCCTGTCGGTTGGC
>Ga0209745_1002537_pt1 | contig 10381 bp, 5 predicted proteins | sample BarGraNGADG00312_FD_184495 | JGI IMG/M metagenome (GOLD analysis project Ga0209745, IMG submission 184495) | Arctic peat soil microbial communities from Barrow, Alaska - Barrow Graham LP Ref core NGADG0004-312 (SPAdes) (version 2) | ecosystem: Environmental > Terrestrial > Soil > Wetlands > Peat ... | reverse complement strand
CGTGCGGTCTTGACCTCCTCGTAGGTCTGCAGCACCCGGGCCATCGCGGTGGCGTCCAGACCGGCGGGGTCGCGGCGCGCACGACGTGCGGCGGCGGCATACGTCTCGGGCGTGAGCATGCTGACCTTGGCCCATTCGACCTCGGCCGCGAGATCACGCACGGCCACGCGGTCGACCTGAAGGCGCAGTCGCGAGCAGGCCTCGGCGACGACGGATGCCTTGTGTGGCAACACTTCGGGAGACGCACCGCCGATCGCCTGAGGCCAGAAGTAGTGGAGCTGACGCAATGCCGCGGCGTGGAACGTGCGGGCCTGCACACCGGGGACGCCGAGGTCGCGCAATCTGGTGCGCATCTCGTCTGCAGCCCTGGCGGTGAAGGTGACGGCGAGCACCCGCTGAGGCTGGTAGGCGCCGCTGTGCACGCCGTACGCAATGCGGTGGGTGATGGCCCTGGTCTTGCCCGTGCCGGCGCCGGCAAGCACGCACATTGGTCCGCTCGGCGACGCCGCCACCTCACGCTGTTCGGGGTCGAGGGCATCGAGGATGTCGTCGGCGGTCGGGGTGCCGCTCGGCGCGCTGTTCGGTTGGCTGGGTGCGGGAGACATCGCCTCAGATCCTCTCAGACCTGGGTGACACAGCCGACCATGGTGTTCCCGGACAGAACCGCCGCCATCAACCCCTCCCTGGCCGACGTTCGGCTTCGCCTGGCCTGACCGCGCGTCTGCCGCCACGTGTCCGAAGACGTCCCGGCTCAGCGCGAAAGGTGGGACGTCTGCCGCCGCGGGCCGCAAGACGTCCCGCGGGGGCCGGGCTACTCCGCACCGGCGAGGCCGTAGACGCGCTCGACGCGCAGCCTGGCCACCAACCGGCGGTCGGCCACCATCGCTGCCCGGTACTCGCCCCAGTCGGGATGGTCTGCACCCCGGATGGCGCGAAAGACCTCGACCAGCTCTTCGACCGTCTCGTCATCCGGGACCGCTGCGACCGGTGACAGCTCGACCGTTCCTTCCAGTACGGCATACGCCCAGCCATCGGCGCTGGTGACAAACACCGAGGCCCGGGGGTCGCGGCGAAGGTTGTACACCTTGGCCCGCCCGTCGGCCACGGAGATCCGCGCCATCGCCGCGGCAGGGTCGAAGGTGAAGCTGACCGTCGAGAGCTGCGGCCGGCCGTCCCGCTTGATGGTGGCCAGGGCGCCGATATTGCGCGCGGAGGCCAGCGCGACCAGGTTGGCGTCCGGTGTCTTCGGTTCCATTGCCATTGGCGAACTCCTCACTCGTGCGGATGAGTTGGTGCGGTCACTGGATCCGTTGGTCGATCGGCTGGCCGTACCAGCGCTCGATGATGCGCCGTGCGATCGACACCGTTGGAGAGACACCGAAGCGACCAGCCCGCACCATCTCGCGCAGCTCCCCGCGCGTGACCCACACCGCCTCGACGATCTCCTCCATGTCCGGGTGGAGCGTTGGGTCGACCGCGCGGGAGGTGAAGCCCACCATCAACGATGACGGGAACGGCCACGGCTGGTTACCCAGATAGCGCACCTGGTCGACGACCACGCCGACCTCCTCGAGAACCTCCCGGGCCACCGCCGCCTCCAGAGACTCCCCCGGCTCCACGAAACCGGCCAGCACCGAGAGCCGCCCCTCCGGCCAGTGGGGGCTGCGGGCAAGCAACAACCGGTCGGCGTCGTCGGTCACCGCCATGATCACGGCCGGGTCCGTGCGCGGGTAGTGCTCGCTCTCATCCTGCAGGCAACGACGGATCCATCCGGACTGGTCCGGTTCGGTCCCCGCACCACATTGGGGGCAATGGGTGTGCGATCCGTGCCAGTTCGCCAGCCCCTGCATCGTGGCGAACAGGCCTGCGTCCCGGTCCGAGAGCAGGGCCCCAACTTCGCGCAACGTCCGCCACTGCGAGGTCTCCAACGGGCCCGGGGAGTCGCCCACCACCCCGACGTATGCCGTGCCGTCACCGTCCTGCCCCAGGAAGACTGCCAGCCGGCTCGCGTCCTGCGCACCGGGAGAACGCAGAAGCAGGGCGAGGTCGCGATCGAGCTCGACGACGTTCACTCGACCCGCTACCAGCTCCAGGATCCGCGTCGACGGGTCCTTGAGGAGCGAAGGCAAAAGCTCCGGGTCCTTGCGCCGCATGCCAGCGCGGTCCAGGGTGCCCCGCGCGAGAGGCAGATCGCGCAAAGTTTCGGAAGACCCGCTCACGCCTGCCACCCTATGGGGCGCCGTCGTCATACGGTGTCAGAGTGACACGCACTCCCCTAGCTCTCGCCGCACTCGCCAGCGCCGCCGTGCCGGGGCTCGACCCCGCAACCGTCCAGGGAACCCCACATGTGCCCGGGCACGACTTCGAGGTGGCTTTCATCGAGGATACGCAGCATCGCCGCTGGGTCGTGCGCTCGCCGATGACCGCTGCCGCGGCGGCCCACATGGATGTCACCGTGTCCTTGCTTGGGCTCTTGTCGCGTCGGCTCCCGTTCTCGGTGCCGATGCCCAAGGGTTTCGTAGATCTCAAGGAGGGCGGTCGGGCGGTCGTCTACCCGTACCTGGTCGGGCGTCCGCTGGATTTCGCTCATCTGCCGGCCGGACCGGGGATAGCGGCCGAGCTGGGCCGGGCACTGGCTGCACTGCACAACGTCGACCGGGCACTGTTCGACGAAGCCGGGCTCCCGACGTACGACGCCGACACCTATCGCACCCGCCGGCTGTCGGACCTCGACCGGGCCGCCGCAACGGGACACGTCCCGACCGGGCTCCTTGCCCGCTGGGAGCGCTCGCTCGAAGACGTGTCGCTCTGGCGCTTCGCTCCGACGCCGACCCACGGCGACCTGACCGGCGATCAGGTCCTCGCGGTCTTCGACGATGACGAGGACGCCGCCACCGGCCGTATCCGCGGGCTGACCGGCTGGGAGGACGCCAAGGTCGCGGACCCTGCGGACGACTTCGCAGCGCTGGTCACCCAGGCATCTCCCGCGGCCTTCGACTCGGCGCTTGAGGCATACGCGCATGCCAGGATCGACCGTCCGGACAAGTACCTCGAGCGACGTGCCCGGCTGGCTGGTGAGCTCAAGCTCGTTTCCGAGTTGCTGACCGCGGCCGGCTCCAAGGACCAGAGTGGCATCGAGGCGTGTGCGGCAAGGTTGCGGCAGCTGGACGACGATCTTTTCGACGAAGACCTGGACGACGATCCCGTGGTCCCCACCCCACCGGCCGCGCCAGTCATGCCGGTTGTGCACGTGGTCACTGAGCACGTCGACGACGTCCCGGCGCGCGGTGACCGCCCTGAAGGGACCGGGCGTTCCGACGAGATCGAACCGGACGAGATCGAACCGGACGAGATCGAACCGGACGAGATCGAACCGGACGAGATCGAACCGGACGAGGCCGGCGATTCTTCGGAATCGCCACGCGGTTAGGCCGGGATCGATCCCAACAAGGACACAAGCTGCGCCTCGTCGGGCAGATCAGGGAACACCGTCTCACCCGTGCCGGCGTAGTAGAACGCCGCATCGATCTCGTCCAACGGGAGTTCCCTGAGCCGGGCATAGGCCAGGCGGTAGGCCCCGAGCTGCAGGGCACGAGCCCTGGCCCTGTCCCCTGACGGTCTGGCGCCCGTCTTCCAGTCCACCACCGTGAAACCGCCCCCCGGGCGAGCGAAGACAGCATCGATGCGACCTCGGATGGCCATCTCTGCGACGGTCGTCTCGATCGCGATCTCGATGGCTTCCGGTCTGCGGTCAGCCCATTCGCTGGCCAGGAACAGCTCCTTCATCCGTGGCAAGGCCTCATCGCCCGCAGGGTCGTCGTCGGCACTGCCCGGCAGGTCGAACAGGTCGACGAAGGCGGCCCGCGCGAAATGTTGCTCGACCCAGGCGTGAAAAGCCGTGCCGCGACGAGCCGCTAGCGCCGGAGGTGAGGGCATGGGCCGACGAAGGTTCCTAGCGAACGCTTGCGGATCATCGGCGAACGCCACCACCCCGGATGCAGACAGGTGCCGTGGGACCCTGACCTCGATGTCACGAGGCTGGGCCGCGGAGTCACGTTCGGCCAGCAGGATCCTGAGCTCGCGTTCGCGACCAACCAGGTCGTGACCATCGAGGTCGTGACCATCGAGGTCGTCGCGCGGCTCGACGTGTGCCATTGCATCCCGCACCACCCGAGCTGCGTCGCTGAGCCGTGCGCGTCGGGCCGCCATTGGATCTGCCGGCCAGATCGCGCTCACCGGCTCACTCTGGCGCGGGTTGGCAGGCTTGGTATCGCCGTCCGGCTCGGGCAGCAGCGCCCATGTGTGGGGATGAAGACCCAGGTCGGGGTGATCGAACAGCTCGGTGAGGAAACGCGAGGTGACGCGCGGCGTGGTCGGGTCCGCCCACACCGGCGCAGTCAGCAGCAGCTCGCGGCGAGCACGGGTGAACGCGACGTAGGCCAGCCGGCGCTCCTCGTCGATGCCGTGTTCGCCACCGGCACTGATGAAGTCACTGATCTCGTCGTCCAACGCCTTGAGGTCGGGAGCCGACCTCCACCGCAGCACCGGAAGGCCATCGCAGTCCCCGCGAAGGTCGTACGGGACACCGGACAGGCCGCCGATCCAGCCCTTGTCCGTGGGCGGGCTCATCCTCCAGTGGCTGTCCTTGAACGACGTGGCCGAGCTCGAGCGTGATGGGAACGAGCCCTCGACCAGCCCGGGAACAGCAACGACGTCCCACTCCAGTCCCTTGGCTGCGTGCACGGTGAGCACCTGGACAGCGTCCGTGGACACCTCGATATACCCCTTGTCCAGCCCGCGCTCCTCGGATTGCGCGGCATCGAGCCAGGACAAGAAACCTCCCAGCGTGGGCCGGTCGACAGAGTTCGAGAAGGTGGCCGCCACGTCAGCGAAGGCGTCGAGATGGGCACGGGCCGTGGTCGGCGTGTGCTCCGGGCGGGACAGCACCTCGATGTCCAGTCCGAGAGCGCGCTCGGCCTCGCCGGCCAGATCAGCAAGAGGCATGCCAGTCAGCGAACGCAGCCGGAGGATCGCCTCACGCAGCCCGTGCAGACGCTGTAGCGCCACCGGCGAGATACGGGAGCCGCGGGGGCCGACCCAATGCAGCGAGGGCAGTTCGTCGAGGGCTTCCACGATGCTGAGGCGGTCGGCGCTGTCTGGAGCTTGGTCCTTGACGTGAGAATGAGCCTCATCGGAACGAGCCGAGTGGGAACGAGCCGAGTGTGAACGAGCCTCGTGACGACGCTGCACGACCCGGGACCAGACCGCGAGCCCGTCGAGATCGGCGGCGCCCAGCCGACACAACGGCCCGGTCAGCAACCGCATCAGCTGGTCGCCCCGGGTGGGGTCCTGAACCACCCAGAGCAACGCCACGATGTCCGACACCTCGGGCGTACTGAGGAGCCCGCCAAGACCCACCACCTCGACGGGCAGGCCAGACCGCTCGAGGGCGTCAATCACCGCTCCGAACTGAGAACGCTTACGGCACAACACCGCTGCTGAAACTCCTGTGGGACGGCCACGCACATCCAGCCAGCGACTGGCGATCCAGCCAGCAAGGTGCCTGGCTTCGTCCTCGGTGGTCACCAGCCGGGCCGCATGCAGCCGCCCGTTGCCTGCATCGTCGCGCGGACGAAGCACATCCACGTCGACGGTCGACGTGAGGCGGAGCGGAGCCGACGTGATGTTGGCCGCCGACAAGACGGCGTTGTCGTTGCGCCAGCTCGTCGACAGCGGCAGCACATCGGCCTCACCAGCAGCATCGGCAAACTCACGTGGAAAACGGGTCAAGGTCGTCGCACTCGCCCCGCGCCAGCCGTAGATGGACTGGTTGGGATCGCCCACTGCGGTGACCGGCACGGACTCACCGATGGCGACGAAGAGGTGCCGCAACAGTACGAGCTGCGCCTCACTGGTGTCCTGGAACTCGTCGAGCAGAACGGCCCGAAACCGTTGGCGTTCCATCGAACCGATGTCGGTGAACCGCTGCGACAAGGTGGCGGCGAGGGCCATCTGGTCGGCGAAGTCGAGCGCATCGCGGCTCCGCTTGAGCTCGAGGTAGTCGTCGACCAGTGGCAGCACCTGACGACGGGCCTTGAGCGCGGTCATCGCCTCGGCCACCGCCTTGGGCAGAGCTCGCGCACGGCTGGCCCCCTTGGGCAGCCCACCGACCTTGGCCTCGAAGCTGTCGATCAGCGTGGCCAGATCCGCGGTCACCAGCAGGTGCTCCGCCATCTCGCCGGCCAGGTCGACAACAGCGTTGATAACGGTCGAGGCCGCGTACGGCACGTCATCCATCGGCCCGTCATGACGCTCGACCACCTCGGCGGCGAACTGCCAGGCGGCGGCCTCGGACAGCAGCCGCGACTCGGGCTCGACCCCCAGACGCAAGGCATGCTCGCGAACCAGGCGACCGGCATACGAGTGGTAGGTCGAGACCGTGGGCGTGCCACCTAGCACCTCGGCGCCGTCCTGCTCCTGGGCAGGGGTCCACATGCCCACATGACGCAGTCGACGCAGTCGTCGTGCGATGCGCTCGGCGAGCTCGGTGGCCGCTTTGCGGGTGAAGGTCAGACCCAGGACCTGGTCGGGCTCGACGTAACCGTTGGCGACCAGCCAGACAACCCGCGAGGCCATCGTCTCGGTCTTGCCCGAGCCGGCCCCGGCCACCACCAGAAGCGGACGCATCGGTGCCTCGATGACGGCAATCTGCTCAGCGGTCGGCGGCGGGTTGCCCAGGGCAGTGGCGATCGACTGCGCTGAGTGCTGACGTGGCCGGCCCAGCATCAGATCACCCGACCTTCGGGCTGGACCGGACAGCTTGACCTGACCGCGCAGAAGGTGCACGCAGCGCCGATCGTGGCCACGAACTCGCTGCCGGCCATGCCCTCGGCCGTGTCCGTCACAAGAGCCTGCGCCCACTCGGGATCGTCGTCCTCCGACACCGGCGCCTGCTCCTGCAGCGTGGTCTTGACCCCCGCCGCCTTGCCGACCTGCAGCAGTGCAGCCCCGGCCGAGACGCTGCCATGGTCCGCGAACGCCCCGAGCTCGACAGCGGCCTGGTAGGCGCCGAGCTGGGCATTGCGAAGCAGCTCGCCCTTGGATGGTTTGGCGGAGCCGGTCTTGAGGTCGACGACGCGCAGACCACCGTCGCTGTGACGCTCGAGCCGGTCGACGCGACCCTTCAACAACGCACGTCCGAGCTCCACCTGCATGTCGAGCTCGACGCCGACACATTCCCAGCCGCCGGCAGTGGAGTCCTCGAAGTACCGGGCCAGTCGGGCCACCATCGACTGGGCCTCGGCCAGCTGACGACGCGACAACCAGCCGTCGGGCAGCCCCAACCTGCCCCACCGGGCCTCGACCTCCGCCTGCAGGGTGGCCTCGTCGACGTCGCCGAGGTCGGCGGCGATGTCGTGGATCAGGGTGCCGATGCTTGCGGCGCCGACACTTGGGCCGTCGCCGCCGCAGGCCGACAACAACCAACGAAGGCTGCACTCGCTGAAGCTCTCGATCCGTGACGGCGACACCGTGACGATCACGCCCTCGGCACGGAGTGGTCGGTCGTCGCTCAACGGCGTCAGCGCCCACCACGAAGACGGGTCGGCGCCTACGACCCGCGCCGCAGCCAGCCGTGCAAGCTGCCCCGCAGCCGTGTGACGGTCACTCACCGTCGCTCCCACGACCACCTCGCGGCGCAGCTCGGCGACAAGGCCGCCCAGCGTCATCGGGCGCGGCACCTCGCTGAATGGCCTCAGCTCATCCCCGTCATCGGACTCCTCCGGTGGGTCGACGATGTCGAGATAGACCGATGGCTGCTCGTCGTCGCTGCGCACGGCGGTGACCAGGAGCCGCTCGGAGGCGCGGCTGACCGCGACCATGAAGAGCCGCGTCTCGTCATAACGGACTGCAGTCTGGGCGGCGCGCAACGACCGACCCCGTCCGGTGATGACATCGACCAGCTGCTCTGAGCCCAAAAGGGATCCGCGCAGACGCAGGTCGGGCCAGACGCCTTCCTGCACACCCGCGACGACAACGAACCGCCATTGACACCCCGCAGCGCCCGCAGGGGTGAGCAGCGAGACGGTGTCATCACTTGGGGCACGAGCCACGAGGGTGTCGCCCGCGACGTCCTGCCCCCTCAGGTGCTCCAGGAACCCGCGCGGTCCCATCTGGGGCAACTGGTCGACATACTTCGCCACGGCGTCGAACAGTGCGACGACCGCGTCGAGGTGACGGTCGGCGCGGGCACCCGACAGGCCACCCCCGAGCGCCACCCGACGCCAGCTCTCCCCCAACCCGGTCGCGTCCCAGATGGCCCACAGCACGCCCTCCGCAGTCACACCCGGCGCCCAACGCAGTTCGTCGCCGTCCTCGCCGACGTCACCAACCGTGCGAGCAGCGCTCACCCCTGCAGCGATCGCCTTGGCAACCCGGCGAGCCGGCGCACCCTCAGAACCCAGCATTCCCAACGTGTTTGGCGCGACTAGACCCTCTGCGAGCAGCTCGTCGCTCGTGCGCCCGCCCCCACTGTCGAGCTCGTCGCGGCGTAGTGCTCTGCGCAGTCGCCGCAGCCCGACCGCATCGGCCCCACCGATCGGGGACAGCACCACATCAACCGCGGTCTGGATGTCGATCGGGTCCACCTTCCCCATCGCCACGTTGAGGGCAACCTCGAGCAGCGCGAGCAAGGGACGGACCGCCGCTTCGTCGCGGACGGGGACCTCGGTGGATGGCACCGTCACGGGCACACCGGCGGCCATGAGAACCCGACGCAGCGTGCTCGTGCGTCCCTGGCCCCGGACGATCACGGCCATGTCCGACCACGGCATACGGTCAAGCAGGTGCGCCGCTCGCAGCTCTGCGGCGATCAACGCAGCCTCCTGCGAGGTCGCACGCAGCAGGCGCACGTCCGCGCGTCCACCCTCAGCGACCTGCTCGAGCTCGCGGTGGGTTCCTCCACCGAGTGCGCCGATGCGCCGGGTCACCCGGTGGGTCACCTCACGCAATGCCTGGGGTTGTCGGTATGACGTCCCGAGCATGATCGTCGGACCGTCACCGAATCGGGAATGGTCTGCACCCAGAATGCGGGGGTCGGCGCCGCGGAACGTCTGGACTGCGGCATCCGGATCGCCGATGAGGACGAGGTCGATGTGCGGGGCGTGGATGACCTCGATGAGCCGGGCAGCGGCGGACGTGAGCTCCTGGGCATCGTCGACCACGATCAGACGCAGCGCGGACGCCATGCGCTCACGTGCCTCGGGATCCTCCTCGAGCAGGTCGGCGGCCGCACCCAGGATCCACGCCGGGTCGTAGGAACCCGGACGCGAGAAGGCCGTGACCTCGTCGTACTCGGCCAGAACCTGTGCAGCCGCAACCCAGACGGGCCGATCATGGGCAACGCCCAGAGCCGCAAGATCGCCGGCCTCGAGGCCTCGCTCAACCGCCCGCATGAGCAGGTCCCGCAGCTCTGTTCGGAACCCCCTGGTGGCCAGGGCGGCTTGCACATGATCCGGCCAGTCCGGGGCCTTGCCATCCCCCGAAGCGTGACCGGCGAGGAGCTCTCGCAGGATGAGGTCCTGCTCGGGCCCGCTGAGCAGCCGGGGGCTGGGGTCCCCCCGGAGCACAGCGTCCTGACGCAGGATGGCGAAACCGAGCGACTGGTGGGTGCGGGCCATGGGTTCAGTCGTGGTGCCGCCGATCCGGGCGGTGATGCGGTCACGCAGCGCCGCAGCCGCAGTCCTCGAAGCAGTCAGGACCAGGCACTGGTCGGGCGCAACACCGTCACGGCGGACCCGGTCGACCACGATCTCGATGGCGGTGAACGTCTTGCCGGTACCCGGGGCTCCCAGGACGCGCAGCACCCCTGCGTCATGACCCTGCGTGGCGGTGGCCCGCTCAGCGGTGGCCCGGTGGACGGCCCTGCGGTGTGCGACAGCGGCAGCCTGTGCCTCATCCAGGCCCGGCATCTGTGCGACCAGACTGGGGGCTCGTCGCAATGTCAGCACCGGCAGATTCCATCACGACGCACCGACAGGTTGCCGAGACGGTGGCTCTACCGGCAGTGCTGGCGAGACGGTGGCTCTACCGGCAGTGCTGGCGAGACGGTTGCCCCACCTGCTGTTACGGGGCCTGTCCCGGACGCACGAATGCCCCGACCTTGAGGCCGGGGCAAACGCGGTGCAGAACGGGTTCTGCGAACTCAGATCAGAGCGGACGAATGTTCTCCGCCTGCGGGCCCTTCGGACCCTGGGTGATGTCGAACTCAACCTTCTGGTTCTCGTCGAGCGAGCGGTATCCGCTGCTGGCGATGGCCGAGTAGTGCGCGAACACGTCGGCGCTGCCGTCCTCGGGAGCAATGAAGCCGAAGCCCTTTTCAGCG
>Ga0209745_1002533_pt1 | contig 10395 bp, 7 predicted proteins | sample BarGraNGADG00312_FD_184495 | JGI IMG/M metagenome (GOLD analysis project Ga0209745, IMG submission 184495) | Arctic peat soil microbial communities from Barrow, Alaska - Barrow Graham LP Ref core NGADG0004-312 (SPAdes) (version 2) | ecosystem: Environmental > Terrestrial > Soil > Wetlands > Peat ... | reverse complement strand
ATCCAGGGATCATTGCGGTAGGGGCGGCTGCTCAGGCCGCCAGAATCACAGTGCGCGCGATCCCGAACAGCACTAGCCCGATCGCAAGTCCGTTTAGCCAGTAGATGTGCGCCCGCAAGACTCGAAGGTACATAGCATGGACTTCCCGCGCGTCAGTCCCGTTCGCCCTCGCCACGTCGGCGAAGACTTCGCGAGGCACGTCCCTCTCGTCATGCAGGTGATCTAGGTTCGCCTTGAATGCAAACCCGACTCCCACCCCGACGACAGCGACAACGGCAGTGACGGTCGCCCAGAGATCACCACCTTCCAGGCGGTTCCCTTCCGTTAGCAGGACGGGGCCAGCCGCCACGACAATGATGAGCGCGCCAAACAGCAGGGCGTCCTGCATCACATTCATCCGCGAGTCGCCCTCGACCATGTCGCGTGGCAGTGGGAGCATTCGTCGGACTAGATAGGCGCCGAGGCCCGCCAGACCCACCACGCCGACGAGCGCTCCCACAACCGCGGTCGTCGCGGTGGGGACTGGTGCGAGTCCATCAACACCGGGGAGGCGGATGCCAAAGGCGAGGAGCCACGCAACGACGGCGCCGACGCCGACCCCGGTCGTTGCTGCCGCCGCACGGCCCACCTTCGCGAGCGGAACCAAACTCAGGCGCCCGACGTCCGTCACGATGCTGCTCGTCACGAGAAGCCCTGCCACCAGACCCATGATGAGCGGCACCGCCCCGATCGTGGGCACGGGGCCCCGAAGCACGACCACCAGGCACCCGCCCAGCACGCCCGCGGACGGGAGCGCCCATGCAGCGGCCATCCGCACCGCGCCAGATCCAGCGGGGTGAGCGGTTCGCCCTACCCCGGACCAAGGCCATAGCGCACCGGCCATGGCTGCTCCCATCGCTCCCCCTAACAGGAGCCAGGCGCCACCCCAGGGAGGGATCCAGGTCACCTCGGTGGACGGAGCCGAGGCTCCGCGGACCGCGACCACAAGTAGCGCGGTCGAGCTCAACACAGTCACCAACTCCGCAACTCCGCCGACCCATCCCTGGGCCAACCGCACGCGGACGAACTCTGGTTCGTTGCGGTGAAGCCGCTTCTCCTCGTGGGCCGTCTCGAAGTGCGTCTTGACCGACAATGAAGCGAGGATGGCCGCAGCCCACCACGCAACGAACTCCCAACCCTCAGGACCCTCAATAGCAGCGTCATCCGTGGTAATCCAGAGCGAGAAAAGGACGGACGCTGGCCCAATCAGCAGGAGCAACTGGCGTGGAACCGGCGGCTCTTCCCGCCGTCCAAAGACCCTGAGACGGAGGAACAGCACTCCGATGACCGCGAGGCCAGTTGGCCACGCTGTCGTGGCCTCTGCCGCTGCTGTCATGACGATGGAGGCGGTGAGGCCTGCCAGGAGCACCGCGGCGTAGCTCGCCGCGGCTCGGAGCACCGACGACCAGCCGGAGCGCAGTTCCGCCGCGGCTAGGGCGGCCCCGGTGGACGCACAGAGGAGCACGGCTAGGGCGGGGAGCATCCGGGTCACGGCGCTTGACCACCTCTCCGACGTGCCCGGAGCCGTACCCCGACAAGGACAGCGACTCCCGCCGCGGCGGCCGCCGCTGTCGCGGTCAGCGTGGCGGCCCCGGCGGCCGCTCGCGGCTCCTGGTTGTCGAAGATCAAGAGCGCCACGAAGCCGGCGGCGCTCGTGAGCGCCAGGGCCAGCGCGATGCGCCCATCTGGCCGGAAGCTGCGCTTGTTGGGCACGCCAGCTCGAAGGGTCGTCGTCGCCACCAACCAGCTGGCGTAACCGCACATCGAGACCAAGAAGCCGGCGTGGTACAGCCCGGCGCCGTTGAACTGGTGCGGTGCTGGAAGGGTCCAGTTCAGGTCGGGCGCATCATCGAGGAGCCAAGCGATCTGCACACCGAGGCCAACGAGGGCTCCTGCAGCGGCGGAGGCTCCACCAACCAGTCGTTCTGCTCGAGCCGGATCCAGGGTGGCACGCAGGTACGTCAGACCTCCGGCCGCCAGCGGAAGCAAGAGGCCATCGCCCCAGCTCGAACTGAGATAGTCGTACAAGCCCGGCAGATCCTCGGAGACCCCTGCGCGGCGCCAAAACACATTCATCACGCCGAACCCCGCTGCGGCGACGGCGCCGGCCGACGCGAGGCCGACGACGAGCGCGCGTTGACCTCTGGGTTCGCGGCCGCGTGGTACCTGCACAGGCGAAACCTCCCACACTCCCGACGTACGGCGACAGCACAACGCCGTGCGGCCCAGGAAACTCTGCCTGCCGCAACCGCCGTTGACGGCCTGGCTGGAGCACTGCCGCAGATCATCCTGACTTGGGCCCGTGTCGGTGCCCCAGAGGAACATGCCGACACGGCCACGTGGGGGGCTCCTGTGGCACGCTCGCCCCGCGCCACCCCTGTGGCGGCTCCCTGCCGGCCCCCGTCCACGGATCTGGGAACTGCCGTGCTCGGGCCTTGGCCAACAGACTCCAATGGCTCGGCAGTGCGTCGCCACGCAGTTCTCGGACGCCGCCGCGCCGCCCGGCGGGATGGCCGGACACGGGGACGTGCGCCAAGGGAGATCTGCGGGCTACACGATCCTGGCGGTTCGTACGGCACAGGACGACGACGCAACCCTGAACCCGCTGGTTGGCGATGACGCCCGGATCGCCGAGGGCGGGATCGACGTGCCTCTTGGTGCCCACGCCCTCAAGCCGGCCGACGCCGGTCCCCCTCCCCGCCGCGCCCGGGCGATAGGTTGGGCGCCGATCGGTTCGCCCAAGCAAGGGACGATCATGAGGGTCCGTGCGGTAACGACTGTCGCGGTGGCGTCGATCGCCGCGTCGCTGCTTCTCGGGTGCTCGCCAGACGACGCAGCGCAGGCGGCGTCGGTGCCGGTCGAGGGGGGCCACGACGCACAGGTCGCTTCCGCCGACGGCAGCCTAGTCGTCGAGCTCCCGGGCGACAGCTTCACCGGGTCTGGGCGGCTGAGCGTGCACCCCACCACGTCGGCAGACGGCCTCGAGGGCTGGCGGATCGACCTCGACGGCGCCACCCTCACTGGTGAGGCACTGCTGCGGTTCTCCACCTCCGACCTCGCCGAGGGCGAGCCCGCGCCGATCGTCGCCTACACCGATGCCGACGGCGATGCACTGGCACCCGTCGAGGGCGTCACGCTCGAGGAGAACGTCGCGACGGTGAGCACGACGCACTTCTCTAGCTGGTTCGTCCTCTGGTGGGGGGACGTCCTGCAGGGGGCTCGCGATCTCATGGACCGGCTGTACTCGGCCGACGCGGCTGGGCGCCAGCCGCGCTGCGACGGCGAGGCGGCGGTCCGCGACGCTGGCTACTCGATCGCGAGCGATGACGGCGCGCGAGTGCTCTGGTGCCTGGGCGAGGGCGACGGCGTCCCGCGCCTCGTCGTCGCCAACGGACGCGGGTACGCGGTGGCCGCCGAGAGCACCCCCGGCCTCAAGCTCATCTCCGCCGAGCCGAACGACCTCGTCGGCATCATCTCGGCCCTCGTCCAGGAGACGCCTTCCGTGCCGCAGAACTCCGTGACCCTAGTCTCGCCAGGCGCGGCGGTCGAGTACGCCGTCACCGGTCCGGGCGAGAGCGGGGTCCGGGCGCGGCCGAGCGTCGGCGGCTATCTCGTTTCCGCCGGCCAGTTCGGCATCGACACGCTGGCGATGATCGCCCCCTACGTGGGGAAGGGGAGCCTGGGACGCGGGGCGTTGATCGACGCGTTGCAGATAGAGACCTGCATGGTGGGGTACTCCGGCATGGTCACGAGCGAGGTGGGCACTCCCGCTGACGCGAGCCGGTACCTCAACGACGCCATCGGCACCGTCTTGGGGTGCCTCGGCGGCGCCATCGAACGGCTCGGCGTTGGCTTCGTCGGGGTCGCGATCGCGACTGGGATCTCGTGGTTGGTGACGGGCGTGCGCACCGCATTGAATGGCATCGGCGCGGCGGCGGACACCGTCCTCGACCCGGGCGGGTACCTGATCTCCATCTCCTCGCCCACGCGAGCGGACCCGACCGCCGTGGCGCGCGCCCACCTTGAGCAGAACGGTGTGTGCTCAGGCTGCGCCGTGAGTGGGACGCTGGCGTATGCCAGCGACGACGGCCCTGGCATGCTCGTCACGTTCGGGCCGGTCGACGACCTAACGCCGACCAACGAGGTGGCCGCCGTGCTCGTCGCCGCCGATGGCTCCGTGCCGTGGTGGGGGTACGAGTGGTTCACGATCGCGCCCACGTACGAACCCTATGGCCAGGACGCCGCGGGGAACATCTTCATCAAGTACAACCCCGGCCGCTACTTCGGCTACCAGGTGCTGGTGCCCGGTCTCGGCTACGGGGAACCCGACGTCGCGGCGCAGGTCGCCGAGGAGCGCGGCGATGGCGTCAACTACGCACCGACTTACGCGCAGGCCTACTACTATGCCGAGGTCGTGGACGTCGACGGCGACGGCACATGGGAGATCCGCGCCCACCACAACGACTGTGAGCCGAGCTGCGCCGAGGGGACGCTGTCCAGCGAGGACCTCTGGTTCGACGGGACCAGGTACGCGGCGCGGTAGACCCGGGAGTCAGCCTGCCCCGCAGTGCCCCGGTCCGCCCGACACCAACGGAATGCGAACGCCTAGGTTCGCTTCGCGTCGAGTTCGGCGGCGAAGCGTCTCGCGTCCTGCATGCTTCGGGACCACAGCTCTGAGGCTCATGCGAGAAGGCACTCCACACGCTCCGCCCAGGCCGGCGTGGGCGGGAGCTCCTCGGCCGTCCGGCCCAGGAGGGCGATCATGACGGCAGCCCCGGGGGGCGGGTTGGCCGGCCAGGGTGTGTCGCCGTCGGTGAGGACGACGATGACCTCCGGGCGGGGCCGTGCCTCGCCGGCGACCGCCAGCCCGGCGCGCATGTCGGTCCCCCCACCCCCGGCGAGTCGCGTGTCGACGGCCCGCTTGATGCTCGCGACCGCCTGGACGCCGGCGTCGACTGCGTAGACCGTGACCGACGTGCCGCCCAAGGCCCGAAGAACGCCGTCGATCTCCCCGAGCGCCCGCGCGAGCAGGGCGTCGTCGACCGATGCGGAGGTGTCGACCACCAAAGCCACCCGCGGCACCGGTCGACGCTGTCCGGGCAGGACGATCCCTGGCGTCCGATGTCGCGACGGCCGGGTGTAGGTGTACTCCCCGCGTCCCGCGGCGTAGCCCACAGCGCGCCTGACGGCTCGCGCGAGCAGGGGCTCCCACGCCGTCCGGGGCTCCAAGATCGACCGCGCCCAGCGCCATGCGTCTCCAGGACGGCTGCCGCGGCGCTTGGCGTGCTCGGTGTACTCGATGGCCACCGTCCGCCGGATGTGCCGGGCGTCCGGGATGGTCACACCGCCGAACGCGTCCACGTCGTCGGGGAGCTCGTGTGTGCGCGGGACGCCGTCAGCCCCGCTACCGCAGCCGTCGGCCGGCCCGAGTGGCTCGTCGGCGCCCGCGTTCACGGCGGGCAGGCCCGAGAGCACGGCGTAGTTCTCCTCGGCGGAACGGTCCACGGGAAGCCGCAGATCAGGCGCTGATGGGAGGCCGGACGGGACGAGCAGGTCGGGCAGGAGTGTCGAGTGGACCGTGACATCGGCGGCGTCACGCCAGTGGCGGGCCGTGTCGTGTCGGACGCCGAGGTCGTGGGCCCGCGCCGCGTGGTCGGCGAGCAGGTGCCACACCAGGTGGGCGAGCTCGCGCCCGATCTCGGGGATGGAGGTCGCGGCGAGCCAGTCGGGGTTGACGTACAGGCGCCAGCGCTCGTCCACGGTGGCCCGCGGCACCTCCGGCGAGGGCACCGGCACGAGTGCGTAGAGGGCGTGGGCGAGGTAAGGCAGGTCGCGGGGGGCGTCGTGCCCGGCCGCGGCGGGCGGGGAGACGAGCCAGAGCTTCGCGGCGGCGAGGCGATCGAGGTCCATCACGCCGACTCGGGGAACAGACCCGCCAGCGAGAGGGCGGCCATGAACACCGAGATCTCCGGGGGAACCGGCGCCCCGGGCGGCCTCACGCCGTCGCGCACCAGGGCGCGCACCACCGGGATCGCCGGGTCGACCCCGACGACGCGGGCCGCCTTCGCGCACAGCCGTACGGCATCGGTCCACCGTTGCTCGGTCGGCTCGCGGACGACGGCGCCCAGCACCGACTGCAGCACCACGTAGACCCGGTCGGCACGCAGGCGGGAGAAGTCCGCACCGGCCGGGTCGGCCAGCAGCACCTCGGGATCTGGCAGGTCCAGGGCAGACACCCACGCCAGGTACTCGTGCGCTGTCGACTCCCCCACGCACCCGGCCGCCAGCAGGCGGCGAACCTCGTTCGGCGCCGCGACGGCGGCCGCAAAGGCCAGCAGGCGGGCCGCGTAGTCCCACGTGCGCGGGGTGGGGAACGCCCGGCCCCGCGCGTCGGCGGTCCGCGGGATCGCCGACAGCTGCGACTCGCGCGCGCGGAGGAACCCGGCCACGTTGACGAGCTCGGCCGCGCGGCGCCGTTCCAGCCCGGGAACGTCCCCGAAGACCGGGAGCGTTGGCCACGCGCCTGTGACGAGGCACTCCCCGTAGACCTCCAACGGCAGTGACCAGTCCACGTGGACGAATCGGTTCGCTGTCGGGGCCGCCAGCTCCCAGCCTGCCGCCGCGACATCAGCAGGGTTCGCGGCGGCGACGAACGAGACCGTCTCCGGCAGGGTGAGCGAACCCACCTGGTAGTGCGTCAGCGGTCGCAACGCGGCCGCCTGCAGGGCCGGCGACGCCGTCGAGAACTCGTCGAAGAACGCGATGGACGGTCCGTCGACCTCCGCGAGCCGCTTCGCCCAGCCCGGCGGCGCCAGCTCGACGGAACCCTGGCCGGTGACCACCGGCAGCCCCGCGAAGTCGCTCGGCTCGTAGTGGGAGACGATGAGCGACTCCACGTGCCACCCCTGCTGGCTCGCGGACTCGATCACCGCCGTCTTTCCCTCCCCGGGGTTGCCCCACAGCAGCACGGGGATCCGCGCACTGATGCAGATGCCCACCGCCTGCAGCACCTGCTCGTACGCCGCGCGGGTCCTGATGCTCACTCGTGTCCCAGCCTTTCGATGAGTTCGGCCGCGGACCGGACACCGCGGTCAAGAGTCTGCAGTACGGCGACACGACCTCCGACAAGGGCCTGGATGACGCCGAGCTCAGTGCGGGAGGGCGGGTCGGGGCGCGCCGCGGCCGCCTCCTCGAGGCGGTCGAGCACGGCGGCCGACGGGCGGTGGGCCTGCAACCCGTGCGCCATTGCCAGCTCCAGGTGACTGGCCTCTAGCACGCAGCCCGCACGCAACCACGTGGCGACCTGATGTGCGACGACGTCCCTCGCGATCCCGGTCTGGACAGCCAGCGCCGCGAGCCGCTCGGGCGGCATGCCCGCCTCGAGGAACGCGACGACGTCGTCCCGCGGCAAGCTCGCGGTGAGGAGCGCGCGGCACTCGTCCGTGCGCCGATGTTCCGGCGGCAGCCAAGCGAGCCACGCGGCCGTGTCCCCGTCGGGCCGGGCTGGGATGGTCGCCGCGATGAACTCCGCCTCGGGCCGGTTGTAGGCGAACCCGAGGTAATACGACGACGGAAGCGGCTCGGCAATCGTCGCAGCGACGGCCGCCCAGTCCCCGACATCGTCCGGGTGTAGCCCGGCCGCCCACAGCCGGGCGAGGCCACCCTGCTCCCGTACCCGGGCCCGCAGCTCCGCGTGCAGGGGTGTCCGGGGGCCGGTCACCGCCGCCTCGACTCCATCCAGGATCAGGCCGACAAGCAGCTCTGCGCACCGGTGCCGCGCCGCCAGGTGCCGCACGCTCCGGGCGTGCGCCGACGCCGCGGCTGCTGAGCCGAACGTCGACGGGCACCCGCAAGCAACGACCCGAGGGACCGACCAGCGTCCGTCAGCCCGGCGACGCAGGGTGGGCCGGAGGCGGCGCGTCACCAAACCGACCGCCTCGGTGAGGGCCGGCAACGCCGTGTCCGCGATGTCGAGGCATGAGCAGTAGCCTCCGAACGCCTGGGCGATTCGCTCGGCCCCCATGTCGTGCGGCGCCTCGAACGACCCGTCCGAGTCGAGCGTCACGGCATGCCGGGCACCGTTGCGGGCGGTACGGCTCGTGAGGCACTCGATGTCGAACGTGAGGGGTGCGCCGACTGCAGGCTGGCGTACCACCGCAGGTCGCGCCCGTCGCATACCGCTCCTCGATTCCTCAACCGCCACTGGCGAGCGAACCGAACCAGGCCCGGGCGGGACACCGATGATGGCAGTCAGGTCCGACACCGTGGTCGAAGATGAGCGAGGTGTCGATCACCCACGGGGCATCCACCTGATCCCGGACGGTTCGACGTCCGGGGGATAGCTCCCCGGCCGGAGCGCGACGACTGGCCCGACCACGAGCCGCTCGATTGAGCAGTTCCGGAGCCATCCGAGACCGCACGGCGCGAAGCACGCTGCTCGCCTCCTGATCGGCGCACGGCGTCCGGCCTCCGAAGCCGATCCCGTCACTCGCGTACGTCTCCGCGCCGATGTTGGAGGTGAGCACGACCACCGCGTTCGCGAAGGATGCCGTCCGCCCAGACCGTCGGTGAGTCGACCGGCGTCGAACACCTGAAGGAAGGTGTTCCAGACCTGGGGATGCGCCCTCTCGATCTCGTCGTGAACCAGGACTCAGGATTGGTCGACCCGACGTAGCCGGGCGGGGACCCGACGAGGTGCGAGACCGTGTGCGCCTCGGCGTACTCGCTCATGTCGAGCTGGACCACAGCCTCCTCGTTCCCGAAGACGGCGAGGTCAGTGGCGGTTCGGTTCCCTCCGCCTCGATGCGTCGGACGCTGTTGCCCCCGATCGCCGACGTCACTTCATGACGGACAGTGACGACCCGCGCAGGGCCAGGGCGCCCCCTGGCCACTCATCCCGGTTCGACGACGCCAGGGGATTCCGGGAAACGCGGGCGAGACGGCCGGCACTTGCTCCGTGAGACGGTTCCCCGTGGGTCTAGTCTCCTCAACGATCATGCCGGAAGGCGTTCGGAGGAAGCCGTGCCCAGGCACGCGTACCTGCCAGATCGAGGAGGTGTCTGTGGCCGGCTTCCCGATCGGCGCCGCCCCGGCCGGTGTCGGTCATGCCGGCAACGACGTCCGGTTTCGCAGTGACCGTCGAGCAGCTCCTGCCACTCCCCGGGTGCCTCGACGTGCACGACTCGCAGCGCCGGCGCGGGACGATGACCGGCTGCTTGTCCGTCATGTACTCACGTGCGGCGGTTCGCCGCAGAAGCGGCTCCGCGACGACGTCAAGCAGGTGACACGGGCGATGCTCCGAATCAGTGTCGAGGACCACCACGGGACGATCCAGGCCTGCACGCTCACCGACACACGCGTCGGCGACGACGGCCGGTTGGGGCTGCCCTCGACACCGGGCGCCGGGCCCCGATGAGCGGTCCCAAGGGCTACTCCTACCGTGTGGAGTCCGCCGAGGAGCGTGCTCGCCGCGAGCTCCAGGCTGTCGACGACCGGTGCACGGCGCTCGCCCAGCGGATCGACGCCCTGGCCGTTGAGGCGCGAGCGCTGGGCGTATCTGTCACGGCTTCGCGGTACCGGTCGAGCGGGGATCTCGCACGGGCCACCCGGAGCGCCGGGGACCTCGCCATCCGGCTCGACGCCGCTCGCACCGCCGTCGAGGCAGCGCGTGCGGCCGGTCGGCTCGCGGCGGTACGCGAAGCCCTCGGCGGCGCCCGCCCGGTGCTGCTCGACCTGGACGCCCCCCCGGACCGGCGGTCTTCACCCGCCGCGGTGGCCGAGCGCACGCCAGGCGGCGACTGGCACGAAGCCGTTCGCGCGAGCGTGGAGCACGCCGCCGCCGCGGTGGCCGAGGTCACCGACGCGGAGAGGGCGCATCGCCTGGTCGTCGAGGCGCAAGCCGTCCTGCAGGCCACCACGGAAGCCGACGCCCGCAGGGGGTTGGCCGTCCTGCAGGCCGAGGTCACGGCGGCGGTACGCACCGCGCGAGCCGCCGCAGGACTCGTGCGTCGCACCGACGAGATCCTGCTACGCCTCGGCGCGGACAGCTCGCCCGAGGCCCGAGAGCTCCGCGAACGCGCCGGCGAGGTCCGCGACGAGGCCACGCTCGAGCAGCTGCGCCGCGACGTCGAGCAGGTGTGCGCGCACCGCGAGCGTCAGGCGGACCGCGACTTCGTGCTGCACCAGGCCTTGGAGTCTCTGCGTTCCCTCGGATACACGGTGGACGCCGAACCCACCCCAGCCGTCGGAGAGGGAGTCACCGTCCTCGCCCAGCGACGCGGGTTGTCGTCGCACGCGCTCCAGCTGACAGTCCTGCCCGAGCGCGAACTGCTGCTCACCAGCGTGGTCGCCCTAGGG
>Ga0209745_1002529_pt1 | contig 10413 bp, 6 predicted proteins | sample BarGraNGADG00312_FD_184495 | JGI IMG/M metagenome (GOLD analysis project Ga0209745, IMG submission 184495) | Arctic peat soil microbial communities from Barrow, Alaska - Barrow Graham LP Ref core NGADG0004-312 (SPAdes) (version 2) | ecosystem: Environmental > Terrestrial > Soil > Wetlands > Peat ... | reverse complement strand
ACGAGCCCGATCGCGCGGGCGGCGCCGGTCGAGGTCGGGATCTGGTTGATCGCGGCCGAGCGAGCGCGGCGCAGGTCCTTGTGCGGGAAGTCGAGGATGCGCTGGTCATTGGTGTAGGCATGGATCGTGGTCATGAAGCCCTGCTCGATACCGAAGTTCTCGTGCAGCACCTTGGCCATCGGCGCGACACAGTTGGTCGTGCAGGAGGCGTTGGAGATGATGTTGTGCTTCTCGGCGTCGTAGAGCTCGTCGTTGACGCCCAGCACGATGGTGATGTCGGGATCGGTCGCAGGCGCCGAGATGACGACCTTCTTGGCTCCGGCGTCGAGGTGCGCCTGGACCTGCTCGCGGCTACGGAAGACGCCCGTCGACTCGAGCACTACGTCGACGCCGAGCTTCTTCCAGGGCAGCGCCGAAGGGTCTTTCTCCGCGAACACCGAGAACTTCTCGTCGCCCGCCTGGATGCTGTCGCCCACGACCTTGACCTCGCCGGGGAAGCGTCCCTGAACCGAGTCGTACTTGAGCAGGTGCGCCATCGTCTTGATGTCGCAGAGATCGTTCACGGCGACGATCTCCAGATCGGCACCCATCTCTGCCTGGGCGCGAAAGAAGCTGCGCCCGATACGTCCAAAACCGTTAATTCCAACGCGAGTCGCCATTCGAATTCCCTTTCTGCGATTTTCTGTCTCTAAGCTCGTCGTCGAGTCTAGCGACGGCCAACTGATATCGGTTGATCAGAGCGGTTCTAAGGACCTATGCCGCTAGGGATACGCGGCCGAGGGGGTTGAGCCGTGGATAGCACGAGCGCGGCTTCGCTCCGCTCGGCGTGCGCGGGCTTGAGCGGGTCGCGCTCCATGCCGACCTCGTGATGCTCGCGCGGCTAGGCCAGGCGCTCAGCCGAGCACGCGCCATTCCACTCGCCGCGTAGCCCCGCTAGACTTGACGTGTGACGGTGACGAAGATTCGCCTTTCCCCGCGCGCACGAAGACTGCTCTTTGGACGCGGCGCGATCACGAGACGAGAACTGCTCTTTGAGTTGGTGATCGGGGTCATATTCGTCTCCATCGGCGAGGCGATCGCGATACTTATCTGGGGTGGGCCTTGGGTTTCCGTTTCCGGAGTGGTGATTGGTGTAGTCGCCGTGCTTGCGGGGTTCGGTGGTCTGGTGCACCGGTACCGCCGTTTCGCCAAATCCTCCTAGTGGGATAGACCCCAAACCGCGTTGCGGGCGCTCAATCGCCTCAGCCGCGCTTCCCGGCGAGTTCCTGCAATCGGCGTAGGCGACCGTGCAGCGTCGGCTTCGGCACACCTGCTCGTTGCGCCAGTTCCGCGACCGAGCGTTGAGGGTTACGTAAACGCAGCCGGGCCGCCTCGCGCAGAGCCGGAGAGAGCCGCTCCAGCTGCCCCAGGCGCTGAAGTCGGCGTATGGCGCGAAGCTGAGCCTGGGCCGCCTGGCTGGCCCGCTCGATATTGGCCTGATCGGCGTTGGCGAGCCTGTTTGCTCCCGCTCGCGCCTCGCCGATGACCGAGCGCTCGGCCAGCGAAAGAGCTATCTCGGAGGCGCCCGCGAGCGCGAGCAGCCCGGCTACGGCATCGCTGCCCTTGGCGTAGGCGACGGCGTGCTGATCACGCTCGGCCACCTGAAGCTCGACGCCTTCGCGGGCTGCGATCGCGGCCAGAAAGCCCGCACCTTCAAGACTGGTCGTTCGGATCTCGAGATGAAGCGAGGGCGGCGCGCTGAGCGAGCCCGAGCCGAGCAGCGCCCCGCGCAGATAGGCGGCGCGGCAGCAAGCCCGGGCGGTCACCCTCGAAGGGGGCACTTCGATCGGCGCCAGACCCGAGTCGAGCACGCCCGCCTCGTTCAGAAGCTGAAGCGCCCGCGGCGAGCCGGAGACATGAAGCTGGTAGCGGTTGTCGCGGTTGAAGGCGCGCTGGCGATAGGTGCGTATCTCCGAGGAGATACCAAAGGCGCGCAGAGAGGAGAAGGCTCTCCGGGCCACCGCGCCGCCCGCCAGATCGAGATGAACCGAGATCTTTCCCTTCCCTTCGAGGTGCGCCCTACCGGCGCTGTGAAAGAGAGCCGAGAGCTCGGCCAGGCGATCGCAGTCGCGCCGGAGCGCGACGTGAGCAAGCTCCTCGTGAAGTTCATCGGAAAGCGGCAACTACCGAAGCGTAGGGGCCGGGAGTCGTGAGCGGAAGAGCATCTCGGGCAACTCGGCCGATAACTCGAGCGCGAAGCGAAGGCGAGCTACGCGCCGCTAACGCGGCCAGGCGTCACAGCGCTTCTTTTGAAACGGGCGCACAGGTCCCTAGAATCACTAGCCATGTCCAACCACGCCAGCTTTCACGTTCCCTCGCCGCTCAACGAGCCCATCCTCACTTACGCGCCCGGCACGCCCGAGCGCCGCGAGCTTCGCGCCCGTCTCGACGAGATCTCAGCCCAGGTAATCGATGTTCCCTGCGTCATCGGCGGGGAGGAAGTTCGGGGCTCCAGCCCTTATCAAGCCGTGATGCCGCACAGGCACGCACACGTCCTGGCGGACGTTCAGCGCGGCGGTAGTGCAGAGGTGGAGAAGGCGATTGCCGCGGCCGCGGAGGCCTGGCCCGCCTGGTCGCGCACGTCGTTCACGGAGCGGGCCGCGATCTTCCTGCGCGCCGCCGATCTCCTGGCGGGCCCCTGGCGCCAGCGCCTGAATGCGGCCACGATGCTCAACCAGTCAAAGACCGCCCACCAGGCCGAGATCGACTCGACCTGCGAGCTGGCGGACTTCTGGCGCTTCAACGTCCGTTTTCTGGAGCGCATCTACGACGATCAACCCAAGTCGGCGGCGGGAGTCTGGAACCGGATGGAGTACCGGCCGCTGGAGGGCTTCGTGCTTGCCGTCACGCCCTTCAACTTCACCTCGATCGCGGGCAACCTCCCCACCAGCCCGGCGCTGGCGGGAAACACCGTCGTCTGGAAACCCGCCTCGAGCGCCGCGCTTTCCGCCTACCAGATCATGCTTCTACTCAAGGAAGCCGGCCTGCCTGACGGCGTGATCAACCTGGTCTTCGCGGACGGCGCTTCGGTCTCCAAGACGGCGCTCACCAGCCCCGACCTCGCCGGTGTGCATTTCACCGGCTCGACCGCGGTCTTCCAGGCGATGTGGCGAACCATCGGCGGTCAGATCGAGAGCTACAAGAGCTATCCGCGAATCGTCGGCGAAACCGGCGGCAAGGACTTCGTCATCGCGCACCCCTCGGCCGATCCGGAGGCGCTCTTCGCCCAGGCCGTGCGCGGATCGTTCGAGTACCAGGGCCAGAAGTGCTCGGCCTCGTCGCGCCTCTACGTTCCCTCGAACCTCTGGCCCGCTCTGCGCGAGCGCTTCGCCGCCGAGGTTCCGAAGATCAAGATGGGCGACGTCGGCGACTTCGAGAACTTCATGGGCGCCGTCATCGACAAGGCCTCGTTCGACTCGCTCTCGAGCGCGATCGAGGAGGCGAAAGCGGCGCCCGAGATGGAGATAGTAGCCGGCGGCGGCTACGACGCGAGCGTCGGCTGGTTCATCGAGCCGACCGTGATCGAGACGAGCGATCCCCGCTGCAGGCACATCCGCGAGGAGCTGTTCGGGCCGGTGCTGACGGTCTATCCCTACGACGAGCGGCGCTGGGTCGAGACGCTCGAGCTGGTTGACAGCACCTCGCCCTACGCCCTCACCGGCTCGGTCTTTGCCACCGATCGCGCAGCCGCCGCCGAGGCCGAGCACGCCCTGCGCCACGCGGCCGGCAACTTCTACATCAACGACAAGCCGACCGGAGCGATCGTGGGGCAGCAGCCCTTCGGCGGAGCCCGCGCCTCGGGCACCAACGACAAGGCCGGCTCGATGTGGAACCTGATCCGTTGGCTGAGCCCGCGCGCGGTAAAGGAGACGCTCGTCTCGCCGACGGACTACCGCTATCCGTTCATGGACGCCGGCGACTAGACCTTGCGGGAAATGACCGGGGTAATTCGAACAGTGGGGCACTAGGGAGCGGCCGTGCTCATACCGCTTGCATTCTCGCTTCACGCGATCCTCCGCGGCGTCCGAGTCTTTTTCGACCACCTGACGGACGTCGACTGGCGTTACCTCGGCATCGTCGCCTTCTTGCAGGTGGTCAAGATTGGTTGCGCGGCCCGCGCCTGGCAAAACTCGATCGTCGCCGCCTATCCGGGGAAGCGCTCCTCATTCCCCACGGTTTTCGGCGCCTTCAGCGCCGGCGTGGCCGTTGGCTCGGTCGTGCCGGTACACGGCGGCGACGCCGTGCGGGTGGTCATCATCAAGCGCCGGATGCCCGGCAGCACCTATACGACCATCGCCTCGACGCTGCTCGTCCGCACTCCTTTCGACACCCTCATGGCGCTCCTGTTCTTCCTCTTTCTCTTTTGGCAGGGAGTACTTCCGGGGCACACGCTTCTCCCCCATCGACCGGCCTTCGACTTCAGCTGGTTCTTCGGGCACCCGAGGGAAGCGATCGTCATCCTCGGCACCCTGATCCTGGTCATAACGGCTCTCGTGCTCTGGGCCTGGGTGACGATCCGAGAGTTCAAAGTGCGCGTTCGCCAGGGCCTGAACGGCCTGCTCGACTGGCGTTTCTACCTACGCCACATCTTCCCCTGGCAGCTGGGCGATTGGGTGCTGCGCCTGCTGATCGTCTTCTTTGCCCTGCTCGCCTTCCACATGCCGGCGACCGTGCACAACTCCTTACTGGCTCAGGGGACGTCGAACCTGGCCACGCTGCTGCCGATCAGCCCGTCGGGTATCGGCACCGAGCAGGCGCTGCTGGTGACCGTTCTGCACGGCGCCGCCTCGGGCTCGATGATCGTCGCCTACAGCGTCGGCACGAGGCTGGTCACGAGTCTCATCAACGTCGTGCTCGGCTTCGGCGCGATCCTCTTTTTCTTCCACACCTTCCGCTTCCAGCGCTTCGTTACCCAGGAGCAGGGCCGATCCGACTCTCGGCCGAGAAGTAAGAAAAAGCGCTCCCCTTGAAGCGTCGCGGTCGGGGTCAGGCTCCGCCTGTCTTGTGCAACTGGGAGTAGATCTGGCGCGCCGTCTTCTCGGGCAGCCCGGGCACCGCGGCCAGATCCTCCGCGCTCGCGGCGAGGAAGCGCTCGGGCGAGCCGAAGTGGTTCAGAATCGCGCGCCGCCGCGCCGGGCCCACTCCGCGCAGCTCGTCGAAGAGCGAAGCGAACGATTCGTTCGAGCGGCGCTGGCGGTGGTAGCCAATGGCAAAACGGTGGGCCTCGTCGCGCAGGCGCTGCAGTAGCTGGAGCCCGGGCGAATGGCGATCGAGGCGCACCGGCTTCGAGACTCCCGGAACGTACACCTCCTCCTCGCGCTTGGCCAGCGAGACGACGGCGATGCGCTCGGTCTCGGACGCCTCGCCAAGCGCTTCGAGCGCCGCGCCCAACTGGGGCTTGCCGCCGTCCACGACAACCAGGTTCGGCAGCGCCGCGAAGCTCTCGTCGAAATCGCCCTCCGTGGGCGAGCCTAAGCGTGCAAAGCGGCGCGAGAGCGCCTCTTTCATGCCGGCGACGTCGCTCTGACCGGCGAGAGTTCGCAGCGAGAACTTGCGGTAGTGGGCCTTTAGCGGCGTCCCGTCGCGGAAGACGACCATCGAGGCGACTGGCGAGGCCTCCTGCAGGTTGGAGACGTCGAAGCACTCGATCCTGATCGGCAGGCTCTCCAGGTTCAGAGCCTCGCGCAGCTCCTCGAGCGCCTCGATTCTGCGCAGGCGCCCCGTCTCGCGAGCCTGCGCCTCGGAGGCGAGTGCCAGCCTGGCGTTCTCGCTCGCCAGCTCTTGCAGACGCCGCTTCTCGCCCCGCGCCGGCGCCCGCAGCTCGACTTTCGCGCCGCGCAGCTCACTCAGAAAGTCGGCCACGGCCTGCAGACTCCCGGCCGCCGGGGGAACGACGATCAGCGGCGGAATCACCGGCGTCGATCCGTAGTACTCGAGACAGAAGGCCTCCACGAGCGCCGCCTCGTCCTGCCCGGCAACGCCTTCCAGGTGAAAGGCGTAGCGATCGACCATGCGCCCGCCGCGAAGCGGGAAGACCTGAACGGCGGCGCGCTCGCCCTCCAGCGCCAGCCCCAGCACGTCCACGCTTCCTTCCCCGGGAAGGTCGGCCGCCTGGCGCTCGAGCAGGTGCTGCACCGAAGCGAGCCTGTTGCGATACCTGGCGGCCTCTTCGAAGCGCTGCGCGTCGGCTGCCTCCTGCATCGAGCGCTCCAGGCTCTTCTGAATCGGGTCGGTTTGCCCGGAGAGGAACTCGATCACGGAGTCGATCAGAGCGCGGTAGTCGGCGGGCGAGATCAGTCCGACGCAGGGCGCATAGCAGCGGTCGATGTGGTAATCGAGACACGGGATGCCCGAGCGCCGCCCTGGTTTCGGCCCTTCGCAGGGACGAAAGCGGAAGACCCGGTTGAGCACGTCGAGCGTGCTTCGTACTTTCTTGGCGTTCGCGTAGGGACCGAAGTAGAGGACGCCGCGGCGGTGGCGCTCGCGGGTGAACATGACGCGCGGGTATTCGTCCTCCACCGCCACGGCGACGTACGGGAACGACTTGTCGTCGCGCAGGCGGATGTTGAAGGGCGGGCGGTGGCGCTTGACCAGGTTCTGCTCCAGGTGCAGCGCCTCGACCTCGTTACGGGTCACGATCGTCTCGATCTCGGTAACCCGCTCGACCAGCTGGGGAATCCCTGCTCGTCCGTCGCCGCCGCGGCGGAAGTAGCTGCTCACGCGCGAGCGCAGCGATTTCGCCTTGCCCACGTAGAGGACGTCTCCCCCCTTGCCGTGGAAGAGATAGACGCCGGGTGCGGTCGGAACTGACCGCAGCTGCTCGCTGAGCGGTCTGGTCATGCTGCTCTCGTCAGCGTAGTCGCGAGGAGCGCGGCCAGGCGGGGTGCTCCATTCGAAGCAAGCTCCTAGTAGTACGTGTGTTGATCGCGCCAGCTGCGCCAGATAGCGAGCCCGCAGAGCGGAAAGACGAGCAGCCAGGCGACACCCGTCAAACCGTTGATCTCCAGACTATGAGTCGCAAACAGGCGCGCTCCGAAGTAGAGCCCAAGGTTCGTCAGTGCAACAAGCGCAGCGCCGTAGAAAGCCCACTGCGCGCGGGCGGGCCAGAGCGAAATCTCTCCCCTTCGCTCACGCCAGAGCAGAAAGAGAAAGAAGGCGACGGCGAGGAAGAAGGCGATCTGGAGCAGGATGGCCGCGACCATGAGAGTCGCGTAGAGCTGAAAGAACACGACCACGCAGACGATCGCGAGGATGATGGCGAAGGCGCGAAGGGTGCGGTGCTCGTTGCCGCGTGATCTCACGAGCGCCTCTCCTTCACGCTGGGATGCGACGACTCTGCGCGGGTTCTCTTTGCGGCCGGGGCGGGTAGGAGACTCATGACGAACAAGCTACCTGCGAGAAGGAGGCTGCGCTAGATGATCGCTGAGGGTGAAACGGCACCGGATTTCGAGCTCCAGACCGATAGCGGCGAAAGCGTGCGGCTCTCGGACTACAGGGGCAAGCCGGTCGTCCTCTACTTCTATCCCAAGGACAACACTCCGGGCTGTACGAAAGAAGCCTGCGGCATCCGCGACGCCTGGAGCGAGTTCGAGCGCCGCGGCGCGGTCGTTCTCGGCGTCAGCGCCGACAGCGTCTCCTCGCATGAGCGCTTCAAGGCTAAGTACCAGCTTCCGTTCACGCTCCTCGCCGACTCCGAGCACACCGTCGCTGAGAGCTACGGCGTCTGGAAGCCCAAACGATTTGCCGGCAAGAGCTTTCTCGGCATGACGCGCTCGACCTTTCTGATCGACGCCGAGGGCAAAATCGCCAAGATCTGGCCCAAGGTCGATCCGGCCAGGCACGCCGACTGGGTACTCGCCGAACTGCCTGGCTAACGGAGCTGCTCGGACACGCCAAGAATGCGGGTGAGAGGACTTGAACCTCCACAAGGCTCGTAGACGGGTTGGCGGAGGTTGGCGAGTGTTGGCGGGAAGTGTCGTTTTCGGCTCCGTTATGCGGTGTCTCGGGAACCGTCCCGCTCAACCATGCGGATACGTTTTCGGACGTTTTGCACCGGATTTGCCCCAGCGCCAGCGAGAAGGTGAGCGCCCGGTCGGAGTATGATCGACACGAGGCGGTGGTAACGGTGACTATTAGCTGGGAAATAAGCGTACGGCTGAGAAATGGTGGAAAAGGCCTTACGAGCCCGAGCTACGCGGACGAGGAGACGGCGAAGAAAGACCTCGAGTTGATCTCGAACGCTCAAAAGGAAGGCGAGCACGTCGACCTCCCTTGGTTGTCAACCAACGGAGCCGACGTTGTCTCCGCGCAAGTTGTCACTAAACCGGGGCTCCCGGGTACTCCCGTCCGATCGTAGGCGTCGAAAGCGGCCCTGATCCGATCGTCCGTCCGCTGCGCTTCGCCCTAACGGGTGACTCCGGCGACGTATTGGCACGGGGTTAGAACGGAGTACGCCCTCTTGGGCTATGCGGATGAGAGGACTTGAACCTCCACGAGCTTTCGCCCACACGGACCTGAACCGTGCGCGTCTACCAATTCCGCCACATCCGCGCGGATCGACATTCTAGCCGCCACGCCGAAAAATGGGCGCTTACGGTAAGCACTCGCGAGAGCCTGAAAGCATCAGCACCAGATCGAGTTGAGACCGTAGGCCGACTCGATCTGGTTACGGACACACGGACCTGAACCGTGCGCGTCTACCAATTCCGCCACATCCGCGCGGAGAGACATTCTAGCCTCCGTCCCGCAACGGGTCTGCGCTACGCATCAGATGATCGACGCCGTCCCGTAGAAGGTGTTCTTCACCAGATCGAGTTGAGGCCGTAGGCCGACTCGATCTGGTTACGTAGGATTCGGAGGCTTGAAGATCCCGCTTATCGCCATGTTCTGCTTACTCGCGCTCGCGACCGCGGGCAGCTCGGCGACGACTACGGCCTCCGCGCCTCAGACCGAGGTTGTACTGACCCTCTCCTCGCCGTCGCTTGCGGGCGCCTATCGCAGCGGTCTACTCACCTCGCTGCGGACCAAGCGGCTAGATCTTCGCGCCGCTGTCAGCCGTCGTTATCTCGCGCAGCTCGCTTCAACTCAGGCTTCCCTCTCGCGCCGGATCGAGACGACCATCGCGGGCGCGAACGTCCGCCGCCACTACCGAATCGTTGCCAACGGGCTCGCGGTCACTCTCCCCAGCGACGAGGTCTCGCTCCTGAGCAAGCTGGAAGGCGTCGCGCGGGTCTATCCCTCCTACCGCTACCGGCCGCTGGCCAGCGTACCCGGCAACGTCTCGGCGATCGGCGCCCCCGCTCTCTGGAACTCCGACCTGTCGAACGCGGGCCAGGGAATCAAGATCGGCATCATCGACGACGGCATCCAGCAGACGCATCCCTACTTCGACCCGAGCGGATACACCTACCCGAGCGGCTACCCGAAGGGAAACACCGCCTACACAACTCCGAAGGTCATCGCAGCCCGGGCCTTCGCCGCCTCCGGCCTCGACTACGCCAACGCCGCTCTTCCATTCGATCCCAAATACAGCGATCACGGAACCTACGTCGCCGGCATCGCAGCCGGAAACGCGAGCACGATCGCGAACGTCTTTGGCCAGCCGCGGACTATCTCGGGCGTCGCGCCGCGTGCCTATCTCGGTAACTACAAGGCTCTGACCATTCCAACCGAGGCGTTCGGGCTGAACGGGAACTCGCCCGAGATCGTCGCCGCGATCGAGGCGGCGGTCTCCGACGGAATGAACGTGATCAACCTCTCCATCGGCGAGCCTGAGATCTCCCCTCGCAACGACATCGTCGCCAGGGCGGTCGACGCGGCGAGCGCCGCGGGCGTGGTCGTTGTCGCAGCGGCGGGAAACGAATACGTCGAGAACGGTAAGGGCTCGGTCGGCTCGCCGGGCAGCGCGCCCAGTGCCATCGCGGTCGCCGCCTCCTCGAGCGCGAGCTCAGAGTCGGGAAAAGCCACGATCGCCCCCTTCTCCTCATCCGGGCCTACGCCGTACGGACTTCTGTTCAAGCCGAACGTGGCCGCGCCGGGCCTCGACGTCGTCTCCTCGACGGCTACGAACCAAGGCTCGTGGACGAGCTCGAGCGGCACCAGCGCGGCGTCGCCGCACGTGGCCGGCGGCGCGGCGCTGCTACGCCAGCTCCATCCCGGCTGGACCGTTTCTCAGATCAAGTCGGCACTCGTTCTCACCGCTACACCTGTGATGCGTTCGAGCGGGCGCGAGTTTTCTCCCCTGCGCGAAGGCGGTGGCCGTATCGCCCTCGAGGCCGCCAACCAGCCGCTCGTGTTTGCCTCTCCCTCGTCGTTCAGTTTCGGCTTCATCAAGCGCGGCCACAGCGTGACGCGAGCCGTAGCGCTTGTAGATGC
>Ga0209745_1002526_pt1 | contig 10418 bp, 8 predicted proteins | sample BarGraNGADG00312_FD_184495 | JGI IMG/M metagenome (GOLD analysis project Ga0209745, IMG submission 184495) | Arctic peat soil microbial communities from Barrow, Alaska - Barrow Graham LP Ref core NGADG0004-312 (SPAdes) (version 2) | ecosystem: Environmental > Terrestrial > Soil > Wetlands > Peat ... | reverse complement strand
GCCACGGCGCACTGCATGCCCAGGCAGACGCCGAGGAAGGGGACTTTCTGTTCCCGGCAGTACCTGATCGCGGCGATCTTCCCCTCGACACCACGCTGCCCGAAGCCCCCCGGCACGATGACGCCGTCGGCGCAGCCCAGACGCTCGGCCACCGTGTCGGGCGTCAGATCTTCCGAGTCGATCCAGAGCAGCTCGAGCCTGCGGCCGTGGTGGATCGCCGAGTGCTTGAGAGCCTCCCACACCGAGAGGTAGGCCTCGTGCAGCTGCACGTACTTGCCCACCAGAGCTATCGTGACCTGACCGTCGCAGGCGTCTATCTTGTCGACGAGCCCGCGCCACTCGCTCATGTCGGGCTCGCCGCACTCGAGGTTGAGCATGCGGACCACGAGCGCGTCCAGGCCTTCCTTCTGCATGAGCAGCGGCACGCGGTAGATGTCGTCGGCGTCGCGGGCGCAGATCACTCCGTCAAGGTCGACGTCGCAGAACAAGGCGATCTTCTCCTTGATGCCCTGCGACAGCGGCTCCTCCGAGCGCGCCACGATGATGTCCGGCTGGATGCCGATCTCGCGAAGCTCGGCGACCGAGTGCTGCGTCGGTTTGGTCTTGGGCTCGCCGACGACCCCGATGACCGGCACCAGGGTAACGTGGATGTACAGCACGTTTTCACGGCCGATGTCCTTGCGGAACTGACGGATTGCCTCGAGAAACGGCAAGCTCTCGATGTCGCCCACGGTGCCGCCGACCTCAGTGATGAGCACGTCGACGTCCGTGCTCTGGGCAAGGCGGTGCACGCGGCTCTTGATCTCGTTGGTGATGTGCGGGATGACCTGCACAGTGCCACCCAGGTAGTCTCCGCGGCGCTCCTTGGTGATGACGGCATTGTAGATCCCGCCGGTAGTGACGTTGCTGTCTCGCTGGACGAACTCGTCGATGAAACGCTCGTAGTGGCCCAGGTCGAGGTCGGTCTCGGCGCCGTCCTCGGTGACGAAGACCTCCCCGTGCTGGTACGGGCTCATGGTGCCGGGATCGACGTTGATGTACGGGTCGAACTTCTGGTTGGCGACCTTGAGACCGCGCGCCTTGAGAAGCTGCCCGACCGACGCCGCGGTGATGCCCTTGCCGAGCCCGGACACCACGCCGCCGGTCACGAAGATGTGCTTGGCCATGCCTCAACCCCCCTGGCGTCGACTGGCGCGAAAGCCCGGGAACGGTCACCGTGTCTCGCCCGGCGGGCGCCCACCAGGTGGCGTGCGCAGGGCACGGCAAAGCCGCTGCAGACTGGCGCGGGTTCTTGTGGGGCCGGGTTCGCGCCCGTTCGTTCTTGACGGGCCGGTGCGACTCTATGCCCGGCGAGCCCACGGATCACGAGGGCAAGTATACCATCGGCTGAGGCGGCCGCAAGAAGCCGTTTCGCACGGCGAGGGGCGGACCAGGCCGGCGGTCGCCGGCGCCCCTCCACGCCGACAGTGCGGTCTCAGACTGGGCGCCCGGCCTTCGCCAGCAAACCCTCGGCGTGGCTGCGCGCGGCCCCGTTCTCCGGCGACGCGCCGAGCATGCGGCAGAGCTCGCCCAGGCGCGCTTCGCCCTCCACGCGGCGCACCACGGTGACGGTGCTCCCCGCGGCAGGGTCGCTCTCCTTGACGATCGCAAACTGCCGGTCGGCGAAGGCGGCGACTTGCGGCAGATGGGTGATGCACAGTACCTGGCGGCGCTCGGCCAGGCGCGTCAGACGCTCGCCGAGCGCCGTGGCCGTGACGCCCCCGATGCCGGTGTCGACCTCATCGAAGATCAGCGTCTCGACGTCGTCACCGAGAGTGACGATGCCGCGGATGGCGAGCATCGCCCGGGACAGCTCCCCGCCCGAGGCGGTCTCGCGCAGCGGGCGCGGCGGCACGCCGGGATTGGCGCTGAACAGGAACTCCACCTCGTCCGCTCCGCGAACGCCGAGTGAATCCCACCCGTCGCCACGCGACGTCACGCTGACGGCGAACGTGGCGTGCGGCATGGCGAGGCCACGCAGCTCTTCTTCGACGCGGGCTGCGACCTGAGGCGCCAGGCGGGCTCGGGCGGCGCCCAAGCTCCGAGCCGCGGCGACGGCCGCAGCCTGGGCGACGGCGACGCCCGCCGCGAGCCGCTCCTCGCCAGCCTCGAACTCCTCCAGCGCGAGCAACCGGTGGCGCGAGCGCTCCGCATAGGCCAACACCTCGTCGGCCGATCCTCCGTACTTCCGCATGAGCCCCTTGAGTCGGTCGAAGCGCAGCTCCAGGGCGTCCCGGCGCCCCGGGTCTACATCGAGGTCGTCGAGATAGGCGCGCAGCAGACCCGCCAGGTCGTCGAGTTCGGCGGCGAGGCCGTCGAGGCGCTCGGCCGCAGGCAGAAGCGCCTCGTCCAGCGTCGCCGCCTCGCCCACCAGGCGCTGCGCCACGCGCACGCCGTCCAGCGCCGCGGTCTCGCTTTCGCCGGCCAGCAGAGCGAGCGCCCCCCCGGCGCGTTCGAGCAGCTTGCCGGCGTGCCGCTGCCGCTCGCGGTCCTGCGCCAGACGCTCGTCTTCGCCGGGCAGCACCTTGGCGGCTTCGATCTCGTCGACCTGAAAGCGCAGCATGTCGAGCTCGCGCTCCCGGTCGCGCCCGGCGCCCTGGCGTTCGCCGAGCTCGCGGGTAAGCGTGCGTGCATGTTCGTAGGACTCCGCGTACGCCAGCTGCAGCGGCTCAAGCTCCGCCGGCGACGCGCCGTCCAGCAGGTCCAGCTGGCGCTCGAGCTGCAGCAGCCGCGTGTGCTCCAGCCGCCCGTAGAAAGCGAGGCGCTGCCGCAGCGCCTCTTCGACGGCTGCGGCAGAGCTGAGCAGACCGTCCATGTGGGCGCGCGAACGGCCGCCCCGCGGCAGCTCACGCGCGACCGCCAGGGACTCCGCGCCGCTCTCGAAGACCGCCTGCACCAGGGCCCGGGGGGCGCCCGGGCGCACCAGCTCCTCGCCGCCCCTCTGCCCCATCAGCAGGCCGATGGCCTGTGCCAGCAGGGTCTTGCCGGCGCCGGTCTCGCCGGTGATGACGTTCAGCCCGGCGGAGAACTCCAGCCGCGCCTCGGCGATGAGCACGAGGTTGTCGATCGACAGTTCAGCGAGCATCGCGGCGGTCGAAGAGCTTCTCCTCGACGTTCTGGTAGAAGGAGCCTTCGGCGGTCACGAGCAGGCGCGCCAGAGCCGGGCCGGCGACGATGCGGACTTCGTCCCCATAGTCCAGCCTTCCCACCATGTCGCCGTCCACGACGATCTCCGCCTGCTGCAGCGGCGAGACGTTGCGCGCGTTGATCACGTGGTCCGGGCGCAGGATGACGGGCCGGAACCCCAGCGAATGCGGGGCGATGAAGTTCAACACGAGGACGCCGGCGTTCCATTCGACGATAGGCCCGCCGCAGGAGAGGTTATATGCCGTCGACCCCGTCGGTGAGGCGATGATAAGGCCGTCGCAGAACATGCTGCCCACGGTCACACCGGCGACCTCGTACTCGAGCTGCAGGACGTGGCGGGGAGCCACGCGGCTGAGGATCACATCGTTGACGGCGGTGAACCGCTCGCCGCTCGCGTGGACATCGACGGTGAGCAGCTCGATGATGCGGTAGTCGCCGGTGAGGATGCGCTGGAGCCCGTCCGCCCAGCCGTCGCGCGGCAGGGAGGCGAGGAACCCGACGTTGCCGTAGTTCACCCCCAGAGTAGGCACGGAGCTGCCCAGAAGCCGCCCCAGGGCGCGCAGGATGGTACCGTCGCCGCCGAACACCAGGCAGAGGTCGGCGGCGCGAATTGCCGCCTCGTCGACGACCCGGTAGCCGGCCGCCTCCGCCCCGTCGTGCTTGGCGGCCTCGTCGGCCGGCATGAGCAACTCGAGACCGAGAGCTTCTGAGGCCGCGGCGAGCTGCGCCAGCGCGGCCCTCGTCGCCTCCGTGAACAGATGCGAAAGGACGACGATGCGGCGCAGAGGCTCAGGCATGGACCGCCGTCACGGCTCGTGCCGCCGCCGCGGCGGCGTCCACCGGGGCCGCGGGAAGCGGCGCCCTGGCATCGCAGAAGTAGACGAAGTACTCCACGTTCCCCTTTGGTCCGGGATGGCCGGAGTCGCAGATGCCCAGCACGCAGGCCCCGTGCGACTCGAGCCAGGCGCACACCGCTTCGAGCACCTCGCTGTGCACGGCCGGCTCGCGGACCACGCCGCCCTTGCCGACGCGGTCCCGCCCTGCCTCGAACTGCGGCTTGACGAGTACCAGCCCGCGGTACCCGTCCCGAAGCGATTCTAGCACGGGCTCCAGGGCTACCGTCAGGGAGATGAAGGACAGGTCGGCGGTGACAAATGACGGTTGGAAGGGGAGACGTTCACGCGTCAAGTGCCGCGCGTTCGTGCGCTCGAGCACGATGACCCGCGGATCCTGCCGCAGGCGCCAGTCCAGCTGGCCGTACCCGACGTCCACGGCCAGCACCCTGCTGGCGCCACCCTGCAGGAGACGGTCCACGAATCCTCCCGTGGAGCTGCCCAGATCACACACGTCTTCGCCACTCACGGCGACCGCAAGCTGGGTCAGCGCGTGGTCGAGCTTGTCGCCGCCGCGCGAGACGTAGCGGGGCCGCTGGGCGACGACGACGTCGGCGTCTGCGTCCACGGCCGCCCCCGCCTTGTCGGCGACGCGGTCGCCGATCCGCACTTCCCCGGCGATGACGGCCGTACGCGCCTGGGCGCGCGTCGCGAACAGCCCGCGGGCAACGAGCAGCGCGTCCAGCCGCTCGCGCACGACGCGCCTACTTGACGCGCGCCAGCCCGACCGGCCGCAAAGAAGCGGCGGCGGCCACGGCTTGAGGCGTCAGCCCGAGGTCCTCCAGCAGCCGCGTGCGGTCGCCGTGCGGCACGAACGCGTCCGGCAGCCCGAAACGAATCACCTGCACACTCCCGGCGACCTGCTCGAGCACCGCGCTGCCGAACCCTCCGGCAAGAGCGTTCTCCTCTATGGTCACCAGCCGCCGGTGGCTCGCCGCAAGCCGCTCGAACAGCGCCACGTCGAGCGGCTTCACGAAGCGCGCGTCGACCACCGTAGGCTGCTCGCCCTGCGCGCGCATCAGCACGGCGGCTTCCCGGGCGATGCCGACCCCGGTCCCGATCCCAACGAGGGCGACGTCATGCCCCTCCTCGATGACCAGACCCTCGCCCAGCGTGAGCGTGGTGAGCTCCGCGGGGGGTGTCGAAGGCGCCGCCATCCCCCGCGGATAACGGATGGCGACGGGTCCTTCCGCGGCGAGCGCGGTGCAGAGCATACGCTGCAGCTCCTCCTGGCTCGACGGCGCCATGAGCGTGAGATTGGGGATGATGCGCAGGTACGAAAGGTCGAACGCTCCGTGATGGGTGGGGCCGTCGTCGCCGACCAGACCTGCGCGGTCGATGGCGAACACGACCGGCAGGTTCTGCAATCCGATGTCCTGCACGAGCATGTCGAAAGCCCGTTGGAGGAAGGTGGAGTAGATGGCGACCACCGGGCGCATGCCGCCGATGGCGAGGCCGGCGGCAAAGACCGCCGCATGCTCCTCGGCGATGCCCACGTCGTAGAAACGCTCGGGGAAGCGCCGCTCGAACTCCTCGAGCCCCGTGCCCTGGGTCATGGCGGCAGTCACGGCGACGATGCGCGGGTCGTCCTCGGCCAGGCGCACCAGCGCCTGGCCGAACGATTGGGAGTACGTGGTGCCGACCGCGGAGGCCTTGCGAGCGCCGTTGCCGAGGTGGAACGGCCCGGTACCGTGGTAGGCATCCGGGTGAGCCTCAGCGGGCTCGTACCCTTTCCCCTTGACGGTCTTGACGTGGACTACCACCGGCCGGCGCGTGTCGATGGCCTGGCGCACGCTCTCCCGCAAGGCGTGCATGTCGTGCCCGTCCACGACGCCGATGTAGGCGAAGCCCAGCTCCTCGAAGAGCATGCCGGGAACGAGCAGGGCTTTCATCGACTCCTTGACGTCCTTGCCCAGCCGGTAGGCCTGAGGCCCGATGGCCGGTATGCGCGCGACCCCCCGCTCGATGTCCTCGCGAAGACGACTCAGCGTCGGATCGAGGCGGATGCGGTTGAGATACAGCTGGAGCGCGCCCACGTTGGCGCGGATGGACATCTCGTTGTCGTTCAGCACTACCACGAGCGGACTGCGCAGATGACCGGCCTGGTTGAGCCCTTCGAAGGCGACGCCGCCGGTGAGCGCGCCGTCGCCGAGGACGGCGACCACATGCCCGCCACCCTCGCTGGCGATTCCCGCGGCCTCCACGAGCCCAAGCCCGTAGCTGATGGAAGTGGAGGCGTGGCCGGTACCGATGACGTCGTGCTCGGACTCCGCACGGCTCGGGAAGCCGCAGAGGCCGCCGTACTGACGGATGGTGCTGAAGCAGTCGCGCCGGCCGGTGAGCAGCTTGTGCGCGTAGCACTGGTGGCCCACGTCCCAGACGATCTTGTCGCGCGGGCTGTGGAGCACGCTGTGCAGCGCCACCGTCAGCTCGACCGTGCCCAGGCTGGCGGCCAAGTGGCCGCCCACCTCACTGACGCACGAGAGGATGGTCTCCCGGATCTCACCGGCGAGAAGCGTCAGTTCAGGCTCGGTGAGCTGCTGGAGGTCGGCGGGGTCGGAGATCTGATCGAGATAGCGCATCGTCATCCGAGTATAGCACCGGGGTCCGCGGCGAGGCCCCGGCCGGCGTCAGCGCCGCCGGCGGCGAATGTACGCGGTCACCGCGCCCAGATCGGCGGCGTCGCCCGGAAGCGCGTCCAGGCGGACGAGAGCGCGCTCGTAGGCCTCGGCCGCGAGCCGCTCGGCGACCGCGACGCCGAAGCGTGACACGTAGGTCATCTTCTGCTGGGCTCGGTCCTTACCCACGCTCTTGCCCAGCTCGGCTTCTTCCCCGGTCTCGTCGAGGATGTCATCGACGATCTGGAAGAGCAGGCCCAGCTCGGTGGCAAAGGCGCGGTATGGATCTGCGTCGTCCGCGCCTCCGAGCACGGCGCCACACACGACCGCCGCCGCGATCAGGCGGCCCGTCTTGAGAGCGTGCAGCGTGCGCAGATCGTCGTCGGCGACGACAGTCCCCGCGACGTCCATGTACTGCCCGCCCACCATGCCCTGCACGCCGGTCGCGCGGGCGATCTCCGCTACCGCCGCCAGCACGGCGGCGGGCGACCCCTCCTGCCGCGCGACGAGCACGTGGAACGCCTCCGCGAACAGCGCGTCGCCGGCGAGGATGGCGATGTCCTCTCCGAAGGCGACGTGACAGGTGGGGCGACCACGGCGCAGCGTATCGTCGTCGATCGCCGGCAGGTCGTCGTGGATCAGCGAATAGGTGTGGATCAGTTCCAGAGCTGCGGCGGCCGGCAGCACCGAAGCCGGATCGGCCCCTAGGCTGCGCGCAGTGGCCAAAGTGAGCACCGGGCGAATACGCTTGCCGCCGGCGAGCAGCGAGTACCGCATGGCCTCCACAAGGCGCACGGAACGCGGGTCGGGCTCGAAGTCGAGCTCCTCCAGGTACGCCTCAACGAGCGCCAGCAGGTCGCCGGGATACCTCTCGGTCAAGTGCTCGCCGTCCACACTGCTCCCGCCGGCTCAGCCGGCGACGCGGCCCAGCTGCTCGAGGATGCGCGCGGCTTCCTCGACCAGCTCCGTCGCGCGTTCGAGCAGCGTCATCTCCACCTCGCCTGACGCCACCGTCTCGAGCCGCGGCTCGAGCTCCTCGAGCTGAGCGAGAACGCTGCGCACCCGGGCGATCGCCGCGGCGGGATCGAGGCCGGCAGCGTCCGCGAGGCGGTCCTCAGGCATCCTCACCGTCCCGCTCGCGCTGCACGGCGCCCAGAATGCCGTTCACCAAAGCCCCCGCTTCGTCGCTTGCATACCGCTTGGCAAGACGCACGGCCTCGTCGATGGCGACCTCCGGAGGCGTGTCGCCACTCTCGATCTCCCACAAGGCCAGGCGCAGGATGTTGCGTTCCAGCGGAGCCATGCGCTCGACGGACCAGGTGGTGGAATGCGCCTGGATCACCTCGTCGAGCTCATCGCGACGCCCCAGTACCCCTTGCACGGTTTCGATCGTGAAGTCGTCGGGGCCGTAACCCTCGCGTATGCGCTGACCTTGCACCAGCTCCTCCATCGAGAGGTCGGTCACGTCGCGCTGGTACAGCAGGAACAGCGCGTCGCGGCGCGCCTGTTTGCGGCTGGGGAGTGCAGCGGTCAACGGCTGCTTCCGCCGATCTCAGGCGGGTTCGATGGAGAACAGCGGCTGACCGTACTGTACGGTCTCGCCGTTCTCCACGAGGATCTCGCGCACCACGCCGGCGACTTCGGCGGTGAGCTCGTTCATCATCTTCATCATCTCGAGGATGCAGAGCGTCTGCCCGGCCTCCACCGCATCGCCCACCTCGACGAAGTTGGGCGCCTGCGGTGATGGCGCGCGGTAGAACGTGGCCACCCACTTGGAGTGCACCACTTGATAGCCGTTGGCGCCGGCATCATCCGCGGCGGCGGAGGCGGCCGTGGTGGGCGGCGCCGCAGGCTCCGCCTCAGCGGCCGGCTGGGACGCGTTCACTCCGGCCTTGCGCACCGTGACCTTCAGCTCGCCCTCCTCGATGACCACTTCGTCGATCTCACTCTCCTCGACCATGGTGAGGATGTCGCGCACGCGATCGGCCGCGGCGTCGGGCAGCGCTACGCCCATCTGGGACGTGAGGTAGCCCTCGTGCAGCCCGAACACGTCCGCTTCGGGGCCCACGCTGTGCCGTTCCAGATACGCCCGCGCGGTCTGCGGGAACAACGCGTAGCTCAGCAGGTCCTCCTCGGAGCGCGCGAGTCCGCCGATCTCCTCGCGGTAGTCCTCGAGGTCCTCGTGCACGAGATCGGCGGGGCGTACGTGGATGGGTTCCTCGTCGCCAAGCACACGCGCGATGACTTCGCGGGAGATAGGTCCCGGCGCCGCGCCGTACTTGCCGCGCAGATACGCCTTCATCTCGTCCGGGACGATGTGCCAGCGGCGCCCGGAGAGCACGTTCAGCACCGCCTGCGTGCCCACGATCTGCGACATCGGCGTGACCAGCGGAGGATAGCCGACCTCGGCGCGCACGATGGGGATCTCCTCCAGCACCTCGGGCAGCCGGTCGAGCGCATCCTGCTCCTTGAGCTGGCTCTCGAGGTTACTGATCATGCCGCCGGGCACCTGATGCGAATAGACCTGCATATGCGTCAGAGACGTGACGCCGCGGTCGTGCCCGGTGTCCTGGCGCACCTGCTCGAAGTACTTGGCGATAGCGAACAGCTTGTCGAGGTCGAGCTCGGTGTCGTAGGGCGTGCCGATGAGCGCCGTGACGACCATCTCGGTGGCCGGCTGCGAGTTGCCGAAGGCGAGCGGCACGGTGGCGGTGTCGATGACGTCGACGCCGGCCTCGATGGCCTTCAGATAGGTCATCGGGGCCAGGCCGCCGATGTAGTGGCAGTGCAGCTGGAGGGGCACGTCGATCGCTGCCTTGAGGCGGCCGATGAGCTGCTCCGCGTAGTATGGCGAGAGCAGCGCCGCCATGTCCTTGATGCAGATGGAATCGGCGCCCATGTCGACCAACTTGCGGGCCACGTCCACGTAGTGGCCCAGCGAGTGCACCGGCGAGATGGTGTAGACCACCGCGCCCTGGAAGTGCTTGCCGGTCTCCTTGATCGCCGCGGCTGCGGTCTCGAAGTTGCGGATGTCGTTGAGCGCGTCGAAGACGCGGAAGATGTCCATGCCGTTCTCGGCCGCCTTGTACACGAAGCGACGCACGATGTCGTCACCGTAGTGGCGGTAGCCGACGATGTTCTGGCCGCGCAGCAGCATCTGCAGCGGAGTGCGCACGACGTGCTTCTTGATCAGCCGCAGGCGCTCCCACGGATCCTCGTCGAGGAAGCGCAGCGAGGCGTCGAACGTGGCCCCGCCCCAGCATTCCAGGGAGTTGAAGCCGACGTCGTCCATGGTCTCAAGGATGGGGAGCATGTCGGGCGTCCGCATGCGCGTGGCCCAGAGCGACTGATGGCCGTCGCGAAGGGTGGTGTCGGTGATACGTACCTGACGAGCTCGCATCGAGGTCTCCTGCTCCGGGTGCGCTCAGGCGCGGCCCAGGTACTCCCGGGTACGCGTGTCGACCTTGATCCGCTCCCCTTCCTCGATGAAGAGGGGCACCTGGACCACGACGCCAGTCTCGAGGGTGGCCGGCTTGCTGGCGCCTTGGGCGGTGTTTCCCTGCACGCCGGGGTCCGACTGCGTGATCAACAGCTCCACGAAGTTGGGCGCCTGCACCTCGAAGGGCACGCCGTTCAGGTAGTAGAGCTCGACCTCCATGTTCTCGACCACCCACTCGAGCGCGTCCTCGGCCATCGCGGGAGTCACAGAGACCTGCTCGTA
>Ga0209745_1002522_pt1 | contig 10425 bp, 11 predicted proteins | sample BarGraNGADG00312_FD_184495 | JGI IMG/M metagenome (GOLD analysis project Ga0209745, IMG submission 184495) | Arctic peat soil microbial communities from Barrow, Alaska - Barrow Graham LP Ref core NGADG0004-312 (SPAdes) (version 2) | ecosystem: Environmental > Terrestrial > Soil > Wetlands > Peat... | reverse complement strand
ACGATCGCCGCGCAAACTCGCTCGTGCTCGCTGGCCGAGGCGAGGTTGCGCATCGCGCGTCGGAGCACCAGCTCTCGACGGGTCGCGCGCTGCTGGCGGAGGACGAGCCCCGCCAGTCGTACGATCACGAGACCGAGAACGGCGATCGAGCAGACGACGCTGGCGAGGACGTCGAGCTGCGCGGCGCCGCGGGCGTTTTGAATGAAGAGCAGTACGGGCGCCATCATCGCGGCCGTCGTCAGCAAGGCCAGACGGCTCGGAGTCAGCTCCTGCTTGCGCTCGGAGGCGACGCTTCCGAGCTTACGCATGCTCGGGTGCAGCGCACACGCCACCAGCCCGGCAAAGGCGATCACCTGAAGTGATCGAATCGCCCAGGCGGCGCCTGAGATCTCATCCAGCCGGAGCGCGGTCGCGACAACGGCCAAGGCGATCAGGGCAGCGACGGTGAGGCCGAGCAGGGCAGCCGAGAAAGTCCAGGCGCGGAGCCCGAGCACGAGCCTGGTCATTGTGGCGAACAGGGCCAGTGCGCCCAGACAGTAGAGAACGGCCGCTATTTCGACGCCCGAAGGAGTCGAGCCCGAATCGAGCTTCGGAGCGAGCAACGTCACCCAGATCAGGAGGGCTGCGGCCGCGCTGGCGGCCGCGGTATCGATCGCGCTGCCCCAGTCGCCCTCGCTTGCCCTGGCTGCGACCAGTAAGGCGATGCCCGCGGCCAGAGAAAGGAGCCCGGCCGCAAAGACGATGTCGCCGAGGCCGAGCTTCTCCGCCGGCACGTTGACGGCGGCGGCCAGCGCAACGAGCAACGCTCCGGCGGCGAGCAAATACCAGGCCGCTCCAACCTTCGTGAAGTCGACCTGGACAACCAGCAAAACCGCCGCTGAGCAGGCTAAACCAGCTACGAGGACGGGCGCGTCGCCGCCTGGCCAGATTAATGCGAGCAGGGATGCGAGGGCGCCAAGAATAACGCCGCAGTACGGATACCACCGCCGGGGAAGCACGGCCACGAGTCCGATCATGTTTGAATTCGGGGTACTGCGCATCCCTCGATATGGGGAGTCGGGACGAGAATCCCGCTCGCCACGGGCGTTTCGAAGCGCTTCAGGGCGCTACCTGACAAAACAGCCCCGCCTGGTCGGCGGGACTGTTAATTCGAGTCGTTTTTCGGGCTTGGATCAGGCGGCGTCCATCGCCCGCAGACGGCGAACGCGCTCCTCGATCGGCGGGTGGGTCGAGAACAGCTTCGACACGCCGCGGCCACTCAACGGGTTGGCGATGTAGAGCGATTCGGTCGCGGGGTTGACCTGCATCGGGATCGACTTGCTCGCCCGCTCGAGCGACTCGAGCGCGTCGGCGAGCGGTGCCGCCTGCCCGAGCAGTTGGGCGCCGCTGGCGTCGGCCAGGTACTCCCGCTGCCTCGAGATTCCGAGTTGGAGCAGGGTCGCGGCGAGCGGCCCGACGATCAGCGCCACCAATCCTCCGATAGCGCCGACCGGAGAGTCGTTGTCGTCGCCGAAGAACAAGAACATGTAGCTGAGCCAGGTGATGACCGTTCCGATCATCGCCGCGATCGAGGCCACGAGGATGTCGCGGTTCTTCACGTGCGAGAGCTCATGGGCGAGCACTCCCTTGACCTGCTCGCGCGGCATCAGCTGTAAGAGCCCCTGCGTCACGGCGACCGCGGCGCGCTTCGGGCTGCGCCCGGTGGCGAAGGCGTTCGGCTGCTCGGCGGGGGTCATGTAGATGCGCGGCATCGGAATGCCCGCGCGCCGTGTCAGCTCACGGATATCCGCATAGAGCTCGGGCGCCTGCGCTTCTGTGATCGGTTTGGCGCGACTCGAGGCCAGCGCGATCTTGTCGGAGAAGAAGAAACTGAGGAAGTTCATCAACACGGCCACACCGAGGAAGATGTAGATGTAGCTTCCGCCGAGCAGGAAGCCGACCGCGACGAGCAGGCCCGACAGGGCCGCGATGAGAAGCCAGGTTCTGAGGCGAGTCATGAATCCGATCATTTGTGCCGTGGCCTCCGATTGTCTTTTCGGGTGGCGGGAGGTCTCTCCCTCGCCCCTCGCGGGACAGGCTCCACCGGGCCTTGCGGCCGTGCTGACGACGGAGCCCGAAGCGGGATACTCCCCTCCTGGGGACAGCTAGATAGTAGCCCAGGAGCCCGCCTCCACGGATCTGGCCGTCAGTGCTTGAGGTGGCGCCGATGTGTGAACGCCATTGCGCCGCCGGCCTCGTTCACGGCCTCGATCGCCTCGCGATCGCCCTTCGAGCCGCCCGGCTGAATGATCTGCCTGATTCCCGCCTCGAGCGCCAACCTGGGAATATCCACGGAGGGGAAGAGAGAGTCCGAGGCGAGCGCGGCCCCGCTCAGATCGTGGCCGTTCTCCTGTGCGCGCTCGATCGCCACCTTGGTCGCTTCGAGCCGACTGGGCTGGCCGCCGCAGATGCCGATCGTCTGAAGGTTCTTGGCGATCACTATGGCGTTGGAGGTCACGTGCTTGACGACCTTCCAGGCGAGGAGCAGATCGCCCCAGGCCTCCTCGCTGATCTCGCCGCAGACGACCTCCATGCCCGAGCGGTCTTCGAGGCCCCAGTCACGATCTTGCGCCAGTAGTCCACCGAGCACGCGCTTGTAGTCCTTTTCGGCCGGGTCGCCGCGGCGGCGCTCGTAGTGGGTGAGCACGCGAGTCTCCAGCGCACGCAGGGCGTCGATGGCTTTCTGCGCGTATGCCGGCGCGAACAGCACCTCGATGAACTGCTCGGAAAGGAGATTGCCCAGCTCGGCCGAGATCGGCCTGTTGAGAATGACCACGCCTCCGTACGCCGAGGCCGGATCGGCCGAGAGCGCCTTGATGAAGGCCTCTTCGGGCGAGGCGCCGACGGCGACTCCGCAGGGATTGGCCTGCTTGACGATCACACAGGCCGGCAAGGTGAACTCGTCAATGATCAGCCGCGCCGTCGAGAGGTCGTTCAAGTTGTTGAAGCTGAGCTCGCGCCCGTGTAGTTGCTCGACGCGTGAGAGCAGGTGGCGGCGACCGTAGGCCTCGGCGTAGAAGGCTCCGCGCTGGTGCGCATTCTCGCCGTAGGGCAGGTCGAGCACCTTGACCAGGGTGGTGGTCATCGTCTCGGGGAAGGCCTCGCGGTCGGCGAACCAGGCAGCGATGGCCGACTCGTAGGCGGCGGTGGCGGCGAAGGCCTCGCCGGCGAGTTGCCGTCGTGTCTCCTCGGAGAGCTCGCCCGACTGGCGCAGCTCGTCCAGCACGAAGACGTACTGGTCGACCCGTGAGACGACGGCGACGTTGGGGTAGTTCTTCGCCGCGGCGCGGGCGAGCGTCGGCCCGCCGATGTCGATCATCTCGACGGCGTCCTCCTCGCGCACGCCGTAGCGGGCGACGACTTTGGCGAAGGGATAGAAGTTGACGCAAACCAGGTCGAACGGCTCGATCGCGTTCTCGCTCAGTGCGGCGACGTCGTCTTCGCGATCGCGGCGGGCGAGGATGGCGGCATGAACGGCCGGGTGCACTGTCTTGAAGCGGCCGCTCAGCATCTCGGACGACTTGGTCATCTCGTCGACGTTCGTGACCTTGAGCCCCAAGGCGTTGAGCGCCTCGGTCGTATCGCCGCTCGCGGTCAGCTCCCAACCCAGCTCGACGAGCCCGCGCGCAAACTCCTCCAGCCCGTTCTTGTCGTAGACGGAGATAAGTGCTCGTTTGCTCATCTGATCACCACTCGTCGGGAACTCTCCCGCAACCGTACTCGTCCGTCAAGACAGAGCCGTGCGGCTTCGGGTAAAAGACGGTGCTCAACGGCGTGAATTCGCTCGGCCAGAGTCTCCTTGTCGTCATCGTCTCGAACCTCGACCGGCTCCTGCAGGATGACCGGTCCGGTGTCGACTCCCTCGTCGACGAAATGGACGGACACGCCCGTCCAACGGACTCCGTACTCGAGCGCCTCGTCGATCGCGTGAGCTCCGGGGAAGGAGGGAAGCAGCGCCGGGTGGAGGTTGATGACGCGCCTGGGAAAGCGGCTCAGGAAGGCGGGCGTGAGCACGTGCATGTAGCCGGCCAGAACGACCCATTCCACGCCGTGACCCTGCAGCCAGTCGGCCAGCGCCGTATCGCGAGCGGGGCGGTCGGGGTAGTTCTCGAGCTCGAACACCCCGGTCTCGATTCCCGCCTTCGCGGCTCGCTCCAGCCCCAGAACCCCCGGCTTGTTCGAGCCGACACAGGCGATTGGAAGCTTGGCGTCGATCAGAGCTTGCAGGTTGCTGCCCGAGCCCGAGACGAGAACGCCGATCAACTGAACTGCACTCCTCGGGTGCCCTGCTCGAGTCGTCCGATCACCAGATCGTCCGGGCTCACGTCGCTTTCGGGAATGACGACGCAGTAGCCGATACCGAGGTTGAAGACCCGGCGCTGCTCCTCTTCGCTCACGCCCTTCTCGCTGATCCAGTCGTAGACGTCGCCGCGCTGCCAGGAGCCGGTCTCGATGCGCGCGCCCAGACCGGGCGGGAGAGCGCGGGCCAGGTTCCCCGGAATGCCGCCGCCGGTGATGTGAGCCAGAGCATGGATCTCGGCCCGTTCGCGCAGCTCGCGCACGTCCTCGAGATAACAGACGGTCGGCGGCAGGAGCAGATCGGGATCGTAGTCGTCCTTCCCGATCAGGCTGCGCACGAGCGTGAAGCCGTTGGCATGCAGACCGGCGGAACGGAGACCGAGCACGACATCGCCCGGCCGGCAGTTCGCGGGCCCGTCGATCAAGCGCTCGCGCTCGACCAGGCCGACGCAGGTGCCCGCGAGGTCGAACTCGCCCTCGGCGTAGATGCCGGGAAGCTCGGCCGTCTCGCCGCCCAAGAGCACGCAGCTCGAGTCGCGGCAGACCTCCGCCGCGCCCTCCACCAACTCGGTCACCAGCTCGAGCTCGATCTTGTTGGCAGCGAAGTAGTCGAGGAAGAAGAGCGGCTCGGCGCCGCAGGTGAGAACGTCGTTGATGCAGTGAGCGGCCACGTCCATGCCGCCCCAGCGCAGGCGACCTGTCGCGCGCTGCAGAATCAGCTTCGTTCCGACGCCGTCGGTCGAGGCGGCAAGTAGGCGCTTCTCGTCGAGTGCGTACAGACCGGCGAAGGAGCCGAACGAGCCGCTGGCGCCGCGCGTGTGCGTGGATGCGACGGCGGTGCGCAGTCGCTCGACGATCTCTTCGGCCTTGGCCAGCGAGACTCCGGCCGCCTCGTAACTCTTTCCGCTCACTCCGGCAGTGTATTTACCGCGTCCGCTGTCGGCTCGATGGAACTCCCTTCCCCGCGATCGGCGCGAAGCTGGTACAAACGCAAGCGATGCAGATTCCCGAGTCGATCGCAGTGCGTTGTCTGGTCGGGCGCGAGCCTTTTCCGGGCACCTGGGTTGCGCTCACGCTGGAGTGCGCGGAGGAGGGGACGAAGACGGCGCTCTCGTTCGCCTTCGGCCCGACGAGAGAGGACGGGCGCCTCTTCCTGCGCCGCGAGGACGTGCTCGCTCAGGCCCGCTACTTCGACGAGGGAGTGGGCCTCGACTACGGCAACGTCGAGAAGCGCTGGAACGGTCGAGGTTGGATCTCGGTCGCCGGCGCCACCGAGCTCAGGCACCAGCTCAAGCTCACCTTCGCCGATCCTCCGCTGAGGCAGGCTTCAACCCATCGAGGCGCCGCGGCGCAAGCGCTTCGCTACCTCAACGAGCACGAGGGCGAGCGCCTTTCGCTCAAGATCGAGAGCGAGCTCCCGAAGAAGGTGTCGCTCGCTCCGGCGAGCCCCGGGCGCGGAGACTGGCTACCCGAATCGCTGCACGAGCCGGTGCAGGAGCTCTTGACGCGGCTCGCGCGGCGCGAGCTGCCAGATTTGATCGAAGAGGGCGTGCTCACGCCCGAGGCGGCCTCGAAAATCGAGCAGGAGATCATCGAGCACGGAGCGTCGCCCGTGATTCCGCCGGATATTGCCCTGCTTCTGACCAGCGCGGTCGCCGACGGCGAGAATGCCTGGACGATCGAGGCGCCGCTCTGGACGCGCGAAGAGGGGCCAAGCGATCTGACCCTCTGGATACACGCGCGCGAGCTCGAGACCGGTCTGGAGCTCGCTCTGCGCGGCATCGCGCTCGTCTAGCCGACCTCTACCTCGACCTCGAGCTCGACCGGAAGGTCGAGCGAGACGGCGACCAGGCAGCCTTCGTCAGCTTTCTGCGCCACCTCCCGCGCCAGCTCTTCTTGCCCCGCGTCGGTCTTGATTGCGACCAGGAGGCGTATGCGCGTAAAGCCGAACGCCCCGTCGTCACGCCGGCCGACCACCCCCTCGCCGCTCACAGTGAGAGCGTGCAGCGGCAGACCGCGATGCCCGGCGATGCCCTGGAGCGTGACCGCCAGGCACGAGGCGGCGGAGGCTACGAAGAAGTCCTCGGGACTCCAGATAGTGGCGTCCTTACCGCGGAACTCGGGTGGCGAGGAGGTCTCGATCTCTCGCTTGCCCTCGACGCGGGTGGCGACGCGGGTGTCGCCGAGCCACTCGACCGCGACCGGGAAGCTGAACTCTTTTGCGCGCATCAGTAGAGCGTACTCGCGAGTTGACGACGGTACTGAAGGGCGAGCGGATCGTCGATTCCGAGGTCGCCGAACAGCGCGATCATGTAGCGAGCGAGCCGCTGCTTGGCCGAATCGTCGCCGTCGCGGGCCAGTTCGAGCAAGAGCTCGAGCGCCTGCCTGTGATCGCCGGCCTCGAGTGCCGCCGCTACCTCGGGCGCCTCGCCGGATTCCTTCAGCTCCGCCAGCACCTGCTCGGCCGCCGAGGGCCCGCCGAGCTGATCGAGGAAGCGCGCTATCTCGGTTGCGGGTTGAGCGCCGATGAACTCAGCCACGACGTTTCCATTCCGGAAAGCCTTGACGGCCGGGATACCGCGGATCGAGTACATCGCGGCGATGTCTTGATTCTCGTCCACGTCGATCTTGGCCAGCTCGACGGTGCCGGCCCGCGCCTCGATCTCTCGCTCGAGCACGGGGCCGAGCATCGTGCAGGGCGAGCACCAGGGCGCCCAGAAATCGACCACCACCGGCAGCTCGCGCGAGCGCTCGATCACGTCTCGCTCGAAGGTCTCGCTCGTTACATCCATTGGAGTCTCCCTTGGTTTGCTTGATCTCTGTATGGGCAATACTCCATACAACTAAACAGTAGTAAGGTATATTCCCAACAACACCATGTCCCTACCCCATCCCATACCCGACGACCTGGTAGAGCTGATCGCTTACCGGCTCAGGGCCATTGCCGAGCCGATGCGAATCAAGCTGCTCGACCGCTTACGAGACGGCGAGGCGTGCGTGAACGATCTCGTCGAGGCCAGCGGTGCCTCGCAGCAGAACGTCTCCAAGCATCTTCGTGTTCTGCTCGACTCCGGCATTGTCGGCAAGCGCAAAGACGGCAACCGCACCTACTACCGGATTGTCGATCGGGGCGTGTTCTCGCTTTGCGACCAGGTGTGCGGATCGCTTCGGCGCCACTTCACCGATCTCGGAGCATTACTGGAAGCGGTGGGCGAGGGGCAAGGAGGAGGAGGTAGATGATGAGAGTCAATATGGGGTCGATTGATCGTGTCTTGAGGTCGTTTGTCGTCGCGCCGGTGGCGATCGTGGTCGCCGTCGTCGTCGGTGCCGGTAGCGTGGTCGGGATCGTTCTACTTGCGCTCGCGGCGGTGATGCTGGCGACCTCAGCCGTCGGCTTCTGCCCGCTCTACAAGGCTCTCGGGATCGATACACGCTCGCATCGCGGGCCAGCTCACTCGGGCTAGGCGTAGATTCACGGGCGCAGCCGCTGCCGTTTGCTTTCGAACGGCGAACAGGAGAGCATGCGCGCGTCCGTCATTCGATCTGGAAGGAGCCGCCCTCGATGGAAGATAAAAAGCAGGTCACCCTCGACCTCTCGAACCTGAGCATGCCGAACATGGAGTTCATCGTTTACATCGCTGCGCTCGTCGTCATGGCGATAGTGGCCGGAATCTCGAAAACCGTGAACGTCGGCTACTGGGTCGAAGTGTTCAAGTGGTCGACGGTCGCCTATCTCCTCAGCCGCGGCATCGCCAAGGCGCACAACGTCAAGGAGTAACCGCGTCGCTATCGCTCTGTAGCGCCGGGCTCCGTGCTCGGCGCTACGCGGGACGACAGCTCGGCCGCCGCAACCGGCATGACAGGCGCGGAACTACGCCTTGGCTTTTGTCTTTTCGAGGCGCAGCTTGATCAGCTTGCCGCCCTCGGGAACCGGCGTCGGGTATTCGCCGTCGAGGCAGGCGCGGCAGAAGTTCGTACTGGGCCGCTGCGAAGCCTGCTGCAGGCCGTCGAGCGAGAGGTGCGCCAGCGAGGTGGCGCCGATGTGGCTCCGCACCTCCTCGACCGTTTTCTTGCCGGCGATCAGCTGATCGGCATCGCCGAAGTCGATTCCGTAGAAGCAGGGGTTGATCACCGGCGGCGAGGAGATGCGCACGTGCACCTCGGTCGCACCGGCCTCGAACAGCATCGAAACGATCTTGCGCGTGGTCGAGCCGCGCACGATCGAGTCGTCGACGGCAACCACGCGCTTTCCGGCCACCTCGTCGAGCGGGTTGAACTTCAGCCGCACGCCCTGGTCGCGCAGCTTCTGCTCGGGCTCGATGAAGGTGCGGCCGACGTAGCGGTTCTTGATCAGCCCCTCGCTGAAGGGAATGCCGCTGCCGCGCGCGAATCCGATCGCGGCGGGCGTGCCGGAGTCGGGAATGGGCATCACCAGGTCGGCTTCGACCGGTGACTCGGCGGCCAGGATCTCGCCCATGCGCACGCGTGCCCCGTGAACTTCGACGTCCAGCAGACGGCTGTCGGGTCGGGCCAGATAGAAGAGCTCGAAGATGCAAAGCGCCTTGTGCTTCGCCGGCTCGACCGCCTGTATCTGGCGGCAGCCGTCGTCGTCGATGACCACCAGCTCGCCCGGCTCGATCTCGCGCTCCAGCTTCGCGCCGATCAGGTCGAGCGCGCAGCTCTCCGAGGCCACGACCCAGTCGTCGTCGAGGCGGCCGAAACAGAGCGGCCGGATGCCGTGCGGATCGCGGAAGGCGAGCAGCTTGCTCTCGGCGAGAGCGACGATCGAGTAGGCGCCGACCAGGCGACTCATCGCCGCCGCGACCGCCTCTTCCAGCGGGCGCTCGTCGTTGGCGATCATCGCGGCGACGATCTCGCTGTCGGAGCTCGTGCTCAGGCGCACGCGCTGCCGGGCGAGCTCTCCGCGCAGCTCCTCGACGTTGGTCAGGTTGCCGTTGTGAGCGAGTGCGACGGTGCGCTCGCGCCCGCGCAGGATCAGCGGCTGGGAGTTCTCCCAGTGGCTGCCGCCGGTGGTCGAGTAACGGCAATGACCAATCGCCAGCTGCCCGTGCAGCCCGCGCAGGCTCTGCTCGTTGAAGACCTGCGTCACCAGCCCCATGTCCCTGAGGCCGTAGAGGCGGCCCTCGTCGCAGACGGCGATTCCCGCCGACTCCTGTCCGCGGTGCTGCAGCGCGTGCAGACCGAAATAGGTCAAGCGCGCGTTATCGCGCTCAGGCGCCCTGATACCGAAGATGCCGCACATCAGATTTCCTCAGATGATGCTTCTTTAGCTTGCCAGGCGCGGGTCATGTCAGCGAGCGGTAGTCCGTTCAGGGAGTCGCCGCCGGCCGTGCCGATCTCGCGCAGCGGTACTCCGCCCGCTTCGAGCTTGCCCACCTGCTCGCGGGCGCAGGCGACGACGGCCAGGCCGCCGCACTCGCCGAAGAGCTGGACGGGATCGGCGGGGATGTCCAGGTGGGCGCCGACGCCGCTGAAGATCGCGCACTCGGCCAGGCAGACGGCGAGCCCGCCTTCGGCCACGTCGTGAGCGATCGAGAAGAGGTGGTTGTTCTTCCAGAGGAAACGGACCAGCGCCGCCTCGGCCTCGAGGTCGAACTCCTCCGGTGCGCCGCCGACCTTGTCGTAGAGCGCCTGATACTCCGAGCCGGCGATCGAGAGCCGCGCGCCGCCGGCGAGCAAGACAACATCGCCTTCGCGCCAGGCGCTGCCGAGGCTGCGCACATCGGGAACCAGCCCGACGCAGCCGACGACGGGTGTCGGATAGATGGGCTGGCCGTCGGTCTCGTTGTAGAGCGAGACGTTGCCCGAGACGACCGGGATTCCCAGTGCCTCGCAAGCCTGGGCCATGCCCTCGATCGCCTCGGAAAGCTCCCAGGCCATCTCGGGCTTCTCGGGGTTGCCGAAATTCAGGCAGTTGGTGATCGCCAGCGGCTCGCCGCCCGAGCAGGCCACGTTGCGGGCCGCTTCGAGCACGGCGTGGGCGCCGCCGATGCGCGGGTCGAGCCAGGCGATACGACCGTTACCGTCGAGCGAGAGAGCCAGTCCGCGTATCGACGGACGCAGCCT
>Ga0209745_1002520_pt1 | contig 10430 bp, 12 predicted proteins | sample BarGraNGADG00312_FD_184495 | JGI IMG/M metagenome (GOLD analysis project Ga0209745, IMG submission 184495) | Arctic peat soil microbial communities from Barrow, Alaska - Barrow Graham LP Ref core NGADG0004-312 (SPAdes) (version 2) | ecosystem: Environmental > Terrestrial > Soil > Wetlands > Peat... | reverse complement strand
CCCGGCGCCGCCGGTCGAGCCGGCGACCCGCACTTTCGTCTCACCGGTGGTGGCACGAATCGCCGCCGAGCACTCGATCGACCTGGAGCGCCTAACCGGCACCGGGCACGGCGGCCGGGTGACGAAGAAGGACATCCTGGCTCACATCGCCGCGGCGGAGGGACCGGCGCTGGTGTCGAGCCAGCCCCTGCCCGCCCCTGTGACCTCGTCCGCGCCCGAGAACGGCGACCGGCTCGAGCCGATGTCGCAGATGCGTCGCTCGATCGCCGAGCACATGCGCCGCTCGCTCGACACCTCAGCACACGCCACCACCGTCTTCGAGGTCGATATGTCCGGCGTGGTCGCGATCCGCAGCGGGCTCAAGCCGGAGTTTCTCGAGCGCCACGGCGTGCGACTGACCTATCTGGCCTTCGTCGCGCGCGCCACGGTCGAAGCGCTGCGTAACTGGCCCTGGCTGAACGCCGAGATCCGCGGCGATGAGATCGTCACCCACAGCTACATCAACCTCTGTATCGCTGTCGCCCTCGAGGGCGGCAAGGGACTAATCGTTCCGGCCATCCGGGGCGCCGAGGGGCTCAATCTTCTGGGGATGGCGCGGGCGATTCAGGACGTCGGCGACCGCGCTCGCTCCAAGCAGCTCACTCCCGAGGACATGCAGGGCGGCACCTTCACCATCACCAACCCCGGCGGCCACGGCTCGGTCGTCGGCACTCCGATCATCAACCAGCCCCAGGTGGCGATCCTCGACACCGAGGCGCTGGTCAAGCGGCCGGTGGTGATCACGGACGAGAAGGGCGTCGACGCCATCTCGGTGCGGCCGATCATGAATCTCTGCCTCTCCTTCGACCACCGCCTGATCGACGGGGCCTACGCCGTCCAGTTCATGGCCGAGGTTCGCTCGAGCCTGGAGAGTTGGGGCGAAGAGCGCTATTAGGGTTCAGGCAATTCGCATCGAGCCGGCGACGACCGCCGACGCCGAGGCGCTGAGCGAGGTCTCGCGCCGGGCCTTCGAGCAGGACATCGACTATGGCCGACCCTGCGTAGGCGGCCCGCCCGGCTATGACTCGCCGGACTGGCAGCGAGAGGCAATCGAGACCGGTAGCTATTACAAAGTCACGGAGGCCGACCGGATCGTGGGCGGGCTCGTCCTCTCCGCACTTGAGGACGGGACGGTAAGGCTCGGCCGCGCCTTCCTCGAGCCCGAGCGCCAGAACAAAGGGATCGGAAGCGAGTTGCTGCGCTTTGCGGAGAGCGTATTTCCCGAGACCCGGCGCTTCGTCCTCGACACGCCAACCTGGAATATGAGGACGAGACATCTCTACGAGAAATTCGGCTACGAGAGAGCCGGCGAGATCGAGAGCGGTTTCGGCTTCCCCCTGATCCAGTACGAGAAGAGGATCGAGGAGTGAGCGTCAACAAGAAGCTGATCGCAGCCGTTCGCAGCGGGCTCGCCGCGAACGCCGACCCGCTGCGCGCACCGCAGATGCAGGCCTACCTGAAGACCGAAATGCCCTGCCTCGGAGTGACCGTGCCGCTTCAGCGCGAGATCGTCGCGCAAGCCGCGGCCGAGTTTTCGCTCGAGAGCTTCGAGGACTGGCGCGATACCGTGCTCGAGCTCCGCCGCGGCGCCGAGCATCGCGAGGAGCTTGGCTGCGCGGGCTTTCTGGCCGGAGAGCGCCGCTACCGCGAGTTCCAGACGCTCGCCGCCCTGCCCGTCTACGAGGAGCTGATCGTGCGCGGCGCCTGGTGGGATCTCGTCGACGAGATCGCGACGCACCGGCTCGGGCCGCTTCTCCTTTCCTATCCCGCCGAGATGCGGCGGAAGATGCTCGATTGGAGCCGCGACCGCTCGCTCTGGAAGCGGCGCAGCTCGATCATCAGCCAGATGACGCTGAAAGAGATGACCGACCGCGAGCTGCTCTACGCCTGCATCGAGCCCAACCTCTCCGACGGCGACTTCTTCATCCGCAAGGCGATCGGCTGGGCACTCAGGGCATTCGCCTACATCGATCCGGACGAGGTCGTTCGCTACGTCGAGGAGAAGGGCGACCAACTGAGCCCGCTCAGCCGCCGCGAGGCGCTCAAGAACATTCCGGACAACTAGGCTGAGGGCAATTGAGAGGGAGGAAGGACGAATGAGCTATCGCTTCATCGACGTCGGCGAGGTGGAACCGCTGTTCAACGGCCGCGTTCGGCCGGTGCGAAAGGCGCTCGAGATCGAGTCCTTCGGGGTGAACGAGTTCGAGCTGGCGGCGGGATCTACCACCTATCCCGAGCACGACGAGCTGAAGACCGGCCAGGACGAACTATTCGTCATTCTGGAGGGAAGCGGCACGATGACGATCGACGGTGAGAGCTTCGAGCTCGTGCCCGGCCGCTACGTCTACGTCACGCCCGAGTCGAAGCGCCACATCGCCCCCGGTTCGAGCGGACTGCGCTACATCGCGATCGGCGCACCGGCCGGTGGCGTGCACGGGGGCAGGATCTGAGCCCGATGCGCGCCTACCTGATGCAGCTCGGCACCGTCCCCTACCGTGAGGCCTGGGACTTGCAGCGCTCGCTGGCGGCGGCCGTCTCGCAGGGCGCGATCCCCGACACGGTGATCTTCTGCGAGCACCCGCCGGTGGTCACGATGGGGCGCCGCACCGAGGAGGGCGAGCTGCACATCCCCGCCGACGCGGAGGTCGAGATCGTCGAGACCGACCGCGGCGGCAAGTCCACCTACCACGGCCCCGGGCAACTCGTCTGCTACCCGATCCTCGATCTCCATCGGCACGGCAAGGACGTCAAGCAGTACGTGCGCCGGCTGGAAGAGGCGGTCATCCAAACGCTCGAGCCGCTCGGCATCGAGGCGACGCGGATCGAGGGACTGACCGGGGTCTGGATTCCTTCCGCCGGTGGTGGCGGGCCGAGGAAGATCGCTTCGATCGGTGTGCGCGTCGCTCGCTGGGTGACGACGCACGGCTACGCACTCAACGTCGATCTCGATCCGACGCCGTTCAGCGACTGGATCACCGCCTGCGGACTGGAGGACGCGTCCTTCACCACCGCCAGTCGCGAATTGGGACGCCAACTGACGGTCGAGGAAGTGCGACCGCTCGCCGCCGCCGCGCTCGCCGAGGTGTTCGAGCTGGAGCTGGAGGAGCTGCCCGTGGAGGAGGACGCTGGCACGGGCTTGTGGTCTCAACCCATACACGAGAAGCTTTCCAGCTGATGGGTACGGGTCGACTCGAAACCTTCGCCGACGGCGTGTTCGCAATCGCCGCGACGCTGCTGATCCTCAACATCGACGAAGGAGTCGGAAACAGCTCGAGCAATCTCGGCCGACAGCTGCTTCACATCTGGCCTTCCTACGTCGGCTACGGGGTCAGCTTCCTGACGATCGGGATCATGTGGGCGAATCACCACACCCTCATGCACCAACTCGCCCGTGCCGACCGGGTGCTGGTGATGCTGACGATTGGCCTGCTGCTCTGCATCGCCTTCGTCCCGTTTCCAACCAGACTGGTGGCCGCGCACATCCGCGACAACGGCGTTCGGCCCGCCGCGCTCGCCTACGGCGCCACGATGACCATAGCCGCGCTTATGTTCATCTCGATCTGGCTGTACGCCTCGCGGGGCGCACGGCTGCTGCGCGCGGACGCCGACCCGAGAACGGTCAGGGGCATAACGCGTAGCTACCTCCCCGGGGTGCCTCTCTATTTCAGCTCGACGCTGATCGCCTTCGTCAGCCCGATCGTCAGCATCGTGCTGTACGGCGCGATCGCCGTCTTCTTCGTGCTCGAGAGCTCTCTCTTCGGCGGTCGGCTTGCGTCAGACGACGAAGAAGAGTCTTCCGGCTAGCGGAAGGCCGCGCCGAAGAAGCTACTCCAGGCCCTCCACCAGCACCATGTTGTATACGGCCGCCTCTTGCCGGATCGCTTTCAGAGGCGCGTACTCCTCGGAGTTCCACCACTCGAGCGCCCGCTCGCGCGAGGGAAACTCGAACACGACTAAGGCCGGCGGACGCCACTTACCCTCCAGCGTGTCGACCGCTTCACTGACGACGTGGTAGCGACCGCCGTGCTGCTCGATTGTCGGCGACACCGCGTCGAGGTACTGCTGGAGCTTCGCGGCGTCGAGAACCTCGACGCGCTCGGCGATGACGAATGCGCTCACGTGGGCATACTGGCAACTCGATGCAGAAATCGCTACCCGTCTCCGGCAGGCCGCGCCGCCCCGAATGGATGAAGGTGCGCGCCCCGAGCGCCGACTCGCGCTACGGCGACGTGCGCCGGCTCCTGCACGGACAGCACCTGAACACGGTCTGCAAGGAGGCGCACTGCCCGAACGTGGGCGAGTGCTGGGGCCGGGGAACGGCCGCCTTTCAGATTCTCGGCGACACCTGCACGCGAGCCTGCCGCTACTGCAACGTGCACTCGGGCAAGCCCGTGGGCCCGCCCGATCCGGACGAGCCGCGGCGCCTGGCCGAGACCGCCGCGCAGATGAAGCTCGGGCACGTGGTCGTCACCTCGGTCGACCGCGACGACCTACTCGACCGTGGCGCCGGTCAGTTTGCCGCCACGATCAAGGCGTTGAAGGAGCTCGCTCCGGGCGCCTCGATCGAGGTGCTGACGCCCGATTTCGTCGGTTTCGAGGAGGAAGGACCGGCGCTCGTGCTGGCCGAGCGGCCGGAGGTCTTCAACCACAACATCGAGACCGTGCGCCGCCTGCACGCCAAAATGCGCGGCGCCAAGGCCAGCTACGACGGCTCACTCCGCCTGCTCGCCCGGGCGAAGGAGGTCGCCGCGTATCCGGTCGCGACCAAGTCCGGCCTGATGGTCGGCCTCGGCGAGACGAACCAGGAAGTTGCGGAGACACTCGGCGACCTGCGCCGGCACGGTGTCGAGATCGTCACCATCGGCCAGTACCTGCAACCGACGCCCAAGCACGCTCCGATCGAGCGCTGGGTGCATCCCGACGAGTTTCGCTCCTTCAGCGATCTTGGGCGCGAGCTCGGCTTCCGTTCGGTCTTCTCGGCGCCACTGGTTCGCTCCAGCTACCGGGCCGAGGAGCAGCTGGGCGACTAGCGAGAAGCGAGCGCGAAGTTCGAGCTGTGTGGAATCCGGCTCACTTCCGGCACGGTCTCCGCTTCACACAAAACGGTGTCAGACACCGATCACAGAAACCGAATGCTGTCAAGGCTAAACCGTGCCGTAAGCGTGACTCTGTCCCCTGTAGTCGTACGCGCGCTACCCGGCGCCGAGCAGCGCCAGCGCCTCGGCGTGCAGTAATCCGTTGCTCGAGACGCCGCTGCCGCCGTCGATCACTGCTCGTCCGGCCAGGTCGGTGAACTTTCCGCCCGCTTCCTCGACGATGATCTTGAGCGGGGCGCAGTCCCAGATCTTCACGACCGGATCGATCGCCACGTCCGCGCAGCCCTCGGCGACGAGCATGTGCTGCCAGAAGTCGCCGAAGGAGCGCGCGTGCCAGGCCCGAGCCACGAGCGGCGCCAGGCGTCCGGTGCCTTCGCTCAGCTCGCAGGAGACGACGGCACTCTCGATCGCGTTCACTTGAGAGACACGAATCTGCTTCCCGTCGCGGAAGGCGCCCTTGCCGCGCTCGGCCCACCAGCGATGTCCGAGCGCCGGGGCCGAGATCAGCCCCAGCTCGACCTCACCGTCGACTTCGAGCGCGATCTGAGTGGCGAAGATCGGGATGCCGCGGCTGTAGTTGCGCGTGCCGTCGATCGGGTCGAGGATCCAGCGCCTGCCTCCCTCGCCGCTCGAACCCTGCTCTTCGCCCAGCACCGAGTCGCCCGGCCGCTCGGCGGCGATGCGCTCGCGTAGCGCTTGCTCGATCGCCTTGTCGGCCTCGGTCACCGGCGAGAGGTCGAGCTTGGTCTCGACGCGGAGGTCGGCGGCGCCGAAGCGCTCGAGCGCCAGCTCGTCGGCCGTATCGGCGAGGCTCGCGGCGAATTCGAGATCGGAGGACATCGCAGCGCTCAGTTTGACGATCGGCGCGGATTGGCGCCTGGTCGAGCCCTTCCGGCATCCGGCATCGCGTCGCTAAAGGCCTGCGGAGCGAGAGCGATACTTTCCACTCCGGACCCTTCTTTCTTGCCCTCCCCCGAGCCACCCGCCCGCGGGGTCGTTCCAAAGTACCGACCTTTTGCGGCAAGTGAGATACGCAATCGTGTCGATTTCGTGCCTAGTTACGGAAATTGGTTTTTCGCCAAACTAGTAAAACTCGACGATACGCAGCGCTTACGAGCCTGTTAGGGTCCAGCCCGCATCGTCTCCGGCAGTCCGATCGAGGACGCGGGAAGTCGCGATGCAAGCTGCGGCAACCAGCCGCGATTGTAGGGAGGCAGCCCGCCCGGGCTGCAGCGCGTTTAGTTATCGCTCAAATCGCTCAAGTCGAAGACAGGAGGGCCACGGTGCCCCATACGTTCATGAAGCTGGTCGCTGAGAAGAATCCCGGCCAGCCAGAGTTTCAGCAGGCGGTCGAGGAAGTCGTCACCTCAATCATGCCTTTCCTCGACGCCAACCCGAAGTACAAGCAAGCGAAGATCCTGGAACGGATGATCGAGCCCGAGCGCGTGATCATGTTCCGCGTTCCCTGGCTCGACGACAAAGGCGAGATCCAGGTCAACCGCGGCTACCGGATCGAGATGTCGAGCGCAATCGGCCCGTACAAGGGCGGCCTGCGCTTCCATCCCACCGTCAACCTCTCGATCCTCAAGTTCCTGGCCTTCGAGCAGGTGTTCAAGAACAGCCTGACGACGCTGCCGATCGGCGGCGGCAAGGGCGGCTCGGACTTCGACCCGAAGGGCAAGTCCGACAACGAGGTGATGAAGTTCTGCCAGAGCTTCATGAGCGAGCTCTTCCGCCACATCGGCCCCGATACCGACGTCCCGGCCGGTGACATCGGCGTGGGTGGGCGCGAGATCGGCTTCCTGTTCGGGCAGTACAAGCGCCTGCGCAACGAGTTCACCGGCGTGCTCACCGGCAAGGGCCTCAACTGGGGCGGCAGCCTGATCAGGCCCGAAGCGACCGGCTACGGCGCCACCTACTTCGCGCAGGAGATGCTGAAGACGCGCGGCGAGTCGCTCGAGGGCAAGACCGTCACCGTCTCGGGCTCGGGCAACGTGGCCCAGTACACGGTCGAGAAGTGCAACCAGCTCGGCGCCAAGGTTGTCACGCTCTCCGACTCGCACGGCTTCGTCCACGACCCCGCCGGTATCGATGCCGACAAGCTGGCTTGGGTCTTGGAGCTGAAGAACGAGCGGCGCGGCCGGATCGAGGAGTACGCGAAGGAATTCAAGTGCGAGTTCGTACCGAAGGCTCGCCCCTGGAACGTGCCCTGTGACGTGGCCTTCCCCTCAGCGGTGCAGAACGAGATCAGCGAGGACGACGCCAAGGCGCTCGTCAAGAACGGCTGCACCTGCGTCTCGGAGGGAGCGAACATGCCCACCACACCGGAGGGCATCAAGGTCTTCCTCGACGCCAAGATCCTCTACGGGCCCGGCAAGGCCGCCAACGCCGGCGGCGTCGCCACCAGCGGCCTGGAGATGAGCCAGAACGGCATGCGCCTGGAGTGGGGACGCGAAGAGGTCGAGAGCAGGCTGCACGAGATCATGGTTCGCATCCACGAGACATGCGTGGAGTACGGCAAGAACGGCGACTTCATCAACTACGTCTGCGGAGCCAACATCGGCGGCTTCGTCAAGGTCGCCGACTCGATGCTCGATCAGGGTCTCGTCTAGTCGTACGAACACCTGAGTTGAAAGGGCGGGCTTTCGAGCCCGCCCTTTTCGTTCTTGCGCTACTCGCTCGAATACTCGGGCTGGGCCTTCTCGTGGCGGATCTCGGCGATCGCGTTGTTGGCGGCCATCGCGGCCTCGGCGAGGGCGACGGTGATCAGGGTGATCTTTCCCTCGTAGCCCGCCACGTCGCCGGCGGCGTAGATTCGCGGCTTCGAGCTGCGCATGGTCGCCGGATCAACGAGTAGTTGACGGCGCCCGAAGTGTTCCAGGCCCCACTGCGCGATCTTGCCCAGGTGCGAGGAAAAGCCGAGCAAGGTAATCACGGCATCGCAGGCGACGCGCTCGCGCTCGCCGCTTGAGGTGTTCTCGATCGTCACCGCCTCGATCGAGCCCGAGCCGTGGATCTCGCGCAGCTCGCAGGGCGTCATGATCCGCGCCTTGCCTTCCTCTTCCAGCGCCCGGGCTTTCGCCAGCGACGACTCGAGCGCGCGAAATCTGTCCCTGCGATGGACGAGCACGATCGGCGACTCGGCCGTATCGGCGAGTCCGAGCAGCCAGTCGAGCGCGGAATCCCCGCCGCCGACGATCACGCAGCGCTTGCCGGCGAAGCTTGCCTTCTCGCGCACGAGGTAATGCAGGCCCTTGCCCTCCCACTCGTCGATTCCGTCAATCGGGAGCTTGCGCGGTGCGAAGGCGCCGTGGCCGGTCGTGACGATCAGGGCTCGGCTCAGGTAGGAGTGGCCCGCGTTCGTGCGGAGGCAAATCAGCTCCTCACCGTTCAGCTCGGCCGTTTCGAGCGTGCAGGCCTCCTCGGCCAGGCGCAGCTCGGGATCGAACTGAAGCCCCTGCTCGGCCAGGCTCGACACGAGCTCGTGCGCCACGACACTGGGGAAGCCCGCTACATCGCCTATCTGCTTTTCGGGATAGGAAGCGGCGAGCTGGCCGCCGACCTCTTCCAGGCTCTCGACGATGCGCACGGACGCGTGCCGGTGGCCGGCGTAGTAGGCGGCCGCAAGCCCGGCGGGGCCGGCGCCGAGGATCGTCACATCGACGACGTCGTCTGGGTGGAATGCGCTGGTCACTGTCGAGATCCTACGCCCGGCGGTTTACCCGACCGCGTCGGCAGGTCGGTCGAACGCCGGTATGACACGCATTCAGTGCGGAATCGACACGTTTTAGTGCGCGTTTTCTCGATACCGTTTCACGCCCCGTGGGTGGGTGGGGGGTGGAGAGGTGGGTCCCTCCGGCTTTCGAGAAGCGCTCCGCTCGGAGCAGCTCTTCCTAGCAGCTACAGTCGCCGCCGCAGCCCGAACCGCCCGAGCCACAGCCTTCGCTCTCGCCCTCGCCGCTGAAGGACGAGCCGCAGCCACAGTCGCTGTGCAGCACCTTCGGGTTCTCGATCGCGAACCCCTCTTCGCCTTGGGCGCTGACGAAGTCGATCGTGGCGCCCTCGAGGTAGGGGGCGCTGTAGGGATCGACGGCGACTCGAACACCGTGCTGCTCGGCGACGACGTCCGTCTCGAGCGCGTCATGGTCGAAGCCGAGCGCGTACTCCAGGCCGGAGCAGTTTCCACCCTGAATCGCCACCCGCAGCACGCCGGCGTCGCCACCCGGCTCCTCGGCCATCAGTTCCTTCACTTTCGCGGCTGCTTCCGCGGTCAGCGTCAGAAGGGGTGTCGGTGTCTCGGTCGCCGGCATGGAGCCGCATGGTAGCAGCGGCGGCTTCTCTGACAGAGCCCCTACAGAGTTAGCCGATTCCGTCTATATTCCGGGGTCAGGGGACTGTAGAGTTACCCTGCTCGCCGGCGTGGAATCACCTCTGCCCGAGCCTCAAAGGCGCATCAATGCTTCGAAACTGGCTTCCCTTCCTAATCTACGGCCTGTTCGCGGCAGGCATAACCGGGCTGATGATCTTCATAAGCTTCGCTTTATCGACGAAGGCTCCAAAGAAGCCGCCGCCGCAACGGGGTCTGCCGTTCGAGTCGGGCGTCTCGGTCGGGGTGCCGGAGCGCCAGCGCTTCACGATCGGCTTCTACCTCACGGCGATGCTCTTCATCCTGTTCGATATCGAGATCGTCTTTCTCTATCCGCTCGCCCTGGTGCTCGACAAGCTGGCCTGGTTCGGCTTCGCGGAGCTCGGGGTCTTCATCGGGCTGCTCGCCGTCGCCTACGTCTACGTCTGGCGCAAGGGGGCTCTGGAGTGGGAATAGAGGAGGGAAAGCGCCTCGCCGACTACGGGCTCAACTCCGAGCGCCTGCTGATGGAGGGCAAGGGCCCGGGCGAGTTCGAGCGCGAAGTCATGGAGCTGGAGCAGGCGGTCATGGCGACCACGCTCGACAAGGCCATCAGCTGGGCGCAAACGCACTCGATGTGGCCCGACACCTTCGGGCTGGCCTGCTGCGCGATCGAGATGATGGCCGTAACGGGCCCGCGCTACGACCTGGCCCGCTTCGGCATGGAGGCCTTCCGCAACTCGCCGCGCCAGGCCGACTTGATGATCGTCTCGGGCCGCGTCTCGCACAAGATGGTGCCGCCGCTGCGTCAGATCTACGACCAGATGCTCGAGCCCAAGTGGGTCATCGCGATGGGCGCCTGCGCCAGCTCGGGCGGGATGTTCGCCAACTACGCGATCCTGCAGGGAGTCGATCGAATCGTTCCGGTGGACGTCTACATCCCCGGCTGC